>Ga0210123_1000152_pt1 | contig 44756 bp, 33 predicted proteins | sample Muzzi_PWB_D2_FD_185535 | JGI IMG/M metagenome (GOLD analysis project Ga0210123, IMG submission 185535) | Wetland microbial communities from San Francisco Bay, California, USA, that impact long-term carbon sequestration - Muzzi_PWB_D2 (SPAdes) | ecosystem: Environmental > Aquatic > Marine >... | reverse complement strand
GCGGTCCGGGGGCCACGCCTCGACGCCCTCCTCGGCAATGCGCTGGAGGGCGCGGTGGACCACCGTCCCCACGGCGCGGGCCTCCTCCCCGGCCCACAGGTACTCGGGCGCCTCCCGCTCCTCCGGGACCGGCGCCGGGGCGCCCACGGCCGAGGCGGGCTCCGGCAGGCGCAGGCCGGCGGGCAGGCGGCGCAGGGGCAGCGCGGGGGCCTCGGTCGGCTCCGGGGCCGGGGCGCCCGCCAGGGCCGCGAAGTCGTCCGCCACCACCGGCCACAGGTGGGCCAGCAGGGAGCCGGAGGCGGGCTCCAGGCCGCCCCCCCGGCGCTCGGCGTGCCCCAGCAGGTGCAGGCGGACTCGGGCGCGGGTGGCGGCCACGTAGAGCAGGCGCAGGTCCTCGTTGTCGCGCTTGGCCTTGAGCAGGCGGCGGATGTGCTCGTAGAGCCGGTCCGGCGGCCCGCCCCGCTCCCCCACCGGGGCGATGAGCAGGTCGCTCTCCCCCTCCCGTCCGGCCCGGGGCCGCTCCAGCCACGCCAGCAGGGGGCGGTCGTCGCCCCGGGGGCGGCGCCCCAGGCCCGGCACGATCACCGTGTCCCAGGCCAGGCCCTTGGCCTTGTGGATCGTCATCACCTCCACCCGGGCGCCGCCGGTGGGCTCGGCGTTGAGCTGCTGCACCCGGGTCTCGAGCCACTCCAGCGCCGGGGGCGCGCCGTCCGCCTCCAGGTCCGCCAGCAGGGCCAGATAGCGCTCGGCGTGGGCCAGCTCGGGCGCCTCCACGCAGGCCGGCCCCCCCAGGCGGACCCAGGCCGCCTCCACCCGCCGGTGCAGGGGGGCGTCGCGCCCCTGCGCCAGGGCCGCGAGCAGCACGTCGCGGGTGTGCTCCGCCCGGGCGCGGGCGTCGGGTCCGAGGGCCTCCAGGCGGGCCGGGTCGGCCAGGAGGTCGGGGATGCCGCGTCCTCCCGTTCCCTCCGCGAGAACCGCCAGATCGGCCACCGCGAGGCCGCACCAGGGGGCGCGCAGGACCGCGAGCCAGGCCACCCGGTCGGCGGGGTTCAGCAGGGCGCGGGTGAGGCCCAGCAGGTCCACGATCACCGGGCGGGCCTGGAGGGGGTCGATCTCCACCGCCTGGAAGTCGATGTCCGCCGCCCGCAGCGCCGGGATGATCCGGGTCAGGTGGGTGCGGGCCCGCACCAGGACGGCGACGCTTCCGTCCGGGTCCGCGGCCAGGGCCTCGGCCACCCGGTCCGCCACGGCCCGGGCCTCGGCCCCGTCGTCGCGCCCGGCGAAGGGGTGGAAGGTGGGCTCCGGGCCGCCCTCGTCCCGGGCGGCGACGCAGGGGCTGTAGGCCACCTGGCCGGTGCCGATGTCCTCCACCGGCGGGAACACGGCGCCGAAGGCGCGGTTGACGTGGTCCACCACGCGGGGGGTGGCGCGGAAGTTGGCGGTCAGCTCCACCGGCTCCAGGGTCACGGGGCCGATGCCGGCGCGGCGGGCGCGCAGGTACAGCCCCACCTCGGCCTCGCGGAAGCCGTAGATGGACTGCATGGGGTCGCCCACCAGGAACAGGGTGCGGCCGTCCCCCGGCTCCCATCCCTCGGTGAGCTGCTCCAGCAGGCGGTACTGGCCGTGGGAGGTGTCCTGGAACTCGTCCACCAGCAGGTGCCGGATGCGGCCGTCCAGGGCCAGGGCCAGCTCCGTGGGCCCCACCGCGTCCTCCAGGGCCTTGAGCGCCCCCTGGGCCACCTGGATGTAGTCCCCCCGCCCGGCCTCGGCGAAGACCTCGTCCAGGTGCAGGGTGGCCCACAGCAGGGCCGCGCCCAGCTCCGCCAAGGCGTGGCGCTGGCCCTCGGCGAGCACCGGCTCCGGCAGCTCGGGCGCCCGGGCCAGGGCCTCGCGCCACGCCGCCGGGGCCGCCGGCAGGTCGTCGAGGACGGCGTTCATCCGGGCCTTCATCTCCTTCGCGGCGGCGAGCTCCGGGCCCTTGGCGAACGCCTTGTCGGCGGGAAAGCCCGGGGCGCTGGAGCAGGAGGCGCGGGGGCCGCCGTCCTGCTTGAGGAGCACCCGGGCCACGGCGCGCCAGCGGGGCAGGTCGGCGGTATCGGCGCCCAAGGGCGCCTCCAGGTCCCGCAGGGCCGCCACCGGGTCGTCGTCGGGCACGTTCGCCCCCGCCCAGCGCAGCACGTCCAGGACCCCGGTGAGGGCGGCGGGCCAGCCCGCGGCGAGGGCGGCCAGGTGGTCCGCCACCAGGCGCGCCACGGCGGCCTCCACGTCGGCGAGGAAGTGCTCCTGGTCGCGGTGGCGGCCGAAGTGGCGCAGCCAGCGGTCGCGCTTCGCCAGCATGGCGGCCACGTGGGCGGCGGCGCCTCCCATGTCGTTGTCCAGGTGGCGCAGGAGGTGCGCCGCGGCGGCGCCGAAGCGGGCGTCCTCGAGGGCGCCGAACACCCGGGCGGCGGCCTCGGCGTACAGGGGGTCCGCCGGGTCGGCGATGGCGGCCTCGGCCCCCAGACCGGAGCGGAACGGCATGCGGCGGGCCAGGAACTGGCAAAAGGCGTCGAAGGTGTGGACCTGGAGCCGGGCCGGGTTGTCCGCGAGGTTCCAGCCCCGCTCCGCGTCCCGCGCCACGGCGGCCCGGGCCAGGGGCCAGACGGCTGCGCCCGGATCGTCCGGGGGGGGCTCGGGGCCGGCCCCCAGGGCCAGGTGGTCCGTGATGCGGGTGGCCATCTCGCCCGCCGCCTTGCGGGTGAAGGTGATGGCGACGATCTCCTCGGGCCGCTCCGCCCGGGCCAGCAGGCCCAGGAAGCGGCGGGTGAGCAGCTCGGTCTTGCCCGAGCCCGCCGGGGCCTGGACGATGAACGAGCCCGCCGGGTCCAGGGCCCGCACTCGGGCGGCGTGGTCGGGCGGAAGCGCCGCAGGCGCGTCAAGCATCCGGGGCCCCCTCCCGCTCGGCGATGCGGCACAGTACCTCCAGGCCGCAGTAACGGCAGGAGGCCGGGTAGTCGGTGGGGGCCACGTCGGCGCGGCCTTCGGCGAACTCCCGTCCCAGGGCCTCCAGGGCCTCGCCCCAGGCCGCCAGCTTGTCGCGCCAGGCGTCGGGCCCTAGGGGCCTGTCCGCGCCCCGGCCGTCCGCGAAGGCTCCCGGAACCCGGGTATAGCCCTCGAAGCGCTGCCCGGAGCCGTCCCGCCGCAGGCGGGCGAAGGCCACGGCCCCCAGGCGCTCCGGGTCGCGGGCGGTGGCGTAGAGGGGCAGCTGGGGGGCCTCGGGGCGCTCCCCGTCCCACTGGGTGCGGCCGGTGTTGCCGCCGGTCTTGTAGTCGATGAGCATCTCGCTGCCGTCGGCGAGGCGGTCGATCCGGTCCACCCGCAGGCGCACCCGGGTGCCCCCCGCCTCGTGGCGGGCCTTCTCCTCGATGCCCTGCACGGTGAAGGGGAGCGCCCGGGCCCGCTCCACCTCGAGCCAGTCCGCCACCAGGGCCACCAGGCGCTCGCGCTCGTTGGCGAGGTACGGGTCCGGCAGCCCCCGGGCCCGGTCGATGGCGGCGCCGATCTCCCGCTCCACCACCCGCGCCACCAGCTCCCGCGCCGCCTCCGGCGGGTGCGCGGCCAGGCCCTCGGAACCCCCCAGCTCGCGCCACACCCCCTCCAGGACCCGGTGCGGCAGGCTGCCCCGCTCGGCGGCGTCCAGCCCCAGGCGGGGCTCGGCCGGGGGCTCGGCCTTCAGGCGGTGGCGGGCGAAGGCCCGGAAGGGGCAGCGGGACTGGTCCTCGAACACCGCCGCGCCGCCGTGCACGTCCTCCCCGGCGGCCACGGGCGGGGCCTGGCCGTCCGCCACGGCCTCCGGGGGCCCGGCGGCGGCCACGGCCAGGACGTAGCGGGCGTCCTCGGCCAGGTCGAGGCCGTCCTCCCCGGCCTCGGGCACGTCGGTGATCAGGGGGCTCGGGCGGGTCTCGCGCCCCTCCACCTGGGCCGGGTGGCTCAGGACCACCTCCGGGGCGGCGCCCCGCAGCCGCTCGGTGACGGCGCGGGCGAAGGCCAGCTCCACCTCCGGGGTGGCGTGGGGCACCTCGCGGGCGCGCTGGAGGGGGTAGGGCAGGAACGGCGTGGGCCGGGCGGGGCACGGCCACGCCTGGGCGGTGAGGCCCAGCACCCAGAGATGGTCGAAGGTCATCCCGGCGGCCTCCAGCACCCCCAGCACCTGGACGGGAGCCTCGTCCCCCTCGGGCTGGAACAGGGTGTCGCGGGCCATGCGCTCCACCCGGGCCACCGCCTCGCCGCGCTCGATGGGCCCGGCCACGGCGTCCATGCGGGCGAACTCCCCCAGCAGCTCGCGCCAGCGGCGCACGGCCTGGTAGAGGGCGCTGGACAGGGCCCCCTCGCCGGGCCAGCCGACCGCCGCCAGGAGCCGGTCGAAGGCGACGGCCCAGGCGCTGGGAGCGCGGGCCCCACCCTGGCGGCGCAGGTGGGCCTCCCAGCGGCCGAGGGTCTCGACGAAGGCGGGCACGGGTGGCTCCACGGCCGCGAGGCGGTCGCGGAGGCGGCGCAGGGTGAGGGGCCCCCAGCCCGCCTCCAGCACGCGCCGCTCGGCCTGGGCCCGGGGGCCCGCCTCGGCCCGGGCGGCCTCCAGGTGGGGGGAGCGCAATACGGCCCGCAGGCGACCGATCTCCTGGGGGGCGCCGCCCACCCGCAGGCAGGCCAGGGCGTCGGCGCACACCGGCACCGTGGCCAGGGGCACCCCCAGGGAGACGTTCACCGGGGCCCCCGCCGCCGGGTCCGCCACCGATCCCGGGGCGAGCTGGGCGCGCAGGGCCCGCTCCAGCTGGAAGCGCACCGCCGCCACGTCCGGCGCCACGATCCCCACCGACGCCGCCCCGGCCGCCAGCCGGGCCCGGGCCCAGCGGGCGGCCAGCAAAGCCTCCCGGGCCGGGTCCGGGGCCTCCAGCCGCACCGCCCGGGCCCCGTCGACGGCGGCGGCGGGCCACGGCCCCACGTTCGCGCCCGCCCCCGCCATGGCGTCGAGCAGGTCCTGGACCGCCGGGGGCACCCGGTCGAAGCCCGCGTGGCGCACCTCCCTCGGGGGCGCCATGGCTCCGGCGCGGATCAGCTCCGCCACGGCCGGCAGGGCCTCGGCCGGGTCGGCCCAGCCCCGCTCCCGGCAGGCCGCCTCGTAGGCCCGCTCCCAGGCCAGGAAGGCCCGCACCTCCTCGGAGGCCCCGGCGCCCGCCGGATCCACGGAAAGGCGCCAGGCGCGCCCGAGGGCGTGGGTCTCGGCCGCGCCCCGGGCCAGCTGGCGGCCGTTCATGCCGGGGGGGAGCCGCGCGCCCACCACCTCCTCCCACACGGCCAGGGCCTGGGCCTCGGACAGCAGCACCCGCTCGGGCCACTGGCCGGCCCAGGCTCGCCGCGCCCAGGCGGAAAGGGGCAGGATCTCGGGGCTCTCCCAGGCCCCGTCGCCCCGGGCCAGCCGGCCCCGGTCGTAGCGCGCCCGCAAGTGGGCTGCCAGGCGGCGGCCCGCGGTCAGGACGAGCCCGCGGGCCTCGACGACCCGGAACTCCGGCGGCAGGCCGGGGGCGTCGCCCACCCCCTAAGCGGCCTCTTCCTCGGCCTCGCGCAGGACCGGCAGCACCACCTTGAAGACGGTCTGGCCCGGGCGGCTGCGAACCCGGATCTCGCCCCCGTGGCGCCGCACGATGCCGTAGCTGATGGACAGCCCCAGGCCCACGCCCTTGACCTCGGCCTTGGTGGAGAAGAACGGCTCGAAGATCTTGGGCAGCGCCTTGGCGTCGATGCCGTGGCCGGAGTCGGTGAAGGTCAGGGCCACGGTGCCCTTCTCCGGCACCGCGGCGATCACCAGCTCGCCCCCGTCGGGCATGGCCTCCACGGCGTTGGTGACCAGGTTCACGAACACCATCTGGAGCTGGTCGCGGGTGCCGGTGACCCGGGGCAGGGTCTTGGGCAGGCGCTTGACCAGCTTGACCCTGTGCTGCTGGAGGTACTTGCGGTTGAGCAGGAACACGTCCTCCAGGATCTCCAGCAGGTCCACCGGGCTCATGGTCTGGTCCGAGGGGCGGTGGTAGTCCCTGAGGCCCTCCACCAGGCGGGCGATGCGCTGGCTCTCCCGCACCGCCAGGTCCACCAGGCGCCGGTCCGGGTCGTCCTTGGGCAGGCGCTTCAGGATGCGCTCCAGGCAGCCCTGGATGCCGAACAGGGGGTTGTTGATCTCGTGGGCGATGGAGGCCGACAGCTTGCCGGTGGCGGTGAGCTTTTCGCTCTGCACGAGCTGGAGCTGGGTCTCCCGCAGGCGCTCCACCATGCCGTTGAAGGCATCGGCCAGGCCGGCGAACTCGTCCTGGGTCTCCAGGTGGATCGTGGGGCACTCGCCCTTCTCGCCGATCTCGCGGGTGGCGGCCGCCAGGGTGTCCAGGCTGCCGGTGATGCGGCGGGTCAGGCGGATGGCCAGGAACACGGACACCAGCAGGATCACCGCGAACAGGGCCATGACCCCCTCCAGGCTGCGCTGCTGCCAGCCGCGGATGCGCTCCTCGGCGCGGGCCAGGGCGGCGCGCTCGGAGCCGACGTAGTTGGCCAGCAGGCGCTGGAGGTCCTCGGCCGTCTCGTTGAGCCGGTTGCGCTCGTCGAGCACCTGCACGTCGTTGAGCGCGATGCGCTCGAAGTAGATCAGGTACGTCTTGAGGTAGGTCAGGATGCGGTCCCGCTCCCGCACCGGGAAGGGGCCGTCGCCGATGGCCTCCTCGATGGCCGCCACCCGGGCCCGCACCGAGGAGATGAACACCAGGTCGTCGCGCAGGAAGTAGTCCTTCTCCCAGCGCCGGATGAACAGCACGTCGGCCTTGAGCCGCTGCAGGGCCCGGGCGCGGGCCGGGTCGTCCGAGGGGGCGGCCTCCAGGCGCGCCAGGTAGCGCTCCAGGCCCTCCACCATGCGGCGCATCTCCCATACCAGGCCCGACGAGGCGTCGCCCTTGCGCCGCACCAGGAGCACCACGCGCTTGAGGCGCACCTCGAACAGGGACAGGCGGCTCTCCAGCTCCTCGCGGTAGCGGTGCTCGGGAGCCACCCCGGCGCGGCGGTTGACGTCGGCGATGGTGGCCAGGGCGGCGCGGGTCTCGCTGATGGCCGACAGGGCGCCGGAGACGTAGGCCTGGGCCACCAGGATGCCGTCGACGGGATAGCGCAGCAGGAACGACTTCTCGGCGTTCTGGGCCGACAGGATGCCGGACTCCACGTCGTCCAGGTGGAGCAGGACCTCCATCTCCCGCTCCAGGTTGGCGTAGGCCTTCCCGTGGATCTGGTCGCGGACCCACAGCCCGACCAGGCCCACCGCGAAGGCGGCCCCGATCAGGAGGACCAGGGTCAGCTTGAGGTGCTGGGAGATCCTCACCGTGTCACGCCACACTCCCGCCGGGCGGGGACGTGGGGGGCCCTCCGGCCCCGCGCCCTCGCGCGGCGCACGCCCCCGCCTGGAAGCAATCGGTTTTCGAGAGAGCGTAGGAAAATGCGGCCGGAAGGGTCAAGCGCCCCCCCCGGAGCGTCCGCCCGGCCGGCGGGCGGGCCTAGACGCGCAGGGCGTCCCAGGCGGGGTCGTCCCCGGCCACCACGGCGATGCGGCGGCCCTCCGCCTGGGACTGCGCGGCCGGGTCCCACAGGCGCACGTCCACGATGGCGCCGGGAGCGGCGTCGGAGTAACGCGCCGTGATGGCGGCGGCGGTGGAAAGGTCGGCGGCGTCGTCGCCGAACACGGCCGAGCTGGGGCCCTTGTGGCCCTCCACCACCATCACCCGGCCGCCCAGCACGCCCCGCTCGGCCATGGAGCGGATCATGGCGTTCTCGCCGGCGTTGCGCCCCACGATCAGCTTGGCGCCGCCCTTCAGGCGGAAGTGGCGCCCCACGGTGAGCAGCATGATGCGGTCGTGGTCCAGGGTGCCGTCCGGCTCGTGGGCGAAGAAGTCGCGGAACTTGCGGGCGAAGTTCTCGTCCGTCAGGAAGCAGCACCCCCCCGCGGGCTGGAGGAAGGTGTCCACCCCCAGCTCGTCGGCCAGGGCCATCTGGGGCTTGCGGGTGCGGCCGGTGAAGCCCCGCATCCGGTCCCGGTCCAGGAGCCCCTCCCGCTCGGGGGCGGTCTTGGGCAGGTTGCGGGCCGACAGGGGCCGCACCAGGCGGCCCTCCAGGCCGGCCTCGGCCTCGATGATGTCCATGGCGCGGCGGTTCTGGCTCATGGGGCGCTGCCCCAGCACCTCGCCGGTGACCACGAAGTCGGCCCCGTGCTCCCGCATCAGCTCGCCGGCCTTGCGCAGCATCATGGCGCGGCAGTCGATGCACGGGTTCACGTTGGCGCCGTAACCGTGCTTGGGGTGGGTGACGATCTTCAGGTACTCCTGGGAGATGTCCACGATCTCCACGTCGATCCCCAGGTTCTCGCCCGCCATGAGGCCGTCGTTGGGTCGGCCGGCGGCCTTGGGGTTGCCGGCGCGGCGCTGCTGCTCGGTGATGCAGAAGCCCGTGTAGAAGTGCAGGCCCGTGACCTCGACCCCCTGCTCCTGCATCAGCCGCACGGCCAGGGTGCTGTCCAGGCCGCCGGAGACCAGGGCCAGGGCCTTGGGGCGCTTGGCGCCGGGGCCCTGCGGGGGCGTCTCGGCCTGGGCCGTGATTTCGCTGTCGTCCGCCATTGTCACGCGCTCCCCGCCCCCCGTGCCGTCCGGGGGACACCGGAAAATCCCCATGGTACGACCGCTCCCGGCCCCCGCGCAACGCGGCCGGGCCCCCGAGGCGCGCGGCGCCGCGCGAGGCGGCGCGGGGTCCGCCACGGACGGCCTGTGGTAAAGTTCGCCTATGCCCCTCGTGCCCACGATCGAGACGCGGTGGGACCTGACGCCCGCCGAGGCCCGCGCCCATCAGGCGTCGCTGGCGGACCAGGTGCGGATCGAGCCGCTCCGCGGGCCCCTCCGCTTCGTGGCCGGGGCCGACACCTCCTACAACCTGGGCAGCAACCGGGTGGCGGGGGCGGTGGTGGTGTGGGACGTGGCGCGGGGCGCCGTGGTGGAGCGCCGCACGGCCGTGGTGGAGACGCCGTTCCCCTACGTGCCGGGGCTGCTCACGTTCCGCGAGGCCCCCGCCCTGATGCCCGCCTTCGCCGCCTTGAGCCGCCGGCCCGACCTGCTGGTGTTCAACGGCCACGGCATCGCCCACCCGCGCCGCATGGGCCTGGCCTCCCACATGGGCGTCCTGTTCGACCTGCCCGCCGCCGGTGTGGCCCAGAACCGCCTGGTGGGCGAGCACCCGCCGGTGGGCGAGGACCCCGGCGACCGGGCGCCCCTGACCCACCACGGGGAGGTGGTGGGCGCCGTGGTGCGGACCCGGCGCCGCTCCCGGCCCGTGTACGTGAGCCCCGGCCACCGGGTGACCCTGGCCGAGGCCGTGGCCTTCACCCTCGACAACGCCGGGGGCTACAAGCTCCCGGCCGTGATCCGCGAGGCGCACGCGCTGTGCAACGCCGTGCGCCGCGCCGCGACATCCTTCCAGACGCTGGAGCTTGCCGTATGACGACGAAGCGACCCCCCCACCGGCCCCGCCGCGCGGCCCGCGCGGTTCGCGCCGCCGCGGGCCTCGGCCTGGCGGCCGTCCTGCTGCTGGCCGGAGCGCCCGGCCCGGCCGAGGCCCGGACCCCCAAGGGGCTGGAGCTGCTGGAGTCCATCCAGTCGGTGTTCGTGGACGTGGCCGACCAGGTGCAGCAGGGCGTGGTGAGCATCTCGCCCACCGAGGCCTACTCCCACCCGGCGGCGCCCGACTTTCCCGGCGGCCAGCCCGGCCCGGACAACCCCCACGGCCTGCCCCCCCACGGCCTGATGCCCGAGCCGGACGACAGCCCCGGCAACGGCGCCGGCGTGGTGCTGGACCCCACGGGCCTGGTGGTGACCAACGCCCACGTGGTGGGCAACGCCCCGGAGATGGTGGTGCGGCTGGCGGACGGCCGCAAGTACACCGCCGAGGTGATCGGCAAGGACACCGACACGGACCTCGCCGTGCTCAAGCTGGAGCGCGCCTCCGACGACACGGCGCCCCTGCCGGTGCTGCCCCTGGCGGACTCGGAGAAGGTGCGCCCCGGCCAGTGGACCCTGGCGGTGGGCAACCCCTTCGGCCTGGAGCGCACGGTGACGGTGGGCATCGTCAGCGGCGTCGGGCGCGAGGGGGTGCACCTGACCCAGTACGAGAACTTCATCCAGACCGACGCCTCGATCAACCCGGGCAACTCCGGCGGGCCCCTGTTCAACATCCAGGGCGAGGTGATCGGGATCAACACCGCGATCATGAGCTTCGCCCAGGGCATCGGCTTCGCCATCCCGTCCAACATGGTGCGCGACGTGGTGGCCCAGCTGGAGAAGAACGGCCACGTGGAGCGCGGCTGGCTCGGGGTCGGCATCCAGGAGATCAACGGCGACCTGGCCGAGACCTTCGCCGTGCCGGAGCACTCCGGGGTGCTGATCAACGAGGTCTTCCCGGGCCACCCGGCCCACCGCAAAGGCCTCAAGCCGGGCGACATCATCGTCTCCCTCAACGGCCGCGACGTGGCCTCGCCCAGCACCCTGGCGCGGCTGGTGGCGGGCCTCACGCCGGACAGCGTGGCGCGGGTCACCTTCCTGCGGGACGGGGAGCGCCACACGGTGGACATCACCCTCGGGCGGCGCGAGGGCGCCGTGCCCGCCTCGGCCCCCACCCCCGCCGAGCCCGCCCCGGTCCCCCACCGGGCCCTGGGCCTGGACCTCCAGACCCTCACCCCGGAGCTGGCCGAGCAGCTGGGGGTGGAGGGCGACGGCGTGGTGGTCACCGAGGTGCAGCCCGGCAGCGCCGCCCAGCTCAAGGGCATCCAGAAGGGCGACGTGATCCGGGAGGTGAACCGCAAGCCCGTGGCCCGGGCCGAGGAGGTCACCGCCGCCCTGAAGGGGTCCGAGGCGGACTCCAAGGTCCTGCTGCGCATCATCCGCGACGGGGGGGCCCGCTACGTGGTGGTCGCCCCCGGCGGCTGACGGCCGCGCCGCGGTGGGCGGCCCGGGGGGGGCCCCGGGCCGTGCCATGACGCGGCGGGCGGCCGGCCGGATCGGGCGCCGGGGCGTCTTTCTGTGCCTGGCCCTGGCGGCGGGCTGCGCGACCGTGCCCGCTCCCGTCCCCCTGGGGCCCCCGGCGGCCTTCGTGGCCACCGGCGACGGCCTGGCGGCGCGCTTCGCCCCGGTGTTCGTGCCCCAGCGGCCGGACCTCACCCACAACCGGGTCGGCACCCCCTTCGCCACCCGCGCCGCCGACGGCGCCGAACATGTGGGCGTGGACCCGGACCGGCCCGCCGTGTTCGTCCGGCGCATCCCCTTTGCGACGGCGCGGGGGACCTACACGAACCTCGTCTACCGGGTCCACTTCACCCGCGTCCCCTACGCCCCGCGCTTCTCCCACGTCTCGGCGGGGCCCAACGTGGGGCTGCTCGTGGTGGTGACCCTGGACGCCGCCGAGCGCCCGGTGCTGGTCACCACGGTCCACACCTGCGGCTGCTACCTGGCCTTCCTGCCCACGGCGGCGCTGCCCGAGGACGCCTACCCGCCGGGCTGGGACTCGGGTGGCCAGGGCGTGTGGGGCGAGCACCTGCCGGGGCGCCTGACGCTGCCCGCCGGGCTCGGGAACGCCCGCCCCGTGCTGTGGCTGCGGGCCGGGACCCACCGGGTGATGCACGCCGCCCTGATGACCGACGCCGGGATCGCCGCCGCCTTCCGGACGATCCCCGCCCCCCTGCGCCCCGTCGAGGCCCTGGACGCCCTGCCCCTGGCGGGGGGCGGCACCACGTCGTTCTTCCACACCGAAGGCCCCCTGGCGGGGTACGTGAAGGGCTCCTCGAAACCCCTGGAGCTGCTGGCGGCGGCGTGGTGGGCCCTGGACTCCCGGGTGGGGGTGGACAAGCGCTACGGCCCGGCGGACAAGATGCGCACCCGCTTCTACACGAGCCTGAAGTTCTGGCGCCGCACCGAGTCCGACATGTGGCCCTTCGCCGATTTCCTGCGCTACTGGGGCTGGCGCCTGTAGCCCCTGGCCCGGCGCGGGGCGGGCGCGGTACCCTGGGGGACCCCCGCCCGGAGGCCCCATGTCGCGCCGCACGATCCAGATGGACAACCGACTCTACCGCTACCTGCTGGAGGCTTCCCTGCGGGAGCCGGAGGTGCTCGCCGCCTTGCGGGAGGAGACGGCCCGCATGCCGGGGGCCCGGATGCAGACGGCGCCGGAGCAGGGGCAGTTCATGGCGCTGCTGGCGCAGCTGATCGGGGCCCGCAAGACCCTGGAGGTGGGCGTGTTCACGGGCTACTCGGCCCTGTGGCTGGCCCTGGCCCTGCCCCCCGAGGGCCGCGTCGTCGCCCTGGACATCGACCCGGAGACCGCCGCCGTGGCCCGGCGCTACTGGGCGCGGGCCGGGGTGGCGGAGCGCATCGACCTGCGCCTGGGGGACGCCACGGCGTCCCTGGACGCCCTGCTGGCGGACGGACAGGCGGAGACCTTCGACTTCGCCTTCATCGACGCCGACAAGGCGCGCTACGCCGACTACTTCGAGCGGGCCCTGGCCCTGGTGCGGCCGGGGGGCCTCATCGCGGTGGACAACGTGCTGTGGTCGGGCCGCGTGGCCGACCCGGACCCGGCGGACGCCGACACCGCCGCCTTGCGGGCCTTCAACGCCGCGCGGCGGGACGACCCCCGGGTGACGCTCTCCCTGGTGCCCATCGCGGACGGCCTGACCCTGGCGGTCAAGCTTCCCGGGGCCGGTCCGGCTTGACCGGCCCCTCCCCGCCCCCGCGCCTCGGGCGCCTGGCGGACGGGTTCGTCCTGTGGGTGCTGCTGGGGGCGGCGTGGGGCTACGCCTTCCCCGGCGCCGCCGCCCCGGGTGCGCCCTGGATCCCGGAGGCCCTGGGGGCGGTCATGCTGGGGATGGGGCTGACCCTGCGCCCGGCGGACGTGCTGGCCCTGCGCCACGCCGGGCGCCCGGTGGCGGCGGGGGTCGCGCTCCAGTACCTGGTCATGCCCCTGTGCGCCCTGGGGCTGGCGTGGGCCCTGAGGCTCCCGCCGGAGCTGGCCCTGGGGCTGGTGCTGTTGGGGGCGGCGCCGGGGGGCACGGCCTCCAACGTGGTGACGTACCTGGCGGGGGGCGACGTGGCCCTGTCGGTGGCCATGACCACCGCCTCCACTCTCCTGAGCCCGGTGCTGACGCCCCTGTGGGCGGGGCTGCTGGCGTCGGCGTGGCTGCCGGTGGACCCCCTCCCCCTGGTCCGCACCGTGGCCCAGGTGGTGCTGCTGCCGGTGGCGGCGGGGGTGGCCCTCCGGCGCTTCTGGACCCCGGCGCCGTGGCTGCTGGGGGGCGCCCTGCCCCTCCTGTCCACGGCCGCGATCGCGTGGATCGTGGGGGTGATCGTGGCCCTCAACCACGACCGGCTGGCGGCGGCCCCGGCGGTGCTGGTGGCGGTGGCGGGGCTGAACGCCCTGGGGCTGGCGCTGGGGTACGGGGGGGCGCGGGCCCTCAAGCTGGGGCCCAAGGCCCGGCGCACGGTGGCGATCGAGGTGGGGATGCAGAACTCGGGGCTGGCCGTGGCCCTGGCGGTGGCCCACTTCGGCCCCCTGGCGGCGGTGCCGGGGGCCCTGTTCTCCATCTGGCACAACGTCACGGGGCCCCTGCTGGCCACCCTCTGGCGCCGCGCCGACGCGCGCATCTCTAATCCACCCGCGACAAGTCCCCGATAAGCAAGGGAGGGGGCCAGGGCGGAAAGGGGGACAGTTCCGCCGGGTCCCATGGGGTCCGGCACGGCCGGACCGGGAGGGGGGTCGGGTCCAGCGGCGTTCCGCCCGATTCCCCGCGCGCCCGCGGGCGGCGGCGAGGTGTGGCGGAACGCCGCGGGAACACCCGATGCCCAAGCCCTTCCAGCCAGCCGATCCCGCCCCGCCGGCGCCCCGCGTGCTGGTGGTGGACGACGACGCGTCGGCCCGCGCCCTGGCCCGCACGGTCCTGGAGCGGGCGGGCTACCGGGTGGAGGAGGCCGCCGACGGGCGGGCCGCCGTGGAGCGCTTCGCCAGGCACGGCGCCGACATGGTGCTGCTGGACGTGATGATGCCCCGCCTGGACGGCTTCGGGACCTGCCGCCGGATCCGCCGCCTGCCGGGGGGCGACACGGTGCCCGTGCTGGTCGCCACCGCCCTGGACGACGACCTGTGCATCGCCCGCGCCTTCGAGGCCGGGGCCACCGACTTCGTCACCAAGCCGGTCCACTGGGCCGCCCTCACCCAGCGGGTGCGCTACATGCTGCGGAACGCCGCCGTGGGCCGCGAGCTGCGCCGCAGCGAGGCACGCCTGGCGAACGCCCAACGCATCGCCCGCCTGGGGCACTGGGAGTGGGACATCCAGGCCGACCGGCTGTTCTGCTCCGACGTGGTGTACGCCATCTTCGGCCTGGGGCCGGGCGCCATCGGCGACTCCTGGCGCGGCTTCACCGCCAACGTGCACCGGGGCGACCGCCGCCGGGTGCTGCGGGCGGTGCGCGCGGCGGTCAAGCGCGGCCGGCCCATGAGCCTCGACTACCGCATCGTGCGGCCCGGGGCCCCCCTTCACGTGGTCCACGTGGAGGCCGAGGTGATCGCCGGGGAGGGCGGCGTCCCGGCCCGCATGGTGGGCACCGTGCAGGACATCACCGAGCGGCGCGCCGCCGAGGACCGCATCCGCCACCTGGCCCTGCACGACACCTTGACGGACCTGCCCAACCGGATCCTGTTCAAGGAACGCCTGGTGCAGACCCTGGCGCGCACCCAGCACTCGGGGCGCAAGGCGGCGGTGCTGTTCGTGGGGCTGGACCGCTTCACCCGCATCAACGCCACCCTGGGCTACGACCTGGGGGACCGGCTGCTGAAGGAGGCCGCCCTGCGCATGACCGCGTGCCTCACCGACGGCACGCCGCCGGGCGTCGAAGCGGAGATCTCGCGCTTCGGCGGCGACGAGTTCACGGTGGTGCTCTCGGAGCTCGCCGGGGCGGAGGAGGTGGCCACCGTGGCGCGCCGCCTGCTCGACGTGCTCTCGGAGGGCTACGAGCTGGGCGGCCACGAGGTCTACACCACCACCAGCATCGGCATCGCCCTGGCGCCGGAGGACGGCACCCGGGTCGTGCCCCTGCTCAAGAACGCCGACGCCGCCCTGCGCCACGCCAAGCGCCAGGGCCGGAACACCTTCCGCTTCTACACCGCCGCCATGAACGCCGACGCCCTGCGCCGGCTGGACCTGGAGAACAAGCTGCGCAAGGCCCTGGAGCGCCACGAGCTGCGCCTCCAGTTCCAGCCCAAGGTCGAGACCGGCTCGGGGCGCATCGTGGGGGTGGAGGCCCTGCTGCGCTGGGACCAGGCGGAGCTGGGCGCGGTGTCGCCGGCGGACTTCATCCCCCTGGCCGAGGAGACGGGCCTGATCGTGCCCATCGGCGAGTGGGTGCTGACCGAGGCGTGCCGCCAGGCCCGGCGCTGGCGGGACGCGGGGCTGACCGAGGTGCACATGGCCGTGAACCTCTCCGCCCGCCAGTTCTGGCAGGAGGACCTGGCGCGCACCGTGGGCCGCGTCCTGGCCGAGACCGGCCTGGCGCCGCGCCACCTGGAGCTGGAGCTGACCGAGAGCACCTTCATGCAGGACGCCGAGGCCACCATCGCCACCCTCACGACACTCAAGGCCATGGGCGTCGGCCTGTCGGTGGACGACTTCGGCACCGGCTACTCGTCTTTGGGCTACCTCCAGCGCTTCCCCATCGACGCCCTCAAGATCGACCGCAGCTTCGTGCACGACGTGACCTCCAACGCCGACAGCGCGGCCATCGCCCGCACGATCATCGCCATGGGGCGCGCCCTCAAGCTGCGGGTGGTGGCCGAGGGGGTGGAGCGGCCCGACCAGCTCGCCTTCCTGGCCGCCGAGGGGTGCCACCAGGTGCAGGGCTACCTCATCAGCCGCCCCCTGGACCCCGACGCCCTCGCCACCCTGGTGCGGGCCGGCGGGGGACGCATCCCCGCCGCCGTCGCGCCCTGAATCCGGCCGGCCCGCCGGTCCCGCGGTCGCGCCTCATCCCCGCCCCCCGCCCCACCGATAAGGCTCCGGAAGGGTGTGTCGGGGGGGGGTCCCGTCGCGAAACGGGGCCGGTTGCGGTGAACGGAGCGAAGGGAAGGGGAGTCATGAACACGCGCGAGACAACCCGCGGGAAGGTCCGGTGGCACGCCGGCTTCACGCTGGTGGAGGTGGTGGTCGTGATCGCGGTGGTGGCGCTGCTGGCCGCCATCCTGGCGCCGCTGATCGCCAAGAACATCGACGACGCCAAGCTGGCGCGCGCCGAGAACGAGGCCCACGTCATCGCCGCCGCCCTCGGCACCTTCTACAAGGATGTGGGGCGCTGGCCGACGATGAACGCCGCCGGCACCTACAACACGATCACGACCCTGGCATCCGGCACCGCCGCCGACCCCGGCACCGCCGTCGGCACGAACGGCTGGGATTCGGACACCACCCAGGCCGCGGTCGACTTCCTGGAGAACCACCTCTACGAGAACACCCCCAAGGGCACCGGCGCCTACCCGACCACGGGCCGCCGCGCCTGGCGCGGGCCGTACCTGAACGGCGTCCCCCTGGACCCGTGGGGCACGCCGTACATGGTGAACGTCGAGGCGACCGACACCACGTCGGCCGTGGAGAAGGGCTTCGTCATCTCCGCCGGACCCAACGGCGTGATGGACACCCCCTTCGGGGCCGTGCGCGCCACCACGCCGGGCGGGGACGACATCGCAGTCAGCTTCTACGTCCGGTAAGGCCGTGCCATGACACGGCCTCCCCGGGACGGGGGCGCACCCCGCAAGCCGCTGGGACAGCTCCTGGTCGACGCGGGGGTCGTCACCCCACAACAGCTCCAGTTCTCCCTCAAGGAGCAGGCCCGCACGGGACAGCTCCTGGGGGAGATCATCGTCGGCCACAACTTCGCCACCGAGGCGGCCATCGCGGCGGCCCTGTCGGGACAGAGCGGCGAGGACTTCGACGACCTGAGCGCCCTGAGGCCCGACCCGGAGGCCCTGGGGCTGCTCCCCGAGGCCTTCGTTCGGGAGCGCCAGGTGCTGCCCCTGTCCGCCGACGAGCACACCCTCCGGGTGGCGATGGTGGACACCTTCGACGTGGAGACCATCGACGCCGTGGCGGCCATCACGAGCCGCGACGTGTCGGTGGTCGGCTGCCCGCGCTCGGCGTTCTTCAAGGTCCTGGCGGGCTGCTTCGGCGGCGAGTCGGACCACAACCGGCGCCTCGAGGCCTCCATCGAGGGGGCCGAGCGCGACCTGCTGGGCGCCGACGGCGGCGAGGGGCCCGTGGTGGCCCTGGTGGACCAGCTCATCTCCCGGGGGGTGCGCATGGGGGCCACCGACATCCACCTCCAGCCGGGCGAGAACCTCGTCCACGTGCGCTACCGGGTGGACGGGGTGCTCCAGCTCGGCGACACGGTGCCCAAGGATCTCCAGAGCGCCGTCGAAAGCCGCATCAAGATCATGGGCCGCATGGACATCTCGGAGCGGCGCCTGCCCCAGGACGGCCGCATCCAGATGAACGCCGAGGGCAGGCGCATCGACCTGCGCGTCTCCACCGTGCCCGCCGTGGACGGCGAGAACATCGTCATGCGGGTCCTGGACCGGGAGAAGGTGGTCGTCAAGCTCGACGAGGTGGGCTTCTCCGCCCAGCACCGCGACCTGTTCCGGCAGGCCGTCTCCCGCAGCCACGGCATCGTGCTGGCCACCGGCCCCACCGGATCCGGCAAGACCACCACCCTCTACGCCGGCCTGCTGGAGATCAACGCCCTCGAGAAGAACGTCATGACCCTGGAGGACCCGGTGGAGTACCGCATCCCGGTCATCCGCCAGTCCCAGGTGAACCCCAAGGCGGGCTACACCTTCGCCAAGGGCCTGAGGGCCCTGCTGCGCCAGGACCCGGACGTGATCCTGGTGGGCGAGATCCGCGACCCGGAGACCGCCGAGCTGGCGGTGCGGGCCGCCATGACCGGCCACCTCGTCCTGTCCACCCTGCACACCAACGACGCCGCCAGCGCCCTGCCCCGGCTGATCGACATGGGGGTGTCGCCCTACCTGCTGCCCTCCACCCTGATCGCCGTGCTGTCCCAGCGTCTGGTGCGCCGCCCCTGCCCCCACTGCCGGGTGCCGGACACCCCGGACGCCGACGTCTTCGCCGCGTTCGGCCACGACCCGGAGGCGGGGGAGTGGGTGCGGGCGGTGGGCTGCCCCCGGTGCAGCGGCACCGGCTACCAGGGGCGGCTGCCCATCGCCGAGTTCCTGTGCATGAGCCCGGAGGTGAGCGAGCTCGTGATGGGCCAGGCCTCCGCCGCCGCCATCCACGCCGCCGCCCGCCGGGAAGGCATGGCCGACATCCGGGAGGACGGCTACCAGAAGGCCCGCGCGGGCCAGACCACCCTGGAGGAGGTGCGCCGGGTGGCGGAGCGGCGCCTGATGATCAAGCGGCCGCGACCGGCCCCGCCACCGGAGGCCGACGCGCCGCCCGCGCCCATCGCGCCGCCCGACCCGGCGGCCCCGGGCACGGGCTGAGGCGGAGCGGCGGGGAGAGGTCATGGCCGCGTACCAGGTCCGCATGGCGCTCCGCGACGGCACGATCGAGGCCGCCGTGCTGCACGCCCCCGACGAGGCGGACCTCGCCGCCGCGGTGCGGGCCGGCGGCGGCGTGCTGCTCTCCGCCCGCAAGGCGCCGGAGCCCAGGACCGGCCGGGCGCGGATCTCCCGGACCGAGCGCATCGCCTTCACCCACCACCTCCAGGCGGCGGTCGCCGCCGGGGTGGGCCCGACCGACGCCGTGCGGGGCTTCGCCGAGCACATCCCCAACCGGGGCCTGGCGCGGGCCCTGGCGGAGGCGGCCCAGGCGGTCGAGGGGGGCCAGACCCTGGCCAGGGCCCTGGAGCGCTACCCCAGGGTGTTCCCGCCCCTGTACGTGCACATGGTCGCCACCGGCGAGGAGTCCGGCCGCCTCGACACCGTGCTGGAGCGCCTGGCGGCGTTCCTGGAGTGGCAGGACGAGCTGATCCACGACCTCAAGCAGGCCACCGTCTACCCGGCGGTGGTCGTCACCCTGGTGATCGCCCTGACGGTGTTCCTGCTGTCCTTCGTCCTGCCCCGGTTCGTCGGCATCTTCGGCAGCGCCCACGCCGACGCGATCCCCACCACCGCCGTGTGGCTGATGGCCCTGGGCGCGTGGTTCGGAAAGGCCTGGCCGTTCCTGCTGGCGGGCGCGGTGGGCGTGGCCGCGGCCGTGCCCCTGCTGCGGCGCCGCCCGGAGGTGGCCCTGCGGCTGGACCGGGCCGCGCTGCGGGTGCCCCTGTTCGGCGCTGCCGTGCGGCTCATCCGCCTGTCCCAGCTGACCTACTGCCTGGGGCTGCTGCTGGATGCCGGGGTGGACATCAGCCGCGCCCTCACCGTGGCCCAGGGGGTCACCGAGAACCGCCACCTGGCGGGACTGGTGGGGCGGGTCCACGACCGGGTGGTGGCGGGAAGCACCCTCACCGAGGCGATGGGCGCCGACGACCTGCTGCCGCCCCTCACCCTCCAGATGGTGGCGGTGGGCGAGGACTCGGGCTCACTCCCGAAAGCCCTGTCCCGGGCCACGGACTACCTCCGGCGCGAGGTGCAGCGGGCCCTGCGCCTCGCGATGGCGGTGCTGGAGCCGGCCATCGTCGTGTTCCTGGGGATCGTGGTGGGGGGCATCGCCCTGACCATCTTCTACACGATGTACAAGATGATCATGGCCATCGGGGGCAGCCACTGATGCGCTGGCTGCGACACCTCATGCCCACCGCCCACGTGGGGGTGGCCTTCGGCAGGCGCTGGATCAACCTGTGCCTGCTGGTGCGGCGTGGCGACGGGTACCTGGTGGCGGCCGTGGAGGCCCTGCCCGCCGCCCGCCGGAACGACCTGGCCAGCGCCGTGGACCGCCTGGGGGGCGCCGGGCTGCCCGCCACCTTCGCCCTGCCCGACGCCGAGGTGCGCCGCCAGATCCTCCACCTGCCCCCCGTGCCGGCGCGGGACCTGGCCCGGGTCGTGGCCCGGGAGGCGGAGCTGGAGCCGGGCGACGCCCGGGCCTGGCGGGTCGCCTCCGGCGCGGACGGGGGCGGCCCCGCCATCGAGGTCCGCAGCATGCCCCGGGCCACGGTTCGGACCCTGGTCCAGGAGGCGTCGGCCGCCGGGCTGGTGCTCACCGACGTGGTGTCCCACTCCGGGGCCTTCGCCACCGTGACCGCCCGGCCCGGCGCCGCCCCCGGCGTCCTGCTCTCCCTGGTGGAGGTGTGGGACCACACCTCCAACATGGTCCTGGCCCGGGACGGCGCCCACGTCTACGACCGGAGCCTGCCGCGGGGCTTCCACGGCCGCACCGGCGGCCCCACGGGCACCGCCGCTGCCGACGCCGCACCGCCGGAGACGGTCGCCCCCGCCCCCGCGACGGACGACGACGTCCTGGACTTCGGCGACGTCTTCCTGGACCAGCCCGAAGACGCCGTCCCCGAGACCGCCGCCGCCGAGGCGGCCCCGGCGGCGGCGGAGGCTCCGCCCGCGGTACCCGGGCCCGAGGTCCTGCTGCCGGAGTGGGAGCGCCTGGCGGAGGAGCTGCACCGCACCCACCTGTTCGCCAAGAAGAACCTGAAGGTGGGCGACGTGGGCCGGGTGATCGTGGCCGGTCCCCACGCCGAGGACGAGCGCTTCGTGGCGTGGCTGGCGGAGCGGATGCGGGCCGAGGCCGTGCCCCTGGTGCGCCACCGGGACGACCTGCGCTGGCCCGGCGCCCCCGACCCCCGCATGGCCCTGCCCCTGGGGGCGGCCCTGGGGGGCCTGGCCCGGGCCCCGGCCCGGGCCCGCCTGGTGCCCGCCGAGCTACGCCGCCGCGAGATGGCGCCGCCGGTCAGCTACGCCGCCGCGGCCCTGCTCGTGTTCGCCCTGGTCTCGGCGGGGCTGTCGGTGCTGTTCGAGGCCCGGGCCCTGGCCCGGCAGGAGGCCGACCTGGCCCGCCTCCGGCACGACGTGGCGGGGGCCGAAGAAGCGGTCCACTCCGGCCCCGCCCGGCCCCTGGTGGGGCCCGACGGCGTGCGCCGCACGGTCCCGGCGGGCCTGGCGGCGCCGTTCCCCGGCACCGACCTGCTGGCGGTGGTGGGGGCGGCCATGCCCGCCGACGCCTACCTGTCCGAGGCCGAGGCGGCCTGGACCGACGGCGCGTGGCGGGTCACGGCCCGGGGTGAGGTGCTGGTCCCCGGCGTGCGGGCCCTGCGCCAGCTCGGAGCGCTGGTGGCGGCCCTGGACGCCAGCGGACGCTTCACCCGGGTGGATCTCAGCCCCGTGACCGCCGGGGAGGCGTCCACCCCCTTCACCGTCACCCTGGTCCTGGGAGGCGCCCGTGCGGATCGCCCGTAGCACCCTGGTGCGCGCCGGCATCGCCCTGGGGGCCACCGCCGCCCTGGCGCTGGTGGTGACGGCGGGCTACGTCCTGCCCGGCCGGGCCCGGGCCCTGGACGCCGAACGCCACGCCCTCTCCGCCCGCCTGAGCCGCGCCTCCGGCCCCGGGCCCCGGGTGGAGTCGGCCGTGCGGGTGCCGGACCGGGCCGGACTGCCGGCCCGCACCGCCGTGTTCCTGGACCAGATCGCGGCCGCCGGCGCCCGCGACCTGCGTTACACCGCGGGTGGCCCCGCCCCGGGCGCGCCCCCGGCCGCCGCCGGGGTGGCGGCGCAGTCGCTCGAGGTGGGCTTCGTGGCCGACCTGGAGGGCCTGGGGCGCATCCTGTCGGGCCTGGAGGCCGCCGCCCCGGCCGTCACGGTCACCGGCGTGGAGCTGGAGGGGGACGCGGGCCACCGCGTCGGCGTCACCCTGCACCTGTGGTTCCTGGGGGCCGCGTGATGCTGCGGGACAAGCGCTTTCTGCTGGTCATCGCCACGCTGCTGGTGCTGGCGGCGGTGTGGGACTACCACTACTTCACCCGCCGCGGCCACGCCCCCGCACGGCCCCGGGCGGTGCCCGCGGTGCTGCACGGGACGCCCGGCGCCGCGCCGGTGCAGACGGCGGTGGCGGCCGTCCCCTCCGGGCCCGTCGCGGCCCTGCCCCCGGGTGCCCGCAACCCCTTTCTGACCTGGGACCAGCAGTACGGCGGCAAGTCCCGTGGCGGTTCAACCGAAACGAAGGGGAACGGGGGGGCCCCCGCGCACCTGCAGGGGATCGCGGTGTTCGACGGCGTCCGCGCGGCGCTGATCGACGGCGAGGCCGTGCGCGAGGGCGAGTCCGTGGGAGGGATACGCGTGGTGCGTGTCGAAAACGACCGGGTGGTGCTGGCCCGGGGCGCCGAGCGCTGGACCGAGCGGCTGGCCCCGCTGTCGGGCACCGCACCGGAGGCGTCCCGGTGATCCGGTGCGCCCCCCGGGTCCGGGCCCCGGCCCTGGCGGTCGCCGTGCTGGCGGCGGCCCTGGCCGGGTGCGCCCACGGCACGCCCGCGGCCCGCGAGGGCGCCTCCGCCGACCTGCCCCCCGCCATGGCCCCCCTGGTGATGGCCGACGCCCGCGGCCCCGCCCCCGGATCCGATGCAGCCGAAACGCCCGATGCGGCCCCGGCCCGGCCCGGCGGCCACTTCTCCTTCCGCGCCACCCCGGTGGCCGACGCCGTGCGCCTGCTGTTCAAGGGCAGCGACCTCAACGTGATGGTGGAGGAGGGCGTCGAGGGGACCGTCACCGCCGACTTCAACGACGTCACCCCGGAGCAGGTGCTGGCCGCGGTGCTCAAGAGCCAGGGCCTGTCCATGACCTACGAGGGGGGCTACGCCCGCATCGGGGAGCAGGACCGGCGGGTGTTCCAGCTCGACTACGTGGCCGGGGTCGCCTACGAGAGCCTGTGGAAGGAGATCGAGAGCCAGGTCCAGGCCCTGCTCTCCCCGGGCGGCAAGGTCACCGTCAGCCCCGTCACCGGAACCCTCATCGTGGCCGACCGGGCCGAGAACCTGGACCGGGTGGAGGCCCACCTGCGGAGCCTGTCGGAGATCATCGGGCGCCAGGTGCTCATCGAGGCCAAGGTCATCGAGGTGACCCTCAACGACAGCTTCCGGATGGGCCTCGACCTGGGGCTCTACCCCCGCACCCTGGGCGCCAACGCAGGCATCGGCGGCGCCACCGACTCGGGCGCCGCGCTGCTGCAGCGCTTCGCCCCCACGGTGGGGGGCATCCAGTTCGGGGTGTTCCGCACCGACGACTTCTCGCTGCTGCTGGAGGCCCTGCACACCCAGGGGCAGGTCAACATGCTCTCGTCCCCCCGGGTCTCCACCCTCAACAACCACCCCGCCGTGATCAACGTCTCCGAGCAGGTGCCCGTGGTGAGCCGCGAGGTGGTGGGGGGCGAGGTGGACGCCACCAGCACCCGCGACATCTACGAGGTGACGTTCAAGGAGGCGGGCATCCAGCTCGACGTGACGCCCCAGATCGGCGCGGACGGCGGCCTCACGATCCGGGTCCACCCCCGGGTGACCGAGGTCTCCGGCAGCGTGACCACGCCGGACAACCTCCAGACGCTCCCCATCCTCAACCAGCGCGAGACCGAGACCGTCCTCAAGGTGCGCGACGGCGAGAGCATCGCGCTGGGGGGCTTCATCCAGAAGCGCCGCCGGGAGGAGGTCCGCAAGGTGCCCGGCCTGGGGGACCTGCCGCTGCTGGGGCCGCTGTTCCGCAGCACCGACCAGCGGGAGGACCGGGTGGAGCTGCTCATCCTGCTCACCCCCAAGGTGCTGGACGCCAACGGCATCGCCCAGGCCGTGACCGAGGGCCTGGAGGGGGTGACGGAGCTGGCCCGGCCGTTCCACTTCGGCATCCTGGGGGGCCGCACCTTCGACCTGGTGCCCCAGACCGGCACCAGCGGCTTCTCCGCCCCGCCCGTCTCCATGCCCTCCGCCACGCCCGCCACCCCCTCCGGGGGCTTCCCGCGGGTGACCCGGGTGGGGCTCGCCCGCTTCCACCTGGACACCGGCATGCGCTACCTCCGCGCCGGGGAGCCGGAGCGGGCCGAGCAGGAGTGGAACCGGGCCCTGCGCTTCGACCCGGGGCTGGCCGAGGCCCGCTTCCAGCTCGCCCTCCTCTACGCACAGCGGGCCCAGACCGGCCGCGCCCTGCGCTTCTTCAACGACATCGCGGCGGCGCAACCCGCGCATCCCCAGGGGATCAACCGCATCGCGCTCGCCCTCACCGCCGCCGGCGCCTTCGAGCCGGCCATCCGGGTGCTGAAGCAGGGCCTGAGGGACTTCCCCGACAACCCGGCGCTGCTGACGAACCTGGGGGTCTGCTACCTGGGCAAAGGGGAGCCGGACCTGGCCGAGGCCGCCTTCCAGCGGGCCAGCCAGGCGGACCCCCGGGCCGTGGAGCCGGTGGTGGACCGGGCCGAGATCCTGCTGTCCCGCGGCGGCCTGGAGGCGGCCCGGCGGCTGTACGCCTCGGTGCTGCCCGCGATCCCGCCGGGGAACCCGGAGTTCTACCAGGCCGTCACCCGCCGGATCGCCGCCATCGACCTGCTCCTGGCCCGGCCCACGGCCCGCGCCGAGGCGCCCCGTGACACCACCTGAGGCCGGGGGGCCGCGCCCCGCCGGGGGCTTCACCCTGATCGAGGTGATCGTGGTGATCGCGATCCTCTCGATCCTGGCCGCCAGCCTGGCGCCCCTCATCGCCGCCCAGGTGGACCAGGCCCGGCGCGAGGCCACCGAGGCCCACCTGGAGAACCTGGCCGACGCCCTGCGCGCCTACCAGCGCGACGTGAACGCCTTCCCCCCCGACACCGGCGACGACGTGGCCGACCTGGGGGAGCTGGAGACCGACACCCTGGGCCTCGCCGACTGGCGCGGCCCCTACACCGCCGCCCGGTGGAGCGCGGGCGACTACGCCGACGACGCCTGGGGCGGGACCGTCGACTACGCCTACACCCCCGGCGCCGCCACCGCCCTGCTCACCAGCCCCGGCGCCGACGGCACCCCGGCCACGGCGGACGACATCGCCCTCACCGTGGTGCGGGACTACGCCGGGGTGGAGCACCGCGCCACGGTGACCTACGAGACCCTCAAGCTGGTCGCCGGGGACGTGTACGGCAACAACCCCGCCCAGGCCCCCTCCACCTACACGGTCCCGGCGGCGTGGCAGACGGACGCCTGGGGCAACAACCTCGTGTACCGGTACAACAACGACCAGTCGGCGGTGGTCTACAGCGGCGGGCCCGACGGCACCCCCGGCGGGAGCGGTCCCACCGGCGACGACATCTACTTCGCCATGGTCTGGAGCCCCCCGGGCGGAGGCGGCGGAGGCGGCGGCGGGGACGCGGACGACGTGCTGAGCGTGGTGCCGGGCGAGGTGTACCGCTGCGGCGGCAACGACGAGGTGGGCTTCGTCCTGACCAACAGCGACACGGTGGACATCGAGGTCACCCAGATCCAGATCAGCTGGGACGACCCCGGCCGCCAGCTCCAGCAGGTGCAGAGCGGGGGCAACGCCTCGGCCTGCAGCGGCGGCACCGACGTGTGGGACAACTGGAGCTGCGGCACCCCCAACGGCGACCAGAGCACCCCCGCCACCCTCACGGGCTTGTGCAAGTCGGTGCAGATCCCCGCCGGGGGCACCTACACCTTCGACGAGTTCGACTTCGACGGCTTCATCGGCGGCATGACCGTCACGGCCGTGTTCACCCACACGGCCGTCGGGGGCGGCCCGGCGCACACCTCCACGATCGTCCTGAACGTCCCCTGACGAGCCCCCGCGCGCGGGGCCGCGGCCTTGCGCCGCCCGCCCGGCCTGTTAGAATCCCGTTCACCCCGCGTGAGATCTTCGTGCAGGCCGCGACGGCGCGCCCCCCGCCGTGGCACCATGGGGCCACGCGGGGGACGAAAGCATGGCCGACACGCACGACAGCCGCATCCTGCTGGTCGAGGACGAGCGCGACATCCTCGAGCTGATCCGCTACAACCTGGAGAAGGCGGGCCATGCCGTGATCCCCGCCACCACGGGGGAGGACGGCCTGGCCCGGGCCCGCCAGTCGCCCCCGGACCTGGTGGTGCTGGACCTGATGCTGCCGGGCATGGACGGCCTGGCGGTGTGCCGCGCCCTCAAGCGCGAGCCGGCCACGGCCCGGGTGCCGGTGCTCATGGTCACGGCCCGGGGCACCGAGTCGGACGTCGTCAACGGCCTCAACCTCGGGGCCGACGACTACGTGGTCAAGCCGTTCTCCCCCGCCGTGCTGGTGGCCCGGGTGGGCGCCCTGCTGCGGCGCCGGGAGGTGCCGGAGCCCCGGGGCGACCGGCCCCTGTCGGTGCACGGGGTGACGATCCACCCCGGGCGGCACCGGGTGGAGGCCGACGGCGAGGCGGTGGACCTCACCGCCACCGAGTTCCGCATCCTCCACTTCCTGGCGCGGCGGCCCGGGTGGGTGTTCACCCGCCACCAGATCGTGGACGGCGTGATGGGCGAGGGCCACCCGGTCACCGAGCGCAGCGTGGACGTGCAGATCGCCGCCCTGCGCAAGAAGCTGGGGGCCCGCGCCGAACTCATCGAGACGGTTCGCGGCGTCGGCTACCGCGTCCGGGAGTAGGCCGTGCGCGCCCCGCGCCTGCTGTGGCGCATCCACGCCGTCGCGATCCTGTGCGCGGCCGGGGCGGTGGGCGTGTTCCTCGTCTACGCCTGGGTGGTGATCGCGGGCGCGGCCCCCGGCGCCCCCGTGGGGGCCAGGCTGCTCCTCGGAGCCCTGGGCGCCGTGGCCCTGGCGGCGGTGGCGGCCCTGGGGGCGGCCCGCGCCCTGGCCCGGCCCGTGGAGGAGGCCGCCGAGGCCGCCGCCCGCATCGCCGCCGGCGACCCGGCGCCGCGCCTGTCCAGCGGCCCGACCCGGGAGCTGGATGCCCTGGCCGAGGCCGTCAACGCCCTGTCGCGCCGGGTCCTGGAAGGGCAGGGGGACGCCCGGCGCCAGCGCACCCACCAGGACGCGGTGCTCGCCAGCATGACCGAGGGGGTGCTGGCGGTGGACTCGGGGGGCCGGGTCATCACCCTCAACCCCGCCGCCGCCCGCCTGTTCCAGATGGAGGGACACCCCTACCGGGGCCGCACCCTGGCCGAGGTGGTGCGCAGCCCCGACCTGCTGCGCATCGTCTCCCGCCTGGAGGCCGGGGACGCCCCGGCCGAGACCGACATCGCCCTCGGCACCGCCGCCGGGCGCCGCCACCTGCGGGTGGTGGGCACCCGCCTGGCGGACCGGGACGGGCGCCGCCTGGGCACCCTCGTCGTGCTCTCCGACGTGACCCGAGTGCGGGAGCTGGAGAACCTCCGGCGCGACTTCGTGGCCAACGTCTCCCACGAGCTGAAGACCCCCGTCACGGCCATCAAGGGGGCCGCCGACACCCTGCTGCACGGCGCCGCCGACGACCCGGACGCGCGGGACCGGTTCCTGGCCATCATCGGGCGCCAGTCGGAGCGCCTCGGGGCCCTGATCTCCGACACCCTGAGCCTGGCCCGCATCGAGCAGACCGTGGACCACGGCGCCGTGAGCCTGGCCCCCGGACCCTTGAGCCCGGTGCTGGAGGCGGCCGTGGCCGCCTGCGAGCCCCAGGCCGGCGCGCGGGACGTGACCGTTACCGTGGCGTGCCCGGAGGGGCTCTCCGCCCGCATCGACCGGCTGATGCTCGAGCAGGCCGTGATCAACCTGCTCCAGAACGCCGTCGCCTACAGCCCGGCGGGGGGGCGGGTGGAGGTGGGCGCGGCCCCCGCGCCGGGGGGAGGCGGGGTGGAGATCCACGTCCGCGACCACGGCCCCGGCATCGCGCCGGAGCACCTCGCGCGCATCTTCGAGCGCTTCTACCGGGTGGACCCGGCCCGCAGCCGGGAGCTGGGGGGCACGGGGCTGGGACTGGCCATCGTCAAGCACGTCGCCCTGGCCCACGGCGGCCGGGTGAGCGTGGCGTCGACCCCCGGCCAGGGCAGCACCTTCCGCATCCACCTGCCCCCGGCCTGAAGGCCCGCCGCGTCGCCCTTCGGGACGATTCACATTTTTCTAACACTGCCGTGCCAAGCTGTGCACAATCAGCGCCGATCATCGACACACGGCCCGCGGCCGCCGGCACGGTGAACGGCCCGGCCCCGAGCGGGGCGCGGGCGGACCGGCGACGCGCACCATAGGGAAGCGGCCTTCCGCGCGACCGGATGGACAACCCGTTCCACAACCTCCGCCTGAACCCCAAGCGCTGGTTCGACCGGGTCACGGGCGCCATCTTCGGCGTCATCCTGGTGTTCATCCTGCTGGCGATGGTGCTGGGCACCTTCCGCCTGTTCACGAGCGTGGTGGCGCTGGGCACCGAGCCGGGGGTGACGGACCGCTACCTGCACCTGGTGTCGGACGTCCTCACCCTGTTCATCCTGGTGGAGCTGTCCCGCTCCCTGGTGGAGTACTTCGACACCCTCCGGCTCCGGATGACCTTCATCGTGGACGCCGCCATCGTGTTCCTGCTGCGGGAGGTGATGATCAAGACCTTCGAGCACCGCATGGAGACCGCCGAGCTGTACGCCCTGAGCGCCCTGCTGCTGGTGCTGGGGGCCCTCCGGATCGGCTCGGTGCTCGTGTTCCAGCGGGAGAAGGTGATGCTGGACGCCATCGACCGCGAGCGGCGCCGCGCCCCCGCCCCGGCCCGGGAGGAGGCCCCGTGAGCGGGCCCCCGGCCGCGCCGGAGACGGCCGCGCCGCCGCGGGCCGCCCCGGGGGACCCCCGCCCGACCGCGGGCGGCCCGCCGCCGCCCCCCCCGGCCCCGGTCCTGGACGGCGCGCCGCCGCGGGGCGGGGCGCTGGGGGACCGGGTGTTCCGGGGCCTGACCTTCGCCTTCGCGGCCGGGATCCTGGCGCTGCTGGCCACCATGTTCGCCGTCCTGTGGCGGGCCTCCGGGCCGTCCCTGGAGGCCTTCGGCTGGGGCTTCCTCACCACAGCGGCGTGGAACCCGGTCACGGTGAAGTTCGGCGCCCTGGCCGCCATCGGCGGCACCCTGATCTCCACCGGCATCGCCCTGCTGGTGGCCGTGCCCGTGAGCCTGGGGATCGCCCTGTTCCTGGCGGAGATCGCCCCGGTGCGGGTGCGGACCCCGTTCGGCGTGGCCATCGAGCTGCTGGCGGCCATCCCCAGCATCGTGTACGGCATGTGGGGCCTGTTCGTGCTGGCCCCGCTGATGTCGGACCACGTGCAGCCGTTCCTGGCGCGCACCCTGGGCTTCCTGCCCCTGTTCACCGGCCCCAAGATGGGGATCGGCATGCTCACCGCCGGGCTGGTGCTGGCCCTGATGATCGTCCCCTTCATCGCCGCCGTGACCCGGGACGTGTTCCGGATGGTGCCCGGCACCCTCAAGGAGTCGGCCTACGGCATGGGGGCGACCACCTGGGAGGTGGTGAAGGACATCATGATCCCGTACGGCCGCAAGGGCATCTACGGGGCCGTGTTCCTGGGCCTCGGGCGGGCCCTGGGGGAGACCATGGCGGTGACGTTCGTGATCGGCAACGCCCACCGCCTGTCGTGGTCGCTGTTCGCCCCCGGCAACTCCATCGCCTCCACCCTGGCCAACGAGTTCACCGAGGCGGACGGCGACGTCTACCTCGCCTCCCTGATCGAGCTGGGGCTCGTCCTGTTCGTGATCACCTTCCTGATCCTGGGCGCGGCCCAGCTCTGGCTGCGGCGCATGGCCGCGCCCGGGAAGGGGGTGTAAGTGGCCGCCCCCGCCGACACCCGCACCCGGGAGCGCGTCAACGCCGCCGTGATCGGCATCTCCACCCTGGCCGCCCTGGCGGGACTGGGGATGCTGGTGTGGATCCTGGGGGACGTGGCCCTGAAGGGGGTCCGGGCCATCAACTGGGACTTCTTCACCGCCCTGCCCGCGCCCCCGGGCGAGGGGGGCGGGGGCCTCGCCAACGCCATCGTGGGGACCCTGGTCCTGACCGTGGTGGCGGCCCTGCTGGCGGTGCCGTTCGGCGTCCTGGCGGGCACCTACCTGGCCGAGTGGGGCCAGGCCGGGCGCTTCGGGGCGGCGGTGCGCTACGTGTCCGACATCCTGGTGTCGGCCCCCTCCATCGTGGTGGGGGTGTTCGTGTACCTGGTGATGGTCGAGCCGATGGGCAACTTCTCGGGGCTTTCCGGGGCGGTCGCCCTGGGGATCATCATGATCCCGGTGGTGACCCGCACCACCGAGGAGATGCTGCGCCTGGTGCCCCCGGAGATGCGGGAGGCCACCCTGGCCCTGGGGGCGCCGTACTGGAAGATGATGCTGGGGGTGATCTACCGCGCCGCCGCCGCCGGGATGCTCACCGGCATCCTGCTGGCCGTGGCCCGGGTCTCGGGCGAGACCGCGCCGCTCCTGTTCACCTCCCTGAACAGCCCCTACTGGATGGAGAGCCTGAACGAGCCGGTGGCGAACCTGACCGTCACCCTGTTCAACTACGCGATGAGCCCCTACGACGACTGGCACGCCATGGCGTGGGGGGCGGCCTTCCTGATCACCGCCGCGGTGCTGGCGCTGACCGTGCTGTCGCGTATGATGCTGCTGAAGAAGACGCGTTGAAGAGGTCCCGTTGAAGAAGCCCGGTAGATGAATCCGACCGTGACCGACCCGCTCCCCGAGACACCCCGCCTGGAATCGCCCGCCGTCGAGGCCGCGCCGACCGTGAAGGTGGCCGACCCGAAGATCTCGGTGCGCGGCCTGAACTTCTACTACGGCGACAAGCAGGCGCTGTACGACAACTCCCTGGACATCGCCCGGGGCAAGGTGACGGCCTTCATCGGGCCGTCCGGCTGCGGCAAGTCCACCCACATCCGCACCTACAACCGGATGTTCGACCTCTACAAGGGCCAGCGCGCCACCGGCGAGATCCGGATGGACGACGTCAACATCCTCTCCCCCCAGGTGCCCGCCCTGCACCTGAGGCACCGGATCGGCATGATCTTCCAGAAGCCCACGCCGTTCCCCATGAGCGTGTTCGACAACGTGGCCTACGGCCTGCGCTTAAGGGGCCGGATGCCCAAGAGCGAGCTGGAGGGGCGGGTGGAGGAGGCCCTCAAGGGGGCCGCCCTGTGGGAGGAGGTGAAGGACGTGCTGCCCCAGCAGGGCACCCAGCTCTCCGGCGGCCAGCAGCAGCGCCTGTGCATCGCCCGGGCGATCGCCGTGGAGCCGGAGGTGATCCTGATGGACGAGCCGTGCTCGGCCCTGGACCCCATCGCCACGAGCAAGATCGAGGAGCTGATCGACGGCTTCAAGGGGCGCTTCACCATCGTCATCGTGACCCACAACATGCAGCAGGCCGCCCGGGTGTCGGACTACACGGCGTTCTTCTACCTGGGCAAGCTGATCGAGTTCGGCGAGACCGGGGCCCTGTTCACCATGCCCCAGAACGAGCAGACCGAGGCGTACATCACCGGCCGCTTCGGCTAGGGAGCCTTTCCGCCCACATGGCCCACCAAGCACACACCATCAAGCGCTTCGACGACGAGCTGGCGGAGCTGAAGGCCAAGGTCCTCTCCCTGGGGGGCCTGGTGGAGAACGCCATCGGGGGCGCCACCCAGGCCCTGATGACCCGCGACGCCGCCATGGCCGAGACCACCATCGAGCGCGACATGGCCGTCAACGCCCTCGAGGTGCAGTGCGACGACCTCACCCGCCGCATCCTGGTGCGGCGCCAGCCCGCGGCCGGGGACCTGCGCTTCATCATCTCCGCCATCAAGGTGGTCACCGACCTGGAGCGCATGGGGGACCTGGCGGCGGGCATCGCCGAGGGCTCCCTGCGGCTGGACGACACGGCCGTGAAGCCCCTGGCCAGCCTGGCCAACATGTCGGAGCGGGTGCAGGCCCAGGTGTCCCGCGCCCTGGACGCCCTGTCCCGGGGCGACATCGAGCTGGCCATGCAAGTCATCGAGAACGACAACGCCATCGACGACCTGTACCACGGCATCTACCGCGAGATCCTCACCTACATGGTGGAGAACCCGGTGCGGATCAGCGGCTACATCATCCTGTCCAACGTGGCCAAGAACCTGGAGCGGATCGGCGACCACGCCACCAACATCTGCGAGATGGTGATCTACATGATCCGCGGCCACGACATCCGCCACGTGGACCACGACGCCGCCGCCGCCTTGGTGAAGGAAAAGAGCCGGCCGCACTGACGGGGCTCCCGGCCCCGTCCCTCCCCCGCGCCCGGCGGGGTCCCTTACAGGTAGTACGCCTTCAGGACGTACTGCTGCATCATGCGCTGGGTATTGAAAAACGACGCGTTGAGCGCGATGGCGTGGCGCATCACGTCCAGGAAGCGGTCCCGCTCGGTGTAGAACATCGGCAGGATGGCCTTCTCCAGGCGGCGGAGGAGGTCCTCGGCGTCGCGGGTGTGGTTCACCTCGTCGGTCACGGCCCCGTTGCGGGCGTCGCCGATGGCCCACCCCGTGACCCCCTCGATGCACCCCTCGATCCACCATCCGTCCAGCACGCTCAACGAGGGCACGCCGTTGGCGGCGGCCTTCATGCCGCTGGTGCCGGAGGCCTCCATGGGGGGGTGGGGGGTGTTGAGCCACAGGTCCACGCCGGCGGTGAGCAGCTGGCCCAGGGCCATGTCGTAGTTGCCGACGAAGACGACGTTGACGTCGCCCTGGAGGGCGTGGGCGGCCTCGGTGAGGCGGCGGATGATCTCCTTGCCCTCCTGGTCGCTGGGGTGGGCCTTGCCGGAGCAGATCACCTGGACGGGGCCGACCGAGCCCGCGATCTGGCGCAGCCGCTCGGGGTCGTGGAACAGCAGGTCGGGGCGCTTGTAGGGGGTCATGCGGCGGGCGAAGCCGATGGTGAAGGTCTCCAGCTCCAGCCCGGCGTTGGTGGTGCGGTTGACGAAGTCGAGCAGCTCGCGCTTGGCGTCGTGGTGGGCCTGCCAGATCTCGGCCTTGGGGATCGACAGGGCGTAGCGCAGGCTGAAGTTGTCCTCCCGCCAGCCCGGGATGTGGCGGTCGAAGACCTCGGCGAAGGCGGGGCTGACCCAGGTGGTCATGTGGACCCCGTTGGTGATCGAGTCGATCGTGTGGGAGGCGAACATGTGGCGCGTCACCTCGCCGTGCTTCTTGGCCACCCCGTTGACGTAGCGCGACAGGTTCAGGGCCAGGAAGGTCATGTTGACCTCGCTGTCGCAGCAGAACACGTCGCTCATGGCGAACTCGGGGCGCGTGCCGATGACCTTCTCCACCAGGTCCACGGGGTACTTGTCGTGGCCGGCCGGCACCGGGGTGTGGGTGGTGAACACGCAGCGCTCCCGCACGGCGTGGACGTCGGCCATGCCGGGGACCTCGCGGCCGGCCTCCCGGGCGTGCTCCTCCACCAGCTCCAGGACCAGGAAGGCCGAGTGGCCCTCGTTCATGTGGTAACGCCCCACCCGGCCGTCCCCCAGGGCCCGCAGGATGCGCACGCCGCCCAGCCCCAGGATGGCCTCCTGGCAGAGGCGGTAGTGGGAGTCGCCGCCGTAGAGCTGGTGGGTCAGGACCCGGTCCTGGGGGGCGTTCTCCGGCAGGTCCGTGTCCAGGAAGTAGACCGGCACCACGTGGCCGCCGGCGCCGTGGACCTTGTAACGCCAGGCGCGCACGGCCACGTCGCGGCCCTCGATGCCCACCGTGATCCGGGCGGGGACCTCGGTGACGTGGTCTTCCACGCTCCAGGCCACGGGCTCCTCGGTCTGCTCCCCGGAGGAGCTGACGCGCTGGTAGAAGTAGCCCTTGCGGTGCAGCAGGGTCACGGCCACCATGGGGATCCGCAGGTCGGCCGCGGCCCGCACGGTGTCGCCGGCCAGGATCCCCAGGCCGCCCGCGTAGGTGGGCATGCCGGGCTCCACGGCGATCTCCATCGAGAAGTAGGCGATGGAACTGGTCGCGTCCATCAGCGGGCTCCAGGGCAGGTTCCAGGGCGGCGGGCTCCGGGGGAACGGAGTCCGGGGCGGCGCGCGGTCCGCCCCGCCTGGCCCCCATCATAGCGTATCGGCGGGCGGGACCGGAGTCCCGGCGTGCCCCTCGGGAGGCGCGGGCCTCCGGGGGGTCTCAAGGACCGGTCAGGCGGGCTGGGCGTCCTTGACGAACTGGAGGCCCATGCCGTCCGGCGCCACCCAGGCCACGCGGGCCTGGAGCATGGGAGGCTGCTGGCCGTCGCCGGTGGGCGTGGCCAGGCGCACGTTGAGCACGGTGCCCACCGGGGGCACCTCGGCGAAGGGCAGGTCCAGGCGGACGCCGCCGTCGCTCAGGTCGCGGGTGACCCCCTTCACGGTGCCGTGGCCGGGCCAGGTCACCTCCACCTCCAGGTACGCGTCGAACCGCTCGTGCTTGCGCAGGTCGTTCATCTCTCCCCCCTCTCGGACGCGCGGGTCGCGCCGCCCGGGCGCCGGCCTTGCCTCCGGCGGGAACCTCTTCTATAAATCGGGGCGCCCGCCGGGAAACCTTAGCGGCGGGAGCGGCTATTTTGGCCCCATGGGCCCGGTGACGCCCCAGGACCCCGTTGATCCCTATGATCCCGTTAATCCCTATGACCCCGATAACGCCTGATGACGCCCCGTAATCCCGTCCCACCGTTCCCCGCCCCGTTTCGGGTGGCCGCCCTGCTGGCCACCGCCCTGGCCCTGGCGGCCACCGCCCCCGCGGACGCGGCGACCCGCGCGCGGGACCTGGGGATCCCGTTCGACGGCACGCCGGGGCCGCTCAACGCCGTCACCGACGTGGCCGGAGTGACCGTGGGCCACGCCACCGTGATCCGCGACCTGGGGCGGGGCCGGGCGGCCCGCACCGGGGTCACGGCCCTGTTCCCGGCGGGCTCCGGCAGCGACCTGCCGGCGCCTGCGGCGGCCTTCGCCCTGAACGGCAACGGCGAGATGACCGGCACCCTGTGGGTGGCCGAGTCGGGCCTGCTGGAGGGCCCGGTGGTGCTCACCAACACCCACAGCGTGGGGGTGGCGCGGGACACGGTGATCGCCTGGGGCCAGGAGCGCTTCCCGGGCACGGCCCGCTACAGCCTGCCCGTGGTGGCCGAGACCTGGGACGGCTTTCTCAACGCCATCAACGCCTTCGCGGTGCGCCCCGCCGACGTGCGGGCGGCCCTGGACGGGGCCCGGGCGGGGCCGGTGGCGGAGGGCAACGTGGGAGGCGGCACGGGGATGGTCTGCTACGGTTTCAAGGGCGGCATCGGCACCGCCTCGCGCCGCCTGGGGCCCGACGCCGGGGGCTACACCGTGGGGGCCCTGGTCCAGGCCAACTACGGGCGCCGGCCCCAGCTCGTGATCGCCGGGGTGCCGGTGGGCAGGGAAATCCCGGACCTGCTGCCGGAACGGGGTCCGGGGCCGGAGGCCCAGGCTCCGAAGCCGCCCCACGGCCGCACCGGCTCCATCGTGGCCGTCGTCGCCACCGACGCCCCCCTGCTGCCCCACCAGCTCGCGCGCCTGGCGCGGCGGGTGCCCCTGGCCCTGGGGCGCCTGGGGAGCGTCTCCACCGACTCCTCCGGCGACCTGTTCCTGGCCTTCTCCACCGCCCGTCCCGAAGGGGGCTCCGATTCCGCGGAAGACGCCCTGGAGCGCTGGCGGGCGGTGCCGAACGGGGACCTGGACCCGCTCTTCACCGCCACGGTGCAGGCCGTGGAGGAGGCCGTCGTCAACGCCCTGGTGGCGGCGGAGACGATGACCGGCGACCGGGGCCACACGGTCCACGCCCTCCCCCACGACCGGCTGCGCGAAGTGCTGAAGCGCTACGGGCGCTGACCGCCCCGGCGACTAGCCCGCCTCCAGGGCGGCGACGGCGTCGAGGGCGTCGGAGACCCGCCGCGCCAGGGCGTCCGGGTCGCACAGGGCCCGGACCCGCTCCCGCCCGGCGGCGGCGAGGGCGGCGCGCCAGGGGGCGTCGGCCAGGATGCGGCCGAGTAGTTCGGCGAAGTCCTCGGGGCCGTCGTACAGGCACTCCGCCAAGGGGCCGGTGAAGATTTCGGGGAACGGCCCCCAGCGGTTGCACAGCACCGGCAACCCCGCCGCGAGGGCGTCCACGACGACGTTCGGGAACACGTCCATGCGGGAGTGGTAGACGAGGCAGCGGGCCCGGGCCATGCGCCGGTCCAGATCGCGCACCCTCCCGTGCAGGGCGATGCGGTCCCGCGCCGGGCTGCGCGCCCAGCGCTCGCGCACCCGCTCGAAGTAGCGCCCGCCCCCGACCACGGTCCACCGGAGATCGCCCCGAGCCGCCAGGACCGGCTCCATGAGGTCGAACAGCTCGACGACGCCGTCCGTCTTGCCCCGGAAGAAGTAGACCGAGGCGGTGAGGACCTCGTCCGCCCCGTCCTGTGTCCCGGACGGGGCCGCAGGGGGGACCCGCTTGGCGCTGCGGATCACGGCGGTGGGCGTGCCGGGCAGGCGGCGGGCGACCTCGGCGGCGAGGTGCTCCGACATGGGCCACACGGCGTCGGCGGCCTCCAGGTTGTGGAACCATTCATGCCGGTAGCGCGCCCGCTTGCGTTCCGACCAGTCCGGGTGGAAGCCGAAGGCCACCTCGTCGTGCTCGCGCCAGGCGTCGCCCCGCAGGCGGATCACGTAGCGGCAGCCGACCTCCCGCAGCCGGTCCACGAACCACGGCACCCGCAGCAGCCGGTCCGACAGCACCACCTTGTGGCGGTGGGGCAGGCGGCGGATGCGCCACAGCATCCAGGCGGGCACCAGGCGGTCCAGGAACGGCACCAGGTGGCCCAGGACCATGTAGACGTTGTAGGGGTAGCGCACCACCGTGACGGGCAGCCGCTCCAGGGCGGGGCCCAGCTCGGCGTAGCGGGGGGAGTGGATGTACACGAGGGCGGTGTCCCGCTCCGGGGGCGGGCCGCTCACGGCGCCTCCCCGGCGAACAGCCGCTCCCAGGCCGCGATCACCTTGCCCACGTCGTGGTGGGCGATGCTGGCCGCCACTTGGCTCCGGGGAAGAGGCGGGGCCTGGAGGACCTCCGCGATGCGGTCCCCCAGGGCGGCCGTGTCCCCGGCCGGCACCCGCCAGCCGTTGACCCCCTCGATCACCGGCGAGCCGCCGGGGAAGTCGAACGCCACCACGGGCGTCCCCCCCGCCATCGCCTCCAGGGCCACGTTGGGAAAGCCCTCGTAGCGGGACGGCACCACCACCAGGTCGGCGTGGCGGTAGTACGGGTACGGGTCCACGCAGAACCCCTCCAGCCGCACCCGCCCGGCGGCCCCCAGGCGCTCGGCCCGCGCGCGCAAGGCGTCGGCTTCCGGACCCTCGCCCAGCAGGTGGAGGGTGGCGTCCGGCACCCGTTCCCACACCCGGGGCAGGGCCTCCAGCAGCAGGTCGAAGCCCTTGGCCGGCACCAGGCGCCCCGCCGCCACCAGGTGGCGCCCGCCCGTCGGGAAGGGGCGCACCGCGTCGCGGGCCCGGGCCGCCGCCCGCTCCAGGTCGAGGGGGTTGGCGATGACCACGAGGCGCTCCGGGGGCACCCCCGCGCGGGCGGCGTCGTCCCGCATCTCCTCGCACTGGCACACCACCGCGTCGGCCCGGCGGTGGGCCACGGGGTAGAGGCGGCGCTTGAAGGCCCCGAAGGTCATCGTGGGCACGTGCACCGAGGGCAGGTTGTTCTCCCGCGTCACGAAGCGCACCCCGGCGGGGGCGAAGGCCTTGAGCAGCAGCACGACGCTGCTGTAGAAGGTGCGGGACGAGAACACGACGGCGGGCCGCAGGCGCCGGATCAGGCGCACCAGCCGCACCAGGGCCAGCGGGCCCGCGCCGCCCAGGTCGTGCACGGTGACGTCGGGGGGCAGGTCGGAAAGGTAGGGACCCCTTCGCACCACCAGGGCCAGGTGGGGCTCGAAGCGGGCCCGGTCCAGGTGGGTCAGGAGGGTCACGACCACCCGCTCCGCGCCGCCCCCCCCCAGGTCGGGGATCGTGAACAGCACCCGGGTCCGGGTCACCGGCCCTCCAGCCAGGCCTGGAACATGAGCACGTTCCACAGGTGGTAGCGCCAATCGTGGCTGCCCGCCAGGTGCTGGGCCCACCGGGTGCGCACGGCTACGGGGTCGAGGTAGCCGTCGGCCTTGAGGCGGTCGGCGGCGAGCAGGGCCTCGGCCCAGTCGCGCAGGGGGCCGCGCAGCCACTCCCCCAGGGGCACGGCGAAGCCCGCCTTGGGGCGCTCCACCAGGCGCGGCGGCACGTGGCGGTAGAGCACCTGGCGCAGCAGCCACTTGGTGCGCCCGGCCCGCACCTTCATCGACAGGGGCAGGCGCCAGGCGAACTCCACCACCCGGTGGTCCAGGAGCGGCTCCCGCGCCTCCAGGGCCACGGCCATGCTGGCCCGGTCCACCTTCACCAGGACGTCGTCGGGCAGGTAGCTGCGCATGTCCCAGTACGTCATCCGCTCGGTGATGCCGGGCAGGTCGGGCAGCGACCCGCCGGGCGCGAGGACCGTGGGGGGCTCGGCGCCGCCCGGCACCACCCGGGCGGGCTCGTCCCAGTGGGAGACCACCCGGCGATAGAGGGCCGCCTCGTCCGGGGCGGACAGGATCTCGGCCAGGGCGTGGAGCTTGTGGCCCGTGGAGACGCGGCCGAAGCGGCGCAGCAGCGGCTCCAGGGGCCGCAGGATGCCGTCCCACCGGTCCGGCGGCAGGCGCCGGACGGCGTCCGCCAGGGGGCCCCGCAGGCGGGCCGGCACCAGGCCCCGGGCCGTTCCCAAGGCGCGGCCGGTGGCGTAGCGGCCGTAGCCCGCGAACAGCTCGTCGCCGCCGTCGCCCGCCAGGGCCACGGTCACGTCGCGGCGGGCCATGCGGCACAGCAGCAGGGTGGGGATCTGGGAGACGTCGGCGAACGGCTCGGCGTAGTGCTGCGGCAGCCGGGGCACGAGGTCCAGGGCGTCGGCCGGGGTGACGTAGAGCTCGGTATGCTCGGTGCCCAGGTGGGCGGCGACGGCGCGGGCGTGGGGGGCCTCGTCGTAGGCGGCCTCGTGGAAGCCCACGGTGAAGGTGCGCACCGGCCGGTCGGACTCGGCCTGGGCCAGGGCGGCCACGGTGGAGGAGTCGATGCCCCCGGACAGGAACACCCCCAGCGGCACGTCGGCGATCAGCTGGCCCCGCACCGACCGGCGCAGGAGGACCTCCAGCTCGTCGGCGGCGTCGCGCCCGTCGCCCGCGAAGGGCGCCTCCCGGCCCCGCTCGGCGGCGCGGCGCACGCTCCAGAACGGCACCGGCGGCCCCTCCCCGCCCGGCGCCCCCGGGTCCACCCACAGGCAGGTGCCGGGGGGGAGCTTGCCGATGCCCCGGTAGATCGACTCGGGCGCCGGGATGTAGTTGTGGCGCAGCAGCAGGCAGAGGGCGCCCCGGTCCACCTCCCCGATCCAGGCCGGGTGGCGGGTCAGCGCCCTCAGCTCGGAGCCGAACAGGAACGTGGCGCCGGCCCAGCCGTAGTAGAGGGGTTTCTCGCCCATCCGGTCGCGGGCCAGGAACAGGCGGCGCGTCTCCCGGTCCCACAGGGCGAAGGCGAACATGCCCACGAAGCGGGTCAGCGCCGCCTCCGGGCCCCACGCCTCGCAGGCGGCCAGGACGACCTCGGTGTCGGAGCGGCCCTGGAAGGTGTGGCCCGCCCGCTCCAGCTCGGCGCGCAGCTCGGGGAAGTTGTAGACCTCGCCGTTGTAGGCGATCACGTAGCGGCCCCCGTCGGACTGCATGGGCTGGTGGCCCAGGGGCGACAGGTCCACCACCGCCAGGCGGGTGTGCCCCAGGGCCACCCCGGCGCGGGCGTCGAGCCACAGCCCGGAGTCGTCCGGGCCCCGGTGGGCCAGGGCGTCCGTCATGGCGGTGAGCACCTCCACGTCGGGCGCGTCCCGGGTCTCCAGAAAGCCCGTCAGGCCGCACACGTCAGGCGGTCTCCCCAACTGCCGGCGGCTGGCGGGCCGCCGGCGGCTCCCCGGCCAGCAGGCGCTCGAAGGCCGGCACCACGGTCTCCACGTCGAACGCCGCCACGGTGGCCCGCACCGCCTCGGGGTCCGGCAGGGGGCCGTCCAGCACCCGCAGGACCGCCTCCGCCAGGGCGGCGCAGTCGCCGTCGGGCACCAGCCAGCCGTTGACGCCCTCCCGCACGATCTCCCGCACCCCCCCCGGGCAGGCGAAGCCCGCGATGGGGGTGCCGCAGGCCAGGGACTCCAGCAGCACGTTGGGGAAGGCGTCCTGGCGCGAGGTGAACAGGGTCAGGTCGGCCCGGGCGAGGTGGCCGTACGGCTCCACGAAGCCGGCGAAGCGGACGGCGTTGGTGATGCCCAGCGCCTCCGCCTGCCGGCGCAGGGCGGCCTCCTCCGGGCCCGTCCCGAGCAGGTGCAGGGTGACGTCGGGGCGGGCGCGGCGGATCTGGGCGAAGGCGTCGAGCATCCGGTCGAATCCCTTCTCCGGACTGAAGCGGCCGCACCCCACCAGGTGGCGGCCCAGCCCCTCCCAGGGCGGCGGCGCGGCCGCGGCGGCGGCGCGGATGGCCTCCACCTCCAGGGGGTTGCGCAGGATCCGCACCCGGGCCGGGTCCGCCCCGTGGCGGACCACGTCGTCCCGGTCCCAGGTGCCCTGGCAGACCACCGTCTCGGCGCGCCGGTAGGCCGAAGGATAGAGGAGCTTCATCAGCCACGGCCAGTCCAGCCGCCCCAGGTTGAGGCTCGGCAGGCTGCTCTCCCACAGGATCAGGCGCGGCCGGCGGGGCAGCAGGGCCACCACGAGGGACAGGACGATGTTCACGTGGGTCAGGTTGGCGATCGCCACGTCGGGGCGCAGGCGCCGCATCAGGCGCCACAGGGGCCACAGGGCGGAGGGCAGGCGGCCTCCGCCGACCGTGTGCACCGGCAGGTCGGGGGGCAGCCGCTCCAGGTAGACTCCCTCGCGCCGGATCAGGGCCAGGTGGGGCTCGATGCGGGCCCGATCCAGGCGCGGGATCAGGCGGGACAGCACCCGCTCGGCCCCTCCGCCCCCCAGGGTGGCGCTCACGAACAGCACCCGCACGGGGCGCCCGGCGCGGCCCGCGCCGCTCACGCCCCGTGCCCCCCGGCGTCGCCCCGCAGGGCCTCCACCACCCCCGAGGCGTCCAGCAGGCGCCCCCAGGCGAAGTCCCCCGCCAGGGCCCGGTTGGCCTCCCCCATGCGGGACCGCGAGGCCGGGTCGTCCAGCAGGCGGCGGACCTGCGCCACCAGGTCGTCCACCTTGTCGGGGGCATACGGCAGGTAATGCCGCCCCGGCTCCATGAACGACGGGCGGGCCGGGATGTCGGGCAGGACCACCGGCAGGCCGGCGGCGGCGTACTCCATGAGCTTGCGGGAGCCGTCCAGGAAGTGGGGGGTGCGGGCGTTGAACCAGTCGGCCCGGTAGGGGATCACCGCCACGTCCGCGGCGTGGACCAGCCAGGCGGCGGCCTCGTCGTGGGAACGGCCCCCCAGGAACACGGGCGCCGCGGGGCCGGGGGACGGCGCGTCGAACCCCTCCCCGATCACCACCAGGCGGGCCGGCGCCACGGCCTCGGCCAGGGGCCCGAAGGCCGCCAGCCACCAGTCGGCGCGGCGGTGGCCCAGGAAGATCACCACCGGCGCCTCGGGCGCGATGCCCACCGCCGCCTTGAGGGCCCGGCCCGCCTCGGGGTCGCGGGGGGCGGCGAAGGCCTCAGCGGCGATGCCGTTGGGCAGCAGGCGGCAGGGCTTCTTCGGGTGGCGCCGCGCCAGGAGCCAGCGCGGCCCCTCCCCGGCGGCGACCACTCCCTTCGACAGGGCCACGGTCAGCGCCTCCACCCCGCGGGTGTAGGCGGCCTCGATGCGCTGGCGCGGGCGAATGGCGGCGCCGTGCTGCTCCAGCCAGGAGAAGCCGTGGAAGTCCCACAGCACCGGCTTGCCTGCCAGGCGGCCGTAGATGGCGAAGACGGCGGCGAGGGAGCTGCCCCGCACCCAGAAGGCGTCCGCCCGCCGCACCTCGGCCCGGGCCAGCAGGCGCAGCGCCACCCCGTGCTGGCGGAAGAAGCGGCCCCAGGGGGTGGCCGGGGCGGGGTCGGGCAGGGCCACGGCCGGAACGTCGGGCGCCGGCCCCCGCCCCCGGATGCCGCCCGCCACCACGTCGAAGCCGCGATCCCGGAGGGAGCGGGCCAGCCACAGCAGGCGCGAGCCCGGGGCGTTGGCGTCGTCCAGGGGCACGTCGCCCACCAGGGCGACCCGCACGGGGCGCGTCATGCGGGCCCGCCTCCGTTCGGGGCCCCCGCGATGAGATCCAGGATGCGCGCACCGGCATGGCCGTCCCACAGGGGGATTGCGCCCTGCCCCGCGCGGTAGGTGCCGGCCCCGATGCGCTCCACACAGTCCCGGAACAGCGCCCAATCCCGCCCGATGAGGGTGTTGGTGCCGTGGGTGACGGTGACGGGCCGCTCCGTGTTCTCCCGCAGGGTCAGGCACGGTACTCCCAGGAAGGTGGTCTCCTCCTGGATGCCGCCGCTGTCGGTGACCACCATGCGGGCGTGGGCGATGAGGGAGAGGGCCTCCAGGTAGCCCACCGGCTCGACCATGTGCAGCCCGGGGTGGGCCTCGAGGGCGTCGAGCAGGCCGAACTCCTTGAGGCGCCCGGCGGTGCGGGGGTGGACCGGGAAGGCCACCGGGCAGCGCTCGGCCAGCCAGATGAGCTCGCCGCAGATGCGGGACAGCACCTCCGGGTGGTCCACGTTGGAGGGGCGGTGCAGGGTCAGGAAGGCGTAGCCGCCGTCCTCCAGGCCGTAGCGTCCGAACTGGGCCAGGCCCTCGAAGCGGTCCCGCATCCGCGCCAGGGTGTCGATCATCACGTTGCCCACCAGGTGCACCGCCTCGGCGGGGCGTCCCTCGCGGCGCAGGTTCTCGACCCCGGACGGCTCGGAGACGAACATCAGGTCGCTGATGGCGTCGGTGAGCACCCGGTTGATCTCCTCGGGCATGGTGCGGTCGAAGGAGCGCAGGCCGGCCTCGACGTGGGCCACCCCCACGCCCCCCTTGGCGGCCACCAGGGCGCAGGCGATGGTGGAGTTGACGTCGCCCACCACCAGGCACAGGTCGGGGCGGGTCTCCGCCACCCAGGCCTCGTAGCCCGCCATGACCGCGCCGGTCTGCACGGCGTGGGTGCCGGAGCCGACCCCCAGGTGGCGCACCGGCTCGGGCAGCCCCAGGTCGCGGAAGAACACGTCGGACATGCCGGCGTCGTAGTGCTGGCCGGTGTGGACCAGGCGCAGCTCCAGCTCCGGGCGGGCGTCCGCCACGGCGAACAGGGCCGCCACCTTCATGAAGTTGGGCCGGGCCCCGGCGATCACGTCAACGCGCATGGCTTTCCCTTCCCTAGAAGAACCGCTCCGCCGGTACCGTGGGCAGGTCGTCCCGCGCCAGGATGCCGGCCAGGTCGTCGCCCCGGCAGACGGGGATGCCGTACTTCTCGACCAGGGGCGTCATGTACTCGACCCCCGGCAGGTCGCACAGCACCGTGCGGCAGCCGAGGGCGAAGCCCTCGAACAGGGCCGTGGAGAACACCCCCACCTGGGTGCCCGCCCCGGCCAGCAGGGCGTAGAGGTCCGTGTCGGTCTCCACCGTCACGTTGTCCAGGGCCGCCAGGCGCTTCAGGCCCTCGTAGCCGCGCCAGCGGTCGTACTCGCCGGGGTGGAGCTTGTAGCGCACCTCCCGGCCCCGGAACGCCTCCCGGTTGTGCCACATCAGGTCGGCCAGGCGGGGGCCCAGGGCGCCCTGGGAGATGACCACGACCCGGTCCGGGTCCCGCGTGAGGTCCCGATAGCGGGCCGCCTGGGCGCGGAAGTGGTCGAAGCCGATCACCTCCACCCGCTCCGGCGGGAGGGGGAACGGCAGCGACTCGGTCCAGTACGGCCCCCAGGCCAGGAACCGGTCGGCAAAGTAGGCCGGGCGGCCGGTGCCCTCGGGGAAGCTGTAGCCCAGGTGGTAGGGGGTCATGACGCCGTGCTGCACCTCGGTGACGGGGATGCCCGACTCGCGGGCGGCCCGGATCAGGGGCGCCAGCCAGTATCCCACCACCAGGACCACCTCCCGCGGCCGGAGCCGCGCCAGGAGCCCCCGGTAGACCCGGTGGGCCGCCAGGAAGCGCGCCGCCCGGTCGGCGAACAGCGCCTCCAGGTCGAGCCGGACCCCGAGGGCATCGTGCAGCGCCTCCCCCGCCGCCCGGGCCGTGGCGGCCGCCTCGGTGCCCAGGGGCACGCGCCGCCGCGTCGCCCGCAGCGCCGCCGTCAGCAGGGCGGGAAAGGCGTCGGTGCGGACCTCGGGGGCGGCGATCAGCCCCGCGTCCACGCCGGGGAAGCGGGGCTGCACCGTGAGCACGCGACGGCCCTCGGCCCGCAGGCGGCGGCAGTAGGCGTCGGTGTAGACGTCGCGCACGGCGCCGTCCTCCCGGCGCACCCGCGAATGGGGGAAGACCAGCACGTCGGGCCGGGGCCGGGCCAGGAAGGGGTTGCGGGTGAGGCCGTGCAGCATCCGCGTGGCCCGGGCCCGGACCCGCGCGGCGGGGCCCGGGGCGGCGGCGTGGGGGCGCTGGAACACCCCCAGGGCCTCGCACAGGCGGTAGTAGATGGGCATGCGCTCCGCCTCCCACACCCGCACCCCGCCCACCTCCAGGGACAGCAGGCCGTGGCGCCGC
>Ga0210123_1000151_pt1 | contig 44886 bp, 36 predicted proteins | sample Muzzi_PWB_D2_FD_185535 | JGI IMG/M metagenome (GOLD analysis project Ga0210123, IMG submission 185535) | Wetland microbial communities from San Francisco Bay, California, USA, that impact long-term carbon sequestration - Muzzi_PWB_D2 (SPAdes) | ecosystem: Environmental > Aquatic > Marine >... | reverse complement strand
CCGCGCAAGCGCTGCAAGACCTCTTGCAAAGCCAGACCGGCGAAGCGGCCATGGCCACGGCAGGGCGGCTGCTGGCGCTCGACCCGCTCAACGAGGCGACGCATCGGGCCTTGATTCGGCTCTACGCGGAGGCCGGCGACCGGAGCCTGGCGATCAAGCAGTACGAAAGCTGTCGCGAGGTGCTCGACGCGGAGCTGGGATTGCGGCCCGAGGCCGCGACCGAACGGCTGCTCGAAGAGATCAAACAGGGCGACACGGGCGGCGAATCGGGAAGTCACGTGCAGGTGTCGGGCGGCGACCTGCGGCGTGCGGTGGCCAGCTTTTTCGAGTCCGGCATACCGTCGATCGCGGTCCTGCCCTTCGCCAACCTGTCGGGCGACCCGCAGCAGGAATACTTCACCGACGGCCTCACCGCGGACGTCAATACGGAGCTCGGCCGCTTCCGCGAGTTCCGTGTCATCTCGCATTTCACGTCACAGGCCTATCGTGCAACAGACGCGGATCCCTCGGCATTGGGCCAAGCGCTCGCCGTCGAGTTTCTGCTGCGCGGCAGCGTTCGCCGCTTTGGACAGCATCTGCGCGTCAGTGCGCACCTGCTGGACGCCGGAGACGGCTCGCAGATCTGGGCCGAGCGCTACGATCGGCAAGCCGGCAGCATTTTCGAAATCCAGGACGAAATCGTGCAAAGCGTCGTGGCCAGTCTCGCCGGCCGGATCCGCGATGTCGGGGAACGGCGCGCCGCGCGCAAGGCGCCGAAGGAGCACAGCGCGTACGACTGCGTCCTGCGCGGCCGGCGGCTCCGTGAGACGTTCGACCCCGATGAGATCGAGCCGGCGCGAAAATTCCTTCTGGAGGCGATCCGCCTCGATCCCCAATATGCGGCGGCCTATGCCGAGCTTTCGCTGACCTATATCGACGAGTATGAATCCCATTGGACGGCGGATCCGGAGGCCGCGGGTGCGCGCGCACTGGACTACGCCCGCAAGGCCGTCGAGATCGACGATCTCGACAGCCAAAGCCACTTGGCGTTGGCATGCGGCCAAATCTACGTCGAACACGATTTCGAGGCGGCCAAGGTTCATCTCGACAAGGCTCTCGATCTGAACCCCAACGATTACGCCTGTCTGTGCTGGCGCGGCTGGCTCATGATCTTTACGGGCGATGCCGACGAAGCCGTCGCCTGCTCGACGAAGGCAATGGCATTGAGCCCCCTGACACCCGTCGACTGCCTGTCCGGACAGGGGGTGGTGGCCTACATGCAAAGTCGCTACGACGACGCGATCGCGATCTTGACCAAGGTTGCCGAGAGTCAATACGGGCCGCACCCGATCCTGGCGGCGTCCTATGCCCAGGCCGGACGCGAATCGGCCGCGCGACAGACCATGCGGAATTATATGGAACAGGCAAAGCAGACGATTCCACGCTCGCGTACCGACGAAACTGGATTATGGGCCGAGATCATATCGCGCACATTTCCTTTGCGAGACCCACGGAGCCGGGAGCACCTGGCCGCCGGGCTGCGCAAGGCGGGACTGCCGATCTAGCATAGGGATCGGCGGCGTCCGCCGCGCAAGCCTCGGCCGTTCATCGTAGGGGCGACCCGAACGAACGCAGCGGCTGGGTCCGGGACTGCCGCGTTTCGCTGGCCTGCCGGAAGGAGGCGGCGCGGATTGACCTCATCTCGGGCTGGGACGAGCGCCGGCCGTCGCGTAAAGTGCGCCGGGATGACCGGCGAACTCGTCATACGGCCCTTCCAGCCGTCCTTCCAGGACGAGGCTCTGCGGCTGATCGAGGCCGGCCTGGCCGAACATTTCGGCTCTTTGGACCCGACACGGAACCCCGACCTGCGCGATATCGCCGGCTTCTATGGCGCCGAGAATTTCGACGTCGCCTTCGTCGGCGACGAGATGGTCGGCACCGCTGCGCTCAAGCACGAAAGCGACGGCTCCTGCCGGATCGCCCGCATGTCGGTGCGGCCGGAATACCGGCGCCGCGGGGTCGGCACCGCCATGCTCGACCATCTCCTGTCCGTCGCCGCGGCCCGCGGCTACACGCGGATCGTCCTTGAGACGACTCGGGACTGGCATGCGGCGCAGGCGTTCTACCGCGCGAACGGCTTTCGCATCGTGTCGGTCGACGAGGCGCGCGCCGACGTGAATTTCGAGCGCCGACTCTGAGCGGCCCCCGCCGCGGGCAGATCCCGACCGATATTGGGCCCCTTTCTCCCTAGGGCTCGGCGGGCCGCGCGAGACCCGGTGCCGCCTTCGGGCGATCCGGAGAAACCTCGCCCTGCGCAAGGAACCGGGCGACGAAGGGCAGGCGGGTCACGACGAAGAAGATCGCGCGGTCGATGGCGCGCAGCACGGCCGGCACGTCCGGGTGCCGAATGTCGACGATGAGCACGATGCGCGGGCTGTCGGCGTTGTTCCAGGCCTCGTGCTCGAAACTGTCGTCGAACAGGAAGCCCTCGCCCTCGCGCCAGACCCGGACCGCGTCGGCGATGCGCAGCCCGGACGGCGCGGCGCCCGCGGCGGCCGGCGGCACCACCAGGCCGAGGTGATAGCGCAGCATGCCCGCGTAAGGCCCCCTGTGCGGCGCCAGGCGCTTGCCGCCGTCCATCACCGCGAAGCCGGCGGCGATCGCCTCGGGCATGGCGCGGACCAGCCGCGCGGTCACCGGGCACAGGGCCTGGTTCGCGACCTGATCGCGCCCGAAGGCGCGCAGGACGAAATATCGCCACGCCAGCGGATCGCTGTCCGACAGCTCCATCTGGCTCTCGAAAAATTCGTGGACCCTGGGGATGCGGTCGAGGCCGCCGGGCAGCTGCAAGGCCTCCTGGCGGATCTCACGCCAGTGGCGCTGCAAGCGCTCCGCCTCGGGAAAGCAGCGCTCGACGTCGTGCAGCGGCGCCGAGGCGAACCACAGCCGGTAGAAAGACCGGCCGGCGGCCACGGCGATATCGTAGGGCTTGCCCATTGCCTCGCTCCCGATCGCTCGCAACCGCTGGCGCCGGGCGGTCCCGCGCGTTGCGACGGGAGCGGCCTCCGATCGGGCAGAGTGTCGTATGGCGAAAGGGTAACGCGAACGGCTTTGCGGCGCCAGCCGTCGCGCTATCGGTTCGGCCGAAAGGAAACACGGCGGCCCGTTGCGGGGCCGCCGTGCTCTTGTCGTCGCCCGCGGACGGAAAGTCCGTGGGCCTATGGGCCTTCGGCGCTCAGGCCGCACCGACGCGATGGCCGTCCTGATTGGCCGGCTTGCCGAGGCGGCGCCGCGCCAGGATCTCCGGCACCCAATCGACGTCGCCCTTCACGTAGCCCAGGTCGGCCAGCATGTCGGGGTCGAGGCGGGCCATCTGGTTGGCCGCGACGCGGCTCATCTGCCACTGGCGCAGCGGCCGCAGGGCGGCCTCGAGCTGATGCACCAGGTCGTGGACCGGCGAGACGCGGACCGGGGCTGCCGGCCGGGCCGACGGGGCCTCCGGAGTGGCGGTCGCCGGCGCCTTGGCCTGCTCGGCCGCCATGCGGGCGGCCACGGTCTCGATGTCGTAGCGCGGAATGCCGATGTCCTCCAGGGCCCAGTCGGGCAGCACCTCGAGCTGACGGACGATCGAACGCCGCAGACGGGCCTGACGGCGGCGCGCGGCCCAACTCGGCCGCTGCGCGGCGGGCCGCCTGGCCGCGACCGCCTGCTCGGCGACGAAGGGGATGTCGCCGCGCAGCACGCCGATGTCGCGCAGCAGGGCGTCGTCCAGGCGGCTCAGCTTGGCCGCGGTGTGCCGCTGGCGCTGGGCGCGCAGCAGGGCGTCCGTCAGGGCGGCGAGGCCGCTTTCCTGCCAAACCTTGGCGGCGCCGCGATGCAGCATGCCGCCGACCGCCTCGGAACGGATCTGCTGCGCCTGCAGGATCGGGGTCTGGGCGTCGCTCGTGGCGAGGTTTGGGCGGCTCGCGGAGCCGGCTTGGGTGAAGGTTTGCTCTCTTGCCAGTACAGTCATGGTCATCTCCGTTTCGACAAAAACGCTCGTACCCCTCGCGCCGTTGCCGCTACCCGGGTCGCCAAGCGATTGTTGGACTGCCTGGAAAATAGGCGCCGGAGGCATGCGCGGCGAGCGGCCTTTTTGCACTGCAGCATTGCAGAAAGTGAATGGGTAACAGTGGATTAACCAATTTGGCCGGAGCCGCGTCGGACCGGTTTCGCGGCGCCGGGAAACGCGCTAGCTTGCGTCGGGGCGGCGGCCTCATGGCGCTATGGAGGACGGCTTGACGGCGGAGATCCTGCAGGACACGGCGGCGCGGGTCGGGGCGCTGCGGGCCGAGCTGACCCGGCGCGGGCTCGACGGTTTCCTGGTGCCGCGCAGCGACGCCCACCAGGGCGAGTACGTTCCGCCGCACGCGCAGCGCCTGGCGTGGCTGACCGGATTCACCGGCTCGGCCGGCATGGCCCTGGTGCTCGCCGAGCGCGCCGAGATCTTCGTCGACGGGCGCTACACGCTGCAGGTCCGCGACCAGGTGGACGGCGCCCTGTTCGGCTACCGCCATCTGATCGAGGAGCCGCCGGCCAAGTGGATCGAGGAGACTCTGCGGGCCGGTCAGCGGCTCGGCTACGATCCCTGGCTGCACAGCGAGCGCCAGGTCGAGGCCTTGCGCGTCGCGGCCGAAAAGGCGGGCGCCGAGCTCGTCGCCGTCGAGGGCAATCCGATCGACGCGATCTGGGCCGACCAGCCGGAGCCGCCGGCCAGCCCGATCGTCGCGCATCCCCTGGAATACGCCGGGCAGGCTTCGGCCGAGAAGCGCGAGGCGGTCGCCAAGGCGGTGCGCGAGCGCGGCGCGGCCGCCGCCGTGCTGACGCTGCCCGAGTCGATCGCCTGGCTGCTCAACGTGCGCGCCGGGGACGTCGCGCACGTGCCGCTGCCGCTGTCCTTCGCGGTGCTGCACGGCGACGGCCAGGTCGACTGGTTCGTCGAGCGCGCCCGCGTCGGGGCCGAGCTCGACGCCCACCTGGGCAACGGGGTCAGCCTGCGGGCGCCGGCCGAGTTCGGCCCGGCGCTCGAATCGCTCGCCGGCAACGGGCTCAAGGTCAGCGCCGATCCGGAGACCGCCGCCGCCTGGGTGTTCGAGCGCCTGCGCGCCGCGGGCGCGGAGGTCGTCGCCGGCGCCGACCCCTGCCTGCTGCCCAAGGCGCGCAAGAACCCGGTCGAGCTCGACGGCGCCCGGGCCGCGCACCGGCGCGACGGGGCCGCCCTGGTGCGCTTCCTCGCCTGGCTCGACCGCGAGATGGCGGCGCGGACCGCCCGCGGCGAAGAGGGGCCCGGCGAGATCGAGGCGAGCGACCGGCTGCTCGCCTTTCGCCGGGCGCACGAGCTGTTCCGCGACCTGTCGTTCGACACCATTTCCGGCGCCGGGGCGAACGGCGCGGTGATCCACTACAAGGCGACGCCGCGGACCGAGCGGCGCCTGCGCGCGGGCGAGCTCTACCTGGTCGATTCGGGGGCGCAGTACCCGGACGGCACGACCGACGTAACGCGGACCGTGGCCCTCGGGGAGCCCTCGGCCGAGATGCGCGATCGCTTCACGCGCGTCCTCAAGGGCCATATCGCCCTGGCCAGGGTGCGCTTTCCGCGCGGCACCACGGGCAGCCAGCTCGACGTGTTGGCCCGCCAGTCGCTGTGGCAGGCCGGGCTCGACTACGACCACGGCACCGGCCACGGCGTCGGCAGCTATCTCGGCGTGCACGAGGGGCCGCAGCGCATCTCCAAGGTGCTCAACCGCGTGGCCCTGGAGCCGGGCATGATCGTCTCCAACGAGCCCGGCTACTACAAGGCCGGCGCCTTCGGGATCCGCATCGAGAACCTGGTCGCCGTGGTCGAATGCCCGCGCGCCGAGGCGGCCGAGATCGACACGCTCGGCTTCGAGACGCTGACGCTGGCGCCGATCGACCTGCGCCTGGTCGAGCCCGCCCTGATGACCGCCGACGAGAGCGCTTGGCTGGACGCCTATCACGCGCGCGTCCTGGCGGCGCACCGCGACGTCGTGGACGCCGAGACGGCGGCCTGGCTCGAGGCCGCGACGCGGCCCGTCGCCCGCGACAAGGCGGCCTAGGCCGCAATCGCTCCGGAATCGGTCGTTGCCGCGCCAGCCGCGGCCACACGGCCGGCGGTAGCGTGCGGCAGGCTTTCTGGAGGGATCGCGGGCATGAAACTGGATTGGCACGGCGAACGCGGCGGCGCGCCGACGCTCGACAGCGATATCTGGAGCGCCGTCACCGAGGCGAATGCCGAGGGCGGCATCGACCTCGCCGCGGTGCGCGCCTACCGCCTGGGCCGGACGCGGGCCGAAATGGCGCGGCGCGACATCGCCGCCTGCCTGCTGTTCGACCCGGTCAACGTTCGCTACGCCACCGGCGCGCGCAACATGCAGGTGTTCCACCAGCGCAATCCCGCGCGCTATCTCTTCCTGCCAGTCGAAGGCCCGGTGATTCTCTTCGAGTTCACCGGCTGCATGCACCTGGCCGACGGGCTGGAGACGGTCGCCGAGGTGCGCCCGGCGATCACCGCGTCCTTCGTCGCGGCCGGCGAGAGCATCGCCGCGCGCGAGGCGCACTGGGCGCGGGAGACCGCCGCGCTGCTCCGCGAGCGGGTCGGGGCGGGCGCGCGGGTCGGCGTCGAGCGGATCAACGCCGGCGCGGCGCTGGCCCTGGCGGCCGAGGGCTTCGAACTGGTCGACGCCCAGGCCCCGGTCGAGCGGGCGCGCGCGATCAAGTCGGCCGAGGAGGTCAAGTGCGTGCACGCCTCGCTGCGCGCCACCGAGGCCGCGGTCGCCGCCCTGCGCGCGGCGCTCCGTCCCGGCGTCACCGAGAACGCCCTGTGGTCGCTGCTGCATCAGGGCGTGGTGGCGCAGGACGGCGACTACGTCGAGACGCGCCTGCTGAACTCCGGCCCGCGCAGCAATCCCTGGTTCCAGGAGTGCAGCGCCCGCGTGGTGCAAGCCAACGAGCTCGTCGCGCTGGACACCGACGTGGTCGGGCGGTTCGGCTATTACTCCGACTTCTCGCGCACCTTCCATGCCGGTCCGGACGCGCCGGGCGCGGCGCAGCGGACGCTCTACAAGACCGCCTTCGAGCAGGTCCGCCACAACATGGAGGTCCTGCGGCCGGGCCTCGGCTTTCGCGAGTATTCCGAGCGCGCCTGGACGATTCCCGAGCGTTACGTCGCCAACCGCTACTACCTTTCGGCGCACGGCGTCGGGATGACCGGCGAATATCCCTACCTCTACCACCGCAGGGACTACGACGAGGCCGGCTACGACGGCACCATCGAGCCGGGCATGACGCTTTGCGTGGAGTCCTACATCGGCGAGGACGGCGGGGCCGAGGGCGTGAAGCTCGAAGAGCAGGTCCTGGTCACCGAGACCGGGATCGAGCTGCTCTCTGACTTTCCCTTCGAGGACGCGCTGCTGCGCTGACCCCCGCCCGCGCGGCCGCCGGATCGCGTCACGCCGCCCCGGCGATCTTCAGCCAGTCGTCCTCGCTCAAGGTCGCGACGCCGAGCTCGGCCGCCTTGCGCGCCTTGGAGCCGGCGTCGGCGCCGACGATCACGTAGTCCGTCTTGCGCGAGACCGAGCCCGCCACCTTGGCGCCGAGCGCCTCGGCCCGCGCCTTGGCCTCGTTGCGCGTCATGCGCTCCAGCGTGCCGGTGAAGACCACCGTCTTGCCGGCGATCGGCGAGTCCGTCGTCCGCGGCGCCGCGGCCGGCTCGACCTCGACCTCCTTCTCGAGCCGCTTGAGGAGCGAGACGTTGTGCTTCTCGCCGAAGAAAGCGCCGATGTCGTCGGCCATGCTCGTGCCGATTCCGCTGATGTTGCACAGCTCGGCATAAGCCTCGCCGACCTCCTGCGGCTTGCGCAGTTCCGGCTTCTTGGCGCGCTCGGCCGAGGCGGCGGCCATGGCGTCGTGCCAGGTCCGCAGATCGCCGTAGTGCCGCGCGAGCAGTTTTGCGGTCGCCTGGCCGACCTGGCGAATGCCGAGGGCATAGATGAAGCGGTCGAGCGGAATCCTCCGCCGCGCCTCGATGGCCCGAACGAGTTTGCCGGCGGAAACCGTGCCCCAGCCCTCGCGCTCGGCGATCTCCGATTCCCGCTTGCCGAGATCGAAGATGTCGGCCGGCGATTCGACCAGTCCGTCCTTCCAGAATTCCTCGATGTGCTTCGACCCGAAGCCTTCGATATCGAAGGCGTCGCGGCTGACGAAGTGGATCAGCTTCTCGACCTGCTGGAAGGGGCAGGCGAGCTCGCCGCTGCAGCGCGACACCGCCTCGCCGGGCTCGCGCAGCACCGGGGTCTCGAGGTGGCAGGGGCAGGTCTTGGGAAAGCGGTAGGGCCGGGCGCCCTTCGGCCGCTTCTCCTTCACCGCGCCGACGATCTGCGGGATCACGTCGCCGGCGCGCTGCACGATGACGGTGTCGCCGATCCGCACGTCCTTGCGCGCGATCTCGTCCTCGTTGTGCAGCGTCGCGTTGCTGACCACCACGCCGCCAACGGTCACCGGCTCGAGCCGCGCGACGGGGGTGAGCGCGCCGGTGCGCCCGACCTGGATATCGATGGCCTTGAGCCGGGTCTGGGCCTGCTCGGCCGGGAACTTGTGCGCGATCGCCCAGCGCGGCGCGCGGCTGACGAATCCGAGCCGCTCCTGCAGGTCGAGGCGGTTGACCTTGTAGACGACGCCGTCGATGTCGTAGGGCAGGGTGGCGCGCTGGCCTTCGACGTCGCGGTAGACGGCGAGCGCGTCTTCCAGGCTGTCGCACAGCTTGGCCAGCGGGTTGACGCGGAAGCCGAGCGCGCGAAAGCGCTTCAGGCAGTCCCAGTAGGTCTTGCCGAGCGGCTGCGTGACCTCGCCCCAGGCGTAGCAGAAGAACCGCAGGGGCCGTGCCGCGGTGATCTTGGGATCGAGCTGCCGCAGCGAGCCCGCCGCCGCGTTGCGCGGGTTGGCGAAGACCTTGCCGTTCGCCGCCGCCTGCCGCTCGTTGAGCTTGAGAAAGTCGTCGCGGCGCATGTAGACCTCGCCGCGCGCGACCAGGACCTCGGGCGGCTTGCCCCTGAGATGGGTCGGCACGTCGTCGAGGGTGCGGATGTTGTTGGTGATGTCCTCGCCGGTGGTCCCATCGCCGCGCGTCGCGGCCTGAACGAGCCGTCCCTTCTCGTAGCGGATCGACACCGAGAGGCCGTCGATCTTCGGCTCGGCGACGACCTCGAACTTGGCGTCGGCTGCGAAGCCCAGAAAGCGCCGCACGCGGGCGAAGAACTCGCCCACATCCTCTTCGTCGAAGGCGTTGCCGAGCGACAGCATCGGCACCGTATGGCGCACCTTGGCGAAGGCGCCGGCCGGTGCGGCGCCGACCCGGTGCGTCGGGCTGTCTTTCCGGACGAGCTCGGGAAAGCGCGCCTCGATCGCGTCGTTGCGGCGGCGCAGGGCATCGTAGGCGGCGTCCGAGATCTCCGGCGCGTCCTCCTGGTGATACAGCTTGTCGTGATGGGCGATCTCTTTCGCCAGGCGGGCGAGCTCCTCGGCCGCCTCCTCGCGCGTCAGCTCCTCGACGGCGACCTCTCCGGCGCGGCGCGTCATCCGGCTTCGGCTTCCATCAGGCGGCCGGCGGCGGCGCGCGCCTCCTCGGTGATGCGCTTGCCCGACAGCATGCGGGCGATTTCCTCGCGCCGCTCGCCGGGCCCGAGCAGCCCGGCCCGGGTCACCGTGCGCCGGCCGGCGCTCTCCTTGTAGACGCGCCAGTGCTGCATGCCGCGCGCCCCGACCTGCGGGCTGTGCGTCACCACCAGCACCTGGCGGTCGCGGCCGAGCCGCTCCAGCCGCTCGCCGACGGCGTGGGCGACCGCGCCGCCGACGCCGGCGTCGACCTCGTCGAACACCAGCGTTCCCGCGGTCCCGACCTCCGCCAGCACGACCTTGAGCGCGAGCAGGAAGCGGGCCAGCTCGCCGCCCGAGGCGATGCGGGCGAGCGGGCCGGGCGCGCTGCCCGGGTTGGTGGCGACCTCGAAGACGACGCGGTCGACGCCCTGCGGCCCCCAGGCCGACTCCTCCAGGCGCTCGATTCGGGTGGCAAAGCGCGCCTTGTCGAGCTTGAGCGGCGGCAGCTCGCGGTTGACCGCCTTGTCGAGCGCCGCCGCGGCGCGCCTGCGGGCCTTGCTCAAGCCCTCGGCGGCCTCGACGTAGTCGGCGCGGGCCGCCTCCGCCTGGCGCCCCAGCGCCGCAAGCCGCGCGTCGCCGTCCTCGATGGCGGCGATGCGTCCGGCCATCTCGTCGCGCAGCGCCGCCAGGCCGTCGACCTCGACACCGTGCTTGCGGGCCAGGTCGCGCAGCGCGAAGAGGCGTTCCTCGACCGCCTCGGCGCCGGTCGAATCGTGCTCGATGTCGGCCGCCACCGAACGCAGCTGCGCCAGCGCCTCGGCCGTCTCCGCCGCGGCGCGGTCCAAGGCCGCCAACACGGGGTCGAGCCGTCCGCCGGCCTTGTCGGCAACGCGGCCGAGGCTGCTCTGCGCCGCTGCCAGGGCGTCCTCGGCACCGCCGCCTTCGCCGCCGCCGCCGCCTTCGCCGCCCTCGAGCTCGCCCAGCGCCGCGGTCAGCGCCGCGGTCAGCTTCTCCGCGTTCATCAGGAAGCTGCGCCGCGCGGTCAGGGCCGCCTCCTCGCCGGGCTGCGGGTCGAGCGCCTCGATCTCGGTGACCGAATGGCGCAGGAAGGCATCCTCGCGGCGCGCCTGCGCGATCTCGCTCGCCGCGGCTTCGCGCGCGGTGACGGCGTCGTGCCAGGCGCGCCACAGGGCCTCGACCGCTTCGGCGCGCGCGCGCAGGCCGCCGTGGGCGTCGACCAGGGCGCGGTGGCCGGCGGCGTCGAGCAGCCCCCGGGCCTCGAACTGGCCCTGAATCTCGACCAGCGCTTCGCCCAGGTTGCGCAGCAGGCCGGCCGAAACCGGCTGGTCGTTGACGAAGGCGCGGCTGCGCCCGTCGCCGCCGAGCACCCGGCGCAGCACGAGCTGCCCGTCTTCTGCTTCCAGGCCCTGCGCCGCGAGGCGGTCGCGCGCCGGATGCCCCTCGGGGACCTCGAAGACGGCGGCGACGCTGGCCTGGTCGGCGCCGCCGCGCAGCAGGGCGGACTCGGCCCGTGCGCCGAGCGCCAGACCCAGGGCGTCGAGCAGGATCGACTTGCCCGCGCCGGTCTCGCCGGTCAGCACGCAGAGTCCGGTGTCGAAGGTCAGATCGAGGCAATCGATCAGCACGACGTCGCGGATCGACAGGCTGACCAGCATGGCGGCCTCAGAGGATCGAGTGCCACACCTGCGAGATCCAGGAGCCCTCGTGCTCCGCGGGCCGCAGATCCACCCCGGTCAGCAGGTAATAGCTGTCGGCGTACCATGGGCTGCCGGGGAAATTGTGGCCGAGCACGGCGGCGGTCGCCTGCGCCTCGTCGTTCACGCCGAGCGCCAGATAGGCCTCGACCAGCCGGTGCAGCGCCTCGGGCACGTGCGTCGTCGTCTGGTAGTCCTTGATCACCAGCTTGAAGCGGTTGATCGCCGCCAGATAGTTGCCGTGACGCAGGTAGTAGCGGCCGATCGCCATGTGCTTGCCGGCCAGATGGTCGCGCGCCAGATCGATCTTGAGCCCGGCGTCGCGGGCGTAGCGACTGTTCGGAAAGCGCCGGACCACTTCCTGCAGCCCGTCGAGCGCCTTCTCGGTCATCTTTTGATCGCGGCCGATGTCGGAGATCTGCTCGTAGTAGCAGATCGCCCTCAGGTAGTAGGCGTAGGCGATGTCGTCGTTGCCGGGGTGGAGCTGGATGAAGCGGTCCAGGGCGGCGATGGCGTCGTCGTAGTGGTCTTCCTGATAGTTGGCGTAGGCCGCCATGAGCTGCGCCTTGGTCGCCCAGACGGAATAGGGATGCTGCCGCTCGACCTCGTCGAACTCCGTCGCGGCGTCGGTGTAGTCGCCCGCCGCCATCTTGTCCATCGCCGAGTTGTAGATGTCCTCGACCGGCCGCTCGACGTACTCCGGCTGCTTGTCGGAGCTGCACGACCACAGCAACAGGCAGAGGGCGCCGGTTGCCAGAGCGTGCCCGAGGCGGGCCCTGCGGCCGGCGGCCGGGGCGCGCGCGGAGGTCTTCCGGCCTAGCGATACCGCCATGCTTGCGTCCGTCCTTGTCCCTTGCTTCCGCCCGATCGGGGGGCGAATCCAGCATGACTATATGAGGAGCGTCCGGCGGTCTCAAGCGACCCGGTGCCGCTGCGCCCGTGCCCGTGCCGCGACGCGGCCGCATTCGCGCGGCTACGCCGCCGCGCCTTGCGCGGGCGGCAGAAATGTCGGAAGTGGCGACGCCGGAAAGGCCGGAGTCCGGCGCGTCTCAGGCCCAGGCGGCGACGGCCCGGGCCGGCGGCACGATGGCGCCCTGCAGGGGCTCCAGGTCGTCCTCGGTCATCTCGCGCCGGATCCAGGCCTCGGTGTTGGCGAACAGCGTGCGCAGCAGGCGCAGCGTCATGGCGTGCCCGGCGCACACTCCGCTGACCTGTGCCTGCAGCGGGCCGCCGGCTAGGTAAAGGTCGCCGACGAGGTCGAGCACCTTGTGGCGCACGAATTCGTCGTCGTAGCGCAGGCCGCCCTCGTTCAGGACCTGCTCGCCATCGATCACCACGGCATTGTCGAGCGAGCCGCCCTGCGCCAGGCCGGCCTCGCGCAGACGGTCCACGTCGTGCAGGAAGCCGAAGGTGCGCGCGCGGGCGACGTCGCGCTTGTAGCTGGCCGGCGTGATCTGCACGTCCCATTGCTGGCGCGCGATCGCCGGGCTGGCGAAGTCGATCTCGAATCCGATCGACAGCCCGCGCCCCGGCTTGAGGGTGATCGAACGCTCGGGGTCGGAGAGCGTCACCTCGCGGCGGATCTCGATGCAGCGGCGCGCGGCGTCCTGCGGCGCCGACCCGGCGCATTCGATGAGGAACACGAAGGGCGCGGCGCTGCCGTCCATCGCCGGGACCTCGGGACCGTCGAGATCGATCACCGCGTTGTCGATGCCGCAGCCCGCCAGGGCCGACATGAGATGCTCCACGGTCCGCACCGTGGCGCCCTCGGGGCCGGCGATGCTCGCGCACATCGGCGTTTCCACCGCGCTCTGCCAATCGGCCGGAATCTCGGGTTGGCCCGGCAGGTCGCCGCGGCGGAACACGATGCCGCTGTCGATCGGCGCGGGCAGCAGGGTCATGCGGACCTTGACGCCGCTGTGCAGGCCGACTCCGGAACAGTGTATGGGATTCTTGAGGGTCTTCTGTTGCAGAGCGCCCTCGATGGATCCGTTGCGGACCAAGCTTACCCCCGTCATCCTCTCTGCCTCGTTCGGCACGTCGCACGGATCGCCGCGAACCCGGAGTCGTGCTCCGTTTCGGTTTCGATCTGCTTTGTGCGACTCCCCCGTTTGGTTTGGCCGGATGGCCCTGGACCGGGCCGGCCGAATCGATTCGCAGAACATTACAGCGAATACATGGCACGGGCTTGAAAAGCCCTCAAATCACTCTTTGTTACAATATGTTACGGAGCCACTAAGGGAATCTTACACGATCTAGTGGAGGCGGGCCCGCCGGCAACGGCGGACCCGGTCCAATCCGGGTCGGGGCCGGGGCGGATCCGGACCCCGTCGGAGGGTCCGGATCCGCCGCGCGGCTCAGTTGGCCTGGCGCCGCAGGAAGGCCGGAATATCCAGCAGATCCTCGTCCTGGGACGCATTTCCTAGTCGATCGGCCGGGTCGAGCCCGGAGAGCCGCGGCTGCGCCGAGACCTGCGGTGCGGCCGGGGCCGACGCCGGCTTCGCGTCGACGCGCGCCGCGCCGCGCCGCGAGTCCTCGCCGGCCCGCGCCGCCCGGGCCTGGTCGTCCCGCTCGCCCGCCTGGAGGGCCCGGGCCGCGCCGCCCGCCATCTTGGCGAAGAGGCCCGGCGCCTTGCGCCGCTCGGCCGTCGGGGCGGCGCGTTCGGCCTCTCCGCGCGGCGCACGCGACCCGTTGGCCAGGGCCGCGGCGGCGAAGGCGTCGGCCCCGCGCGGGGCGGGCTGGACCGGGTCCGCCGCCTCGGCCCCATCGGGCTCCGGCTCGGCCGGGGGCGGCGCGATGAAGCTGTCCGCCGTCACGCGGGCCGCCTCGTCTTTCGGCTTGGGCGTCGGCGCGCGCCGCTCGGCCGCCGGGTCGCGGCGTTCGCTGGCCGGATCCCGGCGAGCCGCCTGCTGCGAATAGGCGAACAGGCTGTTCGCGGCGGCCGGTCGGGCCTGAGCGCTGGGCAGGACCAAAGCGGCCTGCTGCACCCTCGCCTCGTCCTCCTCCGGTTCGGCGAGCACCCGGGCCGTCGCGGCGAGACTCGGCGCCGGGGCGCCGCCCGCCACCGTCTCGACGGCCGACCGCGCCGTCGGCGCGACGCTGGCTTCCGTCTCGCGGACGGTCGCCGGCGCCATGCCGTCGGGTTCCGGCGACGGGGCGTCGTGGCCGCCGCGGCTGGACACCAGGCTGAGCGAGACCGGGCGCGGGTTCTGCGCCGCCTCGGCCTCGATGCCGGTCGCCACGACGGAGACCCGCATGCGGCCCTCCATGCCGTTGTCGAAGGTCGAGCCGAAGATGATGTTGGCCTCGGGGTCGACCTCGTCGCGGATCCGGTTGGCGGTCTCGTCGACCTCGAACAGCGTCATGTCCGGGCCGCCGGTGATGTTGATGAGCACGCCGCGCGCGCCCTTCATCGAGACGTCGTCGAGCAGCGGGTTGGAGATCGCGGCCTCGGCGGCGGCGATCGCGCGGTTCTCGCCTTCGGCCTCGCCGGTGCCCATCATCGCCTTGCCCATCTCGGTCATGACGGAGCGGATGTCGGCGAAGTCGAGGTTGATCAGGCCCGGCATGACCATCAGGTCGGTCACCCCGCGCACGCCGGCATGCAGCACGTCGTCGGCCATCTTGAAGGCGTCCGCGAAGGTGGTCTTCTCGTTGGCCACGCGGAACAGGTTCTGGTTCGGGATGACGATCAGGGTGTCGACGTACTCGGTCAGCTCCTGGATGCCCTGCTCGGCCATGCGCATCCGGTGCACGCCCTCGAAGTGGAACGGCTTGGTCACCACGCCGACCGCGAGGATGCCCGCCTCGCGCGCCGCGCGGGCGATCACCGGGCCGCCGCCGGTGCCGGTGCCGCCGCCCATGCCGGCGGTGATGAACACCATGTTGGACCCTTCGAGCTCCGACATGATCTCGTCGAGCGCCTCTTCCGCGGCGGCCCGTCCGACGTCGGGGCGGGCGCCGGAGCCCAGGCCCTGAGTCAGGCCCCGGCCCATCTGGATCCGCCGCTCGCAGACCGACTGCTGCATGGCCTGGGCGTCGGTGTTGCAGATCAGGAACTCGACGCCTTCCAGGTTGGACTGGATCATGTTGGTGACGGCGTTGCCGCCGGCACCCCCGACGCCGACGACGGTAATTCGCGGCGTCAGGTTGCTGGGAGTCTTCGGTACGTTCAGGTTCAAAGTCATGCTGACCTCCACTGCCCCTCTCGATGGCTGGCGATGCTGGCTGCTGGTTGCCCCGATGCGGCCGGGACGTCCGGTTCTGGTCTCCTAAAAGTGCTCACGGAACCAATGCCCGAAGCGGCCGAGCAGGCCGGCCGGCTCCTGGGTCTCCTCCTCAAGCGTCATGACCGAGGCGTCGTCGGCCGCGACGGCGTAGTGCAGCAGCCCGGCGCAGGTCGCGTAGGCGGGCCCGGCCGTGGCCTCGGCCAGGCCGCGCACGCGCACCGGGCGTCCGATGCGGATCTGCTTGTCGAGAATCAGGGTCGCGAGCTCGCGCATGCCGGTGAGCTGGCTGGCGCCGCCGGTCAGAACGACGCGGCGCCCCGCCACCTTGTCGAAGCCGCTGGCCTCGAGATGCGACCGCACGAGCTCGAAGGTTTCCTCGAGGCGCGGCTGGATGATGCCGACCAGCAGCGAGCGCGGGATCACCTGCCCGCCGCCGTCGTGCTCCTCGCCGACCGGCGGCACCTCGATGGTTTCGCGGTCGTCGCCGGTCGCCGCCATGGCGTGGCCGAACAGGGTCTTGAGGCGCTCCGCGCCGGCCACCGAGGTCGACAGGCCGCGGGCGATATCGTTGGTGACGTGCAGGCCGCCGACCGGCACCACGTCGGTGTAGATCGCGTTGCCTTCGTAGAACACCGCGATCGTCGTGGTGCCGCCGCCCATGTCGATGACGGTGACGCCGAGCTCCATCTCGTCGTCGACCAGCGCCGCCAGGCCTGCGGCATAGGGCGACACGACGAAGCCGGCGAGGTCGAGGTGGCAGCGCTCGACGCAGGTCGTCAGGTTGCGCACCGCGCCCGAGGCGGCGGTGACGAAGTGGATCTCGACGCCGAGCTGCTCGCCGAACATGCCGCGCGGATCGCGGATGCCGCGGTTGCCGTCGATCTTGTAGGCGATCGGGATGGAATGGATGAGCTGCCGCCCGTTCTGCGCCTGCAGCTCGAAGTCCTGCGCCTCGTGGCCGTGCACGAAGGCGCGCCGCAGGTCGGCGTCGCCGACCTCGTGACCGTGGATCGCGACCTCGACGCCGACCGAGGCCGAGGCCGGATGGCCGCCGGACAGGTTGACCACGACGTGGTCGATGGTTGCGCCCGCCATCTGCTCGGCCGCGTGAATGGCGTTGCGGACGGCCGTCTCGACCGCCGCCATGTCGACCACGGTGCCGTTGCGCACGCCGCGGCTGGCCTGCTGGCCGATGCCGATGACGCGCGGCCCGCCGTCGTCGTCGGCGCGGGCGATGAAGCAGCAGATCTTGCTCGACCCCACGTCGAGGCCGGCCACCAAATCGCCCTTGGATCGCATCAGGCGTCTGCGCATCGTTCGCTCGGGTCCCCGCTCATGTGTCCTTGCCCTTCGGCGGCAGCGGCACGGGCGCTGCTCCCGGCGCCGTCCGCACGACCAGCCGGTCGGGCAGGCGCAGATCGATCGTCGTCACGTCGCGCTCCAGCAGCCCGTGCTCGCGCTCGATCCGGGCGAGCTGCGTCCAGGCCAGGGTCGGCTGCTTCTCGGGCAGGCGAACGTCGATGCCGTTGTCGAACCGCAGGTTCCAGCGCCGGCCGTGCACGCGCACCGCGGCCACGACCTTGGCGCCGAGGTCCGGCGCCGCGGCCAGCATGCGCAAGAGCTCGGCGGCGTGCGGCGGCGCGTCGCGCCCAACCAGGACCGGAAGCTGCGCGAAGGCCTCGGGCGCGGCCCCGTCGATGACCGCGCCGTCGCGGTCGATCACCGAAAGCCGGCCGTCGTCCTGCCACAGGGCGATCGGCTCGCGCTCGCTCAGGCGCACGTAGATCAGGTCGGGCAGGCGCCGCTCGACGCTCACCGTGCGGACCCAGGGCAGGGCCTCCAGGCGGCGCCGCGCGGCGTGCGGATCGAACGCCAGGATCGGTGCGTCGCGGGTCACGCCGAGAACCTGCAGCAGCGTACCGGGCGGCGTGCGGACGCGGCCCTCGACCAGCACGTCGGCGACCTTGAATCCCGAATCCGCCGTGGCCTGCAGCAACGCGTCGCCGACCCGTGCGACCTGGCGCGCGACCGTGCCGCTGGTCCACAGCCAGGCTGCGCCGCCGAGTCCGGCGGCCAGGAGCACGGCCGCGCCGATCCGACGGCGGCGCCGCGGGTCGGGCTTCGCGCGCAGCGGCCGACGCCGTCCGGCCCCGCGCCGCCGCTTCTCGTCGAGACCGAGCAGGTTCACGAATCGCATGCCGCGTTCTCCACCATCCAGGCGCAGAGTTCGGGGAACGAGATGCCCAGGTGCCTGGCCTGCTCCGGCACTAGGCTGAGCGCCGTCATGCCGGGCTGCGTGTTGACCTCGAGGAAATAGAGCCGGCCCGGATCGTCCGCGGCACCGCCCCCGTTGCCGCGCTTGTCGCCGCTCTCGTCGCTGTCGTCGTAGCGGAAGTCGGAGCGCGATACGCCGCGGCAGCCGAGCGCGCGATGCGCCGCCAGGGCGGCCTGCAGCGCCGCCTCGGCGATGGGCTCCGGGATCTGCGCCGGAACGACGTGGTCGGCCACGCCGTCGGTGTACTTGGCGCGGTAGTCGTAGAACCCTTCGCGCGGGCGGATCTCGGTGACCGCCAGCGGCCGGTCGCCCATGACCGACACGGTCAGCTCGCGGCCGGGTATGAACTGCTCGACCAGGACCTCCTCGCCGAACTGCCAGTCCTTGCCGATCAGCGGCTCGTTGTCGCCGGGCCGCACGATGACGACGCCGACGCTCGAACCCTCGCACACCGGCTTCACGACGTAGGGCCGCGGCATGACGTCGCCCTTGGCGAGCTCCTCGCGGCGCACCACCAGGCCGTGCGGCGAGGTGACGCCGGCCGCGGCGACCACGCGCTTCGCCATCTGCTTGTGCATGGCGAGCGACGAGGCCAGCACGCCGGAATGCGTATAGGGGATATGCAGCAGCTCCAGCAGGCCCTGGACGCAGCCGTCCTCGCCCCAGCGCCCGTGCAGCGCGTTGAATACGGCGTCCGGCGGCGGCGTCAGCGCGGCGATCAGCGCGGCGACGTCGCGCCCGACGTCGATCTCGCTGACCGTGTAGCCGGCCTCGCGCAGTGCCTGCGCGCAGGCCGTGCCGCTCACGAGCGAGACTTCGCGCTCGGCCGAAATGCCGCCCATGAGGACCGCGACGCGCCGGCTCATGCCGCACCCCCTTGGGCCCGGCCCGGGCCGGCGACGCCGATGCGGCGGATCTCCCATTCGAGCTCGACGCCGCAGTCCTCGCGCACCCGGCGCCGCAGGTCCTCGCCGAGCGCCTCCAGGTCGGCGGCGCTCGCCGTGCCGGTGTTGATCAGGAAGTTGCAGTGCTGCTCGGAAACCGTCGCGCCGCCGCGCGTCAGGCCGCGGCCGCCGGCCCGGTCGATCAGCTGCCAGGCCTTGGCGCCCGGCGGATTCTTGAAGGTCGAACCGCCGGTGCGCGTGCGCACGGGCTGGCTGGTGGTGCGCGAGTCCTGGACATCCGCTATGCGGCGCGCGATCGCCTCGGGCTCGTCGCGATGGCCACGCAGGCGCGCGCCGACGAAGATCCAGTCCTCCGGCACGGCGCAGTGGCGGTAGGCGTAGCCCATCTCGCCGGGCGACAGGACGTGCAGCGTGCCCTCGGTATCGAGCGCCTCGGCCGAGACCAGAACGTCCTTGGTCTCAGTCCCGTAGGCGCCGGCGTTCATGCGCAGGGCGCCGCCGATGGTGCCCGGCACGCCGCTCAGGAACTCCAGCCCGGCGATACCGGCGAGCCGCGCGGCCGTCGCCACGTTGACGTCGAGCGCCGCGGCGCCGCAGACGATGTCGCTGTCCTCCGCCGCGATGCCGGCGAAGCCGCGGCCCAGGCGAATCACGACGCCGGGCACGCCGCCGTCGCGCACCAGCAGGTTGGAGGCGACGCCGATCACCGTGAGCGGCACGTCGCGCGGGCGGTCGCGCAGGAAGGTGATCAGGTCGTCGCGGTCGGCCGGGCGGAACATCACCTCGGCCGGCCCACCGACCCGGAACCAGGTGATATTGGCGAGCGGCGCATCGGCCGTATAGCGGCCGCGCACGGCGGGCAGGCGGTGGATGAGCTCTGTCGGGGTCGCTTGCGCCATGGCCGTCATCGACCCCCTCCCGTCGACGCCTTCGCCTTCTCCGCGAAGACCGCCTCGATCTGTCCGGGCAGGGCGTGGGCCCAGGCGGTGATGTTGCCGGCGCCGAGGCAGACCACCAGGTCGCCGCTCGTGGCGAGCTCGGTAATCAGCGGCGCCAGCAGCATCTCGTCGGTCAGCGCCGTCACGTTGCGGTGCCCGCGCGCCCGCATGCCCTCGACCAGGGAATCGCGGTCGGCGCCTTCGATCGGCGCTTCGCCGGCGGGGTAGACCTCGGCCACGATCACGTGGTCGGCGTCGTTGAAGCAGGCGCAGAATTCCTCGAAGAGGTCGTGCAGCCGGGTGTAGCGGTGCGGCTGCACGACGGCGATCACCTTGCCCTCGGTCGCGTGCCGCGCAGCCTTGAGCACCGCGGCGATCTCGACCGGATGGTGGCCGTAATCGTCGATCACGGTGATTCCATGCGCCTCGCCGGTGCGGGTGAAGCGCCGCTTGACGCCGCCGAACTCGGCCAGCGCCCGGCGGATCACGCCGTCGTCGATGCCGATCTCGCGGGCGACGGCGATGGCGGCCGTCGCGTTGAGCACGTTGTGCTCGCCGACCATCGGCAGGGTGAGTCCTTCGAGGGTGTCGTGCCGCTCGCCGCGCGCATCGGTGACGGCCACGTCGAAGCGCATCCGCCCGCCGCCGCCGGAGACGTTGACGGCGCGCAGCTGGGCCTGCGGGCTGCGGCCGTAGGTGATCACGCGGCGGTCGCGGATGCGCCCGATCAGCGACTGCACGGCGGGGTGGTCGATGCACAGGACGGCGAAGCCGTAGAACGGGATGTTCTCGACGAAGCTGTGGAAGGCGTCGTGCAGCGCCTCGACCGAGCCGTAGAACTCCATGTGCTCGGGGTCGATGTTGGTGACCACGGCGATGGTCGCCGGCAGCTTGACGAAGCTGCCGTCGCTCTCGTCGGCCTCGACGACCATCCAGTCGCCTTCGCCGAGCCGCGCGTTGGTGCCGTAGGCGTTGATGATGCCGCCGTTGATCACGGTCGGGTCGAGGCCGCCGCCGTCGAGCAGGGCGGCGACCAGCGAGGTCGTCGTGGTCTTGCCGTGCGTGCCGCCGACCGCCACGGACGACTTGAGCCGCATCAGCTCGCCCAGCATCTCGGCGCGGCGCACGATCGGCAGGTAGCGCGCGCGCGCGGTGGCCACCTCCGGGTTGTCGCGCCTGACCGCCGAGGAGACGACCACAACCTCCGCGGTTTCGACGTTTTCGGCGCGGTGGCCGATCGTGATCGCGATGCCGAGGCCGCGCAGCCGCTGCACGTTGGCGTTCTCGCTCAGATCGCTGCCCTGCACCTGATAGCCCAGGTTGTGCAGGATCTCGGCGATGCCGCTCATGCCGATGCCGCCGATGCCGACGAAGTGGATCATGCCGAGGTCGAGGGGCAGGCGGCTCATGCGGCGGCCTCCCGCGGCGACTCGCCGGAGTTCCCATTGCTGCCCGCCAGGCCGCAGACCAGGTCGGCGAGCGCCCCGGCCGCGTCGTCGTGCGCGGCGGCGCGGGCGGCCTGCGCGGCGCGCGCGAGCTGCGCCGGGTCCTGCAACAGGGGCTCCAGGCATTCGGCCAGGCGCTCCGGCGTCAGCGTGGACTGCGGCAGCAGCCAGGCGCCGCCGGCCTCGGCCAGCCGCTTGGCATTGGCGGTCTGGTGGTCGTCGGTGGCGAAGGGGTAGGGCACCAGCACGCCGGGCCGGCCGGCGGCGGTCAGCTCCGCGGTGGTCGAGGCGCCGGCGCGGCCGATGACGAGATGGGCGCCCGCCAGGCGCGCCGCCACGTCGTCGAAGAAGGGCTTGAGCTCGCAGGCGATGCCGCCGCCCTTGTATTGCGCCGCGATCTCGTCCAGCACCGGGCCGCGTACCTGCTGGCTGACCTCGAGGCGCGCGCGCAGGTCCGCCGGCAGGCGGCACAGCGCCGCCGGCACGACCTCGTTGAAGACGGCCGCGCCCTGGCTGCCGCCGACCACCAGGAGACGCAACCGGCCCTCGGCAGTGGGCAGCGCATAGGGCCGGCGGCCGAGCGCCGCGATCGCCGGGCGCACCGGATTGCCCGTGACGCGCAGCTTTTCGCGGTCGCGCGGGGCCACCGAATCGACCCGGTCGAACGACGTGGCGATGACCTGCGCGTAGCCGGCGAGCAGGCGGTTGGCGCGGCCGAGCACCGCGTTCTGCTCGTGCAGCACGACGCGCCGGTCCTGCTGCGCCGCGGCGAGGACCGTGGGCACCGAGGGATAGCCGCCGAAGCCGACCACGACCTCGGTCCGCAGCCGGCGCAGCAGGCGCCGGGCCTGGAGCAGGCCGAGCGCCAGACGGGCCAGGCCCGCCAGGCGGTGCAGCGGGCTCTTGCCGCTCAGGCCGGCGGCGCTGATGCGATGGGTCTCGACCTGCGGCAGCTCGGGGCCGAAGCCGCCGCCGCGCCGGTCGGTCACGAGCACCACCTCGATGCCGCGCGCCAGCAACTCGCGGGCCAGGGCCTGCGCCGGGAACATGTGCCCGCCGGTGCCGCCGGCGGCCAGCACGACGCGGAGCGGAAGCGCGCCGCTCATGGCAGCCTCCCGGCGCCGCTGCGCCGCCGCGTCAGGGCGAGCACCATGCCCATGCCGAGCGCCAGGGCCATCAGCGACGAAGCGCCGTAGCTGATGAAGGGCAGGGTCATGCCCTTGGTCGGAATGAGGTGCAGGGTCGACCCCATGTTGACCAGCGCCTGCGTGCCGAACTGTGCCAGCAGCCCGGTGCAGGCGAGCAGCACGAAGAGATTGTCCTCCTGCAGCAGGCGCGCGAAGCCGCGCAGCACGACGAAGGCGAACAGGCCGACGATCACGAGGCAGACCAGGACGCCGAATTCCTCGCCGGCGACGGCGAAGATGAAATCGGAATGGGCGTCGGGCAGCAGCGTCTTGACCGTGCCCTCGCCGGGGCCGCGCCCGAGCAGGCCGCCCGCGGTGAAGGCCTCGAGCGAGCGCTCGATCTGATAGCGGTCGCCGGCCGCGGGATCGAGAAAGGCGTCGATGCGGGCGGCGACGTGCGGCAGCACGAAGTAGGCCCCGACCAGGCCGCTCGCCCCGCCCGCCGCGATCAGCAGGACCCAGACCAGCGGCAGGCCGGCGAGGAAGAGCTGCAGGCCCCAGACCGAGCTGACGACGACGGTCTGGCCGACGTCGGGCTGCAGCATCAGCAGGGCGACCAGCGCCAGCCACAGGCCGGCGGCGATGTGCGTTCCGGGGATGCCCTCCTCGGCCTTCTGGGCCGCCAGCATCCAGGCGGTCACGACGGCGAAGCAGGGCTTGGCGAATTCGGAGGGCTGGAAGGAGACGCCGGCCAGGGAGATCCAGCGCGTCGCGCCCTTGATCTCCTGACCGACGAACAGCGTCAGGACCAGCAGCACGAAGGCGGCGAGCAGCCCGATCGCCGCCAGGCGCCGCAGGCTGCGCGGATCGAGCAGCGAAACCCCGATCACCGTCACCAGGGCGGCCAGCAGGAACACGATCTGATGGCGCGCCAACTGGAAGCTGCCGAGTCCGCCGATCCGCTCGGCCGCCGCCGGCGACACGGCGAGAATGAGCAGCGCGCCGAAGCCCATGAGGCAGATCAGCGCGGCCAGGGTCCAGCGATCGACCGTCCACCACCAGCGGCCGAGCAGACTGGTGTCGGTGCGCGCGAAGCCGATCATTGCACCGCCCCCTCGCCGACCCGGCGCGGCGCCAGGGGATCCTCGGCGCGCGCGCCCGGCAGCGCCTCGACGGCGGCGCGGAAGGCCTCGCCGCGCACCTCGAAGTCGGGATACTGGTCGAACGACGCGCAGGCCGGCGACAGCAGCACGACCGGATGCGGCCGGCCGTCGTCCAGCGCCCGTTCGCGCGCGGCGCCGACGGCCTTGTCGAGCGTGCCGCAGCGTGCGGCCTCCACCTTGCCGCGCAGCGCCTCGGCCAACAGCGCCTCGGCCTCGCCGATGAGGAAGGCCCGCACGACGCGCGGCAGCAGCGCGTCGAGCTCCGCGAAGCCGCCTTCCTTGGCGCGCCCGCCGGCGATCCAGTAGATGTCCTGGTAGCAGGCCAGCGCCTTGGCCGCGGCGTCGACGTTGGTCGCCTTGGAATCGTTCACGTAGAGCACGCCGTCGATCACCGCGACACGTTCCTGGCGATGCGGCAGGCCGGGGAAGCTGCGCAGGCAGGCGGCGATCACCGGCGGCATCAGCCCGGCCGCCTTGCAGGCGGCATAGGCCGCGGCGGCGTTCTGCCAGTTGTGGCTGCCGGGCAGGGTGGCGACTTCGCGCAGATCCATGACCGGCGTCGCCGCGCCCTCGGTGTCGTCGACCAGCACGCCCGCGGCGGCGTAGACGCCGCCGGCGCAGCGCGTCGCGCCCGAGACCGGCACGACGACCTGCTCGTCGGCGGCCTTGAGGTCCTCGTAGATGCCGCGGCAGGTCGCGTCGTCGACGCCGATCACGGCCGTTCGTGGGCGCGTCTGACGATGGAAGACCAGGCGCTTCGCCGCGATGTAGCCCGCCATGCCGCCGTGGCGCTCCAGGTGATCCGGGGTGATGTTGAGCAGCACGGCGATGTCGAAGGTGATCGAGACCGTCAGCTCGAGCTGGTAGGACGACATCTCGAGGACGTAGAAGCCGCCGGTGTCGAGAGCGTCGAGGGTCAGGACGGGCGTTCCGAGATTGCCGCCGACGGCCGTTTCGCGTCCCGCGGTTTCGAGGATGTGGCCGATCAGCGCGGTCGTCGTCGACTTGCCGTTGGTGCCGGTGATGCCGACGTAGCTGGCGTTGCGCTGGGCCCGGGCGAGCAGCTCGATGTCGCCGATGATCTCGCAGCCGTGCTTGCGCGCCAGCGCCGCGACGGGATGCGGCACCGGGTGGCTGTGCGGAATGCCGGGCGACAGCACCAGGCTGGTCAGCGCCTCCCAGTTGCAGGAATAGAGGTCGACCAGGGGGATGCCCTCGGCCGCCGCGGCGGCGCGCCGGTCCTCGGAATCGTCCCAGGCCCAGACCTCGGCGCCGCTCGCGTGCAGGGCGCGCGCCGCCGTCAGGCCGGACCGCGCCAATCCGAACACCGCCACCGGAAGGCCGGCAAAGAAGCCGAGATCGATCACGCCGCGCGCCTCCTCATCTCAGCTTCAGGGTGGACAGGCCGACCAGCGCCAGGATCGAGGCGATGATCCAGAACCGGATGACGATGGTCGGCTCCTGCCAGCCCTTCTTCTCGAAGTGGTGGTGCAGCGGCGCCATGCGGAACACCCGCCGGCCGGTCATCTTGAACGAGGCGACCTGGACGATGACCGAAACCGTCTCGAGGACGAACAGCCCGCCGATGATGGCCAGCACCAGTTCGTGCTTGGTGGCGACCGCGATGCTGCCGAGCGCGCCGCCGCAGCTCAGCGAGCCGGTGTCGCCCATGAAGACCATGGCCGGCGGCGCGTTGAACCACAGGAAGCCGAGGCTGGCGCCGACCAGCGCGCCGCAGAACACGGTCAGCTCGCCGGTGCCCTGGACGTAGTGGAGCTGCAGGTAGTTGGCGAAGACGGCGTTGCCGACGAGGTAGGAGATCAGCGCGAAGCAGCCCGCCGCGATCATCACCGGGACGATGGCGAGGCCGTCCAGCCCGTCGGTCAGGTTGACCGCGTTCGAGGCGCCGACCATGACGAAGACCGCGAAGGGCGCGAAGAACCAGCCGAGGTTGAGCAGCAGGTCCTTGAAAAAGGGGACGGCGAGGCGCGTATCGAGCCCGGCCGGGCTGATCTTCACGAGCCACAGCGCCGCGGCGGTGCCGATCGCGATCTGCGCGAGCAGCTTGACCTTGCCGGGCAGGCCCTTGGAGTTGCGGCGGGTCAGCTTGAGGTAGTCGTCGCCGAAGCCGACCGCGCCGAAGCCGATGGTGACCAGCAGCACCGCCCAGACGAAGCCGTCGGTGAGATCGGCCCACAGCAGGGTCGAGATCGACAGCGCCAGCAGGATCAGGAAGCCGCCCATGGTGGGCGTGCCCTTTTTGGTCAGCAGGTGCGATTCCGGCCCGTCGTCGCGGATCGGCTGTCCCTCGCGCTGGCGCCGCTTGAGCCAGGCGATCACCGCGGGGCCGAGCAGAAAGCTGATGACGAGCGCCGTCATCACCGCGGCGCCGCTGCGGAAGGTGATGTAGCGAAAGACGTTGAAGACGCTGACTTCATCTGCGAGCGGTACGAAGATGTGGTAGAGCACGACGTCAGTTTCCGTTGGCGGCTTGCGGGAGGGCCGCCGAAGCGGTTTCGTCCAGCGCCTGCAGCGCCGCGACGACGCGGGCCATGCGGCTGCCGAGCGATCCTTTGACGAGCACCACGTCGCCCGACCGCAGGGCGCCGGCGACCAGCGGCGCCAGGCTCTGCGAGTCGGCGGCATGGGTGCCGCGCCGCGCCGGCGGCAGGGACTCGAACAGGGCCGCCATGGCCGGCCCGCAGGCGAAGACGAGGTCGATTCCCCGCTCGTCGAGCGGCGCCGCCAGGGCGCGGTGCAGCGCCTCCGCTTCCGCGCCCAGTTCGAGCATGTCGCCGAGCACGGCGACGCGCCGTCCGCCGGGTCCCGGCAGGGCGCGGGCGAGGACCTCGAAGGCGGCGCGCATCGAGGTCGGGTTGGCGTTGTAGCTGTCGTCGATCAGCTCGACCGCGCCGCCGCCGAACGCGAGGCGCCGCCGCGCGCCGCGTCCCGGCAGCGCGGTCAGCGATGCGAATTGCGCGGCGGCCGCCGTCGTTGAGGCGCCGATGGCGGCCACCGCGGCTAGCACGCCCAGGGAGTTGATCACCCAGTGCGTGCCCGGCAAGGAAATCCGGTAGTCGATCGTCTCGCCGAGGACCTCGGCGCGCACCGCGCTACCGTCGGCCTGGGGCGTACAATCGACGAGGCGCGCATCGGCCGCGGCGTCGCGGCCGAACCCGAGAATGCGCGTCAGCCCGCATGCCCGGGCGCGTTCGGCCAGCCGCGGGTAATGCGGGTTGTCGCGGTTGAGCACCGCGACGCCCTCGGGCGTCATGCCCTCGAAGATCTCGGCCTTGGCGTCGGCGATCTGCTCGACGGACTCGAAATGCCCGATGTGCGCCGGCTCGACGTTGGTCACGAGCGCGACGTCGGGGCGTAGCAGGCCGGTCAGCTCGCGAATCTCGCCGGGGTGGTTCATGCCCACCTCGAAGACGCCGTAGACCGAGTCACGCGCCATGCGCGCCAGGCTGAGCGGCACGCCCCAGTGATTGTTGTAGCTCGCCGCGCTCGCCGCCGTCGGGGCCTGCGCGCGCAGGCAGCGGGCGAGGGCCTCCTTGGTGCTGGTCTTGCCGACGCTGCCGGTGACCGCCAGGAAGCGTGCGCCGCTGCGCGCCCGTGCCGCCGAGCCGAGCCGCCACAGCGCGGTCATGGTGTCCTCGACCATGAGCAGCGGTCCGCCGGCCGCGTCGCCCGGCGTGCGGTGGCTGAGCGCCGCCGCGGCGCCGGCGGCGAAGGCCTTGGCGATGTAGTCGTGGCCGTCGTGGTTGGGGCCGGCCAGGGCAACGAAGAGGTCGCCGGATTCGAGGCTGCGGCTGTCGATCGACACGCCGCCGGCGCGCCACGCGGCGGTATTGCGACCGCCAGTCGCGGCGGCGGCCTCCTCCGAGGTCCACAAGGCGGCCTGCGTCATGACGCGCCTCCGCCCTTCGTGCCGTCCTCCGTCAGTGCCGCGATGGCACGTCGGGCGACGTCCCGGTCGTCAAAGGGCAGAACCCTGTCCCCGACAATCTGTCCGGATTCATGCCCCTTCCCCGCGATGACCAGAACGTCGCCCGCGCTCAAGGTGGCCACTGCCCGTGCAATGGCCTCCCCCCGATCCCCGATCTCTTCCGCCTGCGGTGCGGCGGCGAGGATCGCCCGGCGGATCGCCGCCGGATCTTCGCTCCGTGGGTTGTCGTCGGTGACGATCACGGCGTCGGCCAGGCGCGCGGCGATCTCGCCCATCATCGGGCGCTTGCCCGGATCACGGTCGCCGCCGCAGCCGACGACGACGTGAAGCCGTCCCGCGGTATGCGGCCGCAGCGCCTGCAGCACGGTCTGCAGCGCGTCCGGCGTGTGCGCGTAGTCGACGTAGACCTCGGCGCCGCGCGGCGTCCGGCCGACGGACTCCAGGCGGCCCGGCACCCCCTCCAGGCCGCCCAGCACGTCGAGCGCATGGTCCAGCGTCCCGGGAGTCTGCGCCCCGGTGGCGAGGACCAGGCCCAACGCGGCCAGGACGTTGGCGGCCTGGAAGGTGCCGGCAAGCAACAGGGAAACCTCGTGGCGGCGGCCGTCGATCTCGAGCGTCAGGCGCTGACCGTCCTGCGTCGGCTCCTGGCGCAGCAGGCGCAGGTCGCGCCCCCGGCTGCCGTAGGTCATGACGCGCGGGCCGCGCGCCGCGCAGGCCTCGGCGAGCGCCGCGGCGGCCGGATCGTCGGCGTTGAGCACCGCGGTCCCGTCGGCGGCGAGCAGCTCGGCGAAGAGCCGGCGCTTGGCGGCCAGGTAGGCCGCCATGCTGCCGTGGTAGTCGAGGTGGTCGCGCGTCACGTTGGTGAACGCGGCGGCGGTCACGCGCACGCCGTCGAGCCGGTGCTGATCGAGGCCGTGGCTCGAGGCCTCCATCGCGAGATGGTCGATGCCGTCCTGCGCCAGCGCGGCGAGGCAGCGGTGCAGCTCGACCGGGTCCGGCGTGGTCAGCGACTTGGGCGCGTCCGGGCGGGCCGGGACCAGCCCCAGCGTGCCGAGGCTGGCCGCCCGGTAGCCGAGGCGCCGCCAGATCTGGCGCGTGAAGCTGGCGACCGAGGTCTTGCCGTTGGTGCCGGTCACGGCCGCGATGCTGCGCGGCTGGACCTCGTAGAAGCGCGCCGCCATCAGCGCCAGGCGCCGGCGCGGGTTGTCGTCGGCGACGAGCGCCGCGGCGCCGGCGCCCTCGGGCAGCGCGGTGCCCTGCGGCGCGAGCACGGCGACCGCGCCGCACGCCACCGCCTCGGCGATGAAGGCGCGCCCGTCGTGCCGGCTGCCGGGCAGGGCGGCAAACAGGAAGCCGCGCTCGACGGCGCGGCTGTCCGCGGTCAGGCCGCGAATCTCCCTGTCCTCGATCACCGCTGCGGCGTCCATTCCTGCGCCCGTGTCCCTCACCAGATCAGTTAGCCGCAATGCGTTCGGCCCTCGCCTTGGCCCGGACCAGCAGCTGCTCCGTGCCGGCGTCCGGCGCCTCGTCGCGGACCGGCGCCACGCCGAGCAGCGGCGCGATGGCCTCCGCGACGCGGCCGACGACCGGCGCGGCGACCCAGCCGCCGGTGGCGTAGCCGTAGGTCTCCTTGGTCCCCTTCGGCTCGTCGACCATCGCGAAGACGACGTAGCGCGGGTCGTTCATCGGGAAGGCGCCGACGAAGGAGGCGATGCGCGCGTTGCGCACGTAGCGGCCGTTGACCAGCTTGTCCGCCGTCCCGGTCTTGCCGCCGAGCATCAGTCCCGGGGCGTTGGCCTTGCGGCCGGTGCCGTGGCGCACGACGAGGCGCATCAGCTGGCGCATCTCCAGCGAGGTGCGCCGGCGCACGACGCGCTTGCCGGGCGCCGCCGCGTCGCCGCTGCGCTTGAGCAGGGTCGCCGGATGCAGCTCGCCGCCGTTGACCACGGCGGCGACCGCGTCGGTCAGCTGCACCGGCGTCACCGCGATGCCGTGGCCGTAGGCGACGGTCATGGTATTGATTTCGCGCCACGGCGAGGGAAGCATCGGCTGGCCGACCTCGCTGAGCTCGACGCCGGAGGCCCGTGTCAGCCCGAGCCGTTCGAGGTAACGGCGCTGCAGCGCGGTGCCCGCCGCCACGGCCATGTGCACCGTGCCGATGTTGCTCGAATACATGAAGATCTCCGGCACGGAGAGCCAGCCGCCCTTGGGCTTGAAGTCGGTGATGGTGAAGCGCGCGACGTGGATCGGCTGGCTGACGTCGTAGCCGTCGTCGAGCGTGACCACGCCGGCGTCCAGCGCCATGGCGGTGGTGAAGATCTTGAACACCGAGCCCATCTCGTAGACGCCAAGGCTGGCGCGGTTGAAGCGGGCGTCCTCCGAGGCGCTGCCGGGCTGGTCGGGATCGAAGGTCGGCAGCGAGACCATGGCCAGGATCTCGCCGGTGCGCGCGTCCATCACCAGGCCGGCGGCGCCGATGCCGCGGAACTCGGTCATCGCGGCGGAAAGCTCGCGGGTCAGGATATGCTGCACGCGCACGTCGAGGCTGAGCTGCAGCGGCTCGCTCGCGCCGCGCAGCACGTCGTCGAACGACTTCTCGATGCCGGCCAGGCCGTTGGTGTCGATGTCGGTGAACCCGACGACGTGCGCCGTCAGGCTGCCGAGCGGATAGACCCGGCGCTGCTCGCGCCGGAAGTGCAGCCCGGGCAGGCCGAGGCGATTGACCTCGTACTGCTGGCGCGGCGTCAGGTCCCGCTTGAGCCAGGTGAAGGCCCGGTCGGCGGAGAGCCGCGTGCGGACCTCGCTCTCGGACAGCTCCGGCAGCACGGCGGCCAGGCGGCGCGCGGTCGCGGCGGCGTTCTGAACCTCGTGCGGGTTGGCGTAGAGCGACGCGGCCGGCAGCGTGCTGGCCAGGAGGATGCCGTTGCGGTCGACGATGTCGGCCCGCCCGGCGGCGAGGCCCGGCGCGTGGCTCGGGGCCGCGATGCGCGGCTCGTAGCCCCGCGTCAGCAGGGCGACGTCGAGCAGGCGCCAGCCGATCACCATGAAGGCCAGGGCGAAGACGACGCCGGCGACCAGCAGACGCGTGCGTCCGGTTTCCAGGGCCTGCGCCGCGGCACCCTCGACGCGGACCCGGGTCTGCGTCCTGGGCCGGCAGTCGGTCGTCGGCAGGGGCGGGACGCGCTTCGCCGCGCGGCGCATCATTCGGCGCCTCCGAGGGTTGCGCCGGCGGCCGTTCCGTCGAGCGCCACGGCCTGGACGGGGCGCTCCGGCAGGCGGTCGATGCGCAGGATCTGCTCGGCCGACATCTGCTGCAGGCCGAGGTGCCGGCGCGCCAGGTCGGCGATGCGCGCCGGCCGGTTGAGGTAGCTCCATTCCGCGTGCAGCACCTGGATCGCCTCCTCGTGCGCCACGATGCGGCGGTGCGTGGCGTCGAGCTCGTCCTCCAGCGCGGCGACCTCGAACTTGATCTGGTAGAGCGCGAGCGCCGCCGCGGCGGCGATGAGGAGCAGGGCGAAGCCGGCCAGCCGGGTCATGCGGCGCCCTCCCGTGCGGACCACACCGGCGCGGCCGTGCGCTCGGCGGCCCGCAGACGGGCCGAGCGCGCCCGCGGATTGGCGGCGCATTCCGCTGCGCCCGGGCGGCGTGCGCCGCGGAACAGAAGGCGGAAGCTCGGCGCGGGCCCGTGCATCGCCGCCGCTGCCGTCGGCAGATGGCGCGAGGCCTGTGGCGTTTCGCCGCTGCGCGCCCGCAGGAAGCTCTTGACCAGCCGATCCTCGAGCGAATGGAAGGCGACCACGGCGAGCCGCCCGCCGGGCGCCAGCAGGCGCTCGGCCGCGACGAGGCCGCGCTCGATCTCGCCGAGCTCGTCGTTCACCAGGATGCGCAGGGCCTGGAAGGTGCGGGTGGCCGGATCGATGCCGCGGCCCTTGCCGGTTCCGCCGCTCCGCTCGGCCCGGCCCAGGGCCTTGCGCACGATCTCGGCGAGCTGCCCGGTGCGCTCGATCGGCCCGCTCTTGCGCGCGGCCACGATGGCGCGGGCGATCTGCCGCGCCTTGCGCTCCTCGCCGTAGCGGAAGATAACGTCGGCCAGCTCGGCTTCGGGAATGTCGCGCAGCACGTCGGCGGCGCTGCGCGCGCCCGCGGTCCCCTCCATGCGCATGTCGAGCGGCCCGTCGGCACGGAACGAGAAGCCGCGGGCCGGCCGGTCGAGCTGCATCGAGGAGACGCCGAGATCGAGCGCGATGCCGTCGACCGCGGTCACGCCGCGCGCGTCCAGCAGGTCGTCCATCTCGCCGAAGCGCCCCGCGATCACCGTCAGGCGGCCGTCGAAGCGGCGGACCAGCGCGGCCGCGGCGGCCACGGCCTCGGGGTCGCGGTCGATCCCCCAGACGGTGCAGTCGGCGGCGTGCAGCAGGGCGCTGGCGTAGCCGCCGGCGCCGAAGGTGCCGTCGACGTAGATCGCGCCGTCGCGCAGGCGCAGCGCGTCGAGCACCTCGTGCAGCATGACGGGGGTGTGGCCGCCGCCCTCGCTGCCGACGGCCTCGGGCCCGGACGCGGTCATCGGCCGCCCCCGTTGCCGTCGCGCAGCTGCAGGGTCAGGCCCTGGGTGCGGGCGCGCTCGCGGGCCGCCTCCTTGTAGGTTTCCAGCGCGCCGGGCTCCCAGATCTGGAACACGGGCCCCTTGCCGACGAAGGCGGCACGGTCGCCGATCCCGGCGTGCTCGGCGAAGCGCGGCGGCAGGAGGATGCGGCCCTCGCCGTCGAAGGACAGCTGGATGGAATCCGCGAAGATCGTCGCGGCGAGGTCGTCCTGGGGATCGGAGAACAGGTTCATCGAGGTGACGCTGTCGTTCAGGCGCTCCATGAAATCGATGCCGCAGGCTTCGATGGCCGCGGCGCGGTAGGAGCGGAAGGCAACGATCCCGGGAAACGACTGGCTGGCGAGGGTTTGGCGGAACTGGGCCGGGACGGAGACGCGGCCCTTGCGGTCCACCTTATTCTCGAAGGTGCCGATGAATACGGCCACGAACGTCTCCCCCGCCCTGTCTCGTCGCGCCCCAGGATCCCTGCCGCCCTTTGGGTTCCGGGCCCGCATCACCCCATTTTTATGGGATGATTTGGGATATCATGGGATACGATGGGTGTCAATGGGAGTACAAGTAATTCTCAGTGGTTAAAAAGTCATTAATGCGGCCTTCCCATGTAGTTGACCAATGCTCCGTTCGGTCGTCACCGGCCTCGTCAAACAAGGCTGCGACGCGACTGTGGCATGATTATGTTCTTGCAATGTTCTTTTCTAGCCCAGGTGTCCCGCGCCTTCGCAGGGCGAGGCCCAGGTGCCGGCGGTGGATAAAGATGCGTCACCTCGCAGGTATTCACAAAATATTGTGGCCGGAGCGGACCGATTTAGCCTGGGCCTACCAAATATAGACAAAGTCGAGGCGCCAATGCCGCCGTGCCGGGCTCGGTCGCCGGCCGGCGCGACCGGCAATGGCGGGAGGCTGCAAATAAAGGCGCCAGACGGCCTGTAAGCCGGGTTCTGTCCCCGGCCCGGAGGCCGAGGGATGGCCATTCATCTGGGACGCCCGTTGCCGGACGCCTCGCGCGACCTACCCGGGCGGCGGCGCGGAAACCCGCCTGGCCGAAGCCGGCCGCCCCTACTTGGTCTTGCTCCCGGTGGGGTTTACCGTGCCGCCCCCGTCGCCGGGGGCGCGGTGCGCTCTTACCGCACCCTTTCACCCTTGCCGTCCGGCGGCCGAGGCCGCGGGCCGGCGGTCTGCTCTCTGTGGCACTTTCCCTGGGGTCGCCCCCGCCGGGCGTTACCCGGCACCGTGTTTCAGTGGAGCCCGGACTTTCCTCCCCCGGACCGGGCCGAGGCCCGGCCCGACGGCGGCCATCCGGCCGTCTGGCACGCCCACACCTAGGGAGCGGCGGGGGGATCGTCAAGCAGGGCGAGCAGGGCGGCGAGCCGCGTCGCGGTCTCGCCGTCGGGGCTGCCGGTGACCGACGCGGGGCGGAAGTGGCGCTGGAAGGCCCTGAGCACGGCGCGCGTCTCGTCGTCGAGCCGGCCGCTGCGCGGCACGGCGTAGCCGAAGCGCGCCAGCCCGGCCTGGATCTCGGCGGTCCCGGGCACCGCGGCGCTCGGTCCGCCCGCGCCCGGCCAGAGCCCGATGCCGGCGCCGGCCAGCCGCGCCCAGTCGAACAGCTCGCCCGGGTCCTGCTTGCGCAGCGGCGCGACGTCGGAATGGCCCAGGACGCGCGCCGCCGGGATGGGATGGCGCGCCAGGACGTCGCGGCAGAGCGCGATGAGGGCGGTCATCTGGGCCTCGGGGAAGGCGCGGTAGCCGAACTCGTGCCCCGGGTTGACCAGCTCGATCCCGATCGAGCGGGCGTTGATGTCGCTCGCCCCGGCCCAGGCGGCGACGCCCGCGTGCCAGGCACGGCGGCCCTCGTCGACCAGGCGCACGGTCCCGCCGTCCTCGTCGATGCAGTAATGGGCGCTGACCTTCGCGGCCGGGTCGCACAGGCGGTCGAGCGCGGCGGCGGCGCTCTCCATTCCGGTGTAGTGCAGCAGGAGGATATCGACCGCCCGACCGGCGGGGCGCGCGTCGTGGTTGGGCGAGGGGCGGTCGACGATGGGCTGCGGCATGCTGCGCGCAGGCAGTAGCAGCTTCGCCCGCGGGCGACAAGCCGGCGCGCCACCCAGCCTCGACGGGGCCTTGACGGGGCCTTGACGGGCGTCGCCCCGAGCGTGTTCCATCGCGGCGCGGCACGTTCCGGAGACCTGCGATGCGGATCGCGACGGCCGAAGAGTGGTACGAGACGGCGTCGCTGGGCGACGGCGTCACCCATATCTGGGAGCCCTACATCAAGCCGTTCTATCGCTGCAACGTCTGGCACGTGCGCGGGCGCGAGCGCGACCTGCTGGTCGATTCCGGGATGGGCGTCGTCGCCCTGCGCACCCGGATCGCGGCGCTTGCCGAGCGGCCGGTCCTGGCGGTCGCCAGCCATACGCACTTCGACCACATCGGCGCCCATCACGAGTTCGCGGAGCGCGCGGTGCACGCCGCCGAGGCCGACCTTCTGGCCCATCCAGGGCGGAAGGAGACGCTCATCGACCCCTACGTCACCGACGACATCTTCACCGCCCTGCCGCCGGACGACTACGCCTCGGCCGACTACGCGGTTGCGCCGGCGCCGGCGACCCGGATCCTCGAGGACGGCGACGCGATCGACCTCGGCGACCGCCATTTCGAGGTGATCCACACGCCGGGCCATTCGCCCGGCTCGATCGCGCTGTTCGAGGCGGCGAGCGGCGTGCTGTTCTCCGGCGACGCGGTCTACGACGGGCCGCTGATCGACGACTGCTATCACTCCGACACCGACGACTACATCGCGACCATGAAGCGGCTGATGGAGATTCCCGCCCGCGTCGTGCACGGCGGCCATTTCGCCAGCTTCGACGCCGCGCGCCTGCGCGCGCTCTGCCGCGCCTTCCTCGACGAGAAGGAGAAGGCCGGCGCCTGAGCGGACTCAGCCCGGGAGGGTGTAGGCGAGGCGCGGCAGCTCGCGGTCCGGGATCGCGTCCGACGGCGCCATGCCGAGCCGCACCGCGCCGCAGCGCCGGTAGAACGCTTCGGCCTGCGGGTCGGAGAGGATCATGAGCCGCGTGTAGCCGCGCTCGTTCATCCAGGCGACCAGGCGTTCGAACAGCGCCCGCCCGATGCCGCCGCCCATGGCCTCGGGCGCGACGAAGAGGCGCTCGACCTCGCAGGCGCCCGGCTCGTCGCGCGCTTCGATGCCGGCCACGCCGAGCGCCCGATCCTCGCCGTCCACCGCCACGAAGATCCGACCCTCGGCGATGGCCGCGGGATCGACCGTCAGCACGGCGACGCAGCGCGCCATGAAGTCGGCGTCGTAGCCCCAATGCGCCTTGGAGCGCAGCGACAGCGCGGTCAGCGCCGCGGCCTCCTCGGGCCGGGCCGGTCGGATCGTGACGCGGGGCGTCGCCGGCATAGGGTGTTGCGCCTCCTGCAATCCTGCGGCAGGACGATATCGGCGCGCCCGATCCAAAGCGAATGGTCTTCGGTCGTGCGCGCAGTGGCGATCACACGCGCTCCGCGTCGGGCTCGACCAGCCGGGGCCGCCGCAGCACGATGATGCCGACGCCGACCACGGTGAGCGCGCCGCCGGCGACCAGGGACGCGGTCAGCGCCTCGCCCAGGATGACGACGCCCGACAGGACGCCGAAGATCGGCACCAGCAGCGTGAAGGCCATGACCTGGTTCACGCCGTAGCGGCGCAGCAGCCAGTACCACGATCCGTAGCCGATGATGACGACCATCACGACCTGATAGAACACCGAGAACCAGCCGCGCCAGTCCGCCGTGGCGAGCGCCGTCATCTGGCCGTCCTCGAGCACGAAGGAGGCGAGCGCGAGTTGCGGCGCTGCGAGGATCCCGACCCAGGCATTGAGGGTGAATCCGCCGACCGCGTGGAGCTTCTTGATCTGGACGTTGGCGATCGACCAGATGCAGGCCGCCGCGACGACCAGGCCGAGCGCCAGGTAGTGCCCGCCCAGCCGCGGCTCGCCGGCGATCAGCGCAACGCCGAGGAAGGCGACCGCCATCCCGCTGGCGCGGCGCCAACCGAGGCGGTCGTCGAAGAAGATCGCGGCGAGCAGGGCGGCGAAGGGCACCTGCAGCTGAATGGCGATCGCCGCGGTCGCCGCGTCGAGGTTCTTGAGGCCGGTGGCCATCAGCGCGAAATGGACGAAGCCCAGCGTGATGGAAACGGCGATGACCTGGGGCCAGCAGCCCTGCGGCCGCTTGACGAAGGGCGTCAGCACGATGCCGACCAGGGCCCACCGCAAGGTCATCAGGAGAATCGGCGGAAACTGCGCCACGCCGATCTTGACCACGGCGAAATTGAGCCCCCAGATCGCCGCCACCGCGACGAAGAGCAGCAGATGAAGCGGACGGATCGCCAGGGTCATCCGGCGGCCGAGCCCTGTTTGGCCAGGGCCTCGCGCTTGGCCTCCAGCGCGAGCCAGCGGTCCTCGGCGGCCGACAGCCGATCGCGCGCGGCTTCCAGGTCGCGCGTCGCGGCGGCGAAGCCTTGCGGATCGCGGCGGTACAAGTCCGGATCGGACAGACGCCGCTCCAGCGCGTCGATCTCCGCCTCGAAGCGGGCGATCTGCGCGGGCAGGGATTCGAGCTCGCGCTGCTCCTTGTAGCCCAGCTTGTTCGCCTCCCGCGGCGCCTTGCCGGCCGTATCCGTCGCGCCCGCCGCGGGCGCGCGCCCCTTGTCGCGCCCCTTGTCGCGCCCCTGCGGCGCGGCTGCGGCGTCGCGCCCCTGCGGCGCGGCTGCGGCGTCGCGCTGCGACAGATAGTCGCTGTAGCCGCCGGCGTAGTCGCGCACCTCGCCGTCGCCTGCCAGCGCCAGGATGCCCGTCGCCAGACGATCCAGGAAGTCGCGGTCGTGGCTGACCATGAGCACCGTTCCCTCGTAGTCGTCGAGCAGCTCGGTCAGCAGGTCGAGCGTTTCCATGTCGAGGTCGTTGGTCGGCTCGTCGAGCACCAGCAGGTTTCCCGGCCGCGTGAACAGGCGTGCCAGCAGCAAGCGGTTCTTCTCGCCGCCGGACAGGCTGCGCACCGGCTGGCGGGCCTGCGCCTCGTCGAACAGGAAATCGCGCAGATAGGAGACGACGTGGCGCTGCCGGCCGTGAACCACGACCGAGTCGCCGCCGTCCGGCGCCAGCACGCGCCACAACGTCGCATCCGGGTCGAGGCGCTCGCGCCGCTGGTCGAAGTAGAGCGTCGCGATGTTGCTGCCCAGGCGCACCTCGCCGTCGTCGGGCGGCAGGTCGCCGATCAGCAGGCGCACCAGCGTCGTCTTGCCGGCGCCGTTCGGGCCGATCAGGCCGATGCGCTCGCCGCGCCGGATGCGGGTCGAAAAGTCGCGGACCAGCACGCGGCGGCCGCCTTCCGGCAGCGGCACGGACTTGTTCAGGTGCTTGGCTTCGATCACCAGGTCGCCGCCCTGCGGACCGAGCTCGACCGACAGCTTCGCCGTGCCGGTGGGGCGCAGCCAGCGGGCGCGCTGCTCGCGCAGCGCGTTGAGCCGCGCCAGTCGGCCCTGGTTGCGCTTGCGCCGTGCGGTCACGCCGCGGGCCAGCCAGCGCTCTTCGCGATGGATTTCGCGCGCCAGGCGGTGGCGGGTCTGCGCCTCCTGCTCGAGCAGCGAATCGGCCCAGGCCTCGAAGCGGTCGAATCCGGCATCCAGGCGGTGCATCCGGCCGCGGTCGAGCCAGAGGACCCCGTTGCTCACGCGGCTCAGGAAGGCGCGGTCGTGGCTGATGACCAGAAGGGCGCCGGCAAAGCGCGACAGCTCCTGCTCCAAGCGTTCGATCGCCGGCAGGTCGAGATGGTTGGTCGGCTCGTCGAGCAGCAGCACGTCGGGCTCCGGCGCCAGGGCGCGCACCAGGGCGGCCCGGCGCACCTCGCCGCCGGACAGGCCGGCGCCGCGGCGCTCGGGCGGCAAGCCGTACTGCTGCAGCAGGGCGACGGCGCGGGCGCGCAGACGCTCGGCGTCGTCGGGCGGCACATCGGCGGTGACGTAGTCGATCAGGCTCTCGTCGCCCGGCGGCGCGGGATCCTGCGGCAGCCGCGCGACGCGGGTTCCCGGCTGCAGGAAGCGCTCGCCCGCGTCCAGGTCGATCTCCCCGGCCAGCACCTTGAGCAGGGTCGACTTGCCGCTGCCGTTGCGGCCCACGAGACACAGGCGGTCGTCGCCCGCCAGGCCGAGCGCCAGCCCGGCAAAGAGCGGGACCGGCCCGAACGCCAGGCGCGCGTCCCTGAGGGCGACCAGGGGACCGGGCGGCGCCATTCAGGAGAAACCGCGCTGCTGCCGGATTCGCTCGTAGGCGCCGTTCAGGGTGGCCAGCTTCTCGTTGGCGAGGTCGATGAACTCCTGCGGCAGTCCCTGGGCGAATAGCCGGTCGGGGTGGTTCTCGCGCACCTGCTTGCGGTAGGCCGCCTTGATGTCGGCGTCGCTGGCGTCGCGCGACACGCCGAGCACGACGTAGGGATCGGAGGCGTCCGGTCCCAGGTGCGCCGCGCGGATGCGGTCCCAGGCGGCCTCGTCGAAGCCGAAGCACTGCGCGACCGCCTGCAGATAGGCCAGCTCGTCGTCCGTCACCCGGCCGTCGGCCCGGGCGATGTGGAACAGCCCGGTGAGCAATTCCTCCAGGATGGCCGGGTTCTGCCGAAACATCGCGCCGAGCTGGCGCGCGTAGGGCTCGTAGCCGCGCGCGTCGCGCCGGGCCTGGTTGAACAGGCGCCCGACGTTCTTGGCGTCCTCCGGCGGGACCCGGAACACCTGCTTGAAGGCGGCGACCTCGTCGCGCGTCACCTGCCCGTCGGCTTTGGCCATCTTGGCGCCGAGCACGATGACGCCGATGGTGAAGGCAATGCGCTTGGTGGCGTCCTCGTCGCCCGCCTCGGGCCGGGATTCGCGCATCCGGTCGACGGCGTGTCCGGCCAGGCCGCCCATCAGCGCGCCGAGCGGCCCGCCAAGCGCGAAGCCCGCCGCGCCGCCCAGAATTTTGCCCCAAATGCTCATGCCGCTGCCACGTTCCAGGGGAACGCGGCCAGCCTCGCGCCGCCCCCGGGGTCCTGAGATGCCCTGTGCTCGATCGGTGCTTATTTCATTTTGCGCCGTGCACGGCAAGAGGACCCGGCCGGCGCGCTGGCGCCCCGGAAGAGTCCCGCGGCGGCTGCGGCAGCCGCGCGTTTCTCGTCTGGCATCGGCCGCGGCGAGAAAGTATGACGGGGCCGGGCGGTATGGCGACCCGCGGCTGGCGTCGCCCGGCGGCCCCGACGACGGGAGGAAGGCCGATTGCCATGACCGATCTCGATCTTGCCTACACGCCGGCGACCGAGCTGGCGCAGGCGATCCGCGACAAGACGATCTCCCCGGTCGAGATCGTGCAGAACAGCCTGGCGCGGATCGAGCATGTCAACGCCGCCCTCAACTGCTTCTGCTTCGTCTATCCCGAGGAGGCCCTGGCGCGGGCCCGGGCGATCGAAGACGCGATCGCCGGCGGCCGCGAGGTCGGCCCGCTGGCCGGCCTGCCGGTGGCGATCAAGGATTTCACGCCGACCCGCGGCAAGACCACGACGCGCGGCTCGCGCACCTTCGCCGACTGGGTACCCGAAGAAGACGCCCTGATCGTCGAGCGGCTGCAGGCGGCCGGGGCCATCATGGTCGGCAAGACGACCACGCCGGAATTCGCCTATGCCGGCTTCACCGAGAGCCCGCTGTGGGGGACGACCCGCAATCCCTGGGATCCCGACCGCTCGCCGGGCGGGTCCTCCGGCGGCTCGGCGGCGGCGGTCGCCACCGGCTGCGTGCCCTTCGCCGAGGGCACCGACATGGGTGGCTCGGTGCGCATCCCGGCCTCGCTCTGCGGCATCGTCGGGCTGAAGCCGAGCCTGGGGCGCATTCCGATGGACATCCTGCCCACGGTCTTCGATTCGATCTCGCACTTCGGGCCGCTGGCCCGCAGCGTGTCGGACGCGGCCCTGTTCCTCTCGGTGGCGCAGGGCCCCGACGACCGCGACATCCAGTCGCTGGTGCCGGGCATCGAAGTGCCGGTGCCGGTGCCGGGTGATCTGCGCGGGCGCAGGCTGGCGCTCAACCTCGATTTCGGGTTCTACGCCGTGGATGCGGAGGTCGAGACGGCGGTGCGCCGCGCGGCCGAGGTGCTGCGCGATGCCGGCGCCGCGGTCGAGGAGGTGACGCTCGGCTGGGACCGCGAGATCGTCTCCGCGTGGTTCGACTACTGGGGCGTGCTGCTGGCGGCCTGCTTCGGCGAGTTTCTCGATACGCGGCGCGCCGACCTCGATCCCAACGTCGCCGCGCTGATGGAGGCGGGCCGGCGCATGGATGCGGTCAGCTTCAAGCGCATCGAGTTTCTGCGCACGCGGCAGTGGCACAAGCTGGCGGCCGTACTCGCCGATCACGACGCGCTGCTCTGCCCGACCATGGCGGTGCCGGCGCCGCGGGTCGGGCAGAGCGATGCCGAGTTCGACTGGGTCGACGATGCGGGGCGCTATCACGGCCTGGACATGACCTCTCCCTTCAACTTCACGCCGCAGTGCCCGGCGTTCTCGGTTCCGGCGGGCTTCACCAAGGCGGGCCTGCCCATCGGTCTGCAGATCGTCGGCCGGCGCTTCGACGACGTCGGGGTCCTGCAGGTTGGGGCGGCGCTGGAGCGGCTGCAGCCCTGGGCCGACCGGCGTCCGGCGTTGTGAGGGGAGCGGCGCTTGTCAATCCCGGGGCGACCTCATAGGCTCTGGGCCGGATCGGACAAACAACGCCGCCGCAAGGCGGTTGCCCAGGCAGGGACGGGCAGGGAATGGTGCATAGTTCGGGAATTCGGGCGGTCGGCGTCACCAAGATTTTCGGGGCCGGCGCGGATGCCGTGCGGGCGCTCGACGATGTCTCGGTCGAGATCCGCGAGAACGAATTCTTCACCCTGCTCGGCCCCTCCGGCTGCGGCAAGACGACGCTGCTGCGCCTGATCGCCGGCTTCGACCATCCGACGCGCGGCAGCATCTACCTCGGCGGACAGGACATCGCCGGGCTGCCGCCCAACAAGCGGCCGGTCAACACCGTCTTCCAGAGCTACGCGCTGTTCCCCCATCTCACCGTCGGCCAGAACATCGGCTTCGGCCTCGAGATGCAGGGCAAGCCGAAGGCCGAGGTCGAGGAGACGGTCGATCGCATGCTGAATCTGGTGCGCATGGAAGAGCTGAAGAAGCGCCGCACCAGCCAGATTTCCGGCGGCCAGCAGCAGCGCGTGGCGCTCGCCCGGGCGCTGGCGCCGCATCCGCAGGTGCTGCTGCTCGACGAGCCGCTTTCCGCGCTCGATTTCAAGCTCCGAAAGGACATGCAGATCGAGCTGAAGCGGCTGCAGAACGAGACGGGGATCACCTTCATCTTCGTCACGCACGACCAGGAGGAGGCGCTGACCATGTCGGACCGCCTTGCCGTCATGCGCGACGGCAGGATCCTCCAGGTGGGCGGGCCGCGGGACATCTACGACCATCCGGCCGAGCGCTTCGTCGCCGACTTCATCGGCGACACCAATTTCCTGAAGGCGGATATCGTCTCGATCGAGGGCGAAGAGGTGCGGCTGACGCTGGCCGCCGGCGGCGAGGCGACGGCGAGCCTGCCCGAGGGGGCGGCGCGTTCGGGAACCGTCACCGTCGTCGTTCGGCCGGAGCGCGCCCGATTCGTCAACGGCGCGGCGCCCGCGGGCGAGAGCGTGCTGGACGGGACGGTGGAGACCTTCGTCTATTTCGGGACCGATACGCAATATCACCTGAGGCTTGCGTCCGGAGAGGGCTTCACCGCGCGCATACAGAACGACGAACGCGGCGCGAGCGCCCCGTCACCTGGGGACGCCGTCAAGATCGCCTTTCCGACACACGCCGTGCAGGTACTGAAGGACTGAGATGAGCGGCAGCGCCTACCGGGACGACGCGGGACACGCCGAACGGGCGGCGGCGCGCCGGCAGGTGCGCGCCAACTGGCTGCTGTCCCTGCCGGCCCTGGTCTGGCTCGCCTTCGCCGCGTCCGGCCCGCTGCTTATCATGCTGGTCTATTCCGTCCTGTCGCCCGGCGACTACGGCGGGATCGTGTGGAAACTCTCGGGCGAGGGCTGGTTCGAAGTGGTCTTCTCGCGCGACATCTTCGACAATACGGTGAGCCTGGCCGACGCGCACATGACGATCTTCCTGCGCTCGATCAAGCTGTCTGTCATGACGACGATTATGACGCTGGTCCTGGGCTTCCCGACCGCCTATTTCATCGCCACCCGGCCGCGCGAGCGGCGCGCCTTCTGGCTTTTCCTCGTCACCATTCCGTTCTGGACCAACCTGCTGATCCGCACCTTCGCGATCATGGAACTGATCCGCAACGAGGGCATCATCAACAAGGTGCTGCTCTGGTCCGGACTGGTGGACGAGCCGGTGCAGATGCTGTTCACCGAGGGCGCGACCCTGGTCGGCATGGCCTACGTCTACCTGCCGCTCATGGTGCTGCCGCTCTACGCGGCGATGGAGCGGCTCGATTTCCGGCTGGTGGAAGCCGGCTACGACCTCTACGCGACGCGCTTCCAGGTACTGCGCAAGGTGATCCTGCCGCTGGTCAAGCCGGGCATCGTGGCCGGCTCGATCCTGGTCTTCATTCCCTCGCTCGGCGCCTACGTCACGCCGCGCGTGCTGGGCGGCGGGCGCAACATGATGCTGGGCAACTTCATCGAGCTCCAGTTCGGGCAGGGCCGCAACTGGCCGCTCGGCTCGGCCTTGTCGATCACGCTTCTGCTGATCGTGACGGCGGCGCTGCTCGTCTACGTGCGGAACGCCACGACGGACAGCGGAGGCCAGAGCTGACATGAGCCAGGCTGCCGACAGGGCGCCGGCCCGCAGAAAGCCCTTCTCGGTGCAGCGCATGCCGGGCTTCACCGCGATCGCGGTGACCTGCTTCGTCGTGCTCTACGCGCCGCTCGCGCCGCTCGTATTCTATTCCTTCAATGCCGGCGACTCGATCGCCGTGTGGGAAGGGTTTTCCTGGCGCTGGTACGGCTCCGCCTGGGCGGACGAGCTGGTCCAGGACGTGACCTTCCGCTCGATCGAGATCGCCGTTTGCGCCTCGGGTTTCTCGACCGTTCTGGCGACCATGGCGGCGCTCGGGACGACGCGCACGCGCGCCTTCCGCGGCCAGACGCTGATCTACGTGATGATCAACCAGCCGTTGATGGTACCGGAGATCGTGACCGGCGTGGCGCTGCTCATCTTCTTCGCGATGATCAAGATAGCCACCGGCTACACCGGACTCGCCTATCTGATCGCCGCGCATACCGCCTTCTGCATACCCTTCGCCTATCTGCCGATCCGCGCGCGCCTGGAGGGGATGGACAGCACTCTTGAGGCTGCGGCGGCCGACCTCTACGCTACGCCCTGGCAGGCCTTCCGCCGGGTCACCCTGCCGCTGATGGCGCCGGGCATCGTTGCGGGGGGGATGCTCGCCTTCGTCATTTCGCTTGACGACGTCGTCATTACGGAACTCGTCAAGGCGGCCGGCCAGGATACGCTGCCCACCTACATGCTGGGGCAGTTGCGCCGGGTGGTCACGCCGGAGATCAATGCGATCTCGGCCGCGTTGCTTGCGATCACGGTGGCATTGCTCACCGCCATCTTTATACTGAGCCGTAAGAAAGCGTGAGCGAACGGAAGTGAGTCCAGATCAACTGTCGATACAGGGAGTTATGACGATGAAAAGCAAATGGATCGGGGCGGTTGCCGCGTTGGCGCTCGTCGCCGGCGCGGGAACGGCCAAGGCCGACGGAAATCTGAACATATTCAACTGGGGCAACTACACAAACCCCGACCTGATCAAGAAGTTCGAGAAGACCTACAACGTCAAGGTCACGGTGACCGACTATGACTCGAACGACACGGCCCTGACGAAGATCAAGGCCGGCGGACACGGCTTCGACATCGTCGTGCCCTCGGCCTCTTACGTTCCGATCTACGTCAAGGAAGGGCTGTTGCTGGAGAGCCGGCCCGACCAGATGGAAAACTTCAAGAACATGGACCCGCATTGGGTCAACGTCGATTGGGATCCGGGCCGTCACTACACCGTGCCGTGGCAGTGGGGCACGACCGGCATGGCGGTCAACAAGTCGGCCTATTCGGGCGATCCGAACACCTCGGCAATCTTCATGGACCCGCCCGCCGAGCTCGCCGGCAAGGTCAACGTGGTGCCGGAAATGAGCGACGTCATGTCGCTCGCCATCATGTATGAAGGCGGCAAGCCCTGCACCGACGACAAGGCGGTCCTCAAGAAGGTGCGCGATGCCCTGCTGGCGGCCAAGCCGAAATGGCTGTCGATGGACTACGGCACGACCGAAAAGCTCTCCAAGGGCGACCTGATGGCGAGCGTCAACTGGAACGGCTCGACCTTCCGTGCCCGGCTCAAGAACCCGGACGTGGTCTATGGCTACCCGAAGGAAGGCTATCCGGTCTGGATGGACAACGTCGCGGTCCTCAAGGACGCCAAGAACGTCGAGAACGCGAAGCTGTTCCAGAACTTCATCATGGACCCGGAAAACGCCGCGCTGATCTCGGCCTTCGCGCGCTACTCGAACGGTATCATGGGCTCGGAGAAGTACATGCCCGAGGACATGAAGACCGCGCCCGAAATCAACGTGCCGAAGGAGTTTGCCTCCGCCGGCGTCTTCGCCCCGGCCTGCCCGCCGGAGGTGCAGAAGCTCTACACCGCGATCTGGACCGAGCTCCAGAAGTAGGCTCGTTCTCGACCGGCCCGCGGGCGGCGCGCGGCCGCCCCGGGCCGGTTTCTCTTGTTCGATCCACCCGACGGAGGCCGGGATGCGCACCGTCTACACCGAGGAGCATCGCCTGCAGGACGGCAAGTCGG
>Ga0210123_1000149_pt1 | contig 45253 bp, 30 predicted proteins | sample Muzzi_PWB_D2_FD_185535 | JGI IMG/M metagenome (GOLD analysis project Ga0210123, IMG submission 185535) | Wetland microbial communities from San Francisco Bay, California, USA, that impact long-term carbon sequestration - Muzzi_PWB_D2 (SPAdes) | ecosystem: Environmental > Aquatic > Marine >... | reverse complement strand
CGCCCGCCACCTCGTCCCCGGTTTGCGCCGCGGGAGCGCTGGTACACGCGGCGCCCGCGAGCAGGGCGCCGGCGAGCGCCAGGGCGCCGACGAGCGTCTCGATCCTGATTCTGATTGCGTTGCGGGTACCGGCGCTGATCTTCATCCTGAGCGGGGTCCGAGTCCTCGGGGCCTCTGTCACGTCCAGCCGTCTCCTCTCCTGCCTGTGTTCCAAGTCTGCGCCCCAGCGCCGGACCCGGAACAGCCCCGAGCCCCCGCGCTCACGCAATGTGAGCGCTATTGTATGGGTAGCCAGCATTTGGACGAAACGGAGAGGATTCGGAGAGACGAGTGAGGGCGGGCGAGCAGCCGTCAAGAGCTCCACCCGGCCCCGGGAACCCCCTCACGAACCGTCCATTTGGCGCACGGACAGCGCGTCGGAGGGGTTCAGATGTGCAATTGGCGCATGAGTCGGCGCTCCAGGCTCTCGAAATTGCCACGCCATCGCCTGAAAGAACATCTCAGACGCTATAATGCACTGTTCATGCAAAATACGCACAACTCATCGGGGCCCCGCCGTGAAGCACCGGACCACGGCTCGCCGGCCAGCGGTCCCACCGTTGCACCCCGTCACTCCGCGGTGCAGAGGTCGTTCAGCACCCACGCCTCGACGCCGACGGAGAAGCGGCCCTGAGCGCTCATGACCGCACCGACCCAGGCCTGCCCCCCGAGGTCCATGTCGGCCCATCCGAAGCTCCAGGGGATGAAGTCCCACACCGGCATCTTCTGGGTCGCCTGGAGGAAGGTGGGGCTGTCGCTGATCGGCGAATCGAGGAGCAGCGGATTCTCCTCCTCGTCGAAGACGACCTTGAACTCCAGGTGCGACAGCCAGGCCGGCGCCACCGAGCGGAATCCGCCCGGCGCACACACCGGAGGCTCCAGCGGGGCCTCGCCGGTGATCCCTCGCCAGACGATCAGCTCGGTCCCACCGTCGAAAACCCCGCCACGGAGGAACCGGACCCCGTAGCGATCGCTCAGAGGAATGCGCGCGTCCCGCGCGCTCGTACCGACGTACATCGAGTAGAAGGTCTCGTCTCCCGGCGCGAAGAAGTCCGCGTCGGCCACCAGGTGAACGGCGGCGGCGCCCTGGGCGAAATCCTCATCGGGATGGACGAGAAAGAAGTCGCCGACCAGAGCGTTGTCGTTGCTCGCGACCCCGGTACCACCCGGCTGGAAGTAGCCCTCGTCCGTCGGCAGAGCATCGGAGCACGCCTTGACCACGTCGACCGTGATGTAGCCGACCACGGGGCCGGGGACGAACCGCGGGCTCGCCCAACACCGGCCATCGATCTCCTCGCCCCCGAGCGCCGCCTGAACGAAGGAGACGTCGACTGGCGCGCCGCCGACGTCGTCCGGATCACACCCGAGAAAGTCGACGTCCGGGTCGGAGCGGATCCCCCTGCGGCTCGAATCGGGCCCTGTCACGGGGATCTTGCCGGCGAGCAGGTCGCGCACGTTGAGGGTCTGGACGTCGTACCCGGTCAGGTAGACGTGGAAGGAGAAGACCGGCAAGGCCCAGTCCGACCAGACGATGACCTTGGCCAACGTCGGAGCCGCGCGGGCGTTGGTGATGGCCAACAGCGTGGTCGAGCCACCAGGATCTCCGAGATCCACCTCGAAGTACGGAAAGAGCAGGGTCGCGGCGGGCTCCTTGCCGCGCACGCAGGGGCTCTCGGTCAGCACGCCAGCCTCGAGAGGCAGTGCGATGAGCAGTGTGAGGGTGAACACGAGCACACATGGCAGGCGGTTCATCACGATGGTCCTCAGGGGCAGGGCTCGTTCTGATCGTCGCCGTAGGGCGAGAACAGGAGCTCATTGGGAGTATCCGGGCTGACCCACGACAGCGTCCCGCTGGTGGCCCAGCTCAAGAGAAAGGCCTCGACCGCGGCAGGCGTCGCGGACGGATTAGTCAGGAGATAGAGCGCAGCGACTCCGGCGACGTGAGGGGCAGAGAACGACGTGCCGTCATCCGTCCTGCTGCCTGGCAGCAGTGTTCCGCCCCCCCCCGGAAACGTACGAAGCAAAGGTGATGTCGTCGCCCGGCGCGAAGAGATCCACGCAAGATCCGAAGTTCGAGAAACCGGCTTGTGAATCGAACTGCGTGGAAGCCGCAACGACAACCGCCTCGGTGACGTGAGCAGGCGGAGCGTTGCAGGCGCTCATCGCATCATTGCCGGCGGAAATGACGACGGTGACGCCGGCGTCGATCAGGCTCTGCGTGAAGCTGTAGAGATCGACCCATTCATGTGGAAAGAGGGGTTCCTCGTCGGGGTTGTAGTTGATGCTGACATTGACAACCGCAGGATCTTGGTGGTTGTGATAGATCCAATCAAGGCCGGCGACGACGTTCGTGACAGGACAGCCATTACCCTCGAACAGGTTGCAGACCCTGACAGAGTGAAGACGTACGCGTTTTGCCACCCCGAACGTAAGCCCTCCCGCGAGACTTGCCACCGCCGTGCCATGGTCGCTTTGGGGCTTTTGGTTGGCGGTAGCGGGTTCGCACACCTCATCGAGCCCTGTGCAGTCGACCCTCTCGACAACCCTACTATTGAAGCCACTAACTGCCGCATCGTCAAAATCACCGTGGCCCGGCCAGATCAAGAAGTCGAGCACGTACACATGGACGTTCCAGCCAACTCGATTGTACTTGTATCGGCAGTCTAGCCTGGACTATTCATGAGGCGCCGTAGCGAGAGCCGCAAGTGTGTGTGAGATCAGGGCGCACGTAGCGATGCGCGACGCAGGCGTACTCGGCAGTCCGTTGAGGAGCAAAGAGCGAGTACGCCCTGAGATTGCATGCAATTGCGGCTCGCAGTAGGTGACTCATGAATAGTCCAGGCTAGGGGCAGAGCCCGTTCGTCGATTCGGTCCAGGCCCCAAGAGGGAGGGTTCCACTGAGTCTGAGCTCGGCTAGGCCGAAGGACACAGTCCTCTTTGACGAACTTCACGCCCGGCACTCGCGCCAGCCGTTCGGCTTGACTGCCTAGAAGTTGATCAACAGAGAAGCCTCTCAGACCTGAAGTATAGAGATGTCGCAGTCGGCCTCCATGCTCCTGCTGCAGTGCACGAGCGCGCTCCCGAACGACGCCACGTGGCGTCTGGGATGGCCTGGGGGATGGAAGATCGGTGTCTTCCAACGCGACCAAGTAGCTCCCAGGGACGTGGTCGGCGCAACGGAAAAAACCCCCAGAATAAACCGGCAGAGCCATGAAGCTACCTACGCATCCGACGATCATCGGAGCAAGTCTAAGTGAGTTCTTCATGATGACTCCCCTCCCTCTCTGGATCGATGTATGCCGATTCGACATTCGCAAATTACAGCACATCCCAAGAATCGTCAAGGAATGCTGCGCCAGGGTGGCGTAGCCTGCCCAGGATCCGGTGGTCCGTCGGCTCCCTCCGGAGCGCCCCCCCACCCACTCGCTCCCGCCTTGCCAGGTACGGCCGGCGCCTGTAGATTCGGCACATGCCCGACAACTGGATGACTGGTCGCACGCTGGCGGCCTTGCGGGTGGCCCATGGCTGGACCCAGGCCGAGCTGGCCGAGCGGTCCGGTGTGGACAAGTCCCAGATCTCGCGCTACGAGCGCAACGAGGGGCGGCCGACCTTCCGGACGCTCGAGCGCCTGGCCGAGGCGCTCCTCCTGGAAGTGTACGAGCTCCGCCACTGGGAAGAGGAGCTGAGCGAGCTGGTCGGGCGCACGACGCCGGGACCGCCACCCCGGCCGGCACCACCGATGGTCGACTGGCCGCTTACCATCGGCCGCCTGCCGTGGGAGACGGAGGAGGACGAGGGCCCGCCCGGCGGCGGACGAAGCGGTGACCAGGAGGTGGAGCGCCTGGCCCGTGAGGCCGGACGGCTCGCCGAACGCTTCGTCCGTCTCCACTTCCGCCACCTGGGAGACCGGCCGGATCAGCCCTAGCCCGGTGCGCTGAAGCGCACCCTACCGAGGGCCACCACCGTTCGGCGCCTGGGCCTCCTGAACCGTGTCTCAGCAGTGAGGATCGAAGGCGGGCACCGGGCCCGGGCCCTGACTTTGGCGGAGATAGAGGGCCAACCGCGCCACCAGCCTCGCGGTCACCCGCTCGCGCTCGGCCGCCTCGGCAAACAGAGCGGCGGCGGCCAGGGCTTCCCGGCGCACGCCGAGGAAGCGGAAGGTGCCGACCATCTCCCGGGCCAGGCGGCGGACGGCGGCGGTCCGCCCCTCGTCCAGGTAGAGGGCGGCGAGCTCCAGGGAGACCAGGGCCGCGTCGTAGGCGGACTCTTCGGCCAGGAAGCCCTCCCGGGCCGTCCGCAGGCGCTCCTCGGCCCGTTTCACCTCGCCCCGCCCCCGGGCAATCGTGCCCTCCAGCCAGGCCAGACGAAGCCGGGTCCAGGGGTCGTCGTAGAGGTCGTAGAGAGGGCGAGCTCTCTCGAGCACCTCGCTCGCGTCCACGTGGTGGCCGAGGTCGCAAAGAAAGCGAGCCCGGTTATGCTGGGCGGCGAGCAGCAGGCGAGGATCCGCCGCCTTGGGCAGCGCCGCCAGCGCCGTCTCTGCGTGCTCCACGGCCTCCAGGGCCCGCGCGGCCCATCCCTGAGCTTGGTACAGCGTGGCAAGTTTGACCAGAGTTCGGGCCTCCTTGTCCACCTCCTCCGCCACTCGGTACAGCAGAACGCCCTGAAGCAGGCACTGCTCGGACGCCTCGAACCGCCGCAAGGCTCGATGGAAAGATGCCTCCAGGCAGTGGATTTCGGCCAGGGCGGAGAGGTCGGTCACCCCGCCCAGGCGCACCAGCTCCTCGGCCCGGGCGAAGCGCTCCCCGGCGGCCCGGAAGCGCTCGAGGGCGCGGAGGGCGTTGCCCTGGTGGGCGACGGCGACGGCGGCCAGAGCGTCCGCCCGCTCCACGCCCCGGGGGCCCCGGGTCCAGAGGGCCGCCTGCTCGGCGACCACCGCCCACTCCCACGCCCGCCGGGGGTGGGCCGGGAGGGACCGGCGCGCCTCCTCCAGGCAGAGGGCGGCCAGCTCCGGGCCGCGGAAGGGCTCCACTGCCCGGTCGATCCGGGCGAGCCGCTCCCGGTGGGAGAGGGGGTGGAGCGTCGCCAGGTCCAGCCGTGCTCGCTCCCGGGTCTCGAGCGCGGCCTGACCGGCTTCCGGCACCTCGGCCAGGAGCAGCTTCAGCGCCTCGACGATGCCGGCCGCGCCCCGGGGCGTGCCCCGCACGCGGCGCCAGCCGGCCCAGGCCAGGAGCGCGTCGCCGCACTCCGGGCACCGATCGGCCAGGTGCTCGAACAGCAGCTTCTGCAGCAGGCCGGGCCCGAGGCGCCCGGCGGCGACCGCGTCCAGCAGCTCCTTCGACAGATGCACGGTGTCCATCACCCTCTCCCGTGTTCTGAAGGAGGGCCAGCGGGACAGGGTTTCCGTAATTTCTTCGTCGACCCTCCGTGCCAGGCACCTGCCGGCGTGGCCCGGGGTGGCCCGGAGGTTGCCGAGCCGCCCCGGGCCACGCCGGTCCGCCCGGGCCTGACCCGGGTCTCCGGCCTCAGGAGCCCGGCGGCGGCTCCGGCGCCGTGGTGCCCGAGGCCGGCGCCGTCGCCCCCTCCGTGCAGCTCAGTGCAGGCGTGCCATCCGGGTCCATGCAAGGCCCTTCCCGGCCGATGAGGGTGGAGAGGCCGGGGTCGCCGTCGAGGGGCGCCGAGCTCCCCTCTCCGGAGCCCGGAACCGGCGTGCCGTCCGGGTCCATGCTCAAGCCCTCCCGGCCGATCACCCGCACCAGGGCGTCCGGGGCCGGCCAGAGGTCGCGGAGGAGCTCGCCGAGCCAGGCGGTCCAGGGAGACGGCGTGGCCCCGCCGTCGTCGTGCCCTCCGGCCCAGGCGGGCGCCGGGGTGAGGCAGGCCAGCAGCAGGGCGGCGAGTGCTCCGGCCGCGACGATTCGGTATCTGGTTCCCATGGGTCCTGTCCTTCCCACGGCCGCGCCGGCGGCACCTCCAGTGGGCCGGGGCCGGCCGTCACTGCTAGAGGTGGTGCGGCCCGGAGGGTCCGGGGGGACTCGGGAGATTGGGCGAGCGCCGCTCGGGGTCAACGACCGGGCGCCGACCGGAGGGCGGCGGCCAGCGTCTCGAGCAGGGCGAGGCTCAGCGCCCGCTCCTCCTCCACGGCGCGCCGGAGCTGGCCGAGGGCGGCCGCCCCCTCGCGGGAGACGCGGAGGCCGGCGAAGAGGGGCAGGGCCTCGGCGGCCACCCGCCTCGCCTCGGCGGGGCGGCCGGCCGCCAGGTGGAGCTCCGCCAGCTCGAGGGAGACGAGGGCGGTGTCGTAGGCGGCGCCTGTTCGACCGAACCCCTCCCGGGCGGCGCTCAGGTGGCGGAGCGCCTCGTCGTCGGAGCCCCGGCCGCGGGCGATCCTCCCCTCCAGCCAACGGAGGCGGTTGACGGTCCACGGGTCATCGAACCGCCCGTAGAGCGGCCGGGCCTCCTCGAGCAGCTCGGCCGCCACCTCGTGCTCCCCCACCTCGCAGAGAAGGTAGAGCCGGCTGTGGGCCACCGCCAGGCACAGGCGACCCGGTGCGTCAGGCGGCAACTGGCGCACAGCCGCCTCGACGTGGCCCAGGGCCTTCCTGGGGTTTCCCCACTGCTGGTACAGAGAGCCGAGCTTGAGGAGACTCCGGGCCATCTGAACGCGATCCTCCGTGGCCGCGGCCAGGGCCACCGCGCGCCGGAGCAGCCGCTCGGCGTCCCGGAACCGCCGCTGCGCCCGCCGCAGCGACCCCTCCAGGCCGTCGATCTCGGCCAGCACCACCGGGTCGGTGACGGCCGCGGCGTCGAGCACGGACCGGGCGAGCGTGAAGGCCTTGTGTGCCACCGGCAGCTCGTCGAGCACCCGGTGGGCGTTGCCCTGGTGGGCGACGGCGAGGGCGGCGAGCTCCCCCTGGAGGGTGGTGAGCCGCCGGCCGTCAGAGCCCACTCGCCAGGCCACCGCCTCAGCCATCTGGGCGAAGGCGAGGGCGCGGAGAGGGCGGTCCGGCAGCGCGGCGCGCGTCTCGGCCAGGAGCGCCTCCGCCAGGGGCGGGGAGGAGAAGCGCTTCCTGGCCCGGCGGACCTTGCCCAGGGCTTCGTCGAGCGGCAGGGCCAGGAGCTCCCGGTTCTCCTCCTTGCGGACCGCCACTTCCACCGTTTCCGCCCGCTCCGCCACCGCCTCGATCACTCGGCGGTACTCCTCGGAGCCGTACCGCGCGGTCCGCCCTGCCGCCTCGGTCGGCGGCGGGGCGGGGTCCCCCTCGTCCTCCTCCTCGAGCCCGGCGACGAACGCCCGGTACTCGGCGGCGCAGGCCGGACACAGGTTGAACAGGTGCCGTGAAGCGAGCTCGATCAGCTCCCGGTGGGTGATCTGCCCGGCGTCGTGGGCGGAAAGCAGCTCGAAGGTCAGATGGAAATCGGCCATGGGTGCGCCTCCGCGGGCAACAAGATTCCGGAGAATGCGAACGTGCTGCCGAAGTCTACACCGCTCCTCGTGAGACGGCTTCCGCCTCCCCTCGAACGGGCTACCATGGCGTGTGGAACCCGCCATGGAGCTTCTCGCCGCCATCGATCGGTCCTTTCTCGCCGCCCTGGTGGGGGCGGCGTTGGGAGTGGCCACGGCGCTCCACGTGGTGCTTCACAAGCGGGACGTCCGCTCGGCGATCGGCTGGGCCGGCCTGGTGCTGGTCTTTCCGGTGGTGGGACCTCTCCTCTACTGGGTCTTCGGGGTCAATCGCATCCGCCGCCGCGCCCGGGCGCTCCGGGGAGGCTGGACGCCGTCGTCGGCCCGGGAGCGGGTGGAGCTGCCGGCCGGGGCGCTCGTCGAGGCGCCGCCGCCCGAAGGCTTCGCCCCGATCGCCGACCTGGTGGGCCGGGTCGTCCGCCTGCCGCTGGTGGCGGGCAACCGGGTCGAGCCACTGGTCGACGGCGAGGAGGCCTACCCGCCGATGCTCGAGGCGATCGCCTCCGCTCGGGAGACGCTCTCGCTCTCCACCTACATCTTCGACCGGGACGCGGCGGGCCGGGAGTTCGAGGCGGCGCTGGCGGAGGCGGTGCGACGCGGGGTCCAGGTGCGGGTGCTGATCGACGCCGTCGGCGCCCGCTACTCGCGACCGTCGATCATCGGCTCGCTCCGGCGCCACGGCGTCACCACCACCCGGTTCATGCGCAGCTTCGCCCCTTGGGGCCTGCCCCACATCAACCTGCGCACCCATCGCAAGATCCTGGTGGCCGACGGCCGCCTCGGCTTCGTGGGCGGCATGAACATCCGCCAGGGGCACCGGGTGAGCTCCGGGGCGAAGAGCCCGGTGCGCGACCTCCACTTCCGGGTCCGGGGGCCGATCGTGCCCCACCTCCAGGCGGTGTTCGCCGGCGACTGGGCCTTCGCCACCGGCGAGCAGCTCGCCGGCGAGGGCTGGTTCCCGCCTCTCGACCAAGGCCAGGCTGCCGGGTCGACCCTGGCCCGGGCGATTCCCGACGGCCCGGACGAGGACCTGGACAAGGCCCGCTGGTGCCTGCTCGGAGCCCTGGCCGCGGCACGGGACTCGGTGAAGATCGCCACCCCCTACTTCCTGCCGGACCAGGACCTGGTGACCGCGCTTTCGACGGCGGCGCTGCGCGGCGTCCAGGTCCACATCCTGCTGCCGTCGGTCAACAACCTGCCCTACGTCCAGTGGGCCTCCCAGGGCCAGCTCTGGCAGGTGCTCGAGCACGGCTGCCGGGTCTGGACCGCCCGGCCGCCGTTCGACCACTCGAAGCTGATGCTCGTCGACGGCGGCTGGTCGTTCGTCGGCTCGGCCAACTGGGACCCCCGGAGCCTGCGGCTCAACTTCGAGCTCAACCTGGAGCTCTACGACCCGGCCCTGTGCTCCCGGCTGGACGCCCTGTTCGAGGACAAGCGGCGCGGCGCGCGGGAGATCACCGCCGGGGCGTGGCGCAAGCGCCCGCTCGGAGCGCGCCTGCGGGACGGCCTCGCCCGGCTGGCACTGCCATACCTGTAACCATCCTGGCCGGCCGCGGTCGGCCGGAGGGAGGGCGCGGCCGGCGGCCTCTCACGATGCACCAGGTGCGGTAGATTCGGCCCATGACCTGGCTCGATCGGATTCCCTGGGGACTCGTCATCGTCCTGTGCCTCGTTCCGGGGCTCACGCCGTTCGCTCCCCCCCATATCGTCGAGAAGCTCGGCATGCTCGCCCGGGGAGAGCTGGTCCGCCCTCTGGACTGGTTCGATCTGGTGCTCCACGGCAGCCCGTGGGTGCTGCTCGTGCTCAAGGGCGTGCGGACGGTCCGCTGAGGATTCGATCGAGTTGACCCGCAGGAGCCGGCACGGACGGTATCCCGGGCGGTCCCGGGGAGCCGGGGGGCCGAGGCGCTGGTTCCGCGCCACCGGGAGTCGCCTCGCGCGGCTCTCCGACGATCGACGAGCGAGGGGCTCTTGAACGAGACGACGACGCGCATGGCGACTCAGGAGGCGACCATCGAGGGACACCTTCGGGAGGTCGAGGTCTCCGTCTTCGAGCAACGCCAGCGCAAGCGGACGCTCATGGCGATCGTCACGATCGCGCTGGCCGGAGCCCTCACCCTCGCCGCGGTCAACGTGGTCACCGCCGACTGGGACGCGGTCGTCAGCCTGGTCGGGCTCGCGGCCCTCTGCCCACCCATCCTCTGGCTGAACCGCCGGGACTACCCCCGGGTCGCGGGCACCCTGCTCTTCATGTTGCTGGTGGCGGTCGCCACCTACAACATGATCGTCGACGGCGACGGGCTCCACGACTCGGCACTGGTTGCCTTCCCGGTGTTCGTCATCGTCGGAGCCCTGCTGCTCGGCAAGCGCGCCCTGCCGAGTCTCACCGTGGTCGCGATCGCCGCGCTCGGGCTCGTCGCCGGGCTCGAGACCGCGGGCCGGATCCCCACGACCCATCCCGCGAGCCTGGAGGACCTGATCACCATCACGGTCCTCATGATCTCGGCGGCGCTCGTCGTCTGGGTCAGCATGAGCAACCTCGGCAAGAACGTCGACCGGGTCCGCCGGTCCGAGGCCAAGGTGCGCCAGGCCTACGAGCAGACCCTCGAAGCCTGGGCCAAGGCGCTCGAGTACCGGGACCGGGAGACGGAGGGCCACAGCCGCCGGGTCGCCGAGCTGAGCACCCGGCTGGCCCAGGAGGTCGGCTGCAGCGAGGCGGACGTGGAGCGCATCCGTTGGGGTGCGCTGCTCCACGACATCGGCAAGCTTGCGATCCCGGACCGCGTGTTGCTCAAGCCCGGACCGCTGAGCGCCCAGGAGATGGAGCTCATGCGGCGGCACCCGATCTACGCACGGGAGATGCTGTCCGGCATCCCGTTCTTGCGCTCGGCGATGACCATCCCCTGCTACCACCACGAGCAGTGGGACGGCGAGGGCTACCCGGAGGGCCTCCAGGGAGAGGACATCCCGCTCGCCGCCCGGATCTTCACCGTCGTCGACCAGTGGGAGGCGCTCTCCTCCGACCGGCCCTATCGCGACGCCTGGCCCCAGGAGCGGGTCCACGCCTACATGGAGGACAACGCGGGCAAGATCTTCGACCCCAACATCCTCAAGGTGTTCCTCGAGCGGATCGTTCCCGGGCTCGACGGCGGTCCGGCCCTCGATCGGTCGTAGGCGTTCGGCTGCAGCTCTACTCGTCGGGGGGTGGCGTGGGCTTGAGCCCGTTGCCGACCAGGAGCGGGTTGTCGGTCTGGGGAACGTGGCATGAGACACAGACCCATCGGGCGCCGGCGATCGTCTCGCGGACGGTGCCGGGGGCGTTGCGGTCGTCGATGAAGTGGCTCGCGGGAATCGGGGTCGGCAGCCCCTCTTCCTTCTCGTCCAGCCAGTGGCAGTCGACACACGCGTTGTCCGCACGGGTGATCGGCAGGAAGTCGGCGATGCCGTGGGGAACCGGCGGCGGCGCCTCGGGATGGGGACGGAGAAGGACGGGGCGATCGCCGGGGTCGCTGTCGTTGAGCTGGACCGGCGGCGGAGCCGGGGCTTCGGAGACGCTCCCCTCGACCAGGCCGATCTCCGTGTCGGGCACGGCGCCGGCGGCCGGCCGGTCCTGGGTAGGCGACGCGGCCGGCGTGGCCTCCTGGGCATGGAGCAGAGCCGCCCCGGCGAGCAGAGCCACCAGGGCCATCAGAATCGCCAGAGAAGGTGCGCTCGCCGGCAGGGCGTCGAAGGCTGTCGTCTGTCGTCGCATGGTGGGAGTCCTTCGGGTCATGACTTGGTGACCTTGACCGCGCACTTCTTGAAGTCGGTCTGTTTCGAGATCGGGCAGGTGGCGTCGAGGGTGATCTTGTTGATGAACACGCCCTCGTCGAACCAGGGAACGAAGATCGTGCCCCGGGGCACCGGGTTGCGGCCGGCGGTCTCGACGCGCGCCCGGATCTTGCCCCGGCGCGACTCGATCCATGCCAGGTCGCCCCGGCCGAGGCCGCGGGCCTTGGCGTCCGCCGGGTGCATGAAGATCTCGGCGGTCGGCACCGCCTTGTGGAGCTCCGGCACCCGGCGGGTCATGGTGCCGGAGTGCCAGTGCTCGAGCACGCGCCCGGTGCAGAGCCAGAGGTCGTAGGTCCCGTCCGGCACCTCGGGCGGCTCGGCATAGGGGCGGAAGAAGATCTTCGCCTTGCCGGCGAGCGACACCGGCTCGGGCGCGGTCACGCCGTCGAGATCACCCGCCGGCAGGGCCTTGGCCGCCGGGCCGTAGAACTCGAGCTCCTTGCCGGCCGTGACGTAGGGGTCGTACTGGCCGTTGAACCGCCAGCGGGTCTCCTTGCCGTCGACCACCGGCCAGCGCAGGCCGCGGACGTCGTCCCGGAAGTAGACGTCGAAGTCCGCCAGGTCGTGGCCATGGCCGCGGCCGAAGAGCACGTACTCCTGGAAGAGGGCCTTCTCCGGGAACCAGTCGATGCCGGCCTGCTCGACCGTCGAGTTGGGATGGCCCTTGGCGATCGGGTCGGGCCAGGCGTGCTTCCGTGCCGCCGGGTTGGCGAAGAGGACGTCGTAGAGGGTGGCCTCCGGGCCGTAGCCCATACGCTTGGCCTCGGCCAGGCGGTCGGGGAGCTTGCCGGCCTCGAAGCCCTCCGCATCGAGGCCGGGCACCGGCTGCTCGCCCCACACCTCCTTCAGGCGAAAGCGCTTCGAAAACTCGAGCATCTGCCAGACGTCGCTCCGCGCCTCGCCGGGCGGCAGCACCTGCTGGCGCCAGACCTGGGTCCGGCGCTCCGAGTTGCCGTAGGCGCCCCACTTCTCGAAGTGCATGGCCGCCGGCAGGATGAGGTCCGCCACCTTCGACGACAGGGTCGGGTAGACGTCCGAGACGACGATGAAGTTGTCCATCTCCCGGGCGGCGGTGATCCAGTGGTTGGCGTTGGCGGTCGACTGGAACGGGTTGGTGACCTGGACCCAGAGCCACTTCAGCGAGCCGTCCTCGAGGTCCCGCATCATCTTGGTGATGTGGCTCCCCACCTTGGGGTTGAGGGTTCCTGGCGGCAGCTTCCAGATCTCCTCGGCGCGCGCCCGGTGCTCGGGGTTGTCGACCACCATGTCGGCCGGCAGGCGGTGGGCGAAGGTGCCCACCTCGCGGGCGGTGCCGCAGGCCGAGGGCTGACCGGTGAGCGAGAAGGCGCCGTTGCCGGGCTTGGCCTGCTTGCCGGTCAGCAGGTGCACCATGTAGGCCTGCTCGTTCACCCAGGTGCCCCGCGTGTGCTGGTTGAAGCCCATGGTCCAGAAGGAGACGACCTTGCGCTTGCGCTCGGTGTAGACCGCGGCGAGCTCGCGGAGCTTCTCCTTGAACGCCTCGAGGGGCTCGTCCGGGTCGCCCTTGGCGAGCTCGGCGACGAAGTCGAGGGTGTAGGGCGCGAGAGCGCGCCGGAAGTCCTCGAAGTTGATCCGCCAGTGCTTGCCCGCGCCGCCGGCGCTCTCCTGCGCGACGGCGTGCTCGGTGGCCGGATCCAGGCGCTGAGCGATCGCCTCGGCCCGGGAGAGAGCCTTGACGCGCTGGCGCTTCCTCACGTCCAGCTCGGCGGGGAAGGCGTGCTCGTCCGTGGGCCGCATGCCGTAGCCGATGTCGTACGGGCCGGTGGCGAAGATGGTGTGGCGCTCGACGAAATCCCGGTCCACCGCCCCCCGCTCGACGATCTCGCGGGCGATGTAGTTCCAGATGGCGAGGTCGGTCTGGGGCCGGATCACCAGCTCCCTGTCGGCGAGGCGGGAGGTCCGGTTGGTGTAAGTGGTGAGGTTGATCAGCCGGTAGCCGGAGCCGTCCGCCGGGGCCGCCAGCCGCTTGTCCGCGATCCGGGCCCAGAGCATGGGGTGCATCTCGGCCATGTTGGAGCCCCAGGTGACCACCGTGTCGGTCAGCTCGATGTCGTCGTAGCAGCCAGCCGGCTCGTCGATACCGAAGGTCTGGATGAACCCGGCCACCGCCGAGGCCATGCAGTGGCGGGCGTTGGGATCGATGTTGTTGGACCGCCAGCCCGCTTTCACCAGCTTGGCCGCCGCGTAGCCCTCCTGAATCGTGTACTGCCCCGAGCCCATGACGCCGATCCCGGTGGGTCCCAGCTCACCGTAGACGCGCTTGAGCTGGCGTTCCATCTCGTCGAACGCCCGCTCCCAGGAGACCGGCACGAAGTCCCCCTGCTTGTCGAACTTGCCGTTCTTCATCCTGAGGAGCGGCCGGGTCAGCCGGTCCTCGCCGTAGTGGATCGCCGCGTTGGCGAACCCTTTGACGCAGAGCAGCCCCCGGTTGACCGGGCTGTCCGGATCGCCCTTGACCGCGACCAGCCGCCGCACGCCGTCCTCCTCCGCGGTCGCCACCTGCACCCCGCAGCCGACGCCGCAGAAGCGGCAGGCACCCTTGTCCCACCGCCAGCCCGCCTCGGAGGCGGCGACCGCCGCGGCCGCCCCCGCCGGCAACGGCAACCCCACGGTGGCGGCAGCCGCCGCGGCGACGCTCCCTTTGACGAGCTCCCGGCGTGAAATTTCGCTCTTCATCGATCTCCCCCGTTGGCTGCTCTGGTGCTCCAATTCCTGGTTCCCCCGGGCTCAGCCGCGGCCTCGGCCGGCTGGTCGACCCGGTACTCGACGAGCGCCGCCGTGGCGACGCCGGGCAGCGCCTCGATGCGCCGGAAGCCCTCCTCCTGGGCCCGCGCGGAGCCGGCCTCCTGAACGACCACGAGCCGCCCGCCGTCCGGGTCGCGGAAATGCACCTCGACACCGGGCAGCGAGCCGAGCGCTTCGGCCGTCTGCTCCAGCTCACCGGGGCGCACGACGACGACGATGCCGGCGTAGTGCACCCGGCGCGGCATCCGCGTGGAGGAAACGCTCTGTGCTCGGATCAAGGTGGGCCTCCTTTGGCGAGACCTCGGTGCGCGCTCTCGTGGTGTCGCCCCGCGCGGCGGCCGTGGCGGCCCGCCTCGGGTCGGCGAAGCTCACCGGTGGCGGGTCTCGGACAACAAGGATCTTACATCGCTGATATCGAGCGCGGCAAGCCGCTTCGCGCCGCCCGACCGGGGGTCCCGGCGGCGGGAACGCGCGACGGCCGAGCGTTCATCGCCCGGCGCCGCCGGAGCTGCTGGTGGGCCAGTCGTGGGGGTGGCGCTCGTCGATCTTGCCCGCCTCGAGGTCCTCCTGGTGGACGGCGCAGAAGCGGGTGGCCGGCACGACCTTCAGGCGCTCGAAGGGGATCGGCTCGCCGCAGTAGAAGCAGCGGCCGTAGCTGCCGGCGGCGAGGCGGCCGAGGGCTTCCTCGACCCGCAGGAGCTCGGCCCGCTCCCCTTCTCGCTCGGCGAACAGCTCTTCCTTGTCCCAACTGTCCTCGGCCCGGTCCACCATGTCTTCGGCTTCGTCGAGCGAGATCTCGTCCTCCCGCTCTTCGGTCTCCTCGTAGCGGTCGAGGAGGCGGCGGCGCTCGGCCTCCAGTCGCTCGCCGAGCTCGGTGGTCTGCCGCGGGGTCAGGTGACTGAGGGAGATCGTCTGCTCTGCCATGGGACTCCTCCTGTAGCCCTTCAGCGTAGGCCCGCGAAGCGCTCCGCGCGCCGACCCTCGGAGTGGCCCCGGCCCCGGTTTACCGGGTAGGGAGGGTGGGAGAGCCCTTCATTTCCCCTCGACTGGGTGGACATGCTAAACTGGCGGCGATTGGGTTCTCCGCATCTCGCTGGCGACCCGATCGAGCTTCTGCCCTCTTCTGTTGCATCCCTCCCCGATCCGACACGCCGGTTGAGCAGGCTGCCGCCCTCGAGGCGGTTTGAAGCCGCCTAGGCAGCCGGGTGAGCGAACGTGAACGCACGAGGAGACACCATGCCGGAGCTCATGTCGGATCCCACCCTTACATCGTCCCACTCCCACTCTCGAAGCCAGCGCTCCGAGAGCGATCGCCGAGCCTTCCCGCGCCATCCGGTGCCGGAGGTGTTCGTCGCGGTCGAGACCGAAGGCAAGCCGGGCCACCCCGACTGGGCAGGCTCGGCCATCGACATCAGCGGCGGAGGGCTCGCCCTGATGCTCCCGGAGGAGATCTCGGTCGGCTCCGAGCTCTACCTGACCTTCCGCCTCGAGGACGGCACCGCCTTCGTGCGCGTGCCCTCGACGGTCGTTCGGAAGGACTACGGGTACTGCATGGGAGCCGTACGCTTCGACCACTGGGGAGACGGCCTGCGCCTGGCGCTGCTGTCCTCCCTGGCCCGCAACTGACGGGCCGACCCTGGGCGTCATGGACAATGTTGCGCCCGCGCGAAGGTGGTGCTCGTCCGACGAGCAGAGCTTCTTCGATTGAAGATCCTCGCCCAGCCAGCGACCTGCCGGCTGGGCGCCCTTTTGGGGTCTGGACCTCCTGTCAGTTCGTCTCCACCGTCGCGTAGAACGTGTCCGGCACGCCGTTGCGGCCGTCGGCCCAGGTGACGTGAACCCGGTTCGAGTTGACGAAGAAATCGATGTAGTCCCCGAAGTTGGGCGTGAGGTTCGAGGCCGTCGCGCGCCACGGCGTGGTGAAGGTCGTCACCCTGAGCGGAGCGCCGAAGCTCACGCCGCCGTCGGTCGAGCGCGCGTGGTAGACGTCGACCAGCGACTCGCCGGTGCCGTTGCCGTCGAGGAAATCGGGAATCTCCGTCTCCTGGCTCTCGTACCAGACCACGTCCACATCGCCGTCCGACTGGTTGCACTCGACCACGGGCCAGAGCTGGAGCAGGCCGTCACCTCCTCCCGCCACCAAGGTCGGTACGCTCCAGGAGGCTCCTCCGTCGTCCGAGAATCTCAGGAAGACGTCGGTGTCGTAGTGGCCGAGACCGCCGGTCTGGGCCTGGGTGCCCCCGTTGGCGATCTCCGAGCTCTGGTAGGCCACGTAGACGCGCCCGCGGTATGGGTCGTTCTTCTTCGTGGCCACGCAGATCCTCGGGAAGTCGTTGGCGGTGGTCCGGCTGTAACCACCCGGAGGGAACAGCGCCCCCGAGCTGATGTCGGCCACCAGGGTGCGGGGGCCGAACGTGGCCCCGCCGTCGAACGATGCCGCGAAGACGATCTGCGGCGGCTGGATGCCGACCGGGAAGTTGGGCTGGAAGAAGGGGAAGAGCCATCCCCGCTCCCAGGTGACGTAGAGCTCGCCGTCGGGCCCGTACGCGCAGTTCGAGCCCTGATCGATGATCCCCTGGTTCAGGGGCACGCTGATGGTCTCGTCCGGCTGCACGATGGTCGGCGCGGCGAAGCTCGCGGCCTGGTCGTTCGAGGGGTGGACCTCGATCTGGCCGAAACCGAAGAAGGGGATGCCGTCCACCTCGATGAAGTTGGTCACCGACAGGGCGACCGCGTCCTTGAAGTCACTCGTCTTGCCAGCGCAGAGCCACTCCTTGTCCAGGAAGTCGTTCGGGGCGTTCACCGGGGCGATGAACCGCGCGTGGTCGAGCGCGAAGCCGCTGCCGCCGAACGACCCGCGGTGCACGACCATCCCGCCGAACCCGGGGCTCTGGTTCGTGATGTCGACCGCCAGGTTCGCGTAGTAGAACGTCTTCCTCCCGGCGCCCCCGGTGTCGAGCACCGGATCGCCGCGGGTGATCTTGGTACCTCCAGGGGTGACCACCGGGAAGGGTGCGCCCCCGTCGGTCCAGGTGGCGCCCCCGTCGGAGGAGAACCCGAAGCCCGACAAGCCGGGACCGGTGGGAACGGCCGGGGTGCACGGGGCGTTGAACGGCGGTCCACAGAAGCCGTCGGCGTCGTTCCAGCCCACCACCAGATTCCGGTTGGACGGCTCGGCCGCGACGGTGGTCTCGCTCCGGCCGAACAGCCCGTTCGGGGACGGCGACTGGGGGGCGTTGACCTGGGTGTTGGGCCCGACGTTGGGCGGGGGCCCGGTGATCGGACCCAAGGGGACGGCGGGCTCCTGAACCGACAGATCGAGCCCGAAGAAGGCCTGGTACGAGCTGGCGCCCAAGAAATCCTTGTGCTCCTCGGGGAACCGGGGCTCTTCCTGGGCCAGAGCGGCGCCGCCGAGAGCGACGACCGAGACGAGCCCGCTGGCGAGCAAACCCGCCAGGACGAGCAGAGTTGTGTTGCGCATGTGCGCCTCCTTGTGGGTGAACCCTCGTGAATCGGACCGGGAGTCGGTCGGATCGCACTTCTCAGGGAGTCAGGAGGCGCGCGAATCGGCCGTTCGCGTAGGGCGCTGGCCGATGACCGGAGGTGGAGAGACGTCCGGTCAACCGATGAGGAGACGACCATTGGACCGTCCTCGAGCAGCCCTTGCGGCAGCTCGGCGATCCCGCGGCCCCCGGGAGACCGACGAAGGTCGCCGGAGGAGGACCCGTGGCTTTGCGCCCCCGGCTTGCGCCGGGTTCGCCTTTATCACAGGGAGGTACAGAGTTTAGATGATTGCGATACTTTTTGTCAACAATCGCCCCCCGGAGTGAAGGGACCGCCACGCGTTCGCTCGCTGAGTGCGACGCTTCACTGTGAGTCTGCCCGGCACGCATCGCGCCGGGCTACCCACCTCTGGAAAGCCGTCCTGACGATGCCCTTCGGAGTGCCCCGAGGCGGGCATTCGTTCAGTGAACGTCGATTTCAGAAGTAAGAAGATCTCTTTTCTGGAGAACACCTGCTTCGAACACGGAGACCTTCTCCTCCGATTGCGGTGTTGTCCCGGTTTACTCCGATGCCTGCACAAATACGAGTAGAAAGCTCAACTAAGTAACGCGCAGATGTAGTTGCTGAAATCTCGTGGGTGAGCCACCGAGCTCCCGCCCACGGCCCACCTTCCTCGCAACGGAGAATGCATCGATGTACGAAACACGTTCGAAGAGACTCTTGATCGCCGCGCTGGTGCTTCTGGCCGCCGTGGCTCCCGCGGCTGTCGCCCAGCGCTCCGCGGGACTACTGGCCTACCCCGGTGCCGCCGTCCAGGCGCCCGAAGCCGACGCTCCCTTCACCGCGTTCCTGCCCGTGCCGCAGAGCGTCTTCCTGCAGCAGAGCAACCTGTTTCCCAGCTTCGGCAACGCACTGGTCTTCGTCCAGTTGAGCCCGGAGCAGGCCAACGAGCTCGCCACCCAGACGGGCCGCCAGAACTTCATCGTCCTCGGCACCGAGGGCGCCCAGACGATCCTGCGCGATGACGGCCAGGGCGGTGACCCGGCCGCCGGAGATTTGGAGTTCACCGGCGTCATCACGGTCGACGTGTCCGAGCTGGCCGCACGGGGTGACCAGGACGCCGCCAACGCGAATACCAACCCGACGGTGCTGGATTTCGACGGCCGCCTCTTGACGGGCATGAAATCGGTACGCCCGTTCAACGCCAACGGCTTCCTCGCCGGCCAGAAGGTGGAGCTGACCGAGCCGGTCGAGTTCCTGTCGAACGGCTCCGCAGGCGCGAGCGCCCTGATCGGCTCCGACGGCGAGCTCTCCAACCTCCCCGCCGCCAGCCACGGCAGCCCCTTCCAGGACAAGGTGCTCATGATCACCGACCTCGGGGTGGTCCAGGATCCCTCTCGCACCTTCGACCCGTGCACCGGCGGCAACCCCAACGGCGTCTGGACCTTCAAGCACGCGATCACCGAGATGGCCAACCAGTCGGCCTCCGGCATCGATCCCGCGGTGTTCGCCGAGCAGTGGCTGCAGCACTGGCTGAGCCTCCAGACGATCAACTCCTTCAACGTGCCCGCGCGCCCGAACATGGGCACGATCCTCGGGGCGTGGCCGCGCAAGGCCGACGGCACCCTGGACCTCGACCAGTCGCCGCTGCGCCTGCTCGCCATCGTCTCGCGGCTCGACCTCGCCACCGTGCGCGGCGGCGGCTCCGGCTACTCGACCGCCACCGGCAACTTCCTCGACGCGGGTGAGGCCCGCTTCGTGTTCGGCGTCCTCGACGGCTGCTCCCCGCTCCCGTTCTCGGTGATCTTCGAGTACCGGGTGCCGAAGTGCACCTGCCTCGGGGTCAAGAGCTGGGCCCAGCAGTGGATCGCCCTCAACAGCTTGACCCTCGGGTCGGCCACCTACAACGCCCGCCTCGAGCGCCTGACCGAGCAGTTCGTCCGCGCCGGCGCCAACCCGCTGAAGCCGAACGGCTCGGCCATCGGCCAGGTCCGGACCAACGAGATCGCTCTCGCCTTCCCCTGGGAGCTCCGGGAGTTCCAGCTCGACCAGTTCCCCTTCAGCTTCCTGCACGAGAAGACGACCCTCGACTCGATGGACGACAGCTTCAACGGTAATGCCGGCTTCGCCGACTGGGTGCGCAACGCCGTCATCCCCGGGCTGCCCAACAGCGTGCCGAAGGTGCCGCTCTTCTTCGCGCCCCACGGCAACTTCCAGGGAGCCCACCCCCAGCCGCCGACCACCGGCTTCTTCTGGGACGAGGCGAGCCTCAACGTCTGCGGCGACCCGAACGAACGGGACGGCCGGTTCACCGCGTCGTTCAACACCTGCAACGGCTGTCACGCCGGTGAGACCGGCACCGGGTTCGTCCACGTCGATCCGTCGACGCCCTTCGGCATGCCGGCCTTCCTCTCCGGCTTCCTCACCGGCACCTCGGTCAACGACCCGGGGATCCAGGCGCGCGCGTGCGGGATGTTCAGCCGCATGTTCGACGACCTCGACCGCCGCGAGCTGGACATCAAGAGGAAGGCGCGCATGAGCTGCTTCCGCGCTCACCCGATCGCCATCGCGACGGTGCGCACGAGCCTGGCCGGCGGCAAGCTGCCGCCCGACCTGTTCGGAAACGATCCGCCCCAGCCGCCTGAGAAGCAGCTCCCGGTGACCTTCGACCCGCTGGTCACCAACATCATCATCCAGGTCCACTGACCTGCTGACTTGACGTTCCGGGCTGTCCAGCAGCCCGCCACCGCCCGGGCTGGGACCATCCCCGGCCCGGGCGGACCTTCTAGCCTGGACTATTCATGAGTCACCTACTGCGAGCCGCAATTGCATGCAATCTCAGGGCGTACTCGCTCTTTGCTCCTCGACGTACTGTCCAGTACGCCTGCGTCGCGCATCGCTGTGTGCGCCCTGATCTCACACCCACTTGCGGCTCTCGCTACGGCGCCTCATGAATAGTGCAGGCTAGTGGTCTGAGTCACGAATCCCTTGCGTTCCGCGCAGGGGTCTTGCGGAGTGAATCCAAGGCGCGAGGAGGAGGCGATGCCGTAGCATCGTCGACGACGAGCAACACCGGAGACACCCGCAACCCCCCTGCGCCCTTCGGGTTGCGGCGGCGTGGGGCCGTCTACGGCGTTGCCGCTCCTCAACGATGCTACGGCATCGCCTGCGTCCCGGCGCCTGGTATCCGACCCCACGGCGCCACAACGGAAGGCAAGGGATTCGTGACTCAGACCACTAGCTGCGGTTCCGCCCGAGGTCAAGCGCTGCCGCCGTCATCCCCCTGCTTCGGCTCCTTCTTGTCGTCCTTCTTCTTGTCGTCCAAGACCATCGTCGGCGTCTCCGAGCCCTTGCTCTTGGCGAAGGGGCTCTTGCCGAACCGGAAGGAGACGCCGAGGAACCAGCTCGGCTTGTAGGTCTCCTCGGTCAGGGAGTCGTCGGAGAGGTCCTGCATCAAGACCTGGTTCTCCGAGTACTCACCGAGGAGCTCCGTCTGCTGCCGGACCGCGACCCCTCCGAGGAGGCTGACGTTGCGGTTGAAAGTCCCTGACACGCCGAGGAAGACCACCGGATTGCTGCTGTCGAATCCGAGCCCTCCTGTGACGCTCCCGCTGAAGTTCCGGTTCCGCCACTTCCAGGGCATCCAGGAGTAGAAGACCGAGGGAACGAACTCGAGATCGCGCCGGTCCTCTTTCTCGGTGATCGTGTAGGTCTGGCCGTCCTCGGCCGCCATGGTGAAGAAGCGCTTGTTCTCATCCGGGAGGATGTTCCCCGCCATGCTAGGCTGACCTACAGGATGACCCAGATCTCGATCCGCACCGAGCCGGTGCCGATGAACCTGGAGCTGGGGCCGACGCTCCGCCTCGGGGACGACGAGCTGTTCGACTTCTGCAGCCGCAACCCCGGTCTGCGGATCGAACGGACCGCCGGAGGGGACCTGATCGTGATGACGCCCGCGGGGGGAGAGAGCAGTCGGAGAAACGCGCGACTGGTGGCAGCTCTGGTGACGTGGGCCGACGGAGACGGCTCCGGGATCGTCTATGACTCCTCGGCCGGCTTCCTGCTCGGCAACGGCGCCATGCGCTCACCGGACGCCACCTGGGTCCGGAGCGAACGGCTCGCCGGCCTGTCCGCAGAAGAGCGGGAACGGTTCATCCCCCTCTGCCCAGACTTCGTCATCGAGCTGCGCTCGCCCTCGGACCCGGTGAGCGACCTGCGGGCGAAGATGGAGGAGTACCGGGCCAACGGAGCGCTCCTGGGTTGGCTGATCGATCCGTTCGACCACCGCCTCCACGTCTACCGCCCCGGGCGCGAGGTCGAGGTGCTCGCCCAGCCCTCCAAGGCAGACGGCTCCCCCGAGCTGCCCGGCTTCGTCCTCGACCTGGACCTGATCTGGGCCCGCTGAGACCATGAGAGCCCCCGGCTGACCGAACCAGGGGCTCAGGGGCGATCTCCACAGCGTGTACAGATTGGGCATGGCCTGTTCGCCAGGCCGTCTGAACCGTACGTTCCTCGTATGAGCCGGCAAACGGAACGGCTTCGATCGGCGGCGAGGAAGCCTCCCGGCCTCACCGCCGGCGCCGGTTTTCGGCCCAGTAGAGGGCGCCGGCGAAGCGGTCGATCGGTAGCCGGAGGAGACCGGCCAGCCAGAGGGCGATGTCCGCCGTGAGCACCCGGAGGACGCCGCCGCGCTCGAAGCGCCGGGGCGAGGCGAGCACCGGACGCGGCACGAGGGCGAGCCTCCCCTCACGCTTGAGCCTGCGGCAGAGCTTGGCCGACTCGAGAATCCGCGCCCCCCGGAACCCGCCCACCCTGCGCCAGACCTCCGCGCGGACGAACAGACCCTGGTCGCCGTAGAAGAGGTGGCTCCGGCGGTAGCGGAGGCGATCGACCGCCTCGACCAGGCGCAGACCCCGCCCCGGGCCGTCGAGCGCAAACTCGAAGCCGCCCCCCGCAACCTCCGGGTCGGCGAGAGCTTCGGCCACCGCTTGGTCCCAGCCCACGGGCAGGCGGCAGTCGGCGTCCAAGAAGAGCAGCACGTCCCCCCGGGCCGCATGGCCGCCGGCGTCGGCCGCCGCTCCGCGTCCGTCGAGACTCCGGTCGACCACCACCCGACAGCCCAGCTCCCGGGCCACCGTCACCGTCTCGTCCACCGAGCCGCAATCGGCCACCACCACCTCGAAGGCGCTCCCACCGAGCGCCAGGCCCCGCGCCCCGTCCCGAACCGAGGCCACCGCCGCCGGCAGCCAGCGCTCCTCGTTCAGGGTCGGGATGACGACGGAGAGCTCCACGCCCCCAGCCTATCCGCTCGAACCAGCCGGTGCAGGCTAGCCTGCGCGGCCAGCGGTACCTCCCTCGAAGAGGAGGGGCTGCCAGGCCAGGCAGAGGACACTGCCAACCGGTGTCAGCGCTGACACGAAACATCTACGTCTCGCTTCCGCTCACGCGCCGCAAACCCTTGAACCCCAATCTCTTGAGCGTCGAATCTAAGGCTTCCTTGCATTGGCTCACGCCTTGCTCACCAAGGCGAGTAGAGGCCGGACCGGAGCGGCCGCTCCGGCCTCGAAGAACAACGCGAGGCGGCACACCCGCCTCCGGCGCAAGGCGCACAACCGGCGAAAGCCGGCGCCGCAAAGCCACGGGTCCTCGCTCCCACTCCCCAGAGGTACAGGACGGCCGGGTTGCCGCGGAGGCTCATGCCGCCCCGCCGACACCGGGCGGAGTCCCGGTTGCGAAGGAGGACGCGTGATGAAGCGCCTCAGATACAGGTCGCACCTACTTTCCATCCTGCTCTTGTTCGTGGCGCTGTGCCTGCCGACCGGCGTGGCCAGCGCACAGGAGGAGCTGATCTGGCCGATCCAGACGAAAGTGGTGCGCAACTACGACGACGCTGTCGATTTGTGGAGCGATGTGGGCGACGTGTCGCTCTGGAACACGCACAGCGAGCTGAAAATCGACGTGGCCCTCTACGAGGGCTTCAGGATCGGGACGGTGGCGTTCCACATCGTCGACGACCCCGCGGACTTCCTGGCGATCCTGGACGACAAGGGCAAGCCGGACATCAACCTGTTCCAGTCCGTGACGCAGTATCCGCAGGGCGCCCCGTCGCACCGGGAGGTGGTCGATCTCGGAGCTCTCGACATCTGCTGGTCGGTGGATCCGGCGAAGTGCCCGCCCAACCGCTACGTCATCGTCGCCGTCGACCTCCAGGGAATCGCGGAGAGGGCCTTTGGCTTGAGCGACGACGCGTTCGACCGGCTGAAGAAGGGTGACGTCGTCGGGGACGGGATCTACTGGGGCTTCTACGTCACCTACCCTCTGGCCAAGGTCGAGCCGGGACACTTCGTCGACGCCAACGTCAGCGGGCTGGGCTACCAGACCCCGACACAGGAAGGGATCACCGGCACTGAGGGGCAGTTCTGGTGGCTGCCCGGTGAGCGGGTCGACTTCCGCGTGGGCAGCCTGCCCCTGGGCAACGCCCTGGCGGACCGCGCTGTCTCGCCCGAGGACCTCTTCCCCGGGGCGGACCTCGAGGACGACCGGGTCCTCAACGTGGCCCGGCTGCTCCAGAGCCTGGACGGGGACGGGAACCCCGGACAGGGCTCGATCAACATCACCGAGTCGGTGGTCGCCTGCCTGGAGAACGCGCTGGTCGGCTTCCCGCTGTCGCCCCCGGAGGTGTTCTTCGCCGATGACGCCGCCGTCGGTGCGCTGATCTCGGCGACGATCTCCAACTGCGACGTGGCGCTGGTCGAGGTCTCGAAGGCGGAGGCGCTGGAGAACCTCGCCTCCGGCATGAAGGCCGGGAACCTGATGAAGCGCAACGTCTCCAAGACCCCCGGCATGAAGAGCGACAAGGCCAAGATGGAGATCCTGCCGGTCTACGTGCCGGCCCGTCGGTCGGACGGGCTCCCGACCCAGGTGGTGTACCACGACGCGGACGGCAGCGTGATCGAGACGCGCAGCGTCGCCAAGCCGATCGTGGTGACGTACGTTGACGAGGTCGAGGGCACCGGCGCCATGGACGTGTTCGTCGCCGTCTCGACCGACGACGGCGACACCTGGAAGCGCAGGAACATCTCCCGGACCGCTGACAAGTCGTCCCTGCTCGCCTACCCGGGCAAGTCCGCCAAGCCGATGCTCAAGGTCAACGACGACAAGATCTTCGTCGCCTGGACGGACAGCTACTGCCGCGGCGGACGGCCCGGTTACGCGATCACGGTCTGCGCCCCGGACGACCCGGACTGCGTGGTCTGTCGCGAGACGGCCGAGGGCACGCTCTGCGCCCCGGACTACTCGGGCGATGACCTCTACTGGCAGGACGATCTGTTCGGCGTGGCCGGCCCCCAGCGTTCGGTGTCCTATGACGACTACCCGGAGCTGGGCGAGGTGCCGTATAGCTGCGTCTGGACCGCCCGGGGTGTGGTCGACGCCACCACCGGCGACATCCAGTGGTACAAGCCCGAGCGGGTGACCTCGGGCCGGCGCGACGCCTTCCAGCTTTTTGCCGCCAAGGGCGAGGACGTGGCGTTCGCCATCGTCTGGCAGGAGGACCCCAAAGGTCTGATGCCTGGCGAGGGAGACGGCCCCGGTGACGGCTGGAGCGGTGCCAACACGCACAACAAGGCCGACATCTGGATGAGCTACGTCACGATCAGCGACTTCGGCAAGATCGACTCGAGCTATCCGACGGGCGGTCACGGGGACGCGGATCTGGTGGACGTGGATCCGGAGCTGGCTGGACGGGCCAAGGCCCTGGTGCCGATGTCGATGCCGGTGAAGATCTCCGACAACGACGTCTGTAGCGCCGAGAACATGGACCCCGACGGCGGAAACGGTGAGCACGACTACGACGGCGAGGGCGAGGGCACCCACCGCTATTGCGGGACCCTCGACGGCATCGGCACGCCCGAGGAGCCGGGCACCAACCCGCTCTGCGCTTACACCATCGAGAAGGCCAACCCGAACGGGGAGATCCATCACGTCTGCGTGACCGCCGACGGGCGCTTCCTGGACGGCAACACCGGCGCGTCCCGAGGGATCGTCTTCCTCCAGCCCTACACGAAGCCGGACGGCACCAAGAGCGCCTGGGTGATGATCGGCTACGAGGAGAGCAAGGGCGTGGGTATCCCGCCGGAGGATCACGACGACGACGGGTGCGGCGGCGAGGAGTCGACGGCCGACGTGGCGGCGGACGTGCCCGACGACCGGTACAAGCCGGACATGGGCAAGAACGTCATCTACCACAGCTTCGACCTGTTCGCCCCGGAGACGGTCGCCGCCGGCGGCATCCTCAACCTGCCGGAGACCGACGCCTACGGCAACCCGGTCTACGTGCTGAACGAGGACGGCAGCCTGTTCCTCGACTGGAAGGGCGACCCGGTGCTCGCCTACGAGAACGCCCGCCGAGTGCGGTTCCTGCCTCAGCCCAAGTCGAAAGCCGGGCCGTCGGGCACCGTCCTGGTGGCGCTCTATCGCCAGGGCGAGGAAGGCAGCGGCAAGCCGGCCGACGTCTTCATGCGCAGCGCGGTCTCCCTGAGCGGAGGCAACCCGTACGCCTTCGCGAACCTCCGCCCGGGCGCCCAGAACCTGAGCAGCGTCCAACCGACCGAGCTGTTCCAGGATCCGTTCGATCCGGAGGCGCCGGTCAAGATGCTGCGCTGGGGCTGGTCCGCGGCCAACCTGGCGGACTCTTCGGCGAAGAACCCGTACACCGACGCACGCGCCCATCGCGGCGCCCTCGTCGGCGACGAGCTCCTCATCGCCTATAGCTGGACGCCCAACTGGGGCAGGAGGGCCAACGACAAGTACGACCTCTACGTCCGACGCTCGTTCAACGGCGGACAGTCCTGGACGACGGACCCCCACGACTTCGAGCCGATCGAGCACAACGTCGTCTTCCGGGTCCCGGTCCTCGACTACGACCTGCAGACCGTGACGTGGGACGAGGAGGTGGTGACCACGGCCTACGGCCCGGGTGCCTCCGAGCCACCGCGCAACGTCTCCAACCTGCGCAACAACCGCACCAGCGTGCTCGAGCCGCGGCTGGTCAAGACGCCGGGCACCATTCTCAGCAGCGGGTACGTCCTGTACCCCGAGGACGTGCAGAGCTCGAGCGTCTATCAGGTCGCCTGGGGTGTGGAGTTCAACCAGAACCAGCTCCCGGACGGCGTGAGCTATCCGCAGATGCCGCTCGACATCTACTACGGGCGGACGCTGGACAAGGGGCAGCGATACGAGAGTGTGGTGGTCACCCCGCAAGGAGGCAGCGGGAGCCCCGAAGACGGCTGGAACCTGCTCGCCAAGGACCATCCTGAACAGGGTGCGGCCCAGCTTCGCCAGACCCCGGACGGCTCGCGGATGTACGGCATCTGGCTCGAAGAGAGCGACCAGGGCAGCGACATCATGTTCCGCCGGGTCGACTACCGCTGAGGGTGAATCACCAAGGGGCCGGGGAGCGCCCTCGACGGTGCTCCCCGGCCGGTCCGATGGATCAGGGGCGGAATCGCTTTGAAGTGTTTCACAAGGAGAACATCATGAAATCAAGGACTCTCATCCTGGCCGTCGGAGCCTGCGCGGCGCTGCTCCTGGTCGCTTCTCCCGGGTGGGCACAGGACGGCTTCTGGTTCTGGCGCCTGGGGCACATGGACGGCCCGCACGACTCCAGCAAGGCCCTGGGCATCTCCCGCGACGGGGAGACGGCGGTCGGCGCCACCGTGGTGGTGGACTTCCAGCGGGCCTGGCGCTGCGACATCGACTGGACGATCGCCACCGACGACGGGGTACCGCCCCTCTACAACGAGCTCCAGGTGCAGGAGGACATCGGCGTCATCGCGCCGTCCCAGCCCAGCGCCGCCTACGCCTCGTCGGACATGACCAGTGACCCGACGGGCTACGACCTGCCCAACCTGCAGCTCGACTGGGGCGGCTCCATGCCGGTCGGCACGATCATGGGCGGCACGGTGTCCTACAGTATCGAGTGGCTGCTGCCGGTTCTGGATCAGGTCGACGAGGGGGACTTCGTCATGATCCCGGACTTCGGCGGCGGCGCGGCCGAGATGGTGGCCAAGGACGTGACCGCGGACGGGCTCGTCATGGTGGGCTACGGCAACAACAAGAATGGCCCGCTGGCCTTCCACGCGGACATGACCGATCCCCTGCTGCCGGTCGTGAAGACGCTGACCATCACGGACTCGGTCTACACCGAGCAGACGCTGCAATGGGCCGTGGCCGAGGCCGTCTCCGCCTCCGCGGAGACGGCGAGCGGGTATTTGACCATCGCCGGCTACGGGGGCACCAAGACCGGCAGCCGGGCCTTCGTGACGCAGGTTCTCGACGCGAGCACCGACCCGATCACCCTGCTCAGCGTCGTCCTGCCCAACGTCGACGGCGGCAAGTTCGCCGAGGCGTACGCCATGACTCCCGACGGTGCGATCATCGCCGGGCGTTGCCACAGTCCCAAGGGAGCCCAGGCCTGCATCTGGTTCCAGGACGACACGGAGACCTGGGTGGTCAAGCCGCTGGGCGGGCTGTCGAAAAAGAAGTTCGACGCCACCGCCACCGGCGTGGCCTATCGGCCGGGCTCTCTGGTCGGTGAGCTCATCGTCGTGGGCACGAGCAAGAGCATCCTCTATCCCGAGGAGGCATTCATCTGGACCGGAAACGCGGTTCTGGAGGACGACGGCATCGGCTACTTCTACGACCTGGAGTACATCCTGACCAAGACCGGTGTCGGCGAGCTCTCGGGCATGGGCTCCGAGTGGATCTTGAACGAGGCCACAGGGGTCTCCGTCGGGGAGGACGGCACCCGGATCGTCGGCTGGGGGGTCAACCCGGAGGGCGGCATCGAGGCCTGGCTCGTCACCGGGTATCCGTACGACGAGTTGGTCTTCACGGAGCACTAGCCGGCCGCTTCGAGTGAGTCGGACGGGGCCGGGGGGCGGCGCCCCGACCCCGAAACCGCTCGCCGTCAGCGGAGAGATTCCGCTGACCTATCGCGGCATCTCGCCGGGAACCCGGTGACGGGCTCCCGGCGCTCTCTCGTTCCAGGGTCCGGAGCCCGAGGGCGCCACCGCTCGGTGACGTCGACCCGCCGCCCCCCCTACCCGCCGGGGCGTTCCGGCGCGGCGAGCGGTCTGCTAGCAAAGGGTCCCTGAGACTTGGCAGAATGGTCGCGGAGGACGACGGCGTGATTCGGGGGCGGATCTTCAACATCCAGCGATTTTCGGTCCACGACGGACCGGGCATCCGCACGACCGTCTTCCTCAAGGGCTGTCCGCTCCGCTGCGCCTGGTGCCACAACCCGGAGAGCATCCGGGGGGAGGTGGAGCTCACCCGGATCGAGAGCCGCTGCATCCACTGCGGCCAGTGCGTCGAAGCATGCCCCACGGGCCGCCTGGCGGCGCTCGATGCCGGGGCGGCGGACGAGGCGCCGGAGTGCGCCCTCTGCGGCACCTGCGCCGAGGTCTGCCCGGCCGAGGCCCGCCAGGTGGTGGGACGGTCGGTGACGGTCGACGAGCTCCTGGCCGAGATCCTCCGGGACCGGCTCTTCTTCGACGACTCGGGCGGCGGTGTCACCTTCTCGGGGGGCGAGCCCCTCTCCCAGCCGGACTTCCTGGCCGCCGCCCTCGAAGCGTGCACGTCCGAAGGGGTGCGGACCGCGGTCGACACCTCGGGCTTCTGCCGGCAGGAGGATCTCCTCCGGATCGCCCCCTGGACCGACCTCTTCCTGTTCGATCTGAAGCAGATGGACGACGGGCGCCACCGGGAGCTGACCGGGGTCTCCAACCGGCGCATCCTGGAGAACCTCGCCGCCCTGGCCGACGCGGTGGCGGCCACTGGACCGGCCTCGACGCGGGCCCCGGAGAACGGAGCGCACCGCATCCGCATCCGGGTCCCGGTCATCCCGGGAAAGAACGACGACCGGGCGAACCTGGAGGCGGTCGCCCGCTTCGCCGCGTCGCTGCCCGGTGTGCGCCGGGTCGACCTGCTGCCCTACCACACCCACGGCCTGGGCAAGCTCGAACGGCTGGGGGCGGCCGGCCCCGCCGAGGCGATCGCCCCCGTGGACCCCGCCCACCTGGACCTGCTGGCCGCGGTCGTCCGCGACGCCGGCCTCGAGCCCCGCATCGGGGCGTGAGCACGAGAGGGACGCAAGATGACGCCGAGGACCGAACGACTGCGCCGCGAGAGCCTGGACGCCGTGCCGAGCCTTTCGCCCGAGCGGGCGAAGCTCCTGACCGACTTCTACCAGGCCGAGCTGGGCCGCCACTCGGTGCCGGTCCTGAGGGCCCGGGCCTTCCTTCATCTGGCGGCCCACAAGACCCTCTGGATCGGTGACGACGAGCTGATCGTCGGCGAGCGGGGCCCGGCACCCAAGGTGGTCCCCACCTTCCCGGAGCTCACCTGCCACAGTCTGGAGGATCTCGAGATCTTGGACACCCGGGAGAAGACCTGGTACCGGGTGCCGGCCGCGTGCCGGGAGACCTACGAAGAGACGGTCATCCCCTACTGGCGGGGGCGCTCGCTCAGGGACCGGATCTTCGCCGCCCTGCCGGAGGAGTGGCACGCCGCCTACGAGGCGGGGGTCTTCACCGAGTTCATGGAGCAGCGGGCGCCGGGGCACACCGTCCTCGACGGCAAGATCTACGGCAAGGGGCTCCGGGACTTCCAGGCGGACATCGAGCGCTCGATCGAAGCCCTCGACTTCGTCACCGACCCGGAGGCCTACGACAAGCGCGAAGCGCTCCGCTCGATGTCGATCGCCTGCGACGCGGTGATCGTCTTCGCCGAGCGACACGCCGATCTGGCCCGCGAGCTGGCGGAGACGGAAGCGGAGCCGGAGCGCAAGGCCGAGCTCGAAGAGATCGCGCGCGTCTGCTCCCACGTGCCGGCCCACGCGCCGCGCACCTTCCACGAGGCGCTCCAGGCCTACTGGTTCTGCCACCTGGCGGTGATCACCGAGCTCAACGGCTGGGACTCGTTCAACCCGGGCCACCTCGACCAGCACCTGGAGCCGTTCTACCGCCAGGGCCTGGCCGACGGGAGCCTCACGCCCGAGCGGGCCCGAGAGCTCCTCGAGGCCTTCTTCGTCAAGTTCAACAACCACCCGGCGCCGCCCAAGGTCGGCGTGACCGCCGCCGAGAGCGGCACCTACACCGACTTCGCCAACATCAACCTGGGCGGCCTCCACGAGGACGGCGCCGACGGCTCGAACGAGCTCACCCACATGCTCCTCGACATCATCGACGAGATGCACCTGCTCCAGCCGAGCAGCAACGTCCAGGTGTCGAGGAAGACCCCGGACGCGGTGCTCGAGCATGCGCTCCGGGTGATCAGCAAGGGCTACGGCTTCCCGTCGCTGTTCAACGCCGACGCGGTGGTGGCCGAGCAGGTGCGCCAGGGCAAGACGCTCGAGGACGCCCGGGCCGGTGGCTGCTCCGGCTGCGTCGAGACCGGCGCCTTCGGCAAGGAGGCGTTCATCCTGACCGGCTACTTCAACCTGGCCAAGGTGCTGGAGGTCGCCCTCCACGACGGCGTCGACCCGCGGACCGGCCGGCGGCTGGGACCGGCCACCGGCGGCCCGGAGAGCTTCCGGATGTTCGACGACCTCTTCGCCGCCTACCGCCGCCAGCTCGAGCATTTCGTCGATCTCAAGATCCGGGGCAACCAGCTCATCGAGCGGATCTACGCCGAGGAGATGCCGGCGCCCTTCCTCTCGGTGCTGATCGACGACTGCATCGCCCGGGGGAAGGACTACAACGCCGGCGGCGCCCGCTACAACAACACCTTCATCCAGGCGGTGGGGATCGGCACGGTGACCGACTGCCTGGCCGCCCTGAAGCAGACGGTCTTCGAGGAGGGCAAGCTCGATCTGCCGGAGATGGTGGCTGCGCTGGACGCCGACTTCCGGGACGCCGAGCCGCTCCGCCAGTGGCTGGTCAACCGCACGCCCAAGTACGGCAACGACGACGACCGCGCCGACGAGCTCATGGAGCGCACGTTCCGGACCCTCTTCGAGCTGATCGACGGCCGGCCCACCACCAAGGAGGGGGGCCGCTACCGCCTGGAGATGCTCCCCACCACCTGCCACGTCTACTTCGGCTCGGTGACCGGGGCGACGCCGGACGGGCGCCGGGCCGGGCAGCCGCTCTCCGAGGGCATCTCCCCGGTCCAGGGCGCCGACCGCAAGGGGCCGACGGCGGTCGTCAAGTCCGCCGGCAAGATGGACCACCTGAAGACCGGCGGCACGCTCCTCAACATGAAGCTCACGCCGTCGCTCCTCGACGGCGACACCGGCATCCGGAGCCTCGCCCACCTGGTGCGGAGCTACTTCAAGATGGACGGCCACCACGTCCAGTTCAACGTCGTCCGTGCCGAGACCCTGCGGGAAGCCCAGCAGAACCCCGAGGCCCACCGGGACCTCATCGTCCGCGTCGCCGGCTACAGCGACTACTTCTGCGACCTCTCGACCGAGCTCCAGGAGGAGATCATCGCCCGCACCGAGCACCAGGCGCTGTAGACGCCTGAGAAGCCCGACTTCGTGACGACCGAGGTAGGGTGCGCTTCAGCGCACCGGGCCGTGGTCTGGTGCGCTGAAGCGCACCCTACTCATCACCCCCCCGCACCGAGCACCAGGCACTGTGGAGGAGTGGGGCCACCGTTTCCAGCGGCCCCACCCGACACTCAGCTTGCGGGCTTGTCGAAGCTCCAGCGGATCCCGGCGTTGGCGGAGAGCTCCTCGTCCACATCTCCAAGGTACTCCGGCTCATCGGCCCAGACCAGGGAGAACGAAAAGACGGACTTGTCCGACATCTTCTGGCTCACGGTCGCGGTCGCCACCAGCCGGTCCTGACGCATGGGATCGCCGGTCGCGTCGTCGTACTTGACCTCGAGATCGAAGCGTGCCGTGTCGGTGGGGACGACGTTCGTCTGCCCCTTGCTCACTCCGACGAGGTTGGGAAGCTGGAACTTGGAGAAGTAGAAGCCGTAGGTGAGCGACGCGGTCCACACCTCGGTCCGGTCGAGATCGAAGAGCGCGGTACCCGCAGGATCGTCGGGATCGCCGAACCGGAGCGGATCGGTCTCCGAGTACCTCGCTTCGATCGCCAGACGGTTGCCGCGGTCGACAGCGTTCTTCTCCTTGAGAGACATCGCCGAGTCGCTCTTCCGGTACTCCTTGTAGCAGGCGTAGGAGTAGGCGGGTCCGTTACCGGAACACAGAGCCGGGTGCTTCCGCGCCCAACCCATGAAGTCGTTGAAGTTGCCCGAAAGGCCCATCTCGTAGCGGAGGCGGCCGGACCAGCCCTCGGGACCGGTGAAGTCCTCGCGGAGGTTGTAGGTCCCTTCGAGCACGATCTGCGGCTGGTTGGTGATGAGCTCGGCGACCTGCTGGGAGAGCTCCTTCATGCTCGCTTCGAGCGTCGTCACCGTCGTGTCCATCCCGGTTGCCGCGCGGACGACTCCTGCCTCGAGCTGGTTCGCGAGATCGGGAAGCTCTGTGCGGACCTCGCTCAATGGTGCCTGGATCAACGCCGGATTGCGATCCGGGCCCCAGCGGGTCACCGCCTCTTTGAGCTCAGGAGAGTACGCCCAGTCCCCCAGAGGCGTCTTTTGCGACTCGACCCGGTCGTCATGAGCGGTCTGGAGCAGAAACTGGGTCAAGTCCTCGTAGTCCTTGGGATCCCGTCCGAACCGCTGGAAGCCGGACTCGTCCTCCCAGGTTGCCGCCAGTCGAAAATCGGTCTTGTCGAAGTCCCCGATCTCGTCCTGGAGCCCTGACACGAGCTGCTCTCGACGGTCCTCGGGAAGGGCCTCCCGCAGCGCTTTGAAGACGTCCGGGTCCCTGAAGACGGTCGCACCCACGGCCAGACGGAAGTTCGTCCCCAGCTCCCAGGTCTTGTCCAAGACGTAGCTGTCGTCGGTCTCGCTGAGGCCGCTCACACCGATCGCTCCGAAGAACGACGGCAGCAGGTCGACCACTGACAAGCCGGTCCCCTGGGTCGACGAGGTGGTGACCCGCTTCTTCGCCGACTGGTCGGCCATCTCCGTGCCCATGTCGACGACTCTCTCGGAGGCCTCGGCTTGCGTGGCTTCGACCTCCTCCATCATCGTCTTGTCCTTCGCCGCCCCTCCGTCCTCAATGCTCTGGCGGTCCCTCTTCGCCTGGTCGAGAAGATCCCGCAGACGGTTGTAGCAATCCACCAAGCTCTCGTTGCCGGCGCAGCTCAGCACCAGCTTCGACGGCTCGTTCTCGGCGAAGCCCACCGACGGCAGACCGAGGAGGGCGATGACCGCGGCCACGGCGATCCATCTCCACACACTCTTCATCGCATCCCCCTCACCCGTTCGACTTCTGGATGGTGAACAGAAGGAAGGCACGGTCGTCCTCCGTGCCCTTGTCGGCGGTCACGGTACACCGGAGCGGAGTCGATCCGTGGTGGTTAGGCCCCGGAGATCCAGCCGGCTTGACGATCCGGAACGCGATGGCGATCGTGGTCTTCTTGCTGAAGTGGGTCCACAGGGTGATCAGGTACTTCCCCGGGGCCCGCAGCGGAATCCGGGCCTTCTTGGTCGTACCCTCGGCACGGTAGAGGTCGTCGTGCGACAGGGTGCTGTGAGAGGTCGCCGTCCGCACCCTCAGGGTGGACTGAAAGGCACCCTTCTCCCCTGCGACCCACAGCTCGGCGACCGAGCCGTCGGGGATGCGGTAGAAGTCGTAGAGCCGCTTCTTGCATGGCTGGAGTTGCGTTTCCTCGGGCATCGTCTCGCTCCTCTCCCTGATCGATTGATCTGTTACTCGTCCTTCTGGCACTACGAAAAAGAGACGGACCTGGGGTCCGCGTTTCGCGCTCTGACGTGCAACCGAGACGACAAAGCGGGCGGCACGCCCCGGAGGGCGGCCACCCGCTCGATGAGCCCGTCGCGCACACATGCCACGGCCCCGGTAGGGTGCGCTTCAACGCACCGGACCATGGCTTGGCGCGCTGAAGCGCACCCTACGGCTCCCCGCTCTCTCCCCCGACCCCTCTCCCACCCCAGGGTGGAAGAGGGGCGCCGCCGCCCAACCATGCCGCGCAGACTGCTCGGCTCGACCTGCTCCCATGGCCTACTCGGTCACGGTGATGAAGACGGTGCCGAGGTCGGAGTCCGGCTCGCTGCAGTAGCCGTTGAAGCACTGCAGGCAGCCGATGTGTTCGTAGTTGAAGCTGTCGTTGCCGACGAAGCCGGTGTCCGGCGTGTACTTGATGGCGTCGATGCCGACCAGCTCGGTCGTCCCGTGGCTCGGCTGACCGAACCAACCCAGGTTGTTCTGGGGGGTGTCCGGATCGTTGGCCAAGGGGCTCGCGGTGATCGGCGTGTTCTTGGTCGTGGTCCAGTAATCGTCGTTCGCCATCGCACGCTGACGCTTGCACGCCATCTCCTCCGGCGCCGGCAGCCCGATCTCGATGCCGGCACCGTGGTCGTTCACCACACCGACGAGATTCGACGTCTCGGAAGGCCGGCCCTGCCCGGCATAGGCGCCGAACGCCAGCAACAGGATCGCGATCACTCCAGCGAATCCGAAGAGCGCTTTTCTCATGGGAAACCTCCTGGGTTCGATAGGTCCTGGGTCCACGGAGCATCGGCGCCCCGCGACGTCACATGGAGGCCGACTATACAGTAATTGCGTATTTGTAGAATATCTATCGTCATGCAGGCCGCCCTTGTCGCGTGACCCAGCCAGCCGTCTCACATCGTGCCTCCCCGCGGACGGTTACCCCTTTCGCGGCCTCTACCTGCGGAATCCGCAGTCCTCCTGCGGGCTCCGCAGGCGGTCGAGGCGGCTGGCGGATGCGTCCGAACAGCCCCGAGGCCACGAATTTCCTGTCGGTGAGGGCGTTCTCGCCCTACCGGGACCCTCTGGCACCACCTTTGCGCTCTCCTTGAAGCCCACGGGGTGGAGCTCGTCCGCCCGCGGCCTTGCGGAGGCGTTCTGATGCGTGACGTACGACGACAGCGATCGAACAACTGGCGAGTCGCCGCGACGGTCGTGGGAGTGCTCTCCCTCTCGGTGATCCTGGCTTGCGCCGAATCAGAGAACCCGGACCGTGCGCGGTCCGGGCGGCGTGGTGGCGGGCCGGGCGGCCTCAACGGCGGTAGTCCGCCTCCCGTCGAAGCCGTGCCGGCCCGCCGCGGCGCGTTGCCGCTCCAGGAGACATTGAGCGGCGTGGTCCGCGCCCGTAACCAGGTGGCGATCCGGCCCGAGATCGAGGCACCCGTGGTCGCGGTCCTGGCGCGGAGCGGCGAGGCGGTCTCGGCCGGCCAGCCGCTGGTCCGGCTGGAGGACGACCAGCTCCGGGAGCGGCTGCGCCAATCGGAGGCGGATGTCGCGCTGGCCCGGGCGAGCGCCGCCGAGGCCCGCGCCCGGGTGGCGGAGCTCGACGCCCAGGTGGGGCGCACCCGGAGGCTCGCCGAGGAGAACCTGGTGCCGGTGATGGATCTCGAGACCCTGGAAGCCCGCGTCGACGCCGCCGACGCCCAGGCGGCCCAGGCCGAGGCGCGGGTGGAGCAGGCCCGAGCGACCCTCGAAGAGCGCCGGAACGCCCTGTCGAAGGCGGTGGTCCGGGCGCCGGTCTCGGGCAGGGTCGGCCGCCGCAACGCCGAGGTCGGCATGCTCGCCAGCCCGAGCACCATCCTCTTCCGTATCGGCGACTTCGACGAGCTGATCGTCGAGGTGCCGCTGACCGAGGGGATGCTCCGCTCCATCGAGGAGGGCATGCCGGTCCGGGTCCACACCGACGGGCGGAGTGCTCGGGGTGGGCGCGACGGTCTCGGCGATGGCGCCGCCGACACGGAACCGATCGACGCCAGCCTGTCGCGCATCTCCCCGTTCTTGGAGCAGGGGAGCTTCAGCACCACCGGTGAGATCGACGTCCGCAACGAGGGCGATCGCCTGCGGCCGGGGATGTTCGTCACCGTGGACGTCCTCTACGGCGAGAGCGAGCGGGCCACGCTGGTGCCGGCGGCGGCCCTGTGGGAGGACCCCAGGACCGGCGTCGAGGGGGTGTTCGTGATCGACGGCGACTTTTCACCCGCGGCAGCCCCGTCGGCCCCGGCGACACCGGCGGCTGACGCCACCCGCCTCTCGGGCCTCTCCGACACGGCCTACGCCGTCGCGTTCCGGCCGGTGGAGGTCGTCGCCGAGGGCCGGGGAACCCTCGGCGTCCGCGGGGTCGACGATGGCGAGTGGGTGGTGACCGTGGGCCAGCACCTTCTCTCCACCGAAGCGGCGACCGGCGACGACGGGCCGGTCACCGCCCGCGTGCGCCCCACCACCTGGGACGCGGTGCTCGAGCTCCAGGGTCTCCAGCGCGAGGACCTGCTCCACGGCTTCCTGGACAAACAGCGCCGCCTGGCGCGGCAGCTCGGCATCGACCTGCCGGCGGCCGACGAGGACGTGGGCCGGCTCGCCGCGGCGTCCGCCCCGAGCGCGAACGGCAAGGAGATCTGACATGGCCGCGATCACCAGCGTCTCGATCCGCCGCCCGGTGGCGACCGCGATGCTCTTCCTGATGCTGATCGTGGTCGGTGTGGTCTCCTTCCGCACCCTGCCGGTCGATCTGCTGCCGAAGGTCGAGTACACCCGGCTCACCGTGGCCGTCGACTACCCGAACGTCGGCCCGGAGGAGATCGAGCAGATCATCACCGACCGGGTGGAGAACGCCGTCTCCGGCCTGCCGAACCTGGAGCGAATCACCTCCCAGTCCGAGGAGGGGCGAAGCCGTGTACGCCTCGAGTTCGCCCGCGGCACCAACATCGACGAGGCCGCCAACGACCTGCGCGCCTCCCTCGATCGCCTGCGCGACGAGCTGCCGCCCGAGGCCGACGCGCCGGAGATCTTCAAGCTCGACCTGGACCGCATCGAGGTGGTCGGTCTCTACGTGACCTCGACCCGCGACCTCGAGGAGACGACCCGCATCCTGGAGAAGGACCTGGCGCGGCGTTTCGAGCAGATCCCCGGGGTCGGGGCGATCAGCGTGCGCGGCGGCATCTACCGTGAGATCCGGGTGGAGCTCGCCCGGGATCGCCTGAAAGCCGCCGGCCTCACCCCGCTCGACGTCGAGCAGGCGATCGACCGGGAGAACGCGACGCTCCCGGGCGGCAACGTCAAGAGCGGCTTCAGCGACCTCTATGTGCGCGCTCTCGGCGAGTACCAGACGGTCGACGAGATCGCCCGGACGGTGGTCACCAGAGTCGACGACCTGCCCGTCCGCGTGCGCGACGTGGCCCGGGTCGAGGACGACTACGAGGACGTGCGCTACCTGGTGGAGGTCAACGGCGTGCCGGCGGTTTCGCTCAGCATCCAGAAGCAGAGCGGCGCCAACACCGTCGACGTGGCGCGGCAGATCCGCCAGGAGGTCGAGCGCATCAACGCCGACCGGGACGACCTCCACCTCACCGTCGTCACCGATCAGAGCGAGTTCATCGAGCGCTCGATCGCCAGCGTCCGGAACGCCGCCATCTGGGGCTCGCTCCTGGCGGTGCTGGTGCTCTACCTCTTCCTCCGGAGCGCCTCCTCGACCGGGATCATCGCCCTGGCGATCCCGATCTCGGTGATCTCCAGCTTCGGCCTCCTCTACTTCGGCGGCCTGACGCTCAACCAGATGACCTTCGGCGGACTCGCCCTGGGCGTGGGCCTGATCGTCGACAACGCCATCGTGGTGCTCGAGAGCATCGTGCGAAAACGGGAGGAGCAGGGCGAGGCGCCGGTGCCGGCGGCGGACATCGGCGCCCGCGAGGTGGCCGGGGCGATCACCGCCTCGACCCTCACCACCTGCGTGATCTTCCTGCCGGTGGTCTTCACCACCACGACCAGCGGAGCGCTCTTCCAGGCGCTCGCGCTGGTAGTCGTCTTCGCCCTCGCCTGCTCGCTCTTCGTGGCGCTCACCCTGGTACCGATGCTCGCCGCCCGGTTCCTGCGCACCCGCTCGGACGAGGAGCGGCAGCGCTCGCGCGGGGCGCGCTTTTTCACCGCGCTCGAAGGCTGGTACACGCGCCACCTGACCGGGGCGATCCGCCGCCGCGGGCTGGTCTTCCTCGCCGCCGGAGCGCTTCTGGCCGGGGCGCTGCTGCTCTGGCCGCTGGTGCCGGTGGAGCTCGCCCCCGAGACCCCGGCCGACGAGATCGACATCTCCCTCGACATGGCCCAGGGTACGAACATCGCCGTGGCGCGCTCCTACCTCGAAGAGATGGAGGACCGGGTACGCGAGGTGATGCCGATCGAGGACGTGCACCTCTTCACCACCGAGGTGCGGGGTGGCGGGGCGGCGGTGGAGCTCAAGCTCGTGCCCCAGGAGAAGCGCTCCATGAGCAGCCGGCAGATGGCGGACCAGATCCGCGCCGCCGTCGACGGCACGATTCCGGGCGCCGAGATCGACGTCGACGCCCAGCCGGGTCTCTGGATGCTGCGGCGGATCTTCAGCTCGGGAGGCGGCGGCGACGCGGTGGAGATCGAGCTTCGCGGCTGGGACCTCCCCCGGGCCGACCGCCTGGCCCAGCAGATCCGGAGCCGCATGGAGCGGGTTCCCGGCCTCACCGACGTCCGCGTCTCCCGGCGCGAGGGCCAGCCGGAGGAGAACCTGATCTTCGACCGCGAGCGCCTGGCCGAGCTCGGTCTCTCCGTCGAGCAGGTGGGCCGGGCGATCCAGGCGAGCGTCGGCGGCGTCGAGGCCGGCCGCTTCCGGGAGGGCGGCGACGAGTTCCCGATCCGGGTCCGCCTGCGCCCCGAGGACCGGCTGACCGGCCAGGACCTGGAAGGGGTGGCGGTCCGCACCCCGGCCGGTGCCCTGGTGCCACTCTCCGCCCTGGTCGAGCGGCGACGCGAGCGCGGGCCGCTCGAGATCGACCGGGTGGACGGCCAGCGGGTGACCTACATCTCGGCCGGCCTCGAGAGCGGCGTCGCCCTGGGCGACGCGGTCGATGCGATCCGCGCCGAGCTCTCGGACCTGGCGCTGCCGGAGGGCTTCTCGATCCTGTTCGGCGGCGAGTACCAGGAGCAGCTCGAGGCCCAGCGGGACTTCTCGATCGCCATCGTCATGGCGCTGGTGCTGGTCTACATGCTGATGGCGGCCCAGTTCGAGCGCTTCCTCGACCCGCTGATGGTCATGGTCTCGGTGCCGATGGCGCTGGTCGGCGTGGTGCCGACGCTGCTTCTGACCGGCACCACGCTCAACATCCAGAGCGTCATGGGGATCGTCATGCTGATCGGCATCGTGGTCAACAACGCGATCGTGTTGATCGACGCCATCAACCTGCTCCGCCGCGAGTACCACATGGGCGCGGCCGACGCGGTGATCGAGGCCGGGCGCCTGCGCCTGCGGCCCATCCTGATGACCACGCTGACCACGGTCCTGGGGCTCCTGCCGCTCGCCATCGGCCTGGGCGCCGGAGCGGAGATTCAGGCGGCGCTCGCCCGCGTGGTGATCGGCGGTCTGATCGCGGCGACCCTGGTCACCCTGGTCTTGATCCCGGTCACTTACACCACGGTCACCGGCTGGGCGGCCCGCCTCAAGGCGAGCCGCTGGCTCAAGACCGGCTCGGACGAGGCGGAGAAGGAACAGGCGGCAACCGCTTAGCCCCCGCGTTACCATCCTTCCAATGGAACCGACCCGGCGCATCCTGATCCTCGTCACGCTCCTCGTGGCGGCGGCGTTGATCGGCACCGTCCTGTCCTCCTACTTCTCGGTCCACGCGGTGCTCGCGACCCTGGCCCGGGGCCAGGGGGACGCCATGCTCGACTCGATCCGCCACGGGCGGAGCAGCGACCGGGCGTTCCTCGAGGCGCTCCTCGACGAGCAGCGGGAGGAGGGCCTGCGGTGCATCGCGGTCTTGGGGCGCGACCTCGGACCGGTGTCGGTCGTCGGCGAGTGCCTGGCAGGGGACGCCGAGGCGCTCCGCCAGGCGGTCCGCACCTCGGGGCCCGACGAGGTCGTGCCGGCGGGGCGCCGGGTGCGCATGGTCCGCGGCGGCGGGTCGTCGACCGGTGGCGGCTCACGGGGGGCGATCCTGATCGAGCTCGAGCCGATCCTCACCCGGCAGCTCGAGCACGGGGCGATCCGCAGCCTCGGCATCGGCGGCACCGCCACCCTGGCGCTGGTGCTGGTCGCCGTCGGGCTCTGGCGCTTCTCCGCCCGCGAGGCGCGGCTCAAGGAGGGCCTCGAGCGGGACCGGCGCCTCGCCTCCCTGGGCGAGATGGCCGCGGTCCTGGCCCACGAGATCCGCAACCCCCTGACCTCCATGAAGGGCCACGCCCAGCTCCTGGCCGAGCGGCTCGCGCCCGACAGCGTGGAGAAGGAGAAGGCCGGCCGCGTGGTCCGCGAGGCCGTGCGGCTCGAGGAGCTGACGGCCGACCTCCTGAGCTTCATCCGCTCCGAGCAGGTGGAGCGCGAGGCGGTCGATCCGGCGGAGATCCTGCGCTCGGCCGCGAACGAGGTGGGCCCGGAGCGGATCGAGCTCGAGACGGCGGACGCACCGGAGCAGTGGTCCCTCGACCCGCGGCTCATCCGCCAGGCCCTCGGCAACCTGCTCCGCAACGCCCTCCAGGCCTCGCCCGACGCAGAAGCGGCCACGGCCGCGCTCTCGGTGGAGAGCGGCGCTCTCGTCTACCGGGTGCGCGACCGGGGCACCGGGGTTCCCCAGAGCGAGCGCGAACGGATCTTCGAGCCCTTCTACACCACCCGTACCCGGGGCACCGGTCTCGGCCTCGCGGTGGCCCGGCGGATCGTCGAGCTCCACGGCGGCGCCATCACCACCACCAACCTGCCCGAGGGCGGCGCCGAGTTCCGGGTGACGATTCCGGCGGGCGGCTGACCGAGGAAGGACGAACCGCGTGGCAACAATCCTGGTGGCCGACGACGAGGAGGGCGTCCGCACGTTCGTCGCAGAGGCCCTGGAGAGCGCCGGGCACCGGGTGGTCCAGGCGGCCGACGGGGAGGAGGCGGCGCGACTTCTGGACGAGCGGAGCTTCCAACTGCTGGTGACCGACCTCAAGATGCCCGGCCGGGGCGGCATGGCGCTGCTCCGCAAGGTCAAGGCCGAGGCGCCGGAAACCGAGGTCCTGGTGCTCACCGCCTACGGTTCGGTCGACGGCGCGGTCGAGGCGATGAAGCTGGGCGCCCTCGACTATCTCCAGAAGCCCCTCTCCGGCCCGGACGAGATCCGGCTCCTCGCCGCGCGGGCGGCGGAGCGCTTCGACCTCCGGGCCTTGAAGGAACGCTCGAGCGAGGAGGGGCTCGAGGCGCCGCCACTCTCCTACGGCGCCCCCACCATGGAGCCGGTGGTCGCTGCCCTGCGCAAGGTGGCGGCGACCGGCGCCACGGTGCTCCTGACCGGCGAGAGCGGCACCGGCAAGGAGATGGCCGCGCGGGCCCTCCACCGCTGGAGCAACCGGAGCGACGGGCCGTTCGTCGCGGTCAACTGCGCGGCGGTCTCGGAGAACCTGGTCGAGAGCGAGCTCTTCGGCCACGAGAAGGGCGCGTTCACCGGGGCCACCGCCACCCGGCGCGGCCGCCTGGAGCTCGCCGCCGGGGGATCGCTGCTGCTCGACGAGATCGCCGAGCTCCGGCCGGAGCTCCAGGCCAAGCTCCTGCGGGTGCTCCAGGACCGTCGCTTCGAGCGGGTCGGCGGCACCCGGACCCTGGAGGCCGACGTGCGCTGGATCGCCGCCACCAACCGGGACCTGGACGAGATGCTCCGCTCAGGCGCCTTCCGCGAGGACCTCTACCACCGGCTGGCCGTCTTCCCGGTGCGCATGCCGCCGCTGCGCGAACGGCGGGAGGACATCCTGCCGCTGGCCCGGAACCTGCTCCAGCGGATCGCCCGGGATCTGGGCCGCCCGGCGCCGGAGCTCGACGCCGGAGCCGAGGCCGTCCTCGTGCGCTCGGACTGGCCGGGCAACATCCGCGAGCTGGCCAACACCCTCGAACGGGCGGCGATCCTCGCCGAAGGGGATCTCCTCACCGCCGAGCTCCTGGCCGCCGGCCCCCGGCTCCATGCACCGGGGTCCGCGGCGGCCGAGACCCCTCGGGAAGATGGCCCCAGGACCCTCGAAGAGATCGAGCGCCGGTCGATCGAACGCGCCCTCGCGCGCCACGGCGGCCACCGGCAGCGGGCGGCCGAGGAGCTGGGCATCGGCGTGCGCACCCTCTACGACAAGCTGAAGCGTTACGGGCTGAGCTGAAGCGGCCAGAATCCGTCGGCATGATCCATGCCGCCAAAGCATCGCTCGCGAGGGACTGTCGATCGCTCCAACGGCATGACAGACGGAATGACCCCCCATAACAGTCGATGAAGAAAGTTTTTTCGGAAACTTCTTGGAATCCTCTAGACAGACGGCCAATGCCGTAGTAGCATGCATCAGAGACGGACAGGAACCGTCCTCCTAGTGGCATCTCACCGATGTCGTCCTCCTACGGCCGCCGAGGGCCGGGGGTCATCGGAGTTCGTCCCCTCCACACCGATGACGCCCCGGCCCGGCGGCCGGCCCTTTGTCGGCTCGAAGGCCGTCCACGCCCCCATTCCTCTCAGCTCCCCACCCATCCAGGGCGCAACGGTACCCGGACGCCCGGGCGGCTGGGCCCCTGGTCAGAACACCAGCGCGTAGCCGACCTTCATGAAGATGGTCCGGCCCTCTTGGGTCAGGGAGTAGTCCGCTGCCCCGCCGTAGCTGTCCGAGTAGCCGAGGAAGGCGACCGTCTGGGGGTTGATCTTGTAGGAGAGCAGGAGCTGGTTGAACAGCCGCTCGTCGAGCTCCTCCACCTCGTCGACGTACTGCTCCGGCTCCCGGTCGACCCGCGTGTACTGGCTGATCAGACGGACGAAAGTGCGCACGTTGATCTGGTAGACACCCGTCAACTGGGTGAGGTTGGCGGTGAACAGCCTGCCGGCGTCGACGTCCAGGCGCTCGAAGTTGTTCCTCACCTCGACCTTCAGGTGCCGCCCGAAGTTGAGCTCCATCTCCGATTCGACCAGCACCCGGTCCGCCGGCTGGACGTTGGTGAAGTCGACCGCGTCGCCTACCTTGACGAAGGTGAACACCCGGAACGCCTCGTTGGGCCGCACCGAGACGATGCCGACCCACTCCTCCAGGCCGTCGAGCTCGACGCCGGCAAAGGTCTGGTCCCGCCCGCCCCACTCGAAGCGGGCGAAGCTCTGCCAGGGGCCGCTCATCTCGACACCCAGCTCGAGCTCCCGCTCGAGGAGGGTCCCGGAATGATCCTCTCTGTAGTCGTAGTCGGCGTCGACCTCGAACCGGGTCCACCAGTCGTCGTCGTCACCCCACCAGCTCCGGCGCACCCTGGTGCGGGCCTTCCGCGCGTCGACCTGGGGCTCGAAGCCGAGGTCGGTGCGGAAGTCCCGGCCCAGGTCTTCCCAGCCTGCCGACCAGCCCCAGGCGCGGCTGTCGTGGCGGTAGCTCGCCGCGAACGCCCGGTCCTGGAACCGGCCGAGGGGCTGGCCCTCCTCCCGGGCCAGCGCTTCCGGGTACTCGGTCGCCGAGCCCAGCGCCTGGAAGGTGAGCGAGTCCGCGTCCGAGAGACGTACGTGGCCGTCCACGCCGTAGACCTGGTTGTTGTAGCCGGTCCCTTGGCGGGCGGTCGCCAGCACGCCGACGGTCGACGCCGCACCGATGTCGCGCCGGTAGCGCACCGCCGCGCCGGTGGTGGCGATCGGGAGAGACGCCGTCGACGAGCCCTCGCTCCCGGGCAGGACCAGGTTGGTGACCGAGTCTTCGGCGACGAACACCCCGAGCGCGTTGGCCCCCGACTTGCCGGTCAGCTTCAAGCCCCAGTCCGGGTCGGAGACGTTCCTGGTGAAGACGGTGTTGAGCGGCGTCGAGAAGAAGTCCGCCCCCTCCAGAAAGAAAGGGCGCTTCTCGGGGAAGAAGAGGGTGAACCGCGTGTTGACGTCGAGCTGGGCAACGTCCGCTTCCACCTGGGAGAAGTCCGGGTTCAGGGTGGCGGCGAGGGTGAGGTTCGGTGTCACACCCCAGAGCGCGGTCAGCCCCGGCTCGAGGTCGCCCCCGTCGTCGGTGAGCTCGCCGTCCGGCAAGTCCTCGCGGATCTCGCTGAAGCCGGTGGTGAGCGTCGGGTCGAGCTCCAGATTGCGGCCGGGCTCGGCGTCCTCGAAGCCCCGCACGCGCGCCTCCTGGCAGAGCACGCAGTCGACGTTCGGATCGAGCGGGACCGACGCGAACTTGCGCTGGACGCTCCGGGGCCGGTTGCGAAACGCGATCAAGCCCCAGGTCTGGGGGCCGCCGCCGTTCTGGAACCTGAGCGACGTGAACGGCACCGCCATCTCGACCACGAAGCCCTCGCCGGTGAGGCGGCCGGCCGACTCCCAGATGGCATCCCAGGAGGCGTCCTCCTGGCTGCCTGATCCGACCTCGCTCCTGACCAGATCCATCTGCACCCCGAGCGGGCTGACGATGAGCTCGAACGCCCGCCGCTGGTCGTCGAAGGTATCCAGGTAGACCCCCACCCAGTCGTCCTCGAAGGCCCGGTCCCGGTCGGCGAGCCGGGCGCGGATCGACTCGGGCTCCGGCTCGTGGGCCCGGAAGGCCACGTAGAGCGCGTCCGCGTCGTAGGTCACCAGGCAGAGGGT
>Ga0210123_1000148_pt1 | contig 45677 bp, 46 predicted proteins | sample Muzzi_PWB_D2_FD_185535 | JGI IMG/M metagenome (GOLD analysis project Ga0210123, IMG submission 185535) | Wetland microbial communities from San Francisco Bay, California, USA, that impact long-term carbon sequestration - Muzzi_PWB_D2 (SPAdes) | ecosystem: Environmental > Aquatic > Marine >... | reverse complement strand
ATATATAAAACCGCCATTTTCACAGATACACGGGAACTCTTGCCACTACTCGCTCTTACGCAAAGGATAGAACAGTTCAATGTCTGAAAAAACAATTCTTCTCGACCACGGCAGCGGTGGTCTGGCCAGCCAGCAGCTGATCGGGGAACTCTTTCTCAAATATCTCGACAGTCCGGTTCTGCGCAACCTCGAAGACAGCGCTGTCCTGGAAAACAGATCGGGAAGACTGGCCTTTACCACGGACAGCTATGTCGTCGATCCGATTTTTTTCCCTGGCGGCGATATCGGCAAGCTGGCCGTCCACGGCACCATCAACGATCTGGCCATGCGCGGTGCCGTTCCATATTGCCTGAGCCTCGGACTGATACTCGAAGAAGGACTGAGCCTTGAGGTACTTGAACGGATTATCGTCTCCATCAGTGAAGCATGCAAGGAAGCCGGGATTGCTGTTGTCACCGGTGACACCAAAGTGGTGCCGAAGGGCAAGGGGGATAAGATTTTCATCAACACCTCCGGCATCGGTTTTGTTGCCGATGGTCTTGAAATCTCCTCAAAGAACGCGAAGGTCGGTGATGCGGTCATTCTGTCCGGGACCATGGGTGATCACGGCATCACCATCATGACCCGGAGGGCGGGGATATCCGTCCAGGGCGATCTGCGCAGCGACACCATGCCGCTGCATAGACTGGTCGAAACTCTTCTGCGGGAGATGCCGGGCGCGGTGCACGCTCTTCGCGACCCGACCAGGGGCGGGGTCGCCTCCACCCTGAACGAGATTGCCGAGAACAGCGGCCTCGGCATTGAACTCTCCGACGAGGCCATGCCGGTCCGCCCGGAAGTCCGGGCCGCCTGTGAACTCCTGGGGCTGGAACCTCTTTATCTGGCCAATGAAGGCAAATGTCTGGCCATAGTCGATGGCGGCAGGGCTGATCAGGCCCTTGCCCTCATGCGGACTACTCCTGAAGGCAAAGAGGCGGCGATCATCGGCCGTCTGGTGGCTGAAAAACCGGGCAGAGTCATTATCAACACCCCGGTCGGTGGTGCGCGGGTCATTACCCCGCTGCACGGAGTCCCCCTGCCGCGTATCTGTTAAGGCATATATATTATGACACAGAATAAAAAAATTGGTATTGCCGGAATCGGCAACTTTATCCTCAGAGACGAGGGTTTTGGGGTCCATGTGGTTCACTATCTGCAGGAAAATTTCATCTTCCCCGACTCGGTGGAAATTCAGGATGTGGGCACCGCCGGAATCTACATGTCACCCTTTCTCGAGGAGTGCGATCCGATCTTCGTCATTGATGTAGTCGATATTGCCGGCGAGCCGGGATCTTTTCATTTCTTCACCCTGGATGACGTCAAGGCCGGCAATTTTCAGACCAGGATGTCACCCCATCAACTTGGGCTGCTTGAGATTCTCGAGGTCTCCAAACTGCGTGACGCCGCTCCGGAACACGTCGAGTTTTATACGGTTATCCCCAAAGAGCTTGATGAATCCATCGAACTGTCCGAGGTGGTGGCAGAACGAAAGGTGGAAGTGGCAGAAATGATCCTTTCCCGTCTTGCCGACCTGGGTGTGAAGGTCACCAGGAAATAATGCCAAGAGCAGAAAGACTATTATGCATGAAATTTCTTTAGTTCAGGGACTGTTTGACCAGCTGAAAGAACTGGCCGCGGAGAATAATGCGACCAAAGTTATCAGCGTTACCATGGAGATAGGCCCCCACTGCGGGGTAGTGGTGGATTCTTTCCAGTTCGGTTTTGATATTCTTTCCGCTGACGATGAGCTGCTGCGGGGGTCAAAATTGATCATCGAGGTACCTCCGGTCAGCTATAGCTGTACCAATTGCCGCCACGTCGAGGTTACTATCGAAAGTAAACCGGATGGCTGCCCTGCCTGTGGCGAACTTTTGCTTATTCCCGAGGGTGGCAATGATCTCATCCTTCGCCAGGTCGAACTGGAATAGAAATGAACTGTATCGAAAATCCTACAAGGTACTGAATATTATTTAGATTAACGATGACCGGCAAAGAGTCACCAAAGGTCATCATCATAACTGCATGAGGTAAGAGTATGTGCGATACCTGCGGCTGTCCCAGCCCTTCAGACCATAGTCACGACCATGATCATCACCAGGCGCATAGCCACAGCAAGACAGTGGATGTTCACGCCAGTCTGTTTGCCGCCAACGACGCCCTCGCCCGGGCCAATCGTGAGCATTTCGATGAGATCGGTGCGGTAGCCCTCAACCTGATCAGCAGTCCGGGCTCAGGGAAGACAACCCTGCTGGAACATACCATCGAAGCCCTGAAGGGGGAGATCAATATCGGGGTTATTGAAGGTGATATTGAAACGGAACGCGATGCCGAGCGGATCAGGGCAAAGGGTGTGCCGGTGATCCAACTGACAACCGGCGGGGCCTGCCATCTTGACGCGGCCATGACCCATAAGGGCCTTCATAGGCTGCAAAAAGAACCCGGAGGGCAAACCATCGACCTGCTCTTTATCGAAAATGTCGGTAACCTGGTCTGCCCGGCCACCTTCGACCTCGGCGAGCACGAGCGGGTGGTCCTGGTTTCCGTCCCCGAAGGCCCGGATAAACCGGCCAAATATCCCAAGGCCTTTACCAGCTCACATACCTTCGTCATCACCAAAACCGACCTGTTGCCCTATTTTGATTTTCCTGTTCCTGAAGCAACAGCGGATGCCCTTCGGCTCAATCCGCAGCTGCGCACCATGGACCTGTCGTCCACGACCGGCACCGGCATGGAAAAGTGGCTCGATTATCTTCGGGAACTGGTCAACAGAATGAAGACCGCCAAAGAGGTTGCTGCCTGATATTCAGCTCCCCTCAGCAGGCGCTCGGCCTGCTGGGGAGGGAGCTGTTCCTGCGTGCATCACGTCAAAAAATTGACTGCTATGCGGTTTCTTTCTCCGCCTGGGCCTGCACTGCCGTGATGGCCACCGTATTGACGATATCCGGCACCAGACAGCCGCGGCTCAGATCATTCACCGGCTTGCGCAAGCCTTGTAAAACCGGGCCTACAGCTATAGCATGCGCCGATCTCTGCACCGCCTTGTAGGTGTTGTTGCCGGTATTCAGGTCGGGGAAGACAAATACCGTCGCCCGGCCGGCAACCTTGCTCTCGGGCATTTTGGTTCTCCCCACCTCTATATCGACCGCGGCGTCATACTGAATCGGGCCCTCGATCTCCAGGCCGGGATACAGTTTCTTTGCCCTTTCCCGGGCTATTTCCGTCGCCTGTCTCACCTTCTCCACCTGCAACCCCTTACCTGACCGGCCGGAAGAATAGGACAGCATGGCCACCAGGGGCTTAATGCCGAACAATGCCGCCGTCTGGGCGGAACTGATGGCGATTTCCGCCAGCTCATCAGCGGTCGGGTCCGGATTGACCGCACAGTCGCCATAGGCGAGAACCCGGTCGTTGAGGCACATCAAGAAGACACTTGATACCACCGAACAGCCCGGTTTCGTCTTGATAAACTGAAAAGCGGGACGGATGGTATCGGCTGTGGTATGCGCCGCCCCGGAGACCATGCCGTCGGCGTGGCCTTTATAAATCATCATCGTCCCGAAAAAGTTCAGGTCGACCATAAGGTCACGGGCGACATCGCGGGTTATACCTTTGTCGATTCGCAGCTGGTAGTAGGTTTCCACGTAGTCATCGAGAAGAGATGAAGACCTCGGATCAATAATGGTTGCCTTCTGCAGATGCAGGCCCATGCTTCTCACCCGCTCGTGTATCTTATCTTCCCGTCCGAGCAGGGTCAGGTCGACGACATCGCGCCGCAACAGGATCTCCGCTGCTTTGAGGACCCTTTCATTTTCCCCTTCCGGCAGGACAATATGCTGTTTGTTCGCCTTGGCCCGCTGAAGAAGCTGGGATTCAAACATCTTCGGCGTGACGATGGTGGTTTTGGTTTTAATGATCCGGTCACTCAATTCATCCATCTTGATGTGCCGTTCAAAAACCGCCAGGGCCTGGGTGATCTTTCTGGTGTTGTCAGGAGTGATCGCCGCATGGATATTTTCCACCCGGATGGCTGCCTGGAAAGTATTCTCGTTTACCGCGATGATCGGCACCGTTTGCGGAAAGCCTTCAATAACCTTCTGTACCGGCTCCTCCGGCACGAGCCCGCCGGTCAGCATGATCCCCGAGATATTCGGCATGGTCATTGACTCTCCTGCGGCCAGACAGGCAAGGATGACATCCGAGCGGTCGCCGGGAGTGATTACCAGTGTACCATAATCTATCCTGGCAAGGAGATTTCTCAACTGCATGGCGGCAATAGTAAAGCTGCGCACATGACGAGTGAGACTCTCTTCACCGTAAAGGATTTCCGCTTTCAACAATCGGGCGACCTCACCAACAGAAGGATTTCCGAGGTTTTCATCATTGGGAATGACGTAGACAAGCTTTTTACTGTTGATATTCTCGACGATAAGGCGCTCCTCAATTATCGCGGCAATGGCCGGATCGACCCTGTTAACGATGGTTGCCACCAAATCGCAGCTCCTCTCGGCCAGTGATTCATAATACACCTTGACCGAGCGAATCACCTCGTCTACCGTCTTGTTTTTGGCCCCGGCCACCAGCATCAACGGACAACCAAGATTGTTGCTTATGTCAACGTTGATGTCGAAATCAAAAGAGGCGGCAGCCCCTTCCATCTCGATACCTTCGCAGAGGACAAAATCAGCCTTGGCGGCAAGATTGTTGTACTTGGCAAGTATTCCTTCCTGCAGTTCGGCATTTTTCCCCATGGCAATAAGTTGACTTGCCTCGGTAACGGTATAGCCGTACATCTCCTCATATTCCGTGCAGAGATGGTAGTGGTGTTTGATCAGGTTGATGGTGTTGTCCTGCTCGTCCATTGAACGATTCACCTCGATAAGAGGCTTGAAAAATAACACCTTCTTGATATTTCTTGACAAAAGTTCCATCAAGCCAAGGATAATCGCCGATTTACCGCTTCGGGGTTCTGTTCCCGCTACATACAATTTATTCGCCATGATATTTCTCTTCTGCTAACCATAAAAAGACGAAAGAAAGAGTTGATTCCCTTTTTCGTCGATAAATTAAACTCACGTATACATTAAGCTGCCTTGAAAGTAAGAACAAGACTTCGAAAAAAGCGGTGACTATACTCAATTCTTAACGGAATTTCCAACTATTAAAGCAAAAAAACAAGCGCTCCGATAAAGGCTGAAAATGGTCTGCCAGGAAGCCAAATTATAGTAGGAGGTTATGAGCAAAATACGAAAAACAGCAGAGGTTAAATTTATGAGAACAACGATGAGTCAGAGGAAAACAGCCATGACAGACACAAACGAAAGGGCCGGATTTATTTTCATCAATACAGCCCCCCATCTTTTCCCTGGGTAAGAAGAAGTGTAACCAGCGTTTACAATATCGTGACAAACCCAATCAGCTATTGGCATATATAACGTGTTTTCAAAATGTTACACAACAACTACCGAGTAGTGCCTATCGAATCCCATTTTAGGGTTGGTAACAATTGCATCGATATTACAGCAACATCTGCTTTGGTCAAGTTATCGTCACCATTTTTGACAAATTTTGTCACTCGCCGGATAACCGTAAACATCGTTAACGCACCCCCTTTGTCAGCAAAATGACCCGGCTTTCCCGGAAAAGCTTCTGAATTTTTACCGAGAAACCAACAACCTGGAAAAAATATATTACCCTATATATTCAACGAGATAATCGACGCGATGCAGTTTTCGACATTATTTCAGTAAATTTGAACCAGTTGGCACGGTTGCTGCATTCCGCATACAGGGATAACAGGCCGGCGTTGATTGACATAAATTGTAAGATGTTTTCTGCATACATGGAGCTTTTGGATTTGGGTAATGGATAAACAGCTGCATATTATAATAGCCAGTGATAGGGGAAATGTCGTCAATCTCCCGATATCAAAAAAGAAAATCTTGGTCGCGACGATCACATCGATCACTGTTTTTCTCATCCTCAGTGTCGCCAGCATTTACTCTTTTTCGCTGTATACCAGAAATCGCAATATCGCTAACCAGCTTTCAGGCCTGCAGCAAAAATTGCACACCAGCACCGAACTCGTCGCAGAAAACAAAAAATTGACGGAAAAACTGCAAAACGAACTCGACCAAAAAGTAGCCCGTCTCGAACTGCACAATATCGAACAGGCCAACGCCTTCAAACTGGAAAAAGAATCCCTGATCTCTACCGCAGTTGACGAACTCAATGAGCGCAGTGAGATTATAGAAAGAATTATCGGAAATATCGGGATCAAAATACCGCAGATCAAAAACGGCAATCACAATCAAAGCGGTGGTCCCTTCATTCAGCTCCAGGATGCAGAGTACGACAATCTCCTGTTTAGGGCCGACAAATATGTGCAGACCATTCAATGCTTGCCTTTAGGCAAACCGGTCAGAGGATCCATCAGCTCCGGTTTCGGCAAACGCCAGGATCCCATGAATCACAGATCTGCCTATCACACGGGCATTGATTTTCGCGGCAGAACCGGGGAGCGGGTCCATGCCACAGCGGACGGGGTTGTCAAGAAAGCCTTTCGCAACGGAGGGTACGGCAACTACGTACTCATCGACCATGGCAACGGATACACTTCCTCGTATGCTCATCTGCAGAAATATCTGGTCCATAGAGGCGACAGGGTAGAAAGAGGACAAGTCATAGGTCTGCTTGGCAACACCGGAAGGTCCACCGGCTCCCATCTCCATTACGAGATAGCTCTGGATCGCAAGCCTATCAATCCTGCCAAATTTTTAAAGGTATCCAGCCTGGCAAAATCCATTCACCTCTACGCTAAAAAGAAAGTCAAACTGTGATCTTACGGTCAGCGGACCATTTGCAGAAATAAACCGACTGCAACCTTTACAAATGGTCGGCATTTAGAAACTGCAATACCTCCCCTGATTTCTTACCCGCCCGGATAGCTATTGCCTTTGCCTCCTCAAGGATTTCGGCCCTGTAGGTTGCATCCCGGATATCCACCATATTGATCAAAACATTCTGGTAGGCCCCCCAGATACCGGTTTCCAGCGCCCTGGCACCGACCAGGGTGTCGGAGCTTGAGGCCGGGTTGCCGTATCTGGCAACCGTAAGAAGACTTTCCCAGGCCCTGTCCCCCAGGCGCATGGTGGTCAGCGGCACCTGAATTGCCGTCTTCAGCCCGGCCTGCATCTTGTCATTGCGGGCCTCCCTTTCCTTCTCGGTGGTCTGGGGCATCCGCACCCCGGCCATATATTCATTAAAGGCCGAGGTATCGGCATCGATCATCGGGATCAGTTGCCCGGTCAGCCCGTGCAGAACAGGGATTGCTTGTTGCATATGCGGCTGGACCGCTTCGAATTTTCGCACCCCATAGGTAAGTTTTGCAACCATTGCCCCAAGAGCCACGCCGATTGCGGCGATACTCGCCGACGCCGAGCCGCCGCCCGGGGCGGAGGTACGGGCGGCAATCTCTTCTATAAAGTCCCGAACCGTTGAGCCGGCCAGGGGTTCGACCGGCTTTTCCGCCACCCGGTATTCGATGATCTTGTCCTGGGGTTTGAACTGCGCTACCGAATTGAGACCCAGCCGTTCCACGGCCAGCCGAATCTTCTGGTCTTCCTCGTAGATAAAGAGTTTTTCCCGGTCGATATAGTAGTCGGCGGCCATGAGCAAGGGTTCAAGAGGAACCAGGCCGACCAGCTCCGAGCCTGCAACCCCGATGTTGAGTGCAGCGGCCTCTTTTTTAACCTCCTCAAAGAGAACGTGAATCGGGGTGACCTTATAATCGAGCAGATTGACCGTCACCTGGGACAGGTTGTACTCACTGACAAACCAGCCCATCCCCTTCACTTCATCCAGGCGACCGGGTTCCTCCTCCCCACGGCCGGCCTCCCGCAGATTCAGGGCGATACGGTGGGCCTGGTTCGGTGTGCCGAGAATATTGACATTATAGGCAACGAGAAAATTGCGGGCGCCGGTGGCGGTTATTCCCCAAGTGGGCACAAACTCGGTTGGACCGTAATCCGGCCGCCAGCGCGAATCCGCAAGCCGTGCTGCCAACCCTTCATATTCCCCCTGACGCAGATCCGGCAGTTTCCGGCGATAGTCATGCTCCGCCGCAGCCTCATAGAGATAAAAAGGCAGCCCCAGTTCATCCGCCGCTCGTTTGGCAAATTTTTTGGATAGCTCGACACATTCCTCCATGGTCACCCCGGCAACGGGAACAAAGGGACAGACGTCCATGGCGCCGAAACGGGGATGTTCGCCGCTATGGGTGCGCATATCAATCAGTTCGACGGCCACCCGGGCTGCGGCGAGGGCCCCCTCAACGATACTGTCCGTATCGCCGACGAAGGTATAGACAGTTCGATTGGTCGACCGGCCTGCATCGACATCGAGGAGGGTGCACCCCTTGGTGGTTTCAATGGCCCTGGAAATCGCCTCGATGGTCTGCTCGTTTCGTCCTTCCGAGAAATTCGGTACACACTCGACTATCTTTTTCATTATGCTCTCCTCAAATCCGCTATTAACGAGGCTGCGGGAACGCTTGTTCCCGGCCCTTTTTATATACTTTGGCGACCGAGGAAACCCCGGCATGGTAGGCGAAAATTGCCGGCGAATCCCCGTCGACGAGCAGGAAATCAGCCTGTTTGCCTATATCCAGACTGCCGACCTTGTCTGCCATCCCAATGGCATAGGCTGCGTTCAAGGTCGCTGCAGTCAGGGCCTCGGCCGGAGTCATCTGCATATTGAGAACAGCAAGCCCCAGGACAAACTGCATCGATTCGGTAAAGCTCGAACCCGGGTTACAATCGGTGGCGAGTGCCACGGGGACACCACTCTCGATCATCAGCCTGGCTCTGGCATAGTTTTTTCTCAAGCTGTAGGCGGTGGCCGGCAACAGAATACCGATCACCCCTGCCGAAGCCATTGCCTGAATATTCTTCTCGCTGGCCGCCAGCAGATGATCGGCTGAAGTGGCGCCGAGTTCCGCGGCAAGTTTCGCCCCGCCGAGATCATTCACTTCATCGGCATGTATTTTCAGCCCCAGTCCCATCTTTTTTGCCACCTGCAGCAATCTGCGGCCCTGATCAATGGTAAAGACCCCTTCCTCACAAAATACATCGCAGAAACGGGCAATGTTCTGCTGCCTGACCTGCGGAAGGGATTCCTCGATGAGCAGATCAATAAAGGCATCGGGATCATCCTTGAACTCTTCGGGGATGGCATGGGCGCCAAGGAAGGTGGCGACGATATCCACTGGGCTGTCCGCTGTCACCCGGCCAATGACCCGGAGCATTTTCAGTTCATTTGCCGTATCAAGACCATAGCCGCTCTTTATCTCCAGAGTGGTTGTGCCAAACTGCAAAGCGTTATGGACATGTTGCAGGGTTTTACCATAGAGCGCATCCTCATTGGCCGCCGCAACCGCTTTCACTGAGGAGAGAATACCTCCTCCCCGTCGGAGTATTTCAAGATACGGCGTCCCGGCCAGGCGCAAGGCAAATTCCGCCTCCCGGGTTGCAGCAAAACACATATGGGTGTGGGGATCGACAAAACCGGGGATCATGCATCTGCCGCGGCCATCTATCTCCTCAAGATCACTGCCTGATTGTACTGCTGCCAGTACCTGCTCCTCAGTGCCGATACCGGTTATCAGGCCATTTTCAACCAGCAGGGCCCCCCGGGGAAAATGGACCAGTTCGCCCTGATCCCGGCCTGCCCGGGGTCTTCCCTCATCCTGCGGCGTATAGATGGTCACATTTCGAAACAGTTGCCCGGCCATTGTCCACGCCCCCAAAGTTTATTGATCTTTCTCTGTTGCAAATAGGTCGTCCACTGCCTTAGCCACCTTCTCTTCATCCACCTGAAAGGGGATGGTGATCTGGTCGCCGTTGGTGTTTTCGCGGTTATAGGCCATCGCCACCTCCATGGCATTGGCGTTTCTCGCCCAGTTGCGGCGGGCGACCCCGCCCATAACGTCCCAGGACATGGCACTCTGCAGGATCTCATCTACCCGGTCGCTGCCGTCCAGCACCATACCGAAGCCACCGTTGATCGCCTTGCCGATGCCGGTTCCTCCACCGTTGTGCAGCGCCACCAATGACATACCCCGGGCGGCGTTGCCGGCAAAACAATGGGTCGCCATATCGGCACAGACATTGCTGCCGTCATAGATATTGGCGGTTTCCCGGAACGGGGAGTCGGTGCCGCCCGGATCATGGTGATCCCGGCCGAGCATGATCGGGCCGACCTCGCCCCGGCGTACCATCTCGTTGAATTTCAAGGCGATGGCGGTGCGTCCTCCGGCATCGGAGTAGAGAATACGCGCCTGACTGCCGACCACCAGCCGGTTAGCCTTGGCTTCTTTAATCCAGATATAATTATCCCGGTCCTCCGGCCTTCGATTCGGGTCAATGCAGGACATCGCCGCCCGATCGGTCTTATCGAGGTCCTCCGGCCGGCCGCTTAAACAGACCCAGCGAAAGGGTCCGTAGCCGTAATCAAAAATCGGCCCCATGATATCTTCAAAATAAGACGGATAAACAAAGCCGTCCTTGGCATCGACACCGTTTTTCACCGCTTCGGTCACTCCGGCATCAAAGACCGCTTTGAGAAAGGCGTTGCCGTAGTCAAAGAAATAAGCCCCCTGTCCCGACAGTTTTTCAATGGCGGCATAGTGGCGGCGCAGGCTCTTATCGACAAGCATCCTGAAAGTCGCTCTATCGGCTGCCAGCAGACGAGTACGTTCGGCAAAATCTATTCCCTGGGGGCAATAGCCACCATCGTAGACCACATGGCAGGAGGTCTGGTCGGAGAGCAGATCGACCGGGAACTCTTTTGCCGCGAGGAATTCAAGCAGGTCGACCACATTGCCGTGGTAGGCGATTGAGGTACTCTCTTTTGCCGTTCGACTCTTCTCCGCCAACCGGAGAATTTCATCCAGATCATCCGAGACCACATCGACCCAGCCCTGCCGGTGACGGGTTTCAATCCGGGAGAAATCGACCTCTGCGGTAATGGACACCGCCCCGGCAATCTTTGCCGCCTTGGGTTGCGCCCCGCTCATCCCACCCAGACCGGAGGTGACAAAGAGCAACCCGGAAAGATCGCCATCCGCCGGGACGCCGCACATCTTCCGGCCGCCATTCAACAGGGTGTTGTAGGTGCCGTGGACAATCCCCTGGGGCCCGATATACATCCAGCCTCCGGCGGTCATCTGGCCATAGGAGGATACCCCCATCTGGGCGGCGACCTCCCAGTCGTCGGGGTTATCGTAGAGACCGACCATCAGCCCGTTGGTGATAATGACTCTCGGCTGATCCGGGCTCGACCGGAAGAGCCCCAGGGGGTGGCCCGACTGCATCACCAGGGTCTGCTCTTCGGTCAGGACCTGCAGGTATTTTCTAATGAGCCGCAGCTGCAGCCAATTCTGGCAAACGCTGCCGGTCTCCCCATAGGTCACCAGTTCATAAGGGTAGAGGGCAACATCGAAATCGAGATTATTGTCGATCATCAGCTGAAAGGCCTTGCCGGCAAGACAGTTCCCCTGATACTCGCCGATCGGTTTGGCTTTGATCGGTCCATGGGGACGAAAGCGGTAACCATAAATGCGGCCCCTGGTCTGCAGTTCTTTAAGAAACTCCGGCACCAGCAGATGGTGGTGCTGTTCCGGCACATAGCGCAGTCCATTTTTCAGGGCAGTTTCGGTCTGGCTCCTGCTGAGACGAAAGCCGCGATCCGGGGCACGTCGAATCCCCTGTTGAAACGCTTCCGGCTCCGGCAGCTCATCATCCAGCCGAATCCTCATCACATCGGCAATCTGCGTATTGGTTGGCATAACAATCTCCCCTGTTCTCGGATCTCTCCAGTCATCAGAAATAATCATTTTTCACCCATACTACCACCGTCGACTTGTACATACAAGTTGTTTTGTGCTGACGATTTATTGTTGCTTTAAAGCTTATTTGTATATACAATTGAGAGTGCCAGAAAGAAACCGCTATCGTCTTGAGACCTCTGGGGGCCTCCCAGCAATGAACCGTTTTACAGGACCTAAAAATGACCATCGAGATGGAACTCCACCCGGGCGAGCTTACCCTCGCAAACCTTCGTCAAATAGCAAAAGCGCCGGTCAAGATCAGGCTGGCTAGAAGCTGCAAAGAAAAAATAGATGCCTCGGTCAGGGCGGTCAGGGATGTGGTCAGCCAGGGCCGGGTCATCTACGGCGTCAATACCGGCTTCGGCCTCTTGGCCAGGACCATTATTCCCAATGAAGAACTCGAGCACCTGCAGCGGTCCATCGTCCTCTCCCATGCGGCGGGAGTGGGATCCTTTATGGACGAATCGACAGTCCGGCTGATGATGGTATTGAAAATAAACAGCCTGGCCCGCGGCTTCTCAGGTATCCGCCTGGAGGTTATCGACGCCCTGATTCGCCTGGTCAATGCCGAGGTGTATCCGTGCGTCCCGCAGAAAGGCTCGGTGGGTGCCTCCGGTGATCTGGCCCCGCTGGCCCATATGAGTACCGTGCTGCTCGGCGAAGGGGAGGCGATTCACCAGGGACGGAAGGTCTCCGGTCTCGAAGGCCTGCAGCTTGCCGGCTTGTCGCCCATCACTCTCGGTCCCAAGGAAGGTCTTGCCCTGTTGAACGGCACCCAGGCTTCCACTGCCTTTGCCCTGCAGGGACTCTTTGCCGCCGAAGAGCTGTTCGCCGCCGCCATGGTCTCGGGAAGTCTTAGCGTCGATGCGGCGCTGGGCAGTCGTCGGCCGTTCGATGCGCTTATCCACGAAGTGCGCGGCCATGTGAGCCAGATAGATGTCGCGGCCGGCTACCGGCGACTCCTCGATTCAAGCGAAATAGGCAACTCCCATAAATCCTGCGAGGCGGTTCAGGATCCCTACTCCCTGCGCTGCCAGCCCCAGGTCATGGGTGCCTGTCTCTGCCAGCTCCGCAACGCCGCCGAGGTCATTGTTACCGAGTCCAACGCCGTTTCCGACAATCCCCTGGTTTTCGCCGAAGTAAACGATATCATCTCCGGAGGCAATTTCCACGCCGAACCGATCGCCATGGCTGCCGATAACCTGGCTCTGGCCATCGCCGAGATAGGTGCCCTCTCCGAGCGCAGGATGGCTCTGCTGATCGATACCCATATGTCAAAACTGCCGCCATTTCTCGTTGAAAAAGGCGGCCTCAATTCCGGCTTCATGATCGCCCAGGTGACCTCGGCGGCGCTGGCCAGTGAAAATAAATCCCTTGCCCACCCGGCATCCGTCGACAGCCTGCCAACATCTGCCAACCAGGAGGACCACGTCTCCATGGCCACTTTCGCCGCCAGGCGGCTGTCGGAAATGGCAGACAATACCGCCGGAGTGCTGGCCATCGAACTGCTCGCCGCCTGCCAGGGCATTGATTTTCGCGCCCCGCTGAAGACCTCACCCCTGCTGGAGGAAGCAAAGAGTATTGTTCGTCAGGCTGTTAGCTTTTACGATCAGGACCGATATTTTGCACCGGATATCAAGAAGGTCCAGACGCTCGTTCAGTCGGGAGCCTTCAACCACCTGATAGGCAGTGACCTGCTGCCAAGTTTTTAGGGCCTTACCAAGTTTTTTCAGTCAGGAAGTACCGCCATGAAGAAAAAAAATATCCAGCAAATCGATACCGTACCTTTGTATCGGCAGGTGAAAGAGTACATCGTCGAGAAAATCAACAGCGGCAGTCTGCCCTCCGGAACCAGAATAGAATCTGAGGCCGAGCTGGTAGCGAGCCTGAACGTCTCACGCATGACTGTCAACAGGGCACTGCGTGAGCTGACCGCCGAAGGAAGGCTTAAACGGATTCAGGGCCGGGGGACCTTTGTCGCCGACAGGAAACCACAAGCCGCCCTGCTGCAGATTCAATCCATTGCCGAGGAGATCCGCGACAGGGGCGGAGTCTATTCGTGCGCTGTGCATCTTTTGCAGGAGGAAAAGGCCAAGCCATCCGTCGCTGCCGCAATGCAGCTGCCCCCCTACAGCCCGGTATTCCATTCGATTATCGTCCACAAGGACAACAACCTGCCTATACAGCTCGGCTGCAGATATATCAACCCTGAGATCGCTCATGACTTTCTCAAGCAGGATTTCACCAAAATCACCGTCAGCGAATTTCTGCTCGGTATAGCCCCGGTGACCGCCGTTGAACATATCGTCGAGGCGCTGATTCCCGATCCGTGGATCCGCGATCTTCTGGAAATAAATGGATCGGAACCCTGTCTGGCGCTCCACCGCAAGACCTGGGCGAATGGCCTGGTCGCCACCAGCAGCACCTTTTACTCGCCGGGCTCCCGCTATAGTCTGGGCGGAAGATTTACCCCTACCTCCCCCGGAAGCATTGATTTGACTTAAGCCTTCCTGCCATTCATCTTTGAACCCGCCCGCCGGGCAAGGGAATATTTATCCTCGATGCCACCACCTCTGCCAAAGCGGTGGCCGCAAGTAAGCCTCTTCAAAAAAAGCGTGGAGATCCTGGCCTCCCTGTCTTCTTCAGGAAACAGATCTTTCAATCGGCATTACCTATATATCATATCGGAAATATCGAAATCATCTTCTTGACTTCCTGTACTCCCATTGATAGGTTGCATCCGTCAGCTGCAAGACCCATCCAGTACAGAGATGGCTGGTTAAGGGAGCCGGTGCTCCCCGCGGACTGCAAACCCGTTGAGAATTTTGAAAAGATTCTGTTCGGTTCAACTCCGAATCCAGCCTCCGTTTTTTTCCGGGACACAAATTCGATGCACTGCATCAAAATAAAAAAAGGAGCTCCATTTTGAAACATTTCTCACTTTTCAGCCTATTTTTTATTTTATCTCTGACCGTCACCTCCGCCGTTGCCGCCGAGTATCATTATGTCACTCCTGAAACAATGAAGAGCTGGCTGGACGAGAAACAACCGATCACCATAGTCGATATCCAGATCGAAAAAGACTATGTCCAGCACCATCTTCCCGGCTCCATCGCCACCTATGCCTACCCGGTTAAAACCGATCAGCAGCGGACGGCAATTGACAAGGCTGTCGAACAGTATAAAAAGGATGGGAAAAACATGATCATCGTTTGTCCAAGAGGCGCAGGAGGTGCCAAACGCTGTTATGATTATCTGAAGGCAAGCGATGTCCCGGAAGAAAAACTGGTCATCTTAAAAGGCGGCGCCGAGGGTTGGCCCTATAAAGAGATGTTCGTTTCCGGTAAATAGGCGGCATACGTAGCTTGGTCTTCCCGTTTTCCATCCTTTCAATAGCTTGGGAACGATTGCCTTATAGGGCAATTGTTCCCTTTCTTTTTTTGCCCCCACCCCTCACAAGGGAGACTTTTATTTGCGGAGTTCGACACTACCAAATGACGGGTAAAGGGTGAACAAATTGCCACAGTGCTTATTGTTATATTGTTAGAGCGCTGAAATAAGCGCAGCTCGCCCAAATCGACAAGAGGCCACTCAGCGGTTAGGAATATTCTCCGGCTCGGGAAGAAAGGTGTTTGACAATCGCGGCCATCGTCATACCGAAGCGGCATATCCATCGCGGGAGGACCTGTACGTATCGATGGAGGTAACTGATGTCTGGTTCTATCCTCGAAATTCTGGCCCGGATTGCCCGGTTGATTGTACTCGGCAGCCTGCTGATTTTCCCCGTCTTTGTCCTGGCCATTCCCATCTCTTGTCAAGCCTTGCAGGCGGACCAGGCCTCACCGGCTGTGGTACTGGAAATAAAGGGAGCCATCACTCCTGCAGTAAGCGACTATATCAGGCGAGGCATGACAAAAGCCATCACCGTCAATGCCGGCCTGGTGGTTGTCCAGATGGACACCCCGGGTGGGCTTGACCGATCCATGCGGGATATCATCCAGTTGATTCTCGCTTCGCCTGTTCCCGTCGTCAGCTACGTTGCCCCGGAAGGGGCAAGAGCAGCCAGTGCCGGGACATATATCCTCTATGCCAGTCATGTGGCGGCAATGTCACCGGCGACAAATCTTGGTGCCGCCACCCCCATTTCCATCGGCGGCCTGCCCGGTTCCCGGGGTCCCAATGAGGAAAAGAAAAAAAAGGGCAAAGATGAGCTGGCAACCGATGATGCCTCGACCCTGAAACGGAAAGTGATCAATGACGCCTCAGCCTATATAAAATCCCTCGCCGAGCTTCATGGACGCAACGCCGAATGGGCGGTACGGGCGGTGCAGGAGGCTGTAAGCCTGTCCGCAGAAGAGGCCCTGAAGCTGAAGGTCATCGATCTCGTCGCAACGGATCTGTCCGATTTGCTCCTCCAACTGGATGGGCGTACGGTCAATCTCGATTCAGGAGCGCATGTCATCTCTTCCAAACAGATGACCATCACCAGGATGGCACCAAGCTGGCGATACAACCTCCTGTCGGTAATCAGCGATCCAAATGTTGCGTACTTTCTCCTGCTGCTCGGCTTCTATGGTCTGATCTACGAACTTGCCAATCCCGGGGTCTTTCTGCCGGGTGTTGCCGGGGCCATCTCACTCCTGCTGGCTTTCTATGCTTTCCAGATTCTGCCGATCAATTACAGCGGGGTGGCACTGATCCTTCTCGGCGTTGCTTTTTTAATCAGCGAGGCCTTTATCCCCAGTTTCGGCTCCCTTGGCATTGGCGGTATTGTTGCTATGGCTATCGGTGCGCTCATCCTGATCGATGATGAAAACCTGCAGGTTGCAAGACCGGTGATCATCGGCACAACAGCGCTCTCGGCCGTGCTCATTCTGCTGCTGATGGGCCGGGTACTCTCCATCCGGAAGAAAAAAGTCCGGACCGGTGAAGAGGCTCTGATCGGCATGATCGGCGAGGCGGCGGGAAATTTTGACGGCGAAGGCAGGATATGGCTCCTCGGAGAATCGTGGCTGGCAACAAGCTCCGAAGAAATCAACAAGGGAGAGAAGGTCCGGATTACTTCTCGAAATGGATTGGAACTTAGTGTGGAACGTCTGAAGGAGGAAAGCTGAGATGATATATCCCTACATGCAGTACCTCGTACCCGTGACAATTCTGATCGGGCTGGTTGCTCTGTCCTTTAAAATCGTAACTGAATATGAACGGCTCGTTGTCCTTTTTCTCGGTCGTTTCCAGGCGGTAAAGCAGCCGGGTCTGAGGATTATTGTTCCCGGTATCCAGAGGGCCTTTCGTGTCGATCTTCGGGTAGTCACCATGGACATCCCACCCCAGGATGTGATTTCCAAAGACAACGTCACCGTCCGGGTCAATGCGGTCCTCTATTTCCGGGTTGTCGATCCGGAAAAGGCTATCATTCAGGTGGAGAATTATCTGGTTGCCACCAACCAGCTGGCCCAGACGACCCTGCGCTCGGTACTGGGTCAGCACGAGCTGGATGAAATGCTTTCCGAGCGCGAGAAGCTGAATGAAAACATTCAGGAGATCATCGATAAACGGGCCGACGCCTGGGGGATCAAGGTGATCAATGTCGAAATAAAGCACATCGACCTCAACGATTCCATGATCAGAGCCATTGCCAAACAGGCGGAGGCGGAGCGGGAAAGACGGGCAAAAGTCATTCACGCCGAAGGCGAATATCAGGCCTCGGAAAAATTGCTTGCCGCCGCCAACGTTATCGCCCAAAACCCTCAAGCCTTGCAGCTTCGTTATCTCCAGACCTTAAGTGACGTTTCAACCAACCAGAACTCCAACACCATTGTTTTCCCCTTCCCGGTGGAAATGGTGTCATCCATTTTAAAGGGCAGTGGACCGGCCAGACCGCCTGCGGAGAAATGAGGCGATAGCTGCGCAGCCTAAGCCGTCTTAAGGGTAGATAAACCCTGGTATACAAGGCCTCGGTCCTGTTTCCTGCAAAAAGGAGGATTGTCATGCAAAAGACCAGAACCTTTCTCACCTTTTTTATATTGACCCTTACCTTCCTCACCTCTTCGGCCAGGGCGGCCCCGGTTGTTTTTCCCACTATTTCACTGGTGCCCAGATTTTCCGGACTCTCGCAACCGGTCTTTCTCACCCATGCCGGTGACGGGACCGGACGCATATTTATTGTCGAACGAGCGGGATTCATCAGGATTGCCCAGAATGGTGTTATCCGTCCCCGTCCCTTTCTGAACATCAACCGAAGGGTCCGCAGTATCGGCGGCGAGCAGGGGCTGCTGAGTGTGGCGTTTCCCCCTGACTTTGCCAGTAAACAATATTTTTATGTCTACTATACCAGGCGGACGGGCAATAATGTGGTAGCCAGATATTTTGTGTCCGCCAATCCCAATGTAGCGGACAGGAGCAGTGAACAGCTGATTCTCCGCCTGGCCCATCCCACCTTCGAAAATCACAATGGCGGCCAGCTGGCGTTCAGCCCCAGAGACGGCTTCCTGTATATCGGCACCGGTGATGGAGGGGGCGGCGGCGACCCCAACGGTAATGCGCAGAATCCAAGGTCGCTTCTGGGCAAGCTGCTGCGCATCGATGTGGAGTCCGGCCCCGGTGTCAACCGGCCATATAGGATCCCCCGGAGAAACCCCTTCCGCGGCGTTGCCGGTTTCCGCAATGAAATCTGGGCGCTGGGCCTGAGAAATCCCTGGCGGTTTTCCTTCGACCGGGAGACCGGGGATCTGTATATCGGCGACGTCGGTCAGGCAACCATAGAAGAGATTGACTTTCAGCCGGCAGATGACCCAGGTGGGGAAAATTACGGCTGGAATAGCCTTGAAGGTGATAACTGCTTCAATCCACCAATTGGTTGTATTCCACCATCAAACTACAGGAGCCCGATAGGCAGTTATACCCATGTGACAGGTGTCTCTGTGACCGGTGGATATGTATACCGCGGTTTGAATTATCCGGCGTTGGATGGATTTTATATCTTAGGTGATTTGACCGGAAAGTTTTTTGCTGTGAAATTCTCCGAGACCTGGCAAGGAGCTATCCTGTTAGACACCGCTTTGACCATCACCACCTTCGGAGAAGATGAGCCGGGCAATCTGTACGTGGCGGATTTCGCTTCGGGTCAGATATATGAAATCACCAATCCGTAACCAACGAAACAGTTTGAATTTACAGATAAACTAACAACAAGGCCCTCGCTTTCCCTCCGTCCATTAGATGAGAAATTCGGCCATTGTCTACTCATATGCGTCAAAAGAACCAGATTCTCATTCCAGGTTAAGAACATCCCTGTTCCCAGCGAGTATTTCTTTTGAGAGGTGACCCGGGAACTTCGTTCGCAATACCGGAAAATAAAAAAGGCAGGGTCTCTACGACCCTGCCTTTTGAATCGGGAATTCCCAAAATTGCTATTTCCTGTTGCGCCTGCGGACAGCGCCAGCCAATCCCGCTAAACCTGTTCCGAAGAGCAGCATTGTGGCCGGTTCCGGAACGGGGGCCAGCTCACCTTCATAAATGGCAATATGACTGATAGCCCCATTATCGGGCCAAAAATTTTCTAACAGCAATGTTTCCATCCCGTCCCATCCTGTGAGGTCGAACAGGTACCAATATGGCGTGTGTCTGCCATCTTTAACCAGCAGGTATCCCCCAGTTATTGGAGTATCAGGACTATTCCAGGTAATCGAGGCACCGGATAAATCCGAATTATATACTGTTGTATAGGAACTCGCAAATTCACCACTATCCGCCGCTCCTACATCGCTTTTATAACGTTCATCATCTATTCCGATACTGGTAAGATAAGCCAAAATATCGCTTGTATTGTTCGACAGAACACCCGAAAGGACCCCAGAGTCTATTTCGTTTCCAGGCATAATTGTCAAGGCATACGATGTAGAATTAAGCGCGATCACCATCAGACAAGTCATCAACACGTGTTTCATTTCTTCTCCTATTCTATTACTCTATTAATCCGCAATCGCTATACAAATCAAAAACTCTGTGTAACTCATTAACGGTATATTAGCAATAAACATACCATACATTTTGGTAATATTTTTTTATTTATATCAATACGATACTGTGCCATTCCAAAGAAGAGCAACCGCAAAACTTCGCCATTCCGGCCACATTTCCGGAATGGCGGATAGCAAAAGAATAGCGTACTGATTCACCAAAATAATATTTCTGAGGAATAAAGGAACCACGGTGGTGAGATCGAAACTTCCAGTTACATGAGAAATTCCATTAGGTAGTAATGTAGAACCAGACGGCACTTACAACTCCGCATCCCGCTGATCGAAGACCTCCTTGGCGGCAAAAAGCCCGTTCAGGGCAGCAGGGAAGCCGGCATAGACGGCCATCTGAATCATAATTTCAATGATTTCCTGCCGGGAACATCCCACATTGAGGGCGCCGTGGACATGGACTTTCAGTTGAGGAACGGCCGTGCCCATCGCCGTCAAGGCGGCGACTGTTGCCATCTCTCTTGATTTCAGGTCCAGTCCCGGCCGGCTATAGACATCACCAAAGGGGAATTCTATCAAAAGATCGGCAAAATCGGGTGAAATATCCTTGAGAACTTCCACAACTCGTTCGCCCTGTTTGCCGTCGATTTCTGCTAATTTTTCCAATCCCCGTTTATATCGTTCTGATTTCATTCTATCCTCTTTATGCTCCCTATGGTATTAAGGCTATTTTTTCTAGTCGGCTCCCGGCAAAGACATTTTTTTAAAGATCATACTGACTTGTTGTGAACATGGATACAACTAAAGGCAAAAGGTCATTCGCGCGAATGGATCATCCGTTCGTGGTCTCTGGTCTCGGCTCTGTCTTTTTCATGGTTTCTCCTAAAAAGTATGATGGATTATTCGTCTCCTTTTAAAAAGAGCATAGCATAAAAATCTCGTGCTTTAATTCATATAAATATTTATTTAATATGCAATATGGACATTTCACAGACAACCGCTCTCCTTCCGGTCCTTTTTCGTGATTTCCCGGCCGTCACGCTGTCCGGCGAGCTAAAGGAGTATTCCACGGAAGAGTTGCACATCCATGATTGTTACCAGATCCTGCAATTCAAGAGCGGTATTTCTCTGCTTTTAGACGAAAAAAAGACCCAGCCCCTCTTTCATACAATGACGGCTTTCATCCCCGCCGGATGTCCGCACAGATCGGTGGTGGTCGGCGGGAAGGTCGAATACATGTCTCTTTATCTCGAGAATGAGCTTTTTCTGTCGGCGCTGCCCCGCCATATACGCATCTTCGATATCAGCGAATTAGGCGGGGCGCTCATGCGCAGGATTGATGCACTGCTTATGAATAAAACCGCGCTTAACGGGACCAGAGAGTTGCAATGGCAATGCCTTAGGCTTTTTCTGAAAATCCTTGAGGAAGATATCGGCAAAAAATCCGCTCTCGCCAGGCTCCCCATTGCCTGTCAGCCTGGAAACATGGCGATTTGCCGGTACCTTGAAGAGAACTACACGGAGAAAGTGGCCCTGCGGGACATTGCACGATTGTTGCCATATACTTTACGGCACGTCTCGCGAATGTTTAAGGACGAGATGAAAATTTCGATCTTTGACTATCTGAAAATATACCGAATCCTCCAGGCCTCAATCCAATTGCGAGCGACGGATATCTCGGTAACCGAGATTGCCTATGCATGCGGTTATAATTCCATGTCCTGTTTTTTTAAGGACTTCAGGCAAATATTTTCGGCTACCCCCGGACAGTTCCGAAGCAATTTAAAGGGCTGACGGGCGCTTGTAACATTCCAGTATCGGGGAAAGAGCGTAACCATTTCGGCTGCATTGCAAATGTTCTCATAAAGGTTACCGGCAAGTGATGGATCCGGTAGCGGGGAATCTTCAGCTCTCCTCGAATTATGAAACAACAGCTTAAGCAGTAAGAAAAAGCTTGACTAGTCGCTACAATTACCGTAGCATGCTATCAATTACGTAGCAAACGATTTGCTACAGAGAGCCAGCGAATACCCCAAAGAAAGGAGGAAAATTATGCCGGTAATAACAGTGACAATGGGCAAAGAACAAACCACTGATGGACAAAAAAAGGAACTGATCCGGAAATTCACCGAGGAAGCAGTACGAATAACCACACTGCCCGAGCAGGCTTTCACTATTCTCATTCATGAACTTGCTCCGGAGGCTATAGGTGTTGCCGGAAAGCCGCTGACGGAGCTGCATCCCTGAAACACCTGGTGAAAAACCTTTCTTTTTCTTGCCCGGAGCGCTACTTTCACAGTAGCGATTCGGGTTTTGTTTTTTGAATCATATGATCAGATTGAACATGTAAGGAAGGAGAATTTGTGGCAATCCCCAAGCCAGGAAAACCGGTTCGAGGTTCCCAGACCGGGGCACCGATCATGGCAACCTTCGATCTTCTTGGCAGAAGATGGGCCATGGGAATTATCTGGAATCTCAGTAAAGGAGCGGCAACATTCAGGGGATTGCAGGAGGCATGCGAGTCGATTTCCCCTTCCATCCTTAATAGCAGGCTTAAGGATCTGAGGGAGGCAGGTTTGGTGGATCGTTCGCTGGATGGCTACATATTGACAGAGATGGGCAAGGAGCTGTTTGCTCTGCTCGAACCCCTTGGCGAATGGTCAATAAAATGGGCAAAGTTGGTTGAGAGTGAATCTTCCATCAATTGGGACGACTTTCGCCAAAAGAAACAAAAAAAAGCCTAAGAGAAATATTACCTATCTCTTTACGACCGCTTATCACCGCAGTCCATATTTTCTCCTGGCATTATGCCAGGTTATTTCTGCTTATTTCATCTATCGCCTTGACAGGTATCCCTGCCTTTTCATAGAATGGATGAAGATCTTTTACCGATCAACAACCCATTGCCCGGTTTTCCATGGATACAGCCCCCCAACATGTTCTGGTAGTTGACAACGATCCGTTTTTCCTCAAACTCTTCTCGGAACTTATCAGGAGGAACGGTCATTCGGTAACCAGCGCAAGTAACGTCTTCGAGTGTCTCGACACCCTTGCCGACAGTACACCCGATCTCATCTTTCTCGACCTGGTGATGCCCCACTTAGGAGGGGATGACCTCTGCCGGGTCATCCGCAATCACAGCCACCTGCAGGACACCTATATTGTCATCATCTCGGCTATTGCGCTGGAAAAACCCATCGATATCTACGCCCTTGGTGCTGACGCGTGTATCGCCAAGGGTCCCTTCAGCCAGATGGAAATACATATTCGCGAGGTCATTGCCGAATCCCTGAACCCCCGAAAAGAATACCCATTGCAGCAGGTACGGGGGAGCGATCACCTCTATTCAAGAAAAATATCCACAGAACTGCTGCAGCAAATCGAGCATCTTAAAATAATTCTCAAGAACATGTCCCAGGGAATTATTGAGATTGCCTCGGAGCGCATCGTCTATGTCAATGACAGCGCGGCGGATATGCTGAACATTACGGTAGGGGAAATCCTTGGCTCTGACATTGCGATTTCCTTGCCCCGGGCACTGCTAGAAATCCTCAACCCTGAAATCGGTGTCTTTGACGAGACGAATAAGTTACTGCCGAAAACCGAGGTTCGCTTCAACGATCGGCAGATAATAGTCGAGCAGTTACTCATTCATTCCGATCTACCGGCAAAAATATACATACTTTCCGACATCACCGAACGAAAGCGTATGGAATCGATCATCGAAGCAGCGAACCTGACTGAAAATCTCGGCTATGTTTTTTCCGGCATCCGGCACGAAATCGGCAACCCGGTTAACTCCATCAAGATGGCCTTGAGTGTGCTGCAGCGTAACCTGGATGAATACGACCGTACAACCATTGCCGAATTTCTGGATAGATCTCTCGAGGAAATTTCCCGTATTGAATACCTTCTGAAAGCGTTGAAAAACTATAGCCTGTTTGAGAGCCCGGTGGTCGAGAGATTTCCTGTCTCATCTTTTCTCCGTGACTTCCTGGCCCTGATAAACAGCGACTTCAAGGAACTGAAAATTAATCTAAACGTTACAATTCCAGAAGATGACCTGATGGTTTGCGCCGATAGCCGGGCGCTGCATCATGTGCTGCTAAATCTCATTTCCAATGCCGCCGACGCGCTCAGTGCAACCGAAAATCCGCAGCTATCCATCAGCTGCCAGAAGAAGGGAGATATGGTGGCCATCAAGGTGGATGATAACGGCAAAGGTATTCCGGAAAAGGACTACCAACATCTCTTCAAACCGTTCTTCACTTCAAAAACGACCGGAACCGGACTCGGTCTGGCGATCGTCAAGAAGATGCTGGCAGCAATGCATGGTTTCATCAACATCGAAAGCTACCAGGGGTTCGGCACCACAGTAACAGTTCTACTACCGGGATCGTGTGATGAATCACCGCAATAAAACCCTGCTTATCATAGATGATGACAAACTTTTCGGAGACTCGGTGGCCTCCTTTTTCCACGCTGAAAGGTTTCAGGTTGCCTGCGCCTATTCGGGAGAACAGGGCCTTGCCTGGTGTCGGGCAAACAGGGTCGATGTGGTGCTTCTTGATCAAAAACTGCCGGATAGCGATGGAACGGATCTCTGCCAAAAAATCCTGGCCGTCAGTGAGCAGACAAAAATCATATTTATTACCGCCTTTCCAAGTTTCGACCATGCCGTAAAGGCCCTGCGAAACGGCGCCCATGATTATCTCTCCAAACCCATGGAACTGGAGGAACTGAAGCTGGCTGTAGATCTTGCCTTTCGCACGGTCCACCTGGAGCAGGTCGAACAAATTCAGCGTTTCCATAATCGTCAGGATTGCCAGCAGAACAAGCTCATTGGTATGCACGGCGGACTATCCCCTCTGCAGGAACTCATAGAACGTGCGGCAGACAACAGGTCGCCCATTCTGATAACCGGCGAAACCGGAACCGGTAAAACGGTTGTCGCCAAAACAATCCATTACCTGAGAGTCAACGAGCAACGTCCGTTTATCGACACAAACTGTGCAGCTCTTCCCGAGAACCTTATCGAATCAGAACTGTTCGGTCATGAAAAAGGCGCCTTCACCGGAGCAGCCGGCCGCAGGAAAGGTCTTTTCGAGATGGCCGATAACGGCACCCTTTTTCTCGATGAAATCGGCGAAATGCCGTTGCATTTGCAAGCAAAACTCCTTGGTGCCCTCGATAATGGCCGGTTCAGACGCGTTGGAGGCCAGGCCGAATTCCAGGCGGATGTCCGGGTTATCGCCGCCACCAATATTGATCTGGAGCAGGCAATAATCGAAAAGAAGTTCCGCCAGGATCTCTATTACCGACTGAGTGTCATGCGTCTTCATCTTCCCCCTCTTCGCGAGAGGAGGGAGGATATTGCCGAGCTGGCCAACCATTTTCTTCACTCCACCTGTCCCGACAGGCAACTCGTGATAGATTCCGAGGAAATCGACAAACTGCAGAATTACCCCTGGCCGGGCAACGTCAGGGAACTAAAAAACATTATCGAACGAGCCATAATTCTCCGGCATGGCCACCACGTTTTCCCCTCCCAGCTCATCGAGCAACATCCCCCCGCCGCAGTGACTGCCTTTCCCTCCACAACAACCGGCGACGGTGACGCGCAAACCCTTCTCCCTCTTGCCGAAATGGAAAAGCGGTATGTCCTGCAAGCCCTCGCCCTTTGTGATGATAATCGTTCCCAGGCAGCGAAAGCACTGGGAATATCGCGGTCAACCCTCATCAGGAAACTTGAAAAATACGCCCTGTCCGTTGCTGTCCCAATCTGAACGGGTGTAGCAAAACAGGTCACCTGTTTTCGGTCACCTTGCGAGGGATGCCTGTACCGCCTAATGCAGCCATTCTCTAATCTCCCGGTATTTTTACTATTATTTTTTTATGCCCTTCTGGCACAGCTCATGCTTTCTTCTAACTAATCAAACGTGTTACGAACCTAACCTTTGCCATATATAGATTGCCCATGAAAAAGGTCCTTATCGTAGATGACGAAACCAGACTTCTGCAAAGCATCGAGGCCGGCCTGAAGAGCTACCTTGATGAATTTACCGTGATTACGGCAAATAACGGGAAGGAGGCCGTGCAACATCTGCAGAATGAGACATTGAATCTGGTAGTTACGGATTTACGAATGCCGGAAATGGATGGCTTCGAACTGCTTGCCCATCTCTCCAAGACACATCCTTTCCTGCCGACCATCGTTATGACCGCTTTTGCCACCCCCGAGATTGAAGAAAGACTCAATACAAGCGGTACCTCGAGATTACTCGAGAAACCGATCGATATTGAAAAGCTGGCCCAGGCAATACGGGATGGGCTTAAACAACAGAGCCATGAGGGTGCCCTGGCTGGTTTTTCCCTGGCAAATTTTCTCCAGCTTCTGGCAATGGAAGAAAAAACCTGCCTGCTCAATGTTCAGGACGGCAAGTTGCAGGGGCACATATACCTCAATCAGGGCGAAGTACATGCCGCTGTTGCAGATGGTATGAAGGGTGAAGAAGCGATATATCATCTGCTTGCATCGGACCATGTCAACATCACCTTTCAAAAACTGCCCAAAAGAAAAATACAGCAGATGATCAAAATTCCTTTAATTTCACTACTGATGGAAGCAATGCGGCGGAAAGACGAGAAATTGAGCGAACAGTCATCGGCCCCTGAAGATGAGGATGAAACAATCGAGACTGGAGAGCCTGCAGCCGAGAATGTATCCGGGCAGGACCCTCCTGAAATAGAAAACACCCCTCCAGATGAGGCAGGGGAAAACCTTGCAACGGAGCAAGAATTCAACTTTGGAGAAGCAGAAATGGGAAAACTGGAAGATACCTTAAGTAAATTGAGTGAAATCGAAGGATTTATGGCCGCAGGCGTTTTTACCCCCAATGGTGAAATGGCCGCTCAGGTCAACAGCTCGAATCTGAAACTGGCCGAGGTGGGCTCGCTGGCCAATGATGTTCTGCTTAAAGCCCAGAAGGCAACTGATATTATGAATGTCGGCCGGGGTCAGGTCGTTCACGTCGAGGCACCAAGTGCCCATATTATTGCCCGATGTCATAACGAAAATGAAGATTTCAGCCAAACCCAATCCGGAAAGGCCCATATCCATATGGTCCTGCTCCTGAACAAAGATGGAAATCTTGCCATGGGCAAGATGAGACTCGAATCGGTTATGAGGGAAGTTGCTGAATCCTTCAGATAGATGACGTTGCTGCCAATTTCATTCCACACACTCACTATTAAAGGGTTTCAGACCATCGTCTGAAACCCTTTAGTCTTGGTCAGGTAAAAAAGACCACCCGGTGTGCCATAACGTTGCCGGTGGTGCACCCGGACATAAGCAGCAAACGTTACAGAGATTGATACTAGCCAAATATTTGAGGTTCTTTCCGGGAACTGCAATTTTCATGTAACCATCTGGTTATATTTTTTATGGTATCGTCTTCCCAATACCTCGCATCTTCCGGACAGTTTTTAATACAGGCACAACAGCGAATGCACAGCTCAATTTGAGTTGCCACGCTCCCATTAATCGAGATGGCGGCAGTTGGACAGAGATCGGCACACGTCCCACAAACAGTGCATGCGTCTTCGTTGGTCACTGGTGCCACAGTCATAGCCCGGGCTCCGCCTTCATATGGAAATCTGCCGGGAATTTCCAAATCCATTTGAACATCAGGTGATTGTAAGGCTCTGATCTTATCTTTTATTTGTGCTCCAAAAGCCATTGCCTTTTGAACGTCCAGACTATCCGGACGACCATTTGCGATGGGGATATCATCTGATGCAAAAGAGTGCTCCCCGATGAACGCAGCACCGGCAATCGGCTTGAAACCTAACTCAATTGCCAGATTTTTTAATTCCAGCAATGCATCTTCAAACTCCCTGTTGCCATAGACAACTACGAGAATTGCCAGGGTTTTGCTTGCTTTCAGTTGTCTGAAGCGATTGATTGCATCAACCGGCAGACGACCGCCGTAAACCGGTGCCCCAATAAGTATCAGTTCATCTGAAGAAAATGAGAGCTGTTGCACATTTTGCGGAAGTGTCAAATTAATATGAACGACATCTTCAGCGATACCTTTAGCAATACTTTCCAATACCTTTTGAGTGGTTCCAGTGGGTGAAAAGTAGATAAGTTTTACCTGGTTAACTTCCATTGCTCCCTTCCTCCGCTCATATTGGTTTGTATATTCACATACAATTTTTCAAACGATTTGTGTCCTGGAGAACCGAAAATTTCCGAAGAAATCCATACATAAGACCTTTCTATTACATCATAGCCGAAAAATCACCCAATATCTCAACCATCAATCTGCTCACCGATTCCTGGCCACATGCCACTGAATCTCCCGAGCTCAGAATTACCGAAGCAATCCCAAAACAAGGCTAAAGAGATCGAGCAGCTCAGGGTAGAATTATTCTGCAGATAAAATTTATTCGGGAACTTTTCAGAACCTGCTTACGTATTGCTTTATATAGACACAAGTTTCAGGCTGAAGTATCGAACACCCAACAAGGTACTAAACGGCAGAGGAGATGCACAGCATATGAAGGACAACGAGGAATATCAACCGGCTCCGGATTTTGTCAAAAAAACAATGAGACGGATTTACGATTATGAAGCAGCAAGAAAGACATTTCTTGCAAGAGATAAAATTTATACCTTGCTGCAGCGTTATGTCCTGGCCTTGGGCGGGGCACTGTTCGGCATTTTGAACGCGACAAGGGTTTTTTAACTATTTTCAGGAGAAGGAGCTGAGATGGCGGATACAACCGAAGCAGCGATGATGATTCAATCAAAAAAGAGAGCAAAGTCAAAATTTCGAGAATATACCGAGGCGATTTTCTGGGCCCTGGCGATATTTTTCTTTATCAGGACCTGTGTCATTCAACCGTTTAAAATACCTTCCGAATCTATGCTGGACACCCTGGTTATCGGCGACTGCCTGTTTGTTAATAAGTTTATCTATGGCATCAGAGTGCCCTTTACCGACCTGCGCCTGCCGCCCCTGCGTGAGCCGCAACGGGGCGATGTGGTGGTCTTTCGCTTCCCGCTGAACCGTTCCCAGGATTTTATCAAGCGTCTGGTGGGTGTTCCGGGTGATACTATTGAAATTCGGGACAAGAAGGTATATGTAAATGGAACTCTCTACTACAATGCCCATGAACTGCATAAGGACGACAGGATCCTGCCGCGGGAGCTTGCCGTACGGGACAATTTCGGCCCTGTTGAAGTTCCGGCGGGAAACTATTTCATGATGGGCGATAATCGCGATAATTCACTTGACAGTCGCTTCTGGGGCTTTGTCCCAAAAAAAGATATACTCGGCCTGGCCTTTATCAAATACTGGTCCTGGGACGGGGACAGATGGCGCCCCAGGTGGAAGAGAATCGGCCGGTTAATCGACTAATGCAGGAGTACACCTCTACTCCTGCGCACCTTGCCCCTGCTCAGCTCCACAGCAGGGCTCAAACAGCCATGGACGAACTGGAACTCATACGGTCGGTCAAAGCAGGCGACACCGGATCCTATGCCTTGTTGGTGGAGAGATACCACCGGCCGCTGCTCGCCTATATTTTTAAGATGACCCGCGACAGGCAACTGACAGAAGATATAGGACAGGACGTTTTTTTTAAGGCCTACAGGAAAATCAGCAGCTTTGATGAGAAAAAAGGTGTTCGCTTCTCGGCCTGGCTCTTCACCATTGCCAGGCATAGCTGTATTTCTGTGCTTAGAAAAAAAGGGCTGGGGCAGACTTTGAATATCGACCAGTTGGCCAACTCCCTTGCCGACAACCGGTGCAATCCGGAGGAGGCGTTGCTGGCACGGGAGCGCCGGTCGGTGATCGCCACCACACTGCAGCAGGTTCCCGAACCGTTCAGAAAGACCATAGCGATGAGCCTTTCGGGATATTCCCCTGAGACAATTGCCCGCTCCGAGATGATCTCGGTGGGCACGGTAAAGTCCCGGTTATTTAGGGCAAAGGAACGGATGCGACTGCTTGTTTGTGCCTGTCTGGGCTGGAAGGAAGGGGGGCAAACGTAAAAACGGCTACTGTTTTTTGACATAGCCAAGCCTAAGGGCCTTCAGTTCCGCTTCGGTCAGTTCTCGTTCGGCGTACTGAGGGCAATACAGCATGATCCTGCCGAAGACATTGCAAAAGAATTTACTGGTGGGCGGTGTCGTCATCACCGGTATTTGTTTGGCTCCTTCTCCTTTCATATTATACACCCAGTCGTCTGAAGGCCAGCTTTTGGCCGCATCCGGATGATTACGCTCCCAGATATCGGCAAGCCTGATGGCTTCGGCGATACCTTCTTCAGAGAGTTCCGGAGACTCTCGTAATTCCTTCAAGTCAAAATCTATAAATTCATAGTAATGAAATGAAGGGTTCGCACGCCTCTCGGCAAGGGTAAGAAAAGTATAGGCGGCAACCTTATCGCGCGTATAGCGTTTCAAATGAAAACCGATGTTATATAATGAACATGGATGCCCCCATTCCGCAGCTTTCAGATCCCAGTCCAATGAGGCAAACATCGCTTCAATGGCGCCCATCCCTAAGTAGATCCCCAAGTAATCTATGACAAGTCCGTGTCTATAGAGAGCGACGATCCCTCCATCGACGGTTGCTCTTTCAGACCAGAATAAAGCCTTTTCAAGATCTTCGTATTTTTGTTCGCGTGGGTTTTGATCGTAGACCAACGATAAAGCAATCTGCGATGCGCTGTCTCCATGTTCGGCGCAGGGTTTGATCATCGTCAGTGCTTTTGGGGGATTCTTCTCCCGGTATAATGTTGCCAGAGTTGCCTCAATGAGGGAAATATCGCAGGTTAACTCCTCAGAACTGCAACTGCTTGCAAAGAAAACAGACCAGATGATTAAAAGTGATGTGATCAATTTTAGCCGTTCCATACCTCTTGCTCTACCTGTATTGATGTTTTCAGGATGTATTGATGGTTAGATGATTTCACAGCCGCAGCAGTAATCCATATGGGTGTTGCCAGGTTTGAGTATGGCTGCCTCCCATGAGAACGGCTAATGTTTTTTGACATAGCCAGGCCGAAGGGCCTTCAGTTCCGCTTCGGTCAGTTCTCGTTCGGCGTACTGAGGGCAATACAGCATGATCTTGCCGAAGACATTGCAAAAGAATTTACTGGTGGGCGGTGTCGTCATCACCGGTATTTGTTTGGCTCCTTCTCCTTTCATATTATACACCCAGTCGTCTGAAGGCCAGCTTTTGGCCGCATCCGGATGATTACGCTCCCAGATATCGGCAAGCCTGATGGCTTCGGCGATACCTTCTTCAGAGAGTTCCGGAGACTCTCGTAATTCCTTCAAGTCAAAATCTATAAATTCATAGTAATGAAATGAAGGGTTCGCACGCCTCTCGGCAAGGGTAAGAAAAGTATAGGCGGCAACCTTATCGCGCGTATAGCGTTTCAAATGAAAACCGATGTTATATAATGAACATGGATGCCCCCATTCCGCAGCTTTCAGATCCCAGTCCAATGAGGCAAACATCGCTTCAATGGCGCCCATCCCTAAGTAGATCCCCAAGTAATCTATGACAAGTCCGTGTCTATAGAGAGCGACGATCCCTCCATCGACGGTTGCTCTTTCAGACCAGAATAAAGCCTTTTCAAGATCTTCGTATTTTTGTTCGCGTGGGTTTTGATCGTAGACCAACGATAAAGCAATCTGCGATGCGCTGTCTCCATGTTCGGCGCAGGGTTTGATCATCGTCAGTGCTTTTGGGGGATTCTTCTCCCGGTATAATGTTGCCAGAGTTGCCTCAATGAGGGAAATATCGCAGGTTAACTCCTCAGAACTGCAACTGCTTGCAAAGAAAACAGACCAGATGATTAAAAGTGATGTGATCAATTTTAGCCGTTCCATACCTCTTGCTCTACCTGTATTGATGTTTTCAGGATGTATTGATGGTTAGATGATTTCACAACCTAAGTTGTCATCTATATGGGTGCTGCCGCCCGTTTGAGCATGATTGCGCCAAGTGATGCCGGAAAGACATTTTCCACAAGCTTTCTAAAAAAGCAAAAGGACGTGTGTCCGACTCCTATCCACAATTTCTTGTTTAATATCGAGAGCTAGGCTATGATGGCATCGAGATCTGACATTTTTACTACATGCCGGAAGTAATCGGATGATGAAGGATCTGAAACACCAAAACAGGAGAAAACAGCTTTAAGGATCATTTTTTTCTCCCCAAAAGACATCGCGTGATTTTGAACGTCAATCAATTAAAAAGGCAATGAAGTTACAAGAACTAACTGATTACATAAACAAGCACATTCCGATAACTTTTCACCTGGGTGCCAAAGTTACCTATTATGATGGTGAGAAACTCGAAGTAATTGCACCGATTGAACCAAATCTTAATCATAGAAACACCGCCTTTGGTGGCAGTATATCTGCAATAGGTATTTTATCAGGTTGGGCATTACTTTTTGTGAAACTAAAAGAAATTGGACTTAAAACAAGGTTGGTGATTCAAAAAAGTTCATTTGATTTCGTTGAGCCGATTGATGGTGACTTCAAAGCCTTGTGTGTTGCCCCAAGTAATACTGAGTGGAATAAATTTGTAAAAACATTAAAGAAGCACGGCAAGGCTAGAATCAGAGTTGATTCAGAAATAACATCTTCAACGAACAACGGAGGAAACCACAGCGGCACATATGTCGCTATCCTCCAGAAATAATAAAAAATATGATTGGTCATGCAATAGAAAGCGTTGCAGAATTCATTCTTGAACTGATTTTCCAAATATTTATCGAAATATTATTTTTCTACACCGGCGAATTCATTCTGCTTATTCTAACAGTTGGTAAGAGAAAAATTCGATGGGGTTATTACTCGAATGATTCAATAGCAAAAACTATGATCCTCTTTGACGTGAGCGTGGTAATAGGGTTTGTCTTCTGGATAATCAGTATAGGATATATTGCAAAATTATTTGGATAACCTAAGAAAACGCGCTGAATTAAATCCAATTTATCTTTTTTTAAACGCTGGGGGGGGAGGATGCGTTGTACCAGGCAGGGTACTACTCTGAGTCTCGGGAAAAGATCAACCAGATATTGTCCTTGGGAATAGACGTCGCAAAGGCCCGGCCCCCCCCTTGAATTCTGCATTAGGCGTAAGTCTGGAATAATTATGAGTAGCACACTCTCCTTTCGTGAAGCATCGAAATCGGACTTGCCCGCAGTGTTGCAGCTATACGCTCAGCCTGATCTGGACGATGGAGAAGTCCTTACTACCACAGAGGCGGAACAGATCTTCGAGCGCATGACGCGTTACCCCAACTACAAGGTCTACGTTGCTGTCAGGGGTTCGCAAGTCGTAGGCACATTTGCCCTTCTTATCATGGATAATTTAGGACATCTAGGCACTCCATCGGCAATCATCGAAGATGTCGCGGTAACTCCTTCAATCCAGGGCCAAGGAATTGGTAAGGAAATGATGGGTTATGCTATCCAGCTTGCCACCGAGAATAGCTGTTACAAAATTACACTGTCCTCGAACTTGAAACGTAATCGTGCCCATGCCTTTTACGAATCTTTGAATTTCGAACATCACGGCTTTAGTTTTCGCATCGACACCAAACACAGTGGCACGTGATGAACACGCAACAAACGTTAGAAGAAATGCGAACTTAAAAAGCACCGGATAAACAGGTAATTTTCATCTTTGATGAACTCGTAAAAAACTTAAAATCAGCGATGGCTAAGTAAAAAACCTCAGAAGGTGAAGATTTTTATGCCCTTTGGGTAGTTTTTACGACGCCATCATCTTTAGCGGATGACAAATCCACTCTGAACAGACATGAAGCCAGTTATTCAAGAAGAGAAAACAGGTTGTGGTATTGCCTGTTCAGCAGCGATAGCCGGTGTCACTTACAATCATGCCAAAAAAGTTGCCAACGACATGGGCATTTTTGCAGATGATCAATCCCTCTGGTCTGACACGGCCTATGTTCGTAGCCTATTAGCTCAGCTGGGTGTAGAAGCGGCAGAAACCGAACTTCCCTTCACCAACTGGGAGGAACTCCCGGAATGTGCCCTGCTTTCCATCAAATGGCGGGAAAAATCCGGCAGGCCATCTTGGCATTGGGCTATATTCGTTCGCGAGGGTGACGAGAGTTATGTTTTAGACTCAAAAAAGGCCTTAAAAACCAATATTCGAAAAGACTTCGGCCGAATGCATCCTAAATGGTTCATACCTGTGAACGCTTAAAAATAATGCATCTGGCCCGTTGGCGAACTTTTGAAACTCTAAATTTCAGTTAGACTTGACACACAAAGAATATGTTAATATGGTCCTCCGCTGATACAGTAAATTCTTATTACCTCACCAATGCTCACAGATACCAACATAAGAGGAAGAGAGAATGACCAATGCTATGTTATCCCCAGAAGAAGTCCTTGAACTCAAGAATATGTGTGCCAATCCATTCCTGGAACTGGGCATGACGCTACGCCCTGAACACCTGGCCTGCTTTGAACGTAAGATTGTAACTCACAATATAAAGGTAGTTATTCTGTTTGAAGAGCATCTGGATTCTGAAAAATGGAACAAAATGCATGAGACACGTATTCGAAAGGGTGGGCATATGGCCACTATCGCCCTATCCTCCCTTTTGTATGCGCTCGGGGGAGGTGCTGTAGTGTCCATTGGTTTTGCATCAGCACTCGCCATCACAAAAGATGAAGTACAGGCACAAATCTGGTACCCTAAAATGTTCAAGGGGTGGCGGTTGACCCGCTATTATGATTTCCACTATCAGCAGTTCCCGCAACAGCATTTTTACATGTCCTGGACCGATGTAATCCAGAATGAGAAAGGTGAAGAGCGGGAGCGGCGCAATTTCGGTCAAACTCATTTCGCTGTCGGAGGCCCTTATGGCATTCCCGAAAAGCTGGTTCGGGATGTGATGACCCGTTTTCCCGTCCATACCATCAAATACAAATAATTCGTAGGAACGGATGGCTTCGCTGAAATTAAAAACCATTAAAGATGCACTTTCGAAATTCATGGGACTCTGCGTGGTTCTCATAATGGTGGGATATGTAGTTCCCAATGCCAAAGACGCCCTTTTCCCGAATCAAATGACGCGCATCGAAAGGATGCTGCGGCGCTCCACCATGGTCGGATATCGTTTGGCCGTTGATCGCCAAGGTGACACCAGATTAATTCTGACCGCCTATGACGGCGGCAAATCCATCACTACTGAGATATTCAGGGATGCACTTGAAGATCTGGAAGCAAGCAACAACCGCCGCGTCCTTATGGCCCATTCCGTCAACCGCAACGCTGAGGGCTTATTTTATCTCACATGGACACGCATGACGGTAGATGCCGATCTCAAAAAGCTTCAGCGTCTGGAGCTTAAAGTCTGCGGACATATGAAAGATCCCAATGGCCGGGTCCCATTCGACGGTCGTGTACCCATCATTGAATGCGCCGAGCATGTAGACGAAATTACTTGCGAAGGACAGGATTAACTGATTATTTTTGATTGCACAATATGCCCGTCCCCTGTTAGGTTGTTTTAGCTCCCCAGCTTTTACGCCCTCACTGCGTCAGGAGACGGGACTTTTTTTGTTTCCTTCCTCTTGGTCGGCTCGGGCCATATTTCAGATACAGACATACCTATTATCGAGGCTATCAGCATCTGTGGCCTTTCTGCCTTGGTGGTACCGTTGATGGTTCGATAGAAGGCGAATTTTGAATAGCCGAAATACTTTGCTACATCCTCCACCCGTCTACCGGTGGCCAGCATAAAAGCACTTATGATCTATAAAGAAAAGAGAAAAGGGTCAAATCTCCCTTTGACTTACTTCACACTTTGTCTTCTCGGTGTAGATATTACCAGAGTAAACATCTCTCATATTAATCTTGATCCAAAGGCCAAGAAGAAATTCATCCAGGATTATCTTTACTGGACACTACCAATTACCATCGATTTTCGATGAAAAATAGTCCCTGGTCACATCTGGTAACACTTGGTAACACATTCAACGAAAAAAGGGTTTCAGGCGATCACCTGAAACCCTTTAAAAATGGTCGGGGAGAGAGGATTTGAACCTCCGACCCCAGCGTCCCGAACGCTGTGCTCTACCAGGCTGAGCCACTCCCCGTAAGTCTTTGCGGGTTTTTGATTTCCTTGATACCGTTACCAGAGTGAACAAGGGTCAATTACCGCTAATATTGATGGTGATTTGCCTACCGCATCTCCTGCGAGCCTCTTGGAAGAATGCTGGTAGGTGTCGGCCGTCTGTTGAATAGATCAATGGCCGAGCAAAATGCTAACATGCTTTAAGTCGGCCCCGTTGTCAAGCATTTTTGTAGCGAATGCGTGCCGAAGATCCTACATCCGCATTTGTCTGGTAATCTTGGCTCTCTTTTTTGCAGCAGTCCATGCAGTCATTAATGAGGTGACCGATTTTTCCTTGAAGGTAACTACAGGCTCGCCGGTCTTTTTTCCAGCAATCGGGACCTCCTCTGATAAAGGAACGTACAATGAATATCATCCATAAGTATGTAATCATTGGGCTGTTGTTGACTATTGCTCCATCTTGTTCGTATTCCAGCGATCGGCAAGTACGAGAATACCCAGCCCAATTGTGTAATGAGGCTCAGCATGGTCAGCTTGATATCGAAATCGCGCCGATTGCTGATCCACATATCAATTCATATTTGCTGGACTGTGCGGTATCGGTTGTTATTCCCGAAGTGAGTTTTTACAGTGGGCCGCACAAAGGGAACTCGTCTATTAAAGAAAACAAAAAAATGATTGCCGACTATTTTCTTGCGCAAGACCTGGATCTGACATATCGGAATGATGACGGTGATAATGTGCTCATGTCCATCATCACATCGTTTTTGCCCGAACCCTGGAAAGAAAAAGCCGTGGTCACTTTATTGGAGAAGGGCATTAATTTAAAGGAAGAAAACAAAAATGGGAATACCGCATTGGACATCGCGAAGTTCAAAGGCAATAAGCGAATTATAAAATTGGTGTCGCAGTAACATAATGGACACCTCACTGGTTTTATTCGTTTTCTGTTAGTCCCCTCAAGCTGCCAAAGTCAATTTTGATGGCGTCGTAAAAACTACCCAAAGGGCATGGAAATCTTCACTTTCTGAAGTTTTTTACTTAGCCATCCCTTTGTTAAGGATTTTTACGAGTTTGTCCCCATTGCCAACGCCGTAAAAATTTTTGAATAAAACGCGGTCTGTTCCTGATTTCTGCTGATTTCCTATCTGGCGAATATCAAAAGAAAATCGTACCGGCACCTGTTACACCGTTTCTTTCTTGCCGGAATTGAGATCCAGGGATTGCCTGACTTTTTGTACAAGGTCGCGCAGGGCGAAAGGTTTTTGCAAGAAATTGATACCTTCCTCCAGCAATCCATGATGGACGATTACATTGTTTGTATAGCCGGACATGTACAACACTTTGCTGTCTGGATACAATTCACACAATTTCCCGTAGAGTTCCTTTCCATTCATCTCCGGCATAACCACATCGGTGAGCAGCAAATCTATCACAGGCTTGTCTGCAACCAGTTTAAGGCCTTCCAAGGGAGTGGAGCCCTCGACGACATCATAGCCGTGGGCTTCCAGGGTTTCGCAGACGACTTTGCGCACCAGCTCCTCGTCCTCGACAACCAGTACTGTCTCCGTGCCGTATATCGAGGACGGACTCTGTGCAGGAACGAGTTTGGCCTTAACTGCTTCGTCCGCCAGGGGGAGATAGATCTTAAAGGTCGTCCCGTGCTCCGGTTCGCTATATACCCCTATGTGTCCCTTGTGCTGCTTGATAATGCCAAAAACGGTGGACAAGCCCAGCCCGGTGCCCCGGCCCATTTCTTTGGTGGTAAAGAACGGGTCGAAGATACGCTTTTGCGTTTCGGTATTCATTCCCTTTCCCGTATCGCTTATCGCCAGCATGACGTACTGTCCGGCCTTCAGTTCGGCGGCATTTTTGCTCACATAGGTCTCATCCAGATAGACCGTTGTGGTTTCAATGGTCAGTATCCCGCCGTCAGGCATGGCATCCCGTGAGTTTATCACCAAATTCATCAGAACCTGCTCAATTTGCGCTCTGTCCGCTTTGATGAGAGAAAGGGCGGAGGAGAACACCGTCCGCAAATCTATATCCTCTCCTATCAATCGCTCCAGCATACTTTTGAATTCATCGACGATATCGTTGAGGCTGACCAGGTTCAACTCCAACATCTGCTGACGACTAAAGGCGAGGATCTGCCGGGTTAAACTGGCAGCCCTGTGCGCCGCCTTGCCAATCTGAGTCAAATCGGTGTGAAGTTTGGTGTCGGGAGACAGCTCCGACAGATGCATATCAACATATCCAATTATCGGAACGAGCAGGTTGTTGAAATCATGGGCGATGCCGCCCGCCAGATGACCGATCGCCTCCATTTTCTGAGCTTGGTAGAATTGCGCGGTGAGCCGCTCATTTTCCGCTTGCAGCTGTTTACTCCTGGAGATGTCCTGGCAGACCACGAGAACATACAGACTCCCTTCCGGACCCTCCACCGAGCGTACATACTCCTCACCCCACATCTGGCTGCCGTCTTTTCGCATCTTGCGGAGTACCCAGTGATAGACTTCTCCAGGGTTTTGCAGGCAGGTCGTGAGCTTTACACCTACATCGGAGATGTCATCCGGATGAAAAATATGTTGAAACGGTTGCCCTTGAAGTTCCTCCTTCGTATAACCAAGGCGGTCTGCGCCGAAATCGTTTACCTCAATCACAACACCTTCTCTGTCCAAGGTAAAGAACATCGATGGATTTTCCCGATACAGGGCCCGGTAGCGTTCCTCACTGGCCCGAAGAGCTGATTCCGCATTTTTCTGTTCAGTTATATCCACAAGCGTGCCAATAACGCCTGTTTTCCCGCCATAGGTGATGCGCCCGCCATGCACCTCGACATACATTACCGAGCCATCTTTGCGCAATCCGCGAAAAACATAACGGACGAAATCCTTTTCGCCCTCAACACGACGGCGAACGTTCTCGAGCACCAATGTACGGTCTTCAGAATGGATCAGTTCGGTTATACTGAGACCGCCGGTCAACTCTTCGACCGTGTAGCCGAACATATCCGCCATCGCCTTATTCACATAGCGAAAGCATCCTTCCTGGATAAGGTAGATCCCGGTGAGAGAGGATTCGGCCAAGAGGCGGAAACGTTCCTCGCTTTCACGAAACTGTTGTTCCGCCTGGTTCTTATCTCGCAGGTCGTGGACCAACCAGAGAATGTGATTCTCCTCAATTGCCCGTATTTTTATAGCAACCGGCAGCTGCGTGCCGTCTCGACATCGAAAAAGGCACTGGTAGTGTTTGATTTTTTCCTTTCCGGCAGGTGCGAGGGAGGCGGATTCCATTTTTTCCGTAAGAATGTCGGATAAAGAGAGTCCCGACAATTCTTCCCGGGAGTAGCCAAGCATCGTGCATATACCCCGGCCGATTTCAACAAAACCATCATCTTCATTAGTGATGAAAACTCCGTCGTAATCCTCTTCCAAAAGAACCCTGCAAAGCTCCCTTGAGTGTGGAATATGCGACTTCTTCACTGATTTTTTGTGTTGCGATTGCACCATGTCATTTCGCCTATCTTCCACTTTATTCTATCACAATAGTGACACTACAATGATAAGGTAAGGGGGGTCTTCCCCGAGGGGAAAATAAAAGGGGTCGCGTCTGCTTTTGACTCTTCTGCCAGCCTTTCCCTCCAGTTTATCGCCTCTCTCTCTTACGTGAGAGGTTTCTACTTCGTCATTTTTCGGTACAAATATATGAAATGTATCGAGCATCGCGACCGAGAATTTTTCAAAGTGAAAGCAGCCTTCTTTTGGGTCGTTCGACAATATCTGCGCTAAAAGACGCTATATCTATCGTTTAGGAATAAAGCCGAGTCAATTTCCAACCCGATTTACAAGTCCGCAATATTCACCCATCCTTTGGTTGCGACTGATTGCCGGCAGGCATGGCATATTTTTACCGCGGCAAGGCCCTCTGAACCCGGAATTGGATTGCCGCCCTCTTTTTGCAGAAAAGCATACCAATCGACGAGAAGCGGCAGAATGGCCGGCCCCGGAGGTTCGACAGGCAGGTTGTTGATCTGCATGCCCTCAATTTTTTGCAGGATGCCATGGACCTGATCGCCGTGCAACTGGCCATTTGCACAGACAAATTCATATCTGCATGCCCGAGAAGGGCTGACTTTACTGGTATCGACGATAGCCAGAGCGCCGTTGGCAAGTTCCGCCTCGGCGATGAGCAGATCTTCCAGCCGGGGATTAAAGATATTTTTGGCGACCGCGCGGATTTTTACTATCTCTGACCCGGTAATGAAACGAAGGGCATCGAAGAGATGGACCGCCGTATGGAAGATCACCCCTCCTCCGGCTATCTCCGGCTGTTCCAGCCACGAGTGCGCCGATGGCTCAAGCCGATGGGTGGCACAGAGGGAAAAGAGTCTGCCCATCGACGGGAAATATTCCCGCAGAGCGAGGATTATACTGTTGTATCGCAGGGTCTGCGAGACGGTGAGCGGCAGGGATAAATGGTCAAAGAGCTCAACAAGCTCTCGTGCCACATGAAAATCGGTGGTAAGCGGTTTTTCGAGCAGGAGCGGTTTTTTCATTTTGGCACAATACCGCGCAATCTCCGGATTGAGGTTGGGGGTAGTGGCGCTGATTACGGCTTCCACCTGGTCCGCTTCGACCAACTGCCGCCAGTCATGATACAGCCTGGTGTTCCAGGTCTTAGCCTGCTCCTCTCCTGCAGGTGATCTTCTGCTGATTGCGGCAAGATGGAAACAGTGGCCGAGGTCATGCACTATATGGTTGGCATAACGGCTGCCGTGGTTTCCCGTGCCGATGATGCCGATGCCGATTTTGTCTTTGATCATTTGAGCGCTTCCACCCGATGCGTGCAGCAATTAAAAGTGTGCAATCCTTTCCGGCTGTCTTTCTTCAGTTAAACGGAAAAGAGTCCGCCGGTCAACACCATCTGCGACCGGCGAACTCTTTTTTACGCTTAAATCTTTTTCACCCCGGCGGCACAGCCGGCGGCAGGAGCAGGTTTAATAAGTTGTGCCCAGAATCGAAGAACCTTCTGGAAGGCATCCCAGTCTTTTACCGTCAGCAGTGTCTGTTTGGCATACGCCAGTTCTCTTTTGTCCATGTATCATTCCTCCGCAAGAAGAAGAATTCTGATCCGGCGACAAAAAAAGCCCCCGGACCAATGTTTGGTCCGGGGGCCCTGATTTCACCACAGACATAGCGCCGTATCTCCCTGATCCGCGGGGAGTAAGGCTTTTCTTGTCAAGGCAGGTATTCTGACTTCCGGCTCATTCTACTTATCGCGCCTTCCCGAACAATGTTCAGTGGCTTCAGCGATTTTCGTCCCCGGTTACAGCGGCGGGCCCGTCCCGGATTTACACCGGGTTCCCTCTTTTGGTCGAGTCGACACCCTGACACATGTATCTTTATCCACAAACCGGCCGGCAGTCAAGAGGTGATTGGACGGCGCCAAATGACACAAGTACTACTCGCTTTGCAACCGCCTGATTTCGGCAAGCATCTCCCGTCCGCCGTTGTTGAGGATATATTCTCCAACTCTCCTGCCCAGCTCTTCCGGCTTTTGTGCCCGGCCCGTTTCCGTTGTCCGCAGAATGCTGTTGCCGTCAAGACTGGCAAGCCCCGCGGTGAGAGTTATTTCCTCGCCGGCGAGAACGGCATAGCCAAAGGCCGGAATACTGCAGCCGCCTTCCAGCTTTTTTAAAAAGGCCCGCTCGGCCAGGAGGCAGGTCTCACTCACCGGATCGTTCAGACAGGCCCTGATCTGCTCCTTTTTCCCTGCATCAAGCGAGGTAGCCGCTTCAATGGCGATACAGCCCTGGCCTACCGGCGGGACAAACTGCTGTACGTCAAACTCTTTTACCACCATCTTGTCATAGCCCATCCGTTTTACTCCGGCATAGGCCAGCATCAAGGCGTCGCATTGGCCATCCTGCATCTTCTTGATCCGGGTCTGTAGGTTGCCCCGCATTTCGACGATGGTCACGTGGGGAAAGTGGTGCCTGAGAAAGGCTCTTCTTCGTACCGAGGAGGTTCCGACGACAAGAGGACGGCTGCTGTCGGTGATGTCGATCGAGGCGTCCATGCTCAGCAAAACATCGTTGACCTTCTCCCGTTCGGTAAAGGCGATCAGGTCAAAGCCTTCAGGCAACTGCGACTGCATGTCTTTGGCGCTGTGCACGGCAATGTCGGTCATACCGCTTTCCAGCTGATCCTCAAGCTCGGCGGTAAACACACCTTTACTGCCTATCTTGGAAATGGATGTATCGAGTATCTTATCGCCGATGGTCTCCATGGAGCTGATCCGGGTCTTAATGCCGGCATCGTTGAGAGAGCGGGCGACCGTTTCCGTCTGCCACATGGCAAGCTTACTTTTTCTTGATCCAATTATTATCATTATCTCATTCCAACCGTTTCTATGATGGAGCGAAACCGGCAACCACTTTCCGGTCCGGCCCTGTTACTGACTGCCTGCCGGGGAAAACCCGGGTCATCAAACTACTATATATCCGTCATTTACGAAATCACTAGTTTATGATCCTTTCTTTCGGTCAGCCATTGCCTCATCTGGGGCAAATCAGTATCATACTACTATGCGACTTTTACTTTACAATATACGCTACGGTACCGGTCATGCACCCGGCTATCATCTCCCGTTGCCCTTTGCCGGTTTTTTCAAACGGACCGAGGTCAACCTGCAGCGGATCATCGGCTTCATCGGCGCGGTCAATCCCGATATCGTCGCACTGGTAGAGGTCGATTCCGGCTCCTACCGCAGCGGTTATTTCTGTCAGGCACAAACCATTGCCGACAAGCTGGGCTACAACTGCATCGTAGAAAACAAATACAACAACAACTCACTGGCCCAGAGGGTGCCGGTGCTGAAACAGCAGGCCAACGCCCTGCTGACTAAACAGAGCGTTGAGAACTATCGTTTCCACTATTTCGAACAGGGGGTGAAGCGACTGGTCATTCAGACCGATTTAAAGGCCATCGCCATTTTTATCGTCCATCTGTCGCTGAAATACCGCCATCGGCAGAACCAGCTGGAACAGTTGCACCTCCTTACCCGGGAGACGGATAAAGAAGTCATCATAGCCGGCGATTTCAACACCTTCTGGGGCAGCCGGGAGTTGAATCTCTTTCTTGCCGCCACCGGGCTGAAAAACGCCAACCTGACCAACGTACCGTCCCACCCAAGCCATGCACCGCTACGGCAGATTGATTTTATCCTGCACAGCCCGGGCATCAGCATCGATAACTTTTATATCCCCGACGTGCGGCTGTCGGACCATTCACCGCTGATCTGCGATTTTTCATTTACCAAATCCTAACCCTGCAATAACTCCAGCCCTCTTGGCAGCCGCACCTCAAACCGGCTCCCCTCATGCAGTCTGCTCGCCACCGACACCGTCCCGTGATGCGCCGCAACCACCGCATGGACATAGCTGAGCCCGAGCCCGAGCCCCTTCTGGGACCTGCTGCGGTCGCCCCGGTAGAGACGTTCCCAGATCCTGCCCTGCTCCGCCTCCGAAATTCCCATGCCGTTATCGGTAAAGCTTACCACAACTTCCCTGCCGACGAGCCGCAGGGCAATCTTTACCCATCCCCCTTCTCTGCCATATTTTATGCCGTTATCAAGGAGATTGGCCCAGACCTGAGAGATCCTGGTGATATCCACGCGGGCCGAAAGCGGCTTCTCCTCCTCCAGATGTACCGTTATCTTCTTTTCTTCCGCCACATATTCATAGAGAGTGACGACCTGCGTGAGGGTCGAGGTGAGATCACAGTCCTGCAATTCCAGGCGCATGGTGCCCGATTCCGCCTCGGCAACACTCATCATGATCCGCAGCATGGCCAGGACCCGTTCGGACTCTTCGAGACAATCGGAGAGCGCATCCCGCAGGCGGGAGGTGTCGTCCTCGGCCTGCAGCCCATATTCGGCCACAGAGCGTAACCTGGTCATCGGGGTACGCAGATCATGGGCGACGTTGTCCAGGGATTGCTGCATTTCCGACACCAGATGCCTGTTCTGGCGAATGAGCCGGTTGATCTGGCCGTACAGGCTGTCCAGTTCAGGTCCGCTGCCCTTTTCCGGCAGGAGTCCGGTCTTCGATCCCTGGATCAGATCGGCAATTTTTTCCCTGGTGGCAACGAGCGGATTGAGGCTGAGCTTGATGAAATAGAGGGATATAGGCCAGAGCATGATGATACTGCAAAGAACGATAAAAACCGTATAGCGCACCAGTTGATTGAAAAGATTATAGCTTTCGCGGCTGTCTTTGCCGGCCTGAATCAATACGCCGCTGTCAAACTGCCGGACGATAATGGTCAACAGGTGCTTTTTCTTTGCTGTTCCCAGCGGCAGCCAAACCCCGGTTTTCTGTGGCGGCAGGTCGAAGAGCCCCTGAAAGTTCACCGCTCCCGCCTGATCCCCGACCAGGACCATCTGGTCGCTGCCCTGGATGATGCGGATAAAGGCCAAGCCGTGCAGGAGAGTGCTGTGAGACATGGAAGACATGCCAAACAGGCGGCTGGCAGAGCGGTTTGCCACCAGATAGGTATCGAGCAGCTTCTCCGTCTGATCACGCTCGATTGTCTGTAGATGGGCACGGACGCTGAAGAGATAGAGCAGGGCCAGGAATATCCCGCCGACCCAGAGCAGGAGGAAGACGGACAGGGCTTTCCTGGATCGGGACCAGGAAAAGTCCTCCCTACTGAGCTTTAAGAACATAGCCCACGCCCCTGACGGTATGGATCATCTTGTTCTGAAAATCCTTATCGATTTTATTGCGCAGCCGGCAGACCAGGACATCGACCACGTTGGTCTGCGGATCAAAGGCGTAGTCGTAGACCCGCTCAAGGATCGCGGTCTTGGACAGGACTATGCCCGGATTGTGCATCATGTATTCGAGAAGCGCATATTCCTTGGTCGGCAGCTCGATCTTTTCACCATTCCTGACAACCTCGTGCTTAAGTAGATCCATCTCCAGGTCGGCTACCGTGAGAAACATCGGTTTGGTATTCTTTTTGTCCCGTCTGATGAGGGCCTGAACCCTGGCCAGCAATTCACTGAACGAAAAGGGCTTGACCATATAATCGTCACCCCCGCGCTGCAAACCCTGGATTCTGTCGTCAACGGACTGTTTGGCACTGAGGATGAGTACCGGGGTATTGACGTTTTCTGCTCGCATGGTCTCTATAACACTCAGCCCGTCGAGGCGCGGCAACATGAGATCAACCACCGCCGCATCGTAGGAAACAGCCAGGGCGTGTTCGAGACCCTGCTGACCATCACCACACTTGTCGACAGTGAATCCTGCCTCCTTCAAACCTTTTTCAATAAAGGAGGCAATTTTGGCGTCGTCTTCAATAAGTAGTATTCGCATGGCTTTCCCGTAAAAGGTTTCGGCTCTATCTTGTAAGAGCAATGACCGAACAATTCCTCCCCGTCAACCCGCCACTCAGACGGCCGGCCCGGCGGTACGAAAAATAATCATCGGAACAGCAGGTGCAAATCGCCGCCGCCTCGATCCTCTCTCCCGACATCCCTGCATCGACCAGCTGATCTGTACTGATCCGCCAGAAATCAAAATAATTATCCCGTACCATGAACCTTTGAAAATCCGCCGGGAGT
>Ga0210123_1000145_pt1 | contig 46297 bp, 43 predicted proteins | sample Muzzi_PWB_D2_FD_185535 | JGI IMG/M metagenome (GOLD analysis project Ga0210123, IMG submission 185535) | Wetland microbial communities from San Francisco Bay, California, USA, that impact long-term carbon sequestration - Muzzi_PWB_D2 (SPAdes) | ecosystem: Environmental > Aquatic > Marine >... | reverse complement strand
TTAAATGACGCAAACATCGCAAAGATAAAATCTGCTGTAATGATTCAGTTGATTTTCTCTGTGTTCTCTGTGCCCTCTGTGGCAGGGGAGTTTCTTTTACTTCGCGCCTTTGCGTCTTTGCGCGAGATTGTTTTTTGAATGAAACCTGAGCGGGTTATTCCTAATGGAAACCATTGAACTCGATTACGAAGGCATCGAACAGCTGCCGCTGAAGACCTTTACCGAGAAGGCCTACCTGGACTATTCCATGTATGTCATTCTCGACCGTGCATTGCCGCATATCGGTGACGGCCTCAAACCGGTGCAGCGACGCATCATCTATGCCATGTCAGAACTCGGCCTGCAGGCAAGTGCCAAGCACAAGAAGTCGGCGCGCACTGTGGGTGATGTGCTTGGCAAGTTTCATCCGCATGGCGACTCCGCCTGTTACGAGGCCATGGTGCATCTTGCACAGCCATTCACCTGTCGCTACCCGTTGATTGACGGCCAGGGTAACTGGGGTTCGCCGGATGATCCAAAGTCTTTTGCCGCCATGCGTTACACCGAGGCGCGGCTGGCGCCGTTTGCCGAGGTGCTGTTGGCGGAGCTGGGGCAGGGTACTGTTGACTGGGCGCCCAACTTTGACGGGACACTGGAAGAACCGCAGCTGCTGCCTGCGCGCCTGCCTGCCGTGCTGCTGAACGGTGCAGCCGGCATTGCCGTGGGCATGGCCACGGACATTCCGCCGCATAACCTGAAAGAGGTTGCCGACGCGGCCATCCTGTTGCTAGACAGGCCGAAGAGCACGATTGCCGATCTCTGCAAGATAATCAGGGGCCCGGATTTTCCAACCGGCGCAGAAATCATTACCCCGGAGTCCGAACTGCTCGAGGCCTACACGAGCGGGCGCGGCAGCGTGCGCATGCGGGCCTGTTACGAAATAGAGCGGGGTGAAATTGTTGTCACTTCGTTGCCTTATCAAACCTCGGGCGGAAAGGTGCTGGAGCAGATCGCTGCACAAATGATTGCAAGGAAACTGCCCATGGTGGAAGACCTGCGCGATGAGTCGGATCACGAGAACCCGACACGCCTGGTGATCGTGCCGCGCTCCAACCGGGTCGATACCGGGGCGCTGATGTCACACCTGTTTGCGAGCACGGACCTGGAACGCAGCGCACGCATCAACCTCAACATGATCGGTCTGAACGGGAAACCGAAAACCCATGACCTGAGAAGTATTCTGACGGAATGGCTTGAATTCAGAACCAGCACGGTCCGGCGCCGGATCGAATACCGTCTGGAGAAGGTCAACCTCCGTCTGCATATGCTCGAGGGCCTGTTGATCGCGTTTCTCAACCTGGATGAAGTCATCAGGATTATTCGTCAGGAAGACAAGCCGAAACAGGCCCTGATCAAGCGCTTCAAGCTGACGGAAGAACAGGCGGATTACATCCTCGATACCCGGCTGCGTCAGCTTGCACGCCTTGAGGAAATGAAAATCAAGGGCGAGCAGGAAGAGCTTGCCAAAGAGCGTGAAGCCTTGCAGAAGATTCTTTCTTCGGGAGCCAGATTGAAGACGCTGATCAAGACCGAGATCATGGCCGATGCAGAAAAATTTGGTGATGAGCGGCGCTCAAAACTGGTTGCGCGTGCACAGGCCCAGGTAATGGACGAGAACACCCTGGTACCGAGCGAGCCGGTGACCATCGTATTGTCCAGGAACGGCTGGGTGCGTGTTGCCAGGGGGCACGACATCAACCCGCAAGAACTGAGTTACAAGGCCGGTGATGAATTTGCGGCGGCGGCACTGGGGCGGAGTAATGAGCTGGCCGTGTTTATTGATTCAACGGGCAAGACCTACGCCTTGCCCGCGCATACCCTGCCGTCGGCAAGAGGGCAGGGTGAACCGTTGAGCGGTCGCCTGAAGCCGGCTGACGGCGCGCGCTTCACGGGGGTGATGGCCGGAAAGCCGGAGCAGTTGTATCTGCTTGCGAGTGATTCAGGTTACGGCTTTGTTGTAAAACTCGGCGATATGTACACGCGCAACAAGGCCGGCAAGGCAACGCTGTCGGTGCCAAAGGGTGCGGGTGTCCTGCCACCGGTGCCGGTGCGCAGCCTGGAAGACGACTGGATTGTTGCGATTTCAACAGCGGGCCACATGCTGGTGATTCCGTTGGCGGATGTCCCGCAGCTGTCACGCGGCAAGGGAAACAAGATCATCAACATCCCGTCTGCGAAACTGAAGACCCGGGAAGAGTACGTAACAGCCATTGACTGTATCCAGGATGGCGAGAAGCTCGTCATATACGCAGGTCAGAAGCACAAGACCATGAAGGCGGACGAGGTCGATGAATTTGCCGGTGAGCGGGGGCGGCGTGGGCTCAAATTGCCGCGTGGCTACCAGAAGGTAGACCGGATCGAGGTGATCAGACGTTAAGGGAGACAGGCCATACTCTTTAGCCTGTCTTTTAGAGGCTCTCGGGCTTGCCGGCCTGGAACTCAGGGTGGTGAAGTGAGGTCCAGGACCGCTCTTTGCAGCAACACAAGGTCGCCGGCATCGAGTGCAGTATTGTTGTTGAGATCCCCCAGCAACAGTTCTCCCGGCGTGGCTGTTATCTGCCCCGTTACAAGTCGAGTCAGTATAAGGACGTCTCCTGCATTGAGCTGGCCGTCCGGCATTCCGCGTGGTGCGAGATCACCGGGGTTATTGGTGAATAACGGATCTGTCCCGTAGCTATTCAGCTCGTCACCGTCAGACAGGCCATCACCATCGGAGTCGGCAAGCGTAGGGTCAGTGCCGTAGATGTTCACTTCATCGCCATCGGTCAGCCCGTCGACGTCGGTATCGGTCAATAGCGGGTCCGTGCCGTACGTCCGGTCTTCATCATAGTCAGACAGGGCGTCGTTATCGGTATCGCTGTCCTGTGCATCTGTTCCCAGCAGGCATTCCTCAAAATCAGTCAGCCCATCCAGATCTGCATCGATGAGGCTGAGGTTATCAACCGCAGGGCAGCTATCACAGGCATCACCGATGCCGTCACCGTCACTGTCCAGCTGGTCGGGATTGGCAGTGTTCAAACAGTTATCACAGACATCGCCGACACCATCCCCATCCGCGTCTTCCTGGCCCGGATTTGCAGTCAAGGGGCAGTTATCTACGCCATCACAGACACTATCACCATCGGCATCATCGCAGCCAGATGGGTGCATCATAAGCAGTGGTTCCTGGATGCCGTCGGGATCATCGGCACAGGTTCCATCGGCACTGTTCGCGCAGGGTGCCGGATCACCGGCAGCCAGCAAGGCGGCCTTGACAGCGGCCGGGCTGGCGCCGGGATTCTGTGACAGATACAGGGCGACCGCCCCGGCAACGTGGGGCGCAGCCATACTGGTGCCGCTTTTTGTACCAAGGCCACCACCCGGAACAGTCGAGAGAATGTTTCTCCCGGGTGCCATGATGTCGACTCCCGACCCATAGTTACTAAAACCGGCAAAGGTATCATCCCGTGAATCACTCGAGAGACCGCCGGGCTTGCCGTCAAAGTCTTCCAGGGCCGACACGGTGATCGAGTCCGGCTGTCCCGCAGGAAAATAGCGTGATACGTCTCTGGAATTGTTGCCTGCTGCCAGTGTAAAAACAACACCGGCATTCACGGCGCCTGCAATTGCATCATCCAGTGACTGAAATGAGCCAGTTCCCGTCAGGCTCATATTGGCTACTTCAATTTCATTGGCGTGCTGTGTCACATAGTCAACACCCGCGATAATCTGGGACCCTGAACCGTTACCATTATTTTCCAGTACCTTGACCGCCCATAGCCGGGCGCCGGGCGCAACACCGACGACACCCGAGCCATTATCAATGGCGGCGGTAATCCCGGCGACATGGGTGCCATGGCTGTTTCCATCATCGGCGCGGGAATCACCATCAAAACACCGGATGTCATTGCAATAGGTGTACCTGAAAACATTCAGGTCCGGGTTGTCAAGGTCGATGCCGGTATCCATGATGGCGATGTCAACATCCATCGGGTCATTAACACCATCAATCCTGGCGGCCGGATCCAGGTCGGCGTCAATGCGGTCGATGCCCGTTGGCAATGTTTGTGCGCTAATGCTGACAATGACGTCGGGTTCTATGTACGCAACCCGGGGATCTTTGGCGAGTTTGTCCCGAATCGCCTGCGGCATTTTCACGGACATGCCACGCAGGGCATAACGGTAACGGAAGCCCATGGTCATGCCCTTGAAGCGGCCTTTAAAGTCATTGGCCGCCACATCCGTATCGACATCATCCTTGAATACGACGATGTAATGTTCCGGGATGATGCGTGGTGATCCTGCAGGCGGTGCTGCCTGCAGCCAGTGACTGAACGTCAGCAGCACTAATATGAGACTGATCGAGGGTACGGCATCCGCCAGCTTCGTTATTTTTGTTATCGGGTTTCGCATTAAAAATTCTGAATTCATCCCCGGTATGATGCTTGCTGTTATGAACATCCGGTATCCGGCGCCGGATGTTACTTTGTATTAAAGGTGTACGCCTTGTAAGCGCTGCGAACCATTCTACTACTGTATGGTGGGTTGTGAAGGTCCTGACCGGGAGGTTGCCGAATATTCAGTGACTTACAGATCGCTTGCAGGCGTGACAAGCGCCGAATACAGCGGCCCGAGTGCTGATACTTCCAGTATGGCTCTTCCCGGCCAATACAAACCGGGCCGGTTCTTTTCGGACGGCAGGCCGTCCGCGCGCCTACTTCCCTTGCTGTTGTCTTAATTGTTCCAGTCTTGCCAGTACCCGCGCGGCGCGGTCCAGGCGTTCTTTCAGGTTCTGGTTTTCCGGGTCGAGTTCCAGTGCTTCCGACCAGAGCCTGATGGCTGTGTCGACATCATTCGCCCGGTATCTTGAGTCTCCCCTTGCTGTCAGCTGTGTCACCCTCTTCCCGACGGCGAGGTCGAGGTCTTCCTGAATTGCCCTGACTTCACTGGATTTGCTATCCGGAGGGGGTATCTGGATAAAATTACCACGGGCTACCGCCAGGTCATTAACCGAGAGTGCCTGCTGGGTTGCTTCCAGCAATTTTTTGGTCTCGCTCTCCTGGTGCTGCTTGAGTCGATTTTGTTTTTTTACCTCTTTCAGGCTGGCCTGCTTCTGCATGACTTTCTGCTGTGAGTCTCTTGTTGCAATCAGCTTGTCCAGCAGGTCACGGGTTTCGGGGGTGTCATCGAGTTGCTTCGAGAGTTGCAGGCACTCCAGTGCCGTTTTTAAATCGTCTTCTTCAAAGGCATCCTCTCCATGAGTCCTTAACTGCCTTGCCACGGTTTCTGAATCCCTGTCGTTACGTGTCTGTTCCCAGCGTTGTATCAGGTTGGGTTCTTCCAGCTTGTACTGCTGCTGGTAGTACATTTCCTGATTGAGAATGTATTCCGCCCGCGCGATCAATTGATGCCTATCATTGGACCTTATTTTTTCAAGACGTTCCTTCTCAAGCCTGTTGCGGTATTCGCGCAACATGCTGCTGTTCGGGACTTTCTGAAGCACGCCTGACAGCAGTTGAACGGCCCCATGCAGGTCATTTTCAGACTCCAGGGTGCGTGCTTCGGTCAAGGTGCTGTCCTCATAGGCCGCTTCCTGCGTGCTTATCCGGGCTTGCAGTTCCGGAGTGTCGATGGACGGGTATTTCCCGGTCAGCTGCCTGGCGCGCGCGAATTCATTGTGCTCGAGTAACTGCTGGATGTCTTCCGGCTGGTCCAGGGCCAGCTGCAGGCTGTTCACTGCCTTGCAGCCCGTGAACAGGGGCAGCAGCAGTACCATCATCAGGAATACCGGATTACGCATTCTCTCTGTCATCTCCCATGAGCAGTAGCGCCTGCTCAAACTGAATGTCGATGATTTCCTGGTAGTCTGCTGTCAGCCCTTCAAGGAGGTAGGTTCTGACAGGTTCACTGATGCCGCGTAAGTGGATTGACTGGTATTCGCCGGCAAGAATGCGTTCCCTGACGCTGGCGTGCATATACGTCTCGCGTGACATGACGGTTTGACCGCCATTGGTTATTCCGCAAAGCCTGGATGCCATGTTTACCGCGTCACCTACGACTGTGTATTCCATGCGTTCTTTTGAGCCCATATTCCCGGCCAGCATGACGCCTGTATTCATGCCGATCTTGAACTTCACGGGGAACTCGCCGCGCTGTTCCCGTCGATCGCTCTCATGTACGATGAGTTTCTGTATCAGCTGGGCGCACACCAGGGCATTAAAGGCATGTTCCTTGTCCGGCTCCGGCGCACCGAAAACCAGCATCACACCATCCCCCAGGTATTTATCGACCGTGCCATGATTGATCTCACAGGCACATGTGATCAGGGAAAAATACTCGTTGAGCATGGCAACCAGGGATTCCGGCTTGGTTTTTTCGGCAATTTGCGTAAAGCCGACGATGTCGGCAAACAGGACGGTACCTTCAATCTTCTTGCTGACGAGTTCCACCGTGTTCAGGTTGGACAGGATCTGGCGGGCAACACCTGGTGAGACATAGCGCGACAGGGCATTCTTGACCTGCGACCTTTCCAGCATGCCCGCTGCCATGTCGTTAAAGGCATCCATGAGCAGCCCGAGTTCATCATACCGCCGTTCCTTGAACCTGTGTGTGTATTCACCCTTTCCTATGGCGCGACTTGCATCGACCAGTTTATTGATGGGCAGGGTGATGCGTCGTCCAAGTGCGAATGCCATTGCGATTCCAAGGGCAATGATCAGCAAGGTCGCACCGGTAATGGCCTGCACGGATCTGCGTGCAGAGTCCTCCATGCCGGCCTGGCTGAAGGTGACCACTGCATTACCTGCGGTAACATCCTGAAAAGAAACCGGTTGGATGAAGGATATGACCTCGTGCGTTTTGCCCGGGGAAGACTCCCAGTTCCATGTGTAGGTGCTGGTGCTGTCCTGGCTTATCCGTTTCATTAGACCGGGATTGTCTGCATGCAGTGAGCCCGCCTGGGCAACGACTTCTCCTTCAGGGGAAATGATGGCTGTTGCCAGGACGCTGTTGCCATTCGTGAAGCTTGCCGCAATCGTGTCAAGCGCCTGCTTGTCATCGGCCAGCAGGGGTTCACTGGCGGATTGCCCCATTAAACGCACCAGAGTGCTGCCTTGTTCGCTGATTTGATCCTGTAATATCCGCGACTGTTGCTGGACCAGAATAAACCCGAGCAACACCATGCAACTCACGATCAATACCGTGATAAAGAAGGACAACTTGTAGGCCAGGGGAATGCGCTGTGCTGTAATGTGCAGTTTTTTCCACAGCTTGAGAATACCGGTGCCCGGCTTTTTGGGGAGGCGCTGTGCCGTGATGCGCCATTCACTTCTCAGCCTGGAAAAGCCGGTACCCAGTCTTTCCAGTTTGTCCCGGCAAGCAGACAGGGTCATGGATATAAACCCTCGTATGCTGCCTTCAGCCACAGGATCTCCCGCGGCAGTGGCGTCTGTATCGGCGACACGAGTTTCAGTTTCGGGTCTATCCATCAGGTGGCCATCCCTGCAGTGTTCGTCGCGGCAGACAAGTCGTATGTGTACAATGCCAGCTGTTTTCCCCGGATCTCATATGAGGAATATTCATGACCCTGATTCGTCCATTTAGCGGTTTGCGGCCTGCAGAAGGCCGGGCCGAAGAGGTGGTTGCACCGCCCTATGATGTCCTTGGCAGTGACGAAGCCCGGCTGCGCGCCGCGGGACGTCCCTGGAGTTTTCTGCATATCTCCAAACCCGAGATTGACTTGCCCGAGGGTACTGACCCGTATGCCCCGGAGGTGTATGAGATGGCCGCCGGCAACTTGCAGCGCATGTTGCAGGAGGGTGTTCTTGCCAGGGATGAGCGGCCCTTTTATTACGTCTATCGCCTGGTCATGGGCAAGCATAGCCAGACCGGACTTGTGGCGGTTGCCTCCGTGGCCGATTACGACACGAATCGCATTCGCAAGCATGAATTTACGCGTCCGGACAAGGAAGATGACCGGGTGCGGCAAATCGCTGCCCTGCATGCGCAGACGGGGCCGGTCTTGCTGGCCTATGAATCCGATGCCGGTGTCGATGCCATGCTTGCTGATATCGAGCGAGGCAGGCCGGATGTCGATCTCGTCGCAGATGATGGTATTGGACATACACTCTGGGTCGTCAGGGATGCGGCCCTGGTCGAGAAAATCACTGCAGCGTTTGACGGGATGGATGCCCTGTATATTGCTGACGGGCACCACCGCTCGGCTGCTGCTTCCAGGGTTGCTGCCGGTCATCCCGATGTAGAGTCTGCCGGTTATTTTCTGACGGTAATTTTCCCGCACAGCCAGATGCAGATCCTTGACTACAATCGTGTTGTCAGGGACCTGGGTGGCATGAGTGCGGAAGAATTTCTTTCCCGTGTTGCCAGGGACTTTACGGTCACTTCGGTCGCTGCGGCAGTGCGTCCCGATGGGCCGGGCATCTTTGGCATGTACCTTGCCGGTCAGTGGTACCGGCTGGAGATTCATGCGGACAGCATCCCGGACGATCCAGTGGGCAGGCTCGATGTCAGTTTGCTTGCCAACAGACTGCTGGCGCCGATACTCGGAATAGAAGACCCGAGACGCGACAGGCGTATTGATTTTGTCGGTGGTATTCGCGGCCTTGCCGAACTGGAGAGGCGTGTCGACAGCGGTGATATGAAGCTCGCTTTTTCCATGTATCCGACCAGCATGAAAGATCTGATGGCGGTTGCCGATGCCGGTGAGGTCATGCCGCCGAAATCGACCTGGTTTGAACCGAAGCTCGCCGACGGCCTGGTTTCCCACGTGCTCGATTGACCGGGTTCTCTGGCTGTCATGCGCGTCCGTGTTGTGCGGTAAGCCGCAGAGTATTAACCCGTTGGGTCTTGTTGAGGTGGCATTCATATCCGGTTACGCAATCTCGCCCTCGAAGTCATAGGCAAGTTCCCGGTCGGGTTCCTGGATAAAGTTTCCCTGTATCAGGTCCACGCCGTACTGCCAGAGTAGTGCCAGGCTCCCCGGGTTGTCCACGCATTCGGCAATGCACTGTATATCGCTTTCATGGGCAAGCTCGATCAGGGCCTTGACCCGGGACTGGTCTTCCCTGTTGCCCGCCAGGTTCTCTATTAACAGGCCATCGATTTTCAGGATATCGGCTGACACGTGCTTCAGGAATTGCGGCTGGATGTTTTTCCCGAAGTGCTCCAGGGCTACCTTGCACTGCAGATCTTTCATGGCCTTGATGAAGGAAATGGCGCTTTTGAGATCGTTGGTCGCATCGAGTTCCTGTATTTCAAATACAACAGAACTGCCGGCAAGCCGGTATTCGTTCAGCTTGCCGTGTATCCATGCCGGCAAGTCCGGATCGGCGAGAACCGCCCTGGAAAGCTTCAGGAAAATTGTGGTTTCATCATTACTTTCCTGGAGCCCCGCAATCTTCCTGAATACTGTATCGAGCACCCAGTAATCAATTTCGCAGATGATCCCGGATTTTTCGGCGATTGCAAGAAACTGGCCGGGCGGTATGGTATGCCCTTCTTCGTCGACAATCCTGAGCAGTGCCTCGTAGCGTTTACCGGCATCACCCGTCAGGCTGACAATGGGCTGGTAGGCCAGGTAGAAGCGTTCTTCGTCGATGGTCTTTCTGATGACTTTATCCCATTCACTTTCATGGGTCTCGGATATCTGTTCGTCAATCACGGAACTGTGTGTATAAAGCCGGTTTCCGCCTGTGGAGCGTGCGACTTCACACGCCGTATCAGCATGGGTGAGTATTTTCTGTGCTTCTGTCGAGTGTTCGTTGATCGCGCAGATACCGATACTGCAGGTCATGGTGATGGTCTGTCCGTTGATTTCCGACATGTGTGCCGAGATAGCGTGCAGCAGTTTTTCGCCCGTTGCATGGATCCTCTCACTGCTACTGGCGTGATACAGTATGGTGTAGCTGCAGTCCCCGAAGCGGGCAATACTGTCCTTCCCGGTACACTGTTTTTCCAGGAGTCTGGCGATATCGCAGAGCACGATGTCGCTGGCCGCAATGCCGCTTTCTTCGCGAATCTCCCTGAATCTGTCGAGTGCGATGAAAATGAGTGCGCGTACATCCCCGTTTTCCCCCCGGGTATTTATGTCTTCCTCGAGCAGGGTCATGAAATGCTGGCGGTTGTACAGCCCGGTCAGGCTGTCCTGGCGCGCCATTGCTTCGATTCTTTCTTCCAGTTCCGCATTGCAGGAACGGCTTGTACGGATGATGATTTGCATACAGGGCTCGCCGCCGATGGAGGCGGGTGTGAATTCCATGGTGCTGTCAAAATCTGTGCGATTCCCGCTTACACAGCTGATGGTGAGTGTTTTGCCTGCAGTGTCGTCATTCTGGAAGTTGCGCAGAAAGTCCTTGAACATATCGCGATGTCCGGTGCTGATCATGTCGAGTATCGTGGTTCCCTCGATTTCCTCACGGCTCTCGATTCCAAATAACTCCATGTAGGGTTGATTGGCGAAACAGTACATACCCTCATGTATACAGGCCACGGCGTCACTGGAGTTCTCGATGAGGGTAGTGCAGCGGTTCTCGCAGTCAGTAAGTGCTGCATCAAGTGCGGCAACCTTGTGTTGCAGTTGCAGCATTGTTATTTCCCGTGCTACTGCCAGTTGCAGATGGTCGGGTTGGTCGTAGGAGACCAGCGCCGTAATTCCGGATATTTTTGCAGCGACTACCGCAGTCTCGGGGGCTTCTTCGACGATGGCAATAACGGGGGTCGCCAGTTTGCGTTGTGCAAGGATGCCCTGAACGGCCTCTGTGCTGATGACATCCTTGCCGTTTCCACAGAGCACGATATCAGGTAACCCTGCATCCAGCGCCGCTTCGAATGCTTGCGCATCACGTGCATGGTCAAAGTGTATTAAATGCCCTGCATTGCGCAGTATATTTGCCAAAGACTCCGCGTCATTTTCGCTTTCCTCCACAATGAGTAAGCGAAGATAATCTTCATTTGTCACGGTTGACCTCGTTTCAATCAATTACAGGCATGCAGTCGTACAATGCCGGGTAAGAAGGACTCGCCCTGGATTCTGGCCTCGACTCTCTTTTTTTCGGCATTTCAGGCCAAGTCTGAAGTAATCCTTGTATATATGGCGCCACCCTGGCCGGGGAGTGGCGTTGCCTGCACCGCGGGGTGTTTCCTGTTCGGCTATTTCCTGATAGCATGCAAGTGTCTGAAAAATGGGCATTTAGAGTTCGATTCCGTACTTTAAGGTGCCAGCAACCGCTGAACACGGAGATACGCATGCATTCGATTACAGTCAGGCCCGAGACCGCTGAAGATATCCGGGCCATTGATGTCGTACACATCAGCGCCTTTGGGGGGGAGGCCGAGGCCCAGTTGGTCAGTGTTTTGAGGGACTCAGCGACCTACAACCGGGAACTCTCGCTGGTTGCCGAACTTGGCGGACGCATTGTCGGGCATATCCTGTTGACCAGGGTACCCTTGCGCAAGCATGGCGAGGAGAAAAACGTACTCGCCCTGGGGCCGATGTCGGTGGTCCCCTCGCAAAGTCATCGTGGCATCGGCTCGGAATTGATCCGGGCGGCTATCAATCTGGCAAAGGAAAAGGGTTATGGTGCGATCGTGGTCCTCGGGCACCCGGAATATTACAAGCGGTTCGGCTTCTCGAATGCAAAGGATTTTCAGGTGAGCTGTAATCTGCCAGCGCCCGAAGAGGCCTTGACCATCATGGAAATCGTAGCAGGCAACCTCGACGGTGGCGGTCACGTGGAATACCCGGAACCCTTTATTGCGCTGTACTAACTGCAGGACTCAATGGATGAGATTGGCAGCTGTAAGCGTAGCATTTCGCGCAGGAGCGCCTTGCAGGCGCGCTTAGCCCCGGTTCTTTTTTCTATCGCGCCTGCAAGGCGCTCCTGCAGAAGTTTCACCTGATGCGGGGTGTCGCGCAAGCGCGTTGGTATCTGGCGGGGGCAGGGAGCAGAGGGAGTAAACGGCACAGTTGTAATCCGGCCCTATGTCCCCTCTGCCTGGGTAAAATGATACTGGCCGAATATACCGGTATTTTCCAGCTGTCGTGTGAGAATGATGGTTTCCTTGCGGTCCTCGTATTCCAGGGTGGAGATACAGCCAACACGGAATGGCAGGGAAGGGAGCAGCAGGCTGGCGGCCTGGTTAATCGATTTTATCTCTGGCAGTAAAATGCCCTTCATCCTGGCGGTTGTGCTGATGTCGTTCCTGCAAATACACGCCCACACGGATTGAGCCCCGGGCGACAGCATTTCTATGCCCAGTTCCAGTGTTCGTTCTTTTGTGCATTTTATCCTGCGAATTACGCCAAGATGCGAGTCTTCCGCGTCGGAATCCCCGGATATCATTACGGCAACCAGTTCACCAACCCTGGCACTGGTAGGTTCTGCCCTGTCCCAGAGCAGGCAATAGCCCCCTGCGCTCATGTCTTTTATCTTCCATGCCTCGACCTTTGGGGAGCTGTCTGTACTGGCTGGAACGACGCCTTGCGAGGGATCCCCACGGCTGGTTTTGCCGGTGTGGAAGCCCGGGATGAAGCTGGTTTTGAAGACGGTGGTCTTCTCGAACGTTGGATCCTCCAGATAGTGCCTGTCACGGATTTCTTCGATTGTGGAAGTCTGCCCGGGTTCTGCTCCACCTGCCGGTCCTTCCGTCAGCCTGTGGACGGAATCGAGGCCGATAACCAGTTTTACAGGCGTGTTCAAATGATGCCGGGAGAATTTGCGCCGTGGCATTACACCCCAGGCCAGCATCAGTCTCTGCAATGTATCCTTGTCGCCGATGCCGGTTCGCGTTCCAGTGGCCTGGGTGTCTTCTGTCACGGCCGCACGCAGCATGCTTGCTATTTTTGATGTATCAAGTATGCGCCAGTAACCATTCATGAAACCGTTGCTGTTGAGTGCCCGATAGGCAGGTGGTTCATCAGACAACAGGTTTATTGCGAACAGTCCATTGTCCTGTTTTTCCGCGCCGGATGACAGGCGGCATGCAACGGACCACCCAAGCAATGCGTTGTATACATAGTGTATTTCCTTTTGACGCAGGCGGTAGGGGCAGGCAAGTGATAGCAGCAGAATTTGTTTGTATACCGTCTCGATTGTACTCTCGGTGGTCGAGTGAACTGTGCTGTCGGTTACGATTCTTGATGTAACTCCTGACCGCTCGGCGGCCGAATAGAGCGTGTGCAGGCTTTTCCACAGTCCTGCCGGGTAGGGCTGGTAGATTTGATAACTGGTTAGCAGTGCTTCACTTAAATAACGCAGCGCCCGATGAATGGCTGCTGCCATTCGTGGTTGCATGCCAGTCATGCGCCCCAGGTCGGCGGCCATGATTTCATAACCGATGGCCATCTGGTTGTATAATTTCAGGCATTGTCCGGCTCTGGCCAGGCACTTGTCCGGGAGTGGAATCTGTTTTCCGATAAATTCGTTTTTCAACGCATCGGTAACGCATAGCACCGGTGTGGATAACGATTCCAGTGCCCTGTAGCGGTCCAGTGGATAGATATCAAGGGTGTTAATTTGTTCCAGGGCCTGTTCGAGTAATTCCCTGGCCCTGTCCGTATTGACAAGCGGCAGATTTTCAACCCAGTGTTGAACGGCTTCCGGGTTTGTGTCGAAGTCGTTTATCCCGGGTTTTTTTCGTTTCGGTAACTGGAATTCCATAGCGTTCAGGTAGCCTGTTGTTTGATCAGCGGGGTGTGTTGGAACCATGCAGGATATTCGGTCGGATTATCGATCATTATAGGCAACCCGGCATTCGTTGTCAGGAATTGTAAGTGGGGAGAGTGCTGTCTTTCCCGGCTCACCCGGCAATTCCCGGACCAGCCTGGGTAGCAGGTAACCGGGCAGTGCAGCACGCATCTCTTCCATAAGGGCAATGGCTGTTGCGTCACTGACCTCAAAGTGGGCGGCACCCTGCACCCTGTCCAGTTGATGCAGATAGTATGGCAGCACGCCGGCAGAAAACAGGGCCTCACTCAGGCGGACAAGTATCGGGGCGGTATCGTTGATGCCGCGCAGCAGAACGGACTGGTTCAGCAAGGTTACCCCGGACTGCTTCAGGCGATTCATAGCCTTGCTGACGGTTGCATCGATTTCATTCGGATGGTTGCAGTGTACGACCATGACAATCTGCAGTTTCTGTGCATCAAGCCAGGACAGGAAGCCAGCGTCGATCCGTTCCGGCAGGACGATGGGCAGGCGGGTATGGATGCGCAGGGTGTGCAGCCAGGGCAGTTCATCGAGGCGGCTGCTGAGGTTTTGCAGCCGCGAATCCGGCAGTGACAGCGGATCGCCGCCGCTGAGGATGATTTCCCTGATGCCGGGGTTTTGTTTTAGCCAGTTGATCGTTCGTTCCCAGTTTTCAATTGCGGGATTGGCCTCGTTGTATGGAAAATGGCGCCGGAAACAATAACGGCAGTGTACGGCGCATGCGCCGGTGGTTGTCAGCAGGGCGCGGCCTGTGTATTTTTGTAGCAGCCCGGGTACCTGCATTGTGTATTGCTCATCAAGCGGGTCGGGCAGATAGCCGCTGCCTGTCTGCATTTCATCCTGCACGGGCAACACCTGTCTTAATAGCGGGTCATTGATATCACCCTTGGCCATACGGTGTATAAAGCCGCGGGGTACTCGTAGCGGGAAATCACCGGCAAGTGGTAATATATTCAGGCTTGTCGGGTCAATTTCCAGTAATCGCAGCAGTTCATCGGTCGATTTCACGGCCTCAGCCAGCATGGATTGCCAGACTGGCCTGTATTCCATGTGTGGTAATCGGGGTATCATGGCGGGCGTTTTTTCTGCTAATCAAGTGACACAAGGTTAAAGCTATATGGCATCTTACAGCACCAGTGAGTTCAAGAGCGGCTTGAAGATCATGCTTGATAATGATCCCTGCGCCATTATTGAAAACGAATTTGTAAAGCCCGGCAAGGGGCAGGCCTTCAACCGGGTCAAGATCCGTAATTTAAAGAATGGCCGGGTGATCGAGCGCACCTTCAAGTCGGGTGAGTCTGTAGAGGCGGCCGATGTCATGGATGTCGACTTGCAGTATCTCTACAATGACGGCGAATTCTGGCACTTCATGGACACGGAAACCTACGAGCAGAAAGCGGCGGATGCCACGGCAGTGGGTGATGCCACAAAATGGCTCAAGGAACAGGATATGTGCGAGGTGACCTTGTGGAACGGTACACCGCTGGCGGTTACCCCGCCCAATTTTGTCATATTGACGGTTGCAGAAACCGATCCGGGTGTGCGCGGCGATACTTCGGGTGGCGGTGGCAAACCGGCAACACTGGAAACCGGGGCCGTGGTGCGAGTGCCGCTGTTCATTGATGTTGGAGAGACGCTCAGGATTGATACCCGTACCGGGGAGTATGTTGGCAGGGCAAAAGAGTAGCCGGTATTGCACCAGCGTAGATAATTACCCCTGTAGGAGCGGATCTCATCCGCGATTACCCTGCATGAATTCCCATCGCGGATGAGATCCGCTCCTACAGACCTCAGTCCATTTATATTTCTTGAACGATCGAATATTGCAAACAGACGCAACATGGAGGCCGACGGCCTCGCTGGACATGATCAGGCTAAGGGCGCTGCTGCTTGCCCGCATCAGGCGTTTTTTTTCAGAACACGCTGTCCTGGAAGTGGATACACCGGTACTCTCCCGTGCGGCGACCACTGCTCCTTCCCTGTCAAGTTTCACAACACGCTACCATGGTCCGGGTCCCGCGTCTGGTGAAACATTCTATCTGCATACCTCGCCGGAATATCCCATGAAACGGCTGCTGGCTGCGGGGTGTGGCTCGATCTACCAGGTCTGCAAGGTGTTTCGTGATGGTGAGTCCGGCCGACGGCACAACCCTGAATTTTCCATGCTGGAGTGGTACCGGACGGGTTTCGACCACCTCGACCTGATGGACGAGGTCGAGTTGCTTCTGACCGGGATATTGTCCGATATCGCCCCGGTCGAATCGGTGCATCACTGGAGCTACCGGGATCTGTTCCTGGAATTTGCCGGGGTGGATGCCTTTGCTACCTCGCCGGGTGAGCTCAGCTCATTGCTGCAGGCCGGGCACGGCATCACGCCCGTAGGCATGCACGATGCTGACCTGGATGCCTGGCTGGATCTGGTCATGACGCACGTCATCGAACCCCGGCTTGGCAAGGGTCTGGTGTTTGTACGTGATTATCCTGCGAGCCAGGCGGCGCTTGCCCGCTTGCGTCCCGGTACACCCCCGGTGGCGGCGCGCTTCGAGGTGTATCTTGACGGCCTGGAACTGGCAAACGGGTTTCATGAACTCACCGATGCCAGTGAACAGCGTCAGCGGCTTGAGCAGGAATCCAGGCAGCGTGAACGGGCACATGCCGGGCACGTCAGGATCGATGAACATTTTCTTGCAGCACTTGAATCCGGTTTGCCGAACTGTGCGGGCGTGGCCCTGGGTCTGGACCGGCTGATTATGATTGCCGCGGGCACAGCCTGTCTGCGCGATGTGATTGCTTTCCCGATTGACACGGCCTGAAAACAGTCTGCATGGCTTGTAACCGGCCACCACATCCCCGACACTTGATGGATGGCTGATACAGGGAAACAGGCTGCCAGCCTCAGGATTGACGCGGATACACTGGTCTGCAGCAAATGCTGGACAGTCAACTGCATCGGTCCATTGAGTGCGACAGTGGACGATCTGCCTGTTCCACATGGCGACAGCGTGACTATTGATGGTGCCGCAGTTGCCGCCCTGGATACGGCCGGTGCCTGGTTGCTGCTGCAGGTCAAGCGGCGCATGGAGGCGGCAAACCGGCAGGTAAACTTTAGCGGTTTTCTCCAGGACCACGCCAGGCTGATCACGTATATAACCGAGGAAAGTCGGGACGCGGACCGGGTCATTGCGTCACGCCCGACGCGTTCCGTCCTGGACCGTTGGCGGACTCATAGTGGTAACCTTCTGAACTTTCTGGCATTTATCGGCCAGGCGGTGGTTTCACTGCTGCGTGCATTACGTCATCCTGGCAGGTTTCGCTGGCCGGAAATATTTACCGAGATCCATGAAACGGGTGTCAAGGCCCTGCCCATCGTGGGGCTGCTGTCATTTCTCATGGGCGTGGTGTTTGCCTACCTCGGTTCTGTCCAGCTGAGTCGGTACGGGGCGGACCTGTATATCGCCGACATGGTCGGTTACGCCATGTTGCGCGAGCTTTCCCCGCTTTTGACAGCGATCCTGGTATGTGGACGCACCGGTTCTTCTTTCGCGGCACAGATCGGGACGATGCAGGTGCGGGAGGAAGTGGATGCCCTGGAGACCATCGGAGTCTCCCCGATCGACTTGCTGGTCTTGCCCAAGCTGCTGGCGCTGATCCTGGTGGTGCCGCTGCTTTCGGTGTTTGCCGATGTACTTGCCGTATTCGGCGGCATGGTGCAGGCAAACCTGCAACTGGGGCTCGGCTTCTATGCCTTTATCTACAGGCTTGAAGAGGCGATCAGTTATTCAACCTTCATGATCGGTATCGGCAAGGCACCGGTATTCGCCGCCATCATCGCTGTCGTCGGTTGTTATCAGGGCCTGCAGGTGAAAGGCAGTGCGGAGAGCGTCGGCCAGCACACGACCATCAGTGTTGTACAGTCGATTTTCCTGGTGATCGTGACGGATGCCATGTTCTCGGTCCTGTTCAGCGTCATGGGGGTGTGACGGGCATGCTGTCTGCCGGGACCTATCCAGTGAATGGCGGGGCTGCTCCGGAAAGAGAAGTGGTCATCAGTATCCGCAATCTCAGGACGGTATTCGGCACCCGGGTCATTCATGACGGTATTGATCTGGATGTCTACCGGGGCGAGGTTCTGGCACTGGTGGGAGGCAGTGGTAGTGGCAAGACCGTGCTGTTGCGCGAAATGATCATGCTGCACGAAATGGACGGGGGATCGATACAGTTATTCGGCACCGGGATTACCGGTGTTTCCGAGTCCATGGCCCGCCGGCTGCGCAGTCGACTGGGTGTCCTGTTTCAGCGTGGGGCCCTGTTCAGCGGCCTGACGGTACTGGGGAATGTTGGTTTCCCGTTACGCGAACATACAGCGCTTGACGACGATGTAATCGATGCACTGGCGCGGGTGAAGATTGTCCAGGCGGGGCTGGAGCCTGAAGCGGCTGCACTCTATCCGCGTGAACTGAGTGGCGGCATGATCAAGCGTGCGGCGCTGGCGCGGGCCATGGCGCTGGATCCGGAGGTGTTGTTCCTGGATGAGCCGACGTCCGGGCTGGATCCGACCAGCGCAGGTTCATTTGATGAACTGGTGCTGAAGCTGAAGGACCTGCTTGGACTCACCATATTGATGGTGACCCATGACCTTGACTCCTTATGGAAGGTTGCCGACCGTGTGGCGGTGCTGGGCGATGGTAAACTGCGGGGGGTCGATTCAATGGAGCGGCTGTCGAAGTCGGATGAGCCACACATCCGGGAGTATTTTGAGGGTCCCCGGGCCAGGAGTGCGCAGGAGCGAGGATGGAAAGGCAGGTAAATTACGCAATGGTCGGGCTGTTTGTCATCCTGCTGGGGGCTACCTGGCTGGCCATCAGCCTGTGGCTGGCGCTGGGTGACTTTGCCACCAACTACACCCGCTACCTCGTCTTCATGGATGAATCGGTTTCCGGTTTGCACCTGGATGCGCCGGTCAAATACCGGGGCGTGGAAATCGGCCGGGTGCGTGATATCGGTCTCAACCCGCGCGTCCCGGAGCAGGTGCAGCTGACACTGGACATTGAGGCCGACGTCCCCATCAAGGAGGATACCGTGGCGGTTCTCACGGTGCAGGGTGTAACGGGTATTGCCTTTGTGGACCTGACCGGCGGGAGCCTGGAATCGCCGCTCCTGAAAGCAGACGATGGTCAGCCCTATCCGGTCATCAAGACCGGCCCGTCTTTTTTCTTCAGGCTCGACCAGTCAGGTTCTGAATTGATTGCAAACCTGAACGTACTGGCACGAGACATCGCGGAATTAATCGATGACGAGAGCAGGCAGGCCATCAAGCAGGCGGTGTTGAATATCAGGGACATCACGACTGCGATTGCCGGGCAGAAGACCGGTCTGGCAAGCAGCCTGGAAAGGCTGCCGGCACTGCTTGTGCAGATTGATCAAACCACCAGGGCGTTTGAACAGATGGCAGGGAAGGTGGCTGTTACCAGCGACACTATTAACAGATATGTGAACAAGAGCGGTACGGGCGTGCAGCAGTTCAGCCAGCAGACCCTGCCGGAATTGGGCGCGCTCATCAGCGAACTGCGCCGGCTGGCGGATACCATGCAGGGCCTTGGACAGAGGCTTGAGGATGATCCACGCGTGTTGTTATACGGGCGTGACCTTGAGACACCCGGACCGGGAGAATAGACAGTGACAGCCATTAAAAGCCTTCTTTCCCTTGCAGTTGTTGTCTGGCTGGTATCGGGTTGTTCGGTATTGCCGAAGCCTGCGCCGGGCAGCATCAACCAGTATCTGCTTGAATATACCCCCGGCCCGCAGACCGGCCAGAAGACACTGCGGGGTGCTCCTGTAATCGTTATCACCGTGCCCAGGGCGCATGGTGGATATGACACGTCACGTATTGCATATATGCAGGAAGATTATGGATTGCGTTACTACACCCGCAGCCGCTGGGCGGATACCCCGGTCCGCATGCTCGCACCGCTGCTGGCTGATGCCATGCAGGCGACCGGGCAGTTTCAGGCCCTCTATTCGACGCCGGGTTCTGTTGCTGCGGACATGCGGCTCGATACGGAACTGATCCGGCTCCACCAGGATTTCAGGTCGACACCCAGTGAAGTGCGTATTACCCTGCGAGCACAGCTCGTCGATCTTGCCAAAGGCCGGGTTATTGCCACATGGATGGCCGATCGATCCGCTGTGGCAGGGACAGATGATGCCTATGGTGGAGTGGTCGCGGCCAACCGCCTGCTTGGCCAGGTACTGGATGAACTGGCACAGTTTTGCCTGAGCAATCAGCCCTGATTGCTTGCGGAATATAAAGGCATGTTGTCGAACATTCGCGTGGTACTGGCAAATACCAGCCACCCGGGAAACATTGGCGCAGCTGCACGCGCCATGAAGACCATGGGGCTTGCCCGTTTATGTCTCGTCGAGCCAGGGCGTTACCCCGATGCTGAAGCAACTGCGCGTGCCTCCGGTGCGGACGATGTGCTGGCAAGCGCGCAGGTCTGCGCCAATATTGACGAGGCGTTGCAGGGTTGCCGGTTTGTTGTTGGCGCCAGCGCACGTTCACGCAGCATTCCTGTTCCACTCATAAACCCCGACAGCTGTGCAGAGATGTTGCGTGCAGAAAGTGAAACAGGTGAGGTGGCCTTGCTGTTCGGGTGTGAGCGATCGGGCCTGAGTAACAAGGAAATGGACCGCTGTCATTGCCTGGTACAGATTCCAACAAGCACTGAATACAGTTCACTGAATCTGGCGGCCGCGGTACAGATTATCTGCTACGAAATATTTGCAGCGCACGCCGTCGAGCGTCCTGCAGAAGGACTGCCCGGGCATGTACCGGTAGCTGCTGATGAGATGGAACTGTTTTACAGGCACCTGGAGGAGACCCTGGAGGTGCTTGATTTCCTGGACCCCTCGAACCCGCGGATGTTGATGCGCCGCTTGCGCCGTTTATTCAACCGGGCGCGTCCTGATGCGAATGAGGTGAATATCCTGCGCGGGATCCTGACGGCTGCCGGGCAGGGCGTTAAAAAGAATGACTGATTGCCTGGCCTATCCACGCAGGTCGCGGTGTCATACACTGTACTGCAGTGCAGCATGATTGCTGCAAGACGCTTTTCCCGGGTTGTTGTGATGAGCACATGAATATCCTGACCTCTTGTGAAAAATAGATAATGTTTACCAGAATCCGTGAAGATATTCGCTCTGTATTCGAGCGCGACCCGGCGGCTCGTAATACCCTGGATGTGCTGACAACCTACCCGGGTATTCATGCCGTGTTATTTCACCGCATGAATCATGCCTTGTGGAAGCTTGGTTTCAACTGGCTTGCACGGCTGCTGTCGAATATTCCACGCTGGTACACGGGGATAGAAATTCATCCAGGTGCGGTTATCGGTCGGCGTTTTTTTATCGACCACGGCATGGGTGTCGTGATCGGAGAGACCACCGAGATTGGCGACGACTGTACCCTGTACCACGGGGTTACCCTTGGCGGCACCAGCTGGGAGAAGGGCAAGCGCCATCCGACATTGGGAAATAATGTCGTGATCGGTGCGGGCGCCAAGGTGCTGGGACCGATTCACATAGGCGACAATGCGCGTATCGGGTCCAATGCCGTAGTGCTTAGCAATGTAGCAGCAGGGTCAACGGTGGTCGGGGTTCCCGGCCGCCTGGTCGCCGCACCCGTAAAGCCGGATGAGAGGCGCCAGGCGATTGCGAAGAAAATGGGTTTCGATGCCTATGGCACAACCCGTGACATGCCGGACCCGGTTGCAACTGCAGTGAACGGTATCCTGGATCACATCCATGCCATGGACCAACGCATGGAGGAGATGTGCAAGAGTTTAAAAAGTCTGGGTGCGGAAGTGGGCGACCTTGATTTGCCCGATCTGGATACCTGTGAGCTAAAGCATGTAGAAAGCAAGGGATTACAAACGGCCGACGAAGAAGACGCTGCGAGTGAGACTCATACCCCCTCTGATTCTTGACCTGCACTGCAGCATGTGACAGATTCGTTTATCATCATTACCCGGGTCAGGACTATTGAAACTCACAAGTAAAGGGCGTTACGCCGTCACCGCAATTCTCGATCTGGCTTTTCATTCCGGTACGGGCCCGGTGTCACTGTCTGAAATATCAAAACGTCAGAATATCTCGCTGGCCTATCTTGAGCAGCTGTTTACCCGCTTGCGCAAGCAACAGATTGTCTGCAGTACCCGTGGCCCGGGCGGGGGTTATTCCCTGCAGCGTCCGGCAGACCAGATTGCAGTGGCGGAAGTGATATCAGCCGTTGATGAAATCGTGACAACGGGATGTGCCAGTCAGGGGAGTTGCGATGATGGAGAACAGTGTCTTGCGCACGAGTTGTGGGTTGAACTCAGTCAGCAAATTCACGAGTTTCTCGATGGAATCAGTATTCAGGATTTGATGGATGAAGGCAGTATCCAGCAGGTTGCCGAGCGCCAGGACAGTGAAAGAACCAGCGGCCCCGGTGTTCATTTTACACCGCCCACGGGCCGTACCTAACCACGCCGCCGTATCACCTGATTGCCCCTTGCTGCCTGGAAAAGCAGCGTTTTTGACAAGTATTCTCCGGATTTGTGACCCTCGTCACGCCTGTATGTGTACCAGTTCACGGTGAATTGCCGGCGTTTGCCGATAAGATAATCACCAATGAAACGCAACATGCAGGTGATCGATATGCACAAATGGCTTGTAATTCTGGCGGCGGTTTTTCTTCTGGGTGACCAGGGCTTTGGTATTCTGGACCAGGTACAGAACGGCAGGGAATACTTTTTAGCGTTCACGATTTCTCTTTTTGCTGTTCCCTGGGTAGTTGCACAGTTTGATAACTGACCTCATGGGGTGAAGGCCTCGACACCGACACCCGTGTGACTACCTGCCGGCCCTGGTTTCTATGATAGGGCCGGCATTTTTTATTCAGGAATCTATGGTTCGCTCATCCGATATCTCGCGCCTGCAAGGCGCTCCTACAGGTATGTCTATTGTTGTAGGAGCGCTTCGCAAGCGCGATTGCCTCGATTGTTTGGAAGTCGCGGAAGCGGTCCGCTCCTACAGGTGCCTGGTCGTGCGCAGGAGCGCCTCGCAGGCGCGATTTGAATGCGAGACGAGTCTATATCTTCGTCCAGACCAACAGGCGGTTATTAACCGGCATTTCGTGGTCGGCCTTCAGGGTTAATCCATTCATCCTGGCAAGCTCATCAAGGTCCTCGAAGTGACGCAGGCCGCTTGACGGGTCCCTGTCTTTTAACCAGTGTTCAAAACGTTCATTACTGGCACTGGTGAAATGTCCCTGGTAGTTAAATGGCCCGTACAGGCAAAAAACCCCGCCGCTGGCCAGCACCTTGCCTATGCCTCTGAACATTTCCTCTACCTCAGGCCAGGCCATTATGTGCGTGGTATTGGCGCTGAATACACCGTCATAACCGGTTTCAGGCCACGGGTCATGTGTTACATCGAGCGACAGGGGTGGCCGTACATTCTCCAGACAGGATTCTGTTCTCCAGGCATTGATGCTTGCATGGTTGCATTCCCTGTCGCTGGTCTGCCAGCTCAGGTGGGGCATTTTTCCGGAGAAATAGACAGCGTGTTGCCCGGTGCCGCTGCCGATCTCCAGAATCCGGCGGCAGGCTGAAAACTCATCACGAATGACATCCAGAATGGCTGCTTTGTTCTCGTCACAGGCTTCCGAGTACTGCTTCATGGTTCAAGGCACCTGTAATATGTCAGTGTACCAAGGAGTACGAAAGTATCCCGACATTCTGGCCTGCGTCCCCGTCCCCTTTGAAGGGGGCGGGACAGGGCGGGGGTAGTGTTAGTAAAAGCCTGACAGGCCGTCTCTTGCGAGACCGGCCTGTCTGTGAAACCAGGGCCTAATTTACAGCAATCTTTCTGGGCGCGGGTTTTTCCTGTTTCGGAATGCCGATTTCAAGTACTCCATTCGTGATAACAGCGCTGATGGCCTCTGTATTGACAGTATCCGGAAGGCTGAACTGGCGTACGAAACTGCCGTGGATGCGTTCCTTACGGCGGTAGGATTCACGGTTTTCCTCGCTGTTGATTGTGCGTTCACCCTTGATCGTCAACACACTGTCTTCCAGCGTGATGTCGAGATCCTCGCGGGCAACGCCCGGTATATCCGCCTCCAGTACATAGCGGTTATCTTCTTCGCGTATGTCCATGGCGGGCGTCCAGTCATGTGCCTGGTTTGCCGCGTCTGTTGACCGGGCGTTGAAGAAATACCGGTTGATTTCATTATCAAACTGGTCGAACAGGTTTGTGGGCTTGTAGCGTACTAAAGACATGGTGCTGCCTCCTGATATTGATTGTCACAATTGACTTGATCCCTAGATAGGGGCGCTGTAGTAAATTTCAAGTGAGGGGTGACAATCTTTGTGTGCTTCTCCGCCAACCGGACGGCAGGACATGCAGTTGGGTGTATGACGGGGTTGAGTCAAATGATTGTATCTGATAGAAAATATAGCAGGTGGTCTTGCCGGGGTTGCAGGTGTCACCCGGCATCGACGGGGTTTCCGGCTTGGGGTTGGCCGGAGTGGGCCAGGGTGGTGTTGTTTCCGCTTCCCGTTCTGTTTACAGATCCTGTTTTTCCAGGGCTGTTTCCAGAAAGGCCTCAAGCGCTTCTGTTGCTGTTTTGTCCATATTGATGAATTGCACCCCGACGTGAAATTCGTCCTGTGAAAGGCGTTCAAAGTGGATCAGGGTCGCCTTGCAGTTCATTGCCTGTGTTTTCAGATCGGGCAGCTGCAATTCGAAATGTATTTCGATCACAATATCCATGACCGGGCCGGGTGTTCTCCTGTTTTCGGGAAGGATGTTATGAATCGTATGACGCGTGCAGCCGAATTTCAGTCCGTCAACAGACAGGTCGTATACCTGTCCAGTTGAAAGATCACAATCCGGAGGCCCGACTACGCAAGGAATATCGGTTTTAACTCGTGGATGCTTTCTTTTAATCCAGAGGTGTCGTTTCATTTTACCCGGGCCTGTTGTGTCAAACTGTATGTTAAGTGGTTAGAGCGTGATTATTTATCAAACAAGGCTGGATACGCAGCCAGGTCAAGTAGCAATAATTGCTGAATAGTATACCTTCGGCGTTCCTGCCTGCCATTTTCCCACAAACCAGGGCGGGATATGCACTTTCCAGGTGTACGCTAAACCGGAGAGGCATCAATAAAAGCTTTCAGGGTAGTGTGCATCTTCACGGCGATGGCCCCAAGTCTTGCCTTATGCTCGTAGGGTAACAGTTCTAGGGCGTCTATCATTTCAGGATAGTCGGCCGTGGCATCAAGCATTCCTGTAATGAGTTGTCGTGCTTCCTGCTGCCGGATTTCCAGATTACGGATAAATCCGGACAGCGCCTCCCGGAGGCCGACGATGTGCTTGTCATCTCTTGCATATTCTCCATAATGACCGAACGGAAGGGGGCAAAGCAGGTTGTGACGGCTGTATGCACGCATGGGCGTGGGATCATAGACCGGTGAGAAACGCGCCGATTTATCCCACCCCAGTATGGACAGATTGCCAAGGTGCAGATCGCCATTACCCGTGAGCAATGCCATGATGATGCGGCCGAACAGGTGGCGTTTCGCTTCCCGACGGTTGCCGACCAGTGTCAGTGAGGGCGTATTGATGGCCTTGGTAATTCGCTCGTAGGAGCCGTCCAGATGCGTGTTGATATCACGTGCGCCTGCGGCGAGGATGGAAAAGCAGCTTTCCAGCGGCAGTGGCGTACCGTTCGCATCCCGGTCGAAGCGTTCGATTGCGATCGCGGGTATTCCCCCGACCTGGCAGCGCCAGTTACGGGGTACCTCGAATCCCGCCCTGGCGTGCATCTCGAACGCCAATGCTTCGATTTCTGTCATCCCGGGGTAGGCATTGGTAGACTCGAGTTTGAGTATTATGTCGATGCGCTCAGGGTCAATGCCTTTGCGAGGAGTCGATATCTCACCGGTCCAGCCGGTTGCCGGAATCGATAACAACAGTTTCGGAATAGCGCCGCCGACAGTGGGTGTTGGACCCAGCGTACGGAGCAGGGTCGCGGTATCAGCATCCAGCCAGGTCATCAGATCCTGTAACGTGCTGCCCAGTGATTCACCGACCGGCATCAGTGGTGCGGGCTGAGCATCTGCATACCAGCCGCGTGCCTTGTCGTCATCGGGAAACACATCGATGTGGCCGATGCCACCGTGGCCTGCCAGCATCAGTAACGCCCAGTCCTCATCAAAGCCCGGCGCCGGTGTTTGTCCGCGTGCGCGCAGGATGCCCAGCAGCATCTTGCGCTGGAAATTCTGTGCGCCTGCCGGTGGTATCAGGGCCTGAATGCGCGGATGCAGCATACCCGGCTGACGGAATACGACCGGCCGGTCAGCGTAAATTCGTGGCGGGTGCACCAGGCTGAACCCCGGAAGATCCATGCCGACGAAATCGGGCGTGTACTGGAATCGGGCATTTTGCTCGGTGATATACAGGCTGCCCATTTTGACAGGCTCGCCAGTGATGTGGCTCCATACCACCGCTTGACGATCGGGCATCAGAATAAGCTGCCGTGTTCGACGTCAACGACGAAGTCGTCGTCGGCCGTCAGGGTAAGACGCAGGCCAACCGCCGCCGCCAGTTTGCTTAATGACGAGTATGAGGCGTCCGACTGGTGTTTTATCCTGGAGACGGTGCCCGTGGAGAGGCCGGCGCGTTCCGCCAACTGTTGTTGATCCAGCCCCTGTTTTTTTGCGGCATCAAGGATTTGGTTAACAAGTTCGTGAACAGCGAGCTGTGACATATCAGTATATTGCGCTCTATAGCAATAATTAACTATATTTAAAAACAAAATGCGATATAACGCAATATTTATTCATTAGTGGATTGCGCAATACCGCAAATAATATAGGAAATTAGGCCTGAATTGCGATTAACCGCAATAGATGTCTCGATTTACACCCGTCGAAGCCTGTTTGGCCCCCTTATGTACGCCAGGTACTCAGCTTCCCTGTTCCAGCGCCATCTCCAGCTCCAGCCAGCTTTCCTCCAGCTCTGCCACTTTTGCTTCCAGACTTGCATGCGACGCGTTCAGTTCACTGATCCTGTCACGGTCGGGGCTGGTGTAGGTGGCGGGGTCTGCGAGTTGCTGGTTGACTGCGGCGAGTGCTGCCTGTGCGCTGGCCAGCGTGGTTTCGAGTTTGTTTTGTCTGGACTGCAACATCTTCCGGCTGGTCCTGGTGGCGCTTTGCGTGCGCGGCCTTTCCTGCCGGGCCTGGGTGGCGGCTTCGCGCGGGCGGCGGGTTTCGATCCAGCGCTTGTAGTCTTCCAGGTCGCCATTGAACAGTCTGGCTTCGCCATCGGCGACCAGCCACAGTTCGTCGGCCACGGCGCGGATCAGGCTGCGGTCGTGCGACACGATCACCACGGCACCGGTGTATTCCTCCAGCGCGATGGTGAGTGCGTCGCGCATGTCCAGATCGAGGTGGTTGGTGGGTTCGTCGAGCAGTAGCAGGTGCGGTTTCTGCCAGGCCAGCAGGGCGAGCGCGAGGCGGCTTTTCTCGCCGCCGGAGAAAGTCATTACCGGGCGGTCTTCACTGTCTCCGGCCAGACCGAAACGGCCGAGGAAGTTGCGCAGCGCCAGCGTGGTCTCTTTGGGCGCCAGTCGTTCCATGTGTTGCAGCGGCGTGGCTGCGTTGTCGAGATTTTCCAGTTGATGCTGGGCGAAGTAGCCGATACGGATGTCGGGGGTGATCTCCAGCGTGCCCGAGTCAGGCTGCAACTCTCCCGTCAGCAGTTTGATCAGCGTGGATTTGCCCGCGCCGTTGGGGCCGAGCAGGGCGATGCGCGCACCGGCACGCAGCACCAGTTCGATATTCCTGAACAGCGTCTTGTCGCCGTAGGCGAAGCCCACCTTTTGCGCGCGCAGCAACAGGTCCGGGCCGCGTTCCGGCGCCTCGATCTCCAGTTCGAAATAACCGTCGGTGACATGCACGGCGGCGATGCGTGTAATCCTGTCCAGCGCCTTGATGCGGCTTTGCGCCTGTTTGGCCTTGGTGGCCTTGGCCCGGAAGCGGCGCACGAAGTCTTCCAGATGCGCGATCTTTTCCTGCTGTTTGTTGAATGCCTGGGTCTGCAGCGCGATCTTTTCCGCGCGGGCGCGCTCGAAGTCGTCGTAGTCGCCGGTGTAGCAGTCTATGGTCTGGTCGTGCACATGGGCGATGCGGTTGACGCAGGCGTTGAGGAATTCGCGGTCGTGCGAGACCAGCAGGATGCTGCCGGGGTAGCGCGCCAGGTATTGTTCGAGCCAGAGGATGGCTTCGAGATCGAGGTGGTTGGTGGGTTCGTCCAGCAGCAACAGATCGGCGCGACGCATCAGCGCGCGCGCCAGATTCAACCGCATGCGCCAGCCGCCGGAGAAACTGGTAACCGGGCGGGCCAAAGTGTCGTTGGCAAAGCCAAGCCCGTTCAGCAGTTGCGCGGCGCGTGCCCCGGCGCCATAGCCGTCGATGTCCTCAAAACGCTGTTGCGCAGCGAACCATTCAGTATTGTGATTTTCGCGCGCCAGCGATTTCTCCAGCAGACGCAGTTCGGCATCGCCATCGAGTACGAACTCCAGCGCGGGCCGGTCGGAGTTGGCGATCTCCTGTTCGACGAACGCGACGGTCTTGCCGGGCTGCATGGAAACCTCGCCGCCATCCGGCTTGATTTCGCCGCGTATCAGGCGAAACAGCGTGGACTTGCCGCAGCCGTTCTTGCCGACCAGACCGATGCGCTGGTTGGTAAAGGCCTGCAGATTCACATCCTGGAACAGCGGGATGCCGCCTTGCAGGTAAGACATATTCTGGATATTGAGCATGGGCGTGATGATAGCAGACCGATACAATGGGCCGGATACGTTTTCAGTGACGATAAAAAACAATTCAAAAATGTATCCGGCCCATTTTATAAATCATTCCCGCGAAGGCGGTACAAAAGCGCGTAGCGCGTTGAACGCCCAAAGGGCGGCCCGAAGGGTGAGCGCAGCGAATAACCCAGAATGTGCGGGATTTATACAGACTGGATTCCGGGTCTCCGCTGAGCTCCGCCCGGAATGACGATGCCTTTGGATTAAGTAAGTACCATTTGTATCCGGCCCTTTTTTATTCTTTTGTTTGACAACTTGCGTGGTGGGTTCTTCAATTACCATTATCTTCGCAAATAAAAAAAGGCCACCCCGTTCGGGTGGCCTTTTCGATTGGTGGAGGCGGCGGGAATCGAACCCGCGTCCGCAAGTCCTCTGCCATCGGCTCTACATGCTTGTCCCGGTCTATTAATTTAACTGACTGCTACCCGACGGGCAGGGAAGACAATCAGCGAGTTCGGTAAGTTTTAGCGTATCCACCCCGAACGAGCTTCAACGCGATCTTGTGAGAGTCGACGCCTGAATGTCTCCTGTCCGAGGACGGGTGACCTGGACGCACAAGCACGGCTCCAGTCAGACGGCACCCTACAGGGGTTTAAGCTGCGAGTGCGTAGTTGTCGTCGTTGGCAACTAAATGTTTGCAGATGGATTTACGAGGTATCCTGCACCTCGGCATGCACCTCAGGTTTCGCAACCCACGTCGAAACCAGGTCGCCCCCGAAGAACGATTAATAAGATAGCATAGAATCTGAAAAGTTTCGTTGTTGAGCAAAATAATCGGCTGGGCTTGATTTTTCGGGTTTTAGCCCAAACTAAGTTGAAGCGAGCAGGTCTTACTGATACTTGTGTCCCGCTACCGGGCTTGATAAGGGTAATCGATTATGATGCGAATAGTACTGTTTCTGGCGACCAATGCGGCCATCCTGGTACTGATCAGCGTGGTCTTCCAGGTCTTCGGGTTTGAAGGCATATTGGCCGAGAACGGGGTGGACCTGAACCTGCAGGCACTGCTGGTCATGTCTGCCGTGATTGGTTTTGGCGGCTCTTTCATCTCGCTGGCCATATCCAAGTTCATGGCCAAGCGTTCCATGGGGGTCAGGGTCATCGAGCAGCCGGCCAATGCTTCCGAGCGCTGGCTGGTGGAGACGGTGAGGCGCCAGGCGCAGATGGCCCGTATCGGGATGCCGGAGGTTGGTATCTTTGATTCGCCGCAGCCGAATGCCTTTGCGACCGGCATGCGACGCAATAACGCGCTGGTTGCTGTGAGTACGGGGTTGCTGCAGCGCATGAATGCTGATGAAGTCGAGGCCGTGCTGGGGCACGAGATTACCCATGTCAGCAACGGGGACATGGTCACGATGGGTTTGATACAGGGCGTGGTGAATACCTTTGTGATCTTCCTTTCACGGATCATCGGGCATGTTGTTGACCGGGTCGTGTTCAAGACAGAGCGCGGTTACGGGCCGGCCTATTACATCACCTCGATTGTTGCCCAGATTTTTCTGTCCGTTCTCGCGTCCGTTATTGTTATGTGGTTTTCACGCCGGCGTGAATTTCGTGCCGATGCCGGCGGTGCCTCACTTGCCGGGCGCGGCAAGATGGTTAGTGCCTTGCAGGCCTTGCAAAGAGAACAGGAGCCCCATGACCTGCCGGGCGAGTTTGCGGCCTTTGGTATTTCCGGTGGTCTGGGCAGTGGTCTCAAGAGGCTGTTTATGACCCATCCGCCGCTGGAGGAACGCATCGCGGCCTTGCAGGCATCTGTATAACGGGTGTGATTACGGCAGGGGGCAGGTCACCAGTGCGGGTTCATCAGGAAACAGGTCGTGCAGGTCACCATGGGAGAGGGGCTCGCCTTCTTCCTCAAAACGCTGCCAGATCTTCTCCCGGCGTTCGTCATCACACCAGAATCCGGCCGGCAGGATGCATACCGGCTCGCGCCGGAGATCGGTTATAACCCCGGGTTCTTTCAGTTTTCCGGACATAAGGCCTGGTGGATATTTCAGTGTATAATCCGTAAGATACAAGATTATCCAGACGCGTGATACAGTCATTTTCATACATGCTGCTCCCTGGAGTCCTGAACCAGGGAATTACAGGAAAGGGATTATAAATGCTGGAACATGTTCCCCTGTTCTCCGGGCTGTCGGATGAGGCGCTGGCCGAAATCGAACATCACGGCTCGGTCAAATCCTACAAAAAGAATACCATCGTCATCAACCAGGACGATGAAACCTATTCCCTGTATGTCATCCTGTCAGGCAGCGTCAAGGTTTTTGTCAGTGGTGAAGACGGGCGTGAGGCGGTGCTTAATCACCAGGAGGCGGGCGATTATTTTGGCGACCTTGCATTGATTGACAAGCAGCCGCGCGTGGCCTCGGTCATGACGACGGAGCCGTCGAAATTCATGATTATTTCCCGGGAGGATTTCCTGGCATGCCTGTCGAAGAACCCGGAGATTGCCGTCAACCTTATCAAGCCAATGACCAGCCGCATCAGGATGCTGGCAAAGAATGTCAGTAGCCTGGCATTACTCGACGTGTATGGACGTGTGGCTCGAATTCTTCTTGAGCAGGCGGAGCAGCAGCAGGGTGATGTTCTGGTTACGGACAAGCTGACCCAGCAGGAGATTGCCGACATGGTTGGCGCCTCACGTGCAATGGTCAGTCGCATACTGAAGGATCTGAAAGAGGGCGGTTATATCTCGATCGAGAACAAGCGTATTACCATCCATCAGAAACTGCCTTCCCACTGGTAACATCGGGCGATACATACAGCTTGCAGTTGCCCCGTCAGTCACTGACAGAAAATACCACCGGCTTGCTCAGGGATCCGTGATTAAAGTCACCCAGCAGCAGGTCTTCGTTGACATCTCGCGCGTGGACAACCCAGGAGTACATCCCGCCGCTCTTCACCAGTCCTGGTGGCAGGGTAAGCACCGGTTCGGTGAGCAGCCCTGAAGAATGGATCAATTGGTCATCGTTCCACTGGTCCCTGATAAAGACCTGGTAAAAACCCGCTCCCGGAACCGGGTCCCATCTCAATTCACGTGGAGGACCCCCGGTTTCCTCGTCATGGCCGGGACGTTGTCCGCGAGCCCTGTCCATGGTCAAGATGCGTACATAGTCCTTTGCCGTGTACACAGCCCCGTTTGACAGCGTGATCTGTGCGGTATACCAGCCGTCTTTCGAGGCCTCCGGCACATCCAGCTGGTTCATGAATACATGTTTTTCCTTCTTGTTTTCCTGTTTTATAACCCGGTAACGGGTGAGATCCAGCTGCGCCAGAAGCTGGCCATCCGGATCCATGACATCAATTTTCTGTACTTCGCCATACCGGGTGGTTGAAAACAGTAGCATAAAAAACAATTTCCGATTCGGCCAGTTGCAGACATGAATATCAAAAAAACCGGCATCGTTGTAATGCGTGTCCTTTGGTGTATCGGCACGGCTCGGGTTTACGGCAACCGGATTCAGCATGGCAGCCAGTACAATGGAAAGAATACAGAGAGTGACCTTGCTGTTCATGCGGGACCTGTCATTGTTCATGTGTAATTCCCTCCATTATTTTCCGGTTCGCTTCACGCAGCCTGAGTGACAGGCTGCGCAGCATGCCAATACTGATTTCCGGGTAGCTCTGCATCAGCCCCTTCAGGCGTGTTTTGTCCAGCGACAGTACTGTCGTATCCTCAAGTACATATGCGCTCGCGGAGCGTGGCTGGTTGTCGAGCAGGTTCATTTCCCCGCAGCAGTCGCCTGCTTCCAGGGTTGCTATAAAGGTGCTGCTGGATGCATCCGGGTCAATAGAAATGCCTACCTTCCCGGAGACAAGAATATAAAGGTGGTCACCCTGATCATTGATCTCGAAAATCCGGTCACCCTTGAAGAATTGTTGCGTCTCCAGGGCCTGCGCGACCATGCGCAAATCATCGGTGTTAACCATCGAAAAGATGGGGGACTGTTTTAACAGTATCAGGCGCTCAAATAGATCAGGCACAGGTTTTCCCCGGCTCCAGCGCCTGTACTCCACATGATTTCAGCCAGTCATTCTCGTGATTTGCACACCAGTACAGGGCCTCGTCAAGGTTCTGAAATGTGCTGCCGTCCCTGCAGGCGTCATTGCAGGCCGCGTTCTCCAGAATATTATTCAAGCTTTTAACGATATGTTTCCTGTCAAGATTGCCGAGGACTTCGCAGGCATTTGCAACATGACGCGAGTCGCCGCTCAGGAACCCTCCGCGGATTATCCCCAGTACCCCGGGATCATACAGGGGTTCCATTGCCATCAGGGCCAGTTCAATGGTCTGGTCGAGATGTTCCTTCAGCACATGCCTGAGCCAGGTATGGGCGGTATCCGGATCACGGGCAGGACTTTCCCCAAGCATGCACAGGGCCTGCTGCAGTACGCGGGCCTCTTCAGACTTGGTGCGGGCGAGTTCTTCAAACGCGCTGGCCGGCAGGGTGGATTCAAGCAGTGATCTGAGCAGGGATTGCTGGGCACGCGGACTGCCCCGGTTGTCGGTTATCCACTTCAGCGCAAGATCCTCATAGGCATCTGCAACGGCCTTCAATGTGTTAATGCCCGCGGTGCGCACCCTGATATGACCATCACCGATGGCCTGCAACAGGAGTTCATCGCGTTGTCCTGCGTCTGCCAGGTGCAGGCAGCTTGCAGCGGCCTCGCGCAGTTCCGGGTTCTCGCTTGTCAGTGACCGGGCAAGGGGCTCAAGCACCTCGGGGCTGGTTTCTTCCTGCCATGCGCGCATGGCGTGCATGGTCCGGATCTTTACTTCGCTGGGGCCCTGGTTGAGCAGTTCCAGGAATGCCTGCTGGTAGCGTTCCAGCAGCAATGATTTTTCACCGTCAGACAGGCTGGCAAGGTCGGCAATAATATCCAGCGATGCCAGTTGCGCATCCCTGCCTGCTGTCAGCAATGTCTGCCATGTCTCGATTATCCGGCCCCGTTCAGTCCCGCCGCCCGGGCCTTGCAGGCCTGCATGGATGGCCAGTGCGCGCAGGCGGGGATTGTCACTGTCCATCTGCCTGATGGATTCCGGGCCTGCCAGCAGGTCGCCTTTATTGATCAGCATCCGCATGATCATCACCCTGAGGTGCGCGTCGCCACTGCGGGCAATGCTGTGCAGTTCCCCTGCATGGGGTGTGATGTCCAGTGATTCCAGCAGTGCAAGCATGCGGTTCATTGCCGCATTGTTCTTGCCCCGGGTATGCTGAATAATAATTTCAGGGGCCCTTTCGGGGAAAGAGGCAACCAGGGCCCTTGCAAATGCGAGTGAAACATCCGTGTCAGGGTGACTGATACCGCGCATGATTTCGCCCATGGCTTCATCACTGCAGCCAGCCAGTTGAGAGTACATTTGTTTGTCCGGAAGAAACAGTCGCTCCTTCAGGTTGGAGATCAATGTGCCTACATAGGCGCGATTCATGCGGATGTTGAAGAACAGGTAGAGGCCCGCAGCAATCATACCGGGCGCCAGGAAATATTCAGGATGACCCAGGCGTTGCATCAATATCAGTATCAGGCCGCCTGCCAGCAGCGCAAGTGGCAGCACGATAGCGACCGACATGGCGCGTGCACGCCCCTGTATGTAGTCGGGCAGGGCATTGAAAAACATGCTCCTGATCGGGTTCCTGAAGGCCGGCATAAGGGCATCCTTGTTCAGGCTGCCGAGCAGTGCGGCAGGCAACGCGAAGCTGAATGTCAGTGCCATGAGGCTGGCCAGTGTGGTCCACGGAAACAGCAGGTTGACTGTGCGGATGCCAAAGCGCCTGATTGTGCGATTGGTTACGAATAATTGTGTAAACAGTGCGATTGAGCTGGTTACGGCAGACAGCAGGCCAAAGAAACGGGTCAGGCTTTCTTCTGACTCGAAGGTCTGGGTATAAATACGGTTGACGCTGTAACACAGGATGTAGAAGGCAACCACCATAAAAAACAACGCAAATGAAGAAGCGCGCAGCAGATCGGACGAAAAGGTGAACCTGATCCCCTGGTTGATTTGACCGATACAGTCTTTTACCTGATGGCGTGATTTTTTCGGAGCCCGGAAATGGGTCGAGGCACCGTGTCGCCTGTGCCGGATAAATATCAGGATTGTTCCCATAATCAACAGCAGGCACCAGAACAACAGCAGGTTCCGGGTCCCGAACAACGGTGCGGCGATGAGCAGGAACAGGCCGCCGATAATGGTGCCGGTCTGGGCCCCGGCGTAGATCAGCGGTGCCAGTCGTTTGGTCTGGATCATATTCATGTTCTGGTTCATGTACAGGGCGGCATGCACCAGCAACAGTTCGGAGGCGACTTCGTAAATAATGTAGTAGGCAGGGTAGATCAGGGTGGCGGTGCTCGCCGACATGACCATCCAGCTGCAAAACACCAGGACGAAAAGCGTCGTAAACAGGGCCTTGAAGAATGTTTCGGCGGGCACGCGGTCCGCAAAAGCGGCATACACCATGCTGGTGGTCGCCAGTGTCACACTCTGGAACAGGTACATCAACGGCAGGTATTCAAACCCCAGCCGCTTCAGGAACAAGGCATCCGCCGTGCTGCGCCCGATGGCCATGCCGGTGCTGACCAGCAGGAAGAAGAGCAGGAAATATAATACATTGCCGCGCTCCCCCTGGCGGATGAGCAGCAGTTTTTCAAGACGCTCTAGCATGATGGTTGCGCTTGACTGGTTTCTCCGGGCTATTGAAACGGGAACATTTTCATGGGTTTCGCCATCTGATTCACATTCCCGGACATGTGGCCAACGGTTCTGTTCATGCCATCAAACTGGTTATTCAGTACCTGCATGCTGGAGGTCATGTTCGCAACACTGCCATTCATGTATTCGAGCTGGTTAACCATTGAGTGCATGTCTGAACTCAAGGTGCCCAGGTTTGAGTCCATGCTGTCTACCGACCGGCCCAGGGCAGGCATAACCATGACGCTGTCATTCAGCACGGTCATGGTGTGGTCTACCTGGCCAAGGGTCTTTGTAACGAGGGTAAGGTTCTGGTTCATGTTGCTCATGTACCCCGACATGTTATTCATATGCACCGTGATGGCAGAAAAGTCCTTGGTGAGAATGAAAATCAGGTAGAACAAGGCAAGCCCCAGCATCATCATGCTGAGCATGCCGAAGCGGATGATTTGTGTGGTCCGCCTGCCAATACGGATACTGAGCTGCTCTCTGTGGGCCATGCCCTCGTTGAAATTACGCAGGGCGCTTTCAACGATTTCTGCAACTTCTCTTGAATTATTATTTTCCATTTCCGGCCTCCAGGGCACTGCCTGTAATTATTATGGAAGCTGATTAATCGTACTTCCGTCATTCCGGCGAAAGCCGGAATCCATTATCCCATGGACTCGTAACATATGGATTCCGGATCACCCCCGGGTCAAGTCCGGGGTTCGTCCGGAATGACGAATTGATCAGGGTTTCCCTATGTCAATCTGTGTGTCGTGGCCGCTAATCGGCTAGCAAGTATTTTGTTCAGGTTTCTGAATACCTTGGTGGCAATATACGGGTAACGGCGGCTGAGACGATCAAGATTATCCTGTGTCAGGCATAAAAGCCGGCAGTCCTTCGCGACATCGACATTGGCCGTGCGCTTTTCAAAAAACAACCCGGCTTCGCCGACGACATCGCCGCGTTCGTGTGTGGCAACCTCGATATGACCGTTGTCTCCTTCAATGGACGTACTCAGTTTCCCCTCGATCACCACGTACATTTCAGAAGCGTTGTCACCTTCATGGATGATGCGTTCCCCCACAGGTGCATTGACCATCTTTCCCATGATGGCAACGATTTTTGCCTGCGAAGGCCGCAGTCCTTTCAGCAGGGGGATGGTTTCCTGCGGGCTCTTGCCCAGGTCAACTGTCAGTACATCCCACAGGGTTGTAATACGACAGGAGACGCTGAGTGCCGGGGTCAGCATGAAATCGCATAGCCAGGCTACTGCGAGCGCATAGGAGGCCATGATGCCTACCTGGGCCTGCATACGCAGTTCGCTCGTCATGAGTACCAGGAATCCCAGGCAAAGCCCGATCGAGGTGTAGGTCACGGGCCTGCCTACGGCCTTGAGCGCCACCAGGGTTGTCTTTCTCGAGTCGGCAAAGCGCTTGTTCTCGCTGCTGAACCGTGCGAAATAGTGGATCGTGTCATCAATGGCGATGCCGAGCACCATGGGTGCAATCAGGCTGGTGCTGGGGTTCAGGCTGATATCAAAGAAACCCAGTGAGCCAAAATATATTGCAATGGGGAGAATGTTCGGCAGGAGAGCGATAAAGCCAATCCGCTGGGACATGAACATAATCGACAGGATGCCGTAGACGATAATCAGCGCCAGGCCAATGCTTCTTGCCTGCCCGATAATAATGTCCGAGAGGGTTTCGCTGATGAGTACCGGGTTGCCGGTGGCGGTTGCTGAAAGCTGTTCAGGCAGTTCTTTCAGGTGATCCCTGATGCGCTTAATGAGCGCCGACATGTCATCGGAATCAATGACGCTGGAGCTGACGACTATGTTGGTTGTCTGGTAACGTGAATCCACGATTCTTTCCAGGTCATCTGTGGCACTCAGAAACAGCAGTTGGGTGACCAGGGTTTTGCTCTCGGGGATGCTGTAAAAGGCCGGGTCGTTCTCATGGAAGGCCTGGTTCACCAGCATCAGGTAATCCACTATGGACATTGTGCCGCCAATCTCGGGCTGCTCTTCGAGCCATGATTGAAGCTCTTTCAGGACGCGAAGATTCTGGGGGTCCTTGAAGGCATTGCTGTGGTTGCCTTCGACGACAATATAGAACGGATTGGCGCCGCCGAGCTTCTCATTGACGAGTTCAAAACCTTTTCGTACGTCCGACTCGCTGGAGAAGTTTGTAATCGTCTCCGTGCTGACATGCATCCTGGTCATGCCGGCCAGTGCAAACAGGAACAGAATCGCCGAGCCGATAAAAATCAGGCGGCGTTTTTCCAGGTCAAATATCGCTACCTTGTCAACGAAACGATCGAATCCCCGGCTGGTCATGGAATGTTTTCCGGATTCCCATTTACCGGTTTTGAAGTCCAGTGCCTTCATTAGTGCGGGCGTGAAGGTCACTGAAAGTATTGATGTGTAAATCACGCCGATGGCGGAAAAGATGCCGAATTCCTCGACGGCTTCAATCGGGTTGGCAATCAGGGCGATGAAACCGGCAATGGTTGTCAGACCCGTCAGCAGAACCGGCAATGTCATGTGCCCCAGGGTGTCAACGACGACTGCATGGCGCGATGCGTTTTGCTGGCGTAGCTGCTGATATTCAGAAACCACGTGGACGGAATAGGACAGGCCGAGAATCATCAGCAGGGGAGGCACCAGGATCGAGATCATGCTGAGTGAGTAGCCGAGCGCTGCAATGGTTCCCAGTGTAAAAATTACGCCGACGGCAACCGTGACCAGCGGTACGATGACAGCGAGTACAGTGCGAAAGGCGAGCGCAAGCACAATAGCCAGGACCAGAGTTATGATCAGGGGAATCCATGTCAGGTCCCTTGTCAATACGCCGATCATGGCAAACTTCAGATAGGGTGTTCCGGCCATGAATACTCCATGACCACCCTGTTCCTCCGCGATAATGCTTGTGATCTTCTCGTGTATACCGCCGCGAATATATTCGCGGTCGGAAATGTCGTTGAAATACACGACCAGCGCGGTAGCCTGGCTGTCGGTTGAAACCAGTTTGCCAGCATACACGGGATTGCCAAGTACCCGTGACCTGACCTCTTCAAGACTGCTGGTCCCGTCCTTCAGTCCGGTTATGAGTGGCGATATATCGAGATCGTCTTCGGTGCTGCGTATATCGAGTACGTTGGATAGCGATACGACGTGATGAACGGCATCGAGTGATTCGATGCGTTCTGTCATTCGTTCAATGGTGTCGAGTGTTTCGCGGGTGAAAACGTCATCGGCGGTCAGCGCGACGATCAGTGTCTCGTCATTGCCGAATACGCTTCGGGTGTGATCGTAGAACTGTTTTGCCGGCTGGTCCCTGGAAAGCAGGCGATTGGCCGAGGGGTCAATATTCAGACGTATTTCGCCGCTGGTCGGATCAATAATGGCAGTAAGCGCCAGTGCGGCGAGAAGCAGAACAAGTGTCAGGGTTAAGCCGGTGTAGCGGGAGACCAGCTCGGAGAGTTTATTGTTGATGCCCATTATTCGGGGATAATCGGCGGGGCTTTTTTCTTTGTCAGCTGGGTCGGGTCGAAAAGATCATCTTCCAGTGGAACATTGACGGTGATTTCATTAACCACGATCGTGGTTTTCGTTTTGTCCCGAAGGTCCTTGATCAGCACCTCCATGGGGACTTGAATGTTACCTGCTGGCCTGATGTTCTCGGGCTCGACGGTCAGCAATTTGCGCAACTGGCCTCCATTCTCAAAAAATTCGGTTTTCAGGGTGACGCAGGTTTCGATATCAATATAACTGACTATTTTTTCATAGCCGGAATCATCTCCGGGGTAACTCTTGATGACATAGACAGGACGGCCATCCAGCACTTCATCCGGCTGCTGCTCCGCTTTCATTTTGGTCATGACGCCTTGCATCCGCTCGAAGTCCTCATAGGAAAAGTCTGTCCCCAGCATGGAGTTGGAGATATTCCTGGACGTGATCTTGCGCACCTTGAACAGGCTCGGCATATAGATGTACATGTCATTCTGTGGTTCGTTCTGGATAATCAGGAAGCGTGCGCCTCGTACATCCGTCGGCTCATGCATATACATGAGTACTTTTGCCGGCGCATCCTTGACGCGTTTCCAGTAGACATCGGCCTGCAGGATCGACTCGTAGCCACCGCGATCGCGTGCACGCATTTCTATGGCCTGTACAGACGTTGATTCAGGGATGTTTTTTGCCATGCAGGATCTGACGGCTTCAGGAATGTCCATGGCGTAAGCCAGTGTGGCCTGGGACAGCATTAGCAACAAGAACAGGATTTTGTACATAGTGCTGCAAGCCTTCTTCTCTTTTAAAGTCAAAATGTTATATGTTTGTTTTGAACATGGCAATGGCGCGGGCGATGAAATACCGATGGAATCCCGGGTGGTTCATTGCGCGCGCGTCTGTGCAGGTCGCAAATCAGACCAGTGGCGTTGCCGGAACCCGGTGAACACAGTCACAAGCGGACTGTCGTATGCTGTTAAGGGTGCGTCTGGCAGGGATTGTTACACAGTCGGATTTACCCGTGTATACGGGTAAACACGCACACGGGGTTATGGGAAAAACCATTAATATATCAATGGCAAAGCTATTCTCTCAAGGGCTGCTGATGTTCTCTCTCATGACGGGCCTGTCAGCCGCTGTTGCAGGTGAAGAGAGCGGACCGGTTGCCATGCTTCGGGCCATGACGGAGCAATTGATGGAGATTGCCGACCATAGGCCGGAAATTCTTGATGACCCGTTGGAATTACGCATTATTGCCAATGAAGTTGTGCTGCCGCATGTGGATTTCACGATGTTGTCCCGCTGGGTGCTGGGTAAGCACTGGCGCAGTGCGACCGTGGCTCAGCAGGAGGCTTTCATTACTGAATTCAGGGAGTTGCTGCTAGGGATCTACCTGCGCTCGGTGAGTGCTTACAAAGACAACACAATACAGTTCCTGCCGGTGCGCGAAGGCATACAGGGAAATCAGGTAGTGGTGCATGCGCTGGTCGAGCAGAAAAATGGTCCTGTTGCCCATGCCGCGTTTCGTTTGCACCGGATGGGCAGTGAATGGCTGATTTTCGATGTCATAGTCGAGGGTATCAGCCTGGTTAACTCGCACCGCTCCACTTTCTCCCGGGAAATACACAATTATGGCATCGATAAGCTGATTGAGCGGCTGCGGTTGAAGAACGAGAGCAATGCCGGACAGCGGGTTGCCGGGGGCGGATAGGGTTGTTGTCCGGATGAATTCGGCCGGGTTTTTACCGGCTCAGGTGCTGATAAAGCATTCCCACGAATTTTTCTCTTGTAATAAATCCGCCACCACAGGTTTCGTCAAGGTTTGCAGCCGGCCCGTCAGACTGGACCTGTGCCAGTGAGGCGTTCTCGCTCAACAGGGTTTTGAGGCGGGCGGTGACGGTTTGTGGCATGTCACGACAGTCAGCCAGTTCCTGCCTGTTGCTGACGGGTCCGTGCCCGGGAATGAAGATGGTCTTGTCATTGACTGTTTCAGGCACGTGGTTAATGACGCGGATACAGCCATCGGCCGACCCACCGCTGCCTGTGTCATTGAACGGGTACATGCCCGCCAAATAAACCTGGTGCAGGCCTTTGCCACGTTCCGTTCATCCGCGATACAACGCCTAGCGCCCGCGCATGATCCTTTGTTTATCCCGGTTCCAGTCCTGGTCTTTCTTGGCGGCTCGCTTGTCATGGGCCTGTTTGCCGCGTGCCAGCGCAATCTCCAGTTTTGCCCGCCCGTGTTTCCAGTACAGGGCCAGCGGGATGAGGGTAAAGCCCTTGCGTTCCACTGCGCCAATCAACCTGTCCAGTTCACGCCGGTGTAACAGCAATCTGCGGGTACGTGTGGGGTCGGCCTGTATATGGGTGGAGGCGCTCAGTAGCGGGCTGATATGCACCCCGAGCAGCCAGGCCTGGTGGTCTTTTATCAGCACATAGCTTTCTGTCAGTTGCACGTGGCTCTCGCGCAGGCTTTTTACCTCCCAGCCCTGCAAGGACAGCCCGGCCTCAAAGCGGTCTTCTATGAAATAGTCATGGCGTGCTTTTTTGTTAAGCGCGATGGTGCTGGAGCTGCGCCTGGAGCCGGATTTTTTCTTTCCCATCCGCGCAGTATATCAACCTCTCGATACGGGGCGTACCCAAGCGGCGCGTCCGGTTGTTATAGGCCATGATTTCACGGACAATGCGCGTGCTGTCTGGCCGCGCGCGCCCTGGAGACCAGCTATGTCGACCGAAAGAGTTTCAATTCATGGACAATGGTCCAGCCGCCTGGCATTTGTCCTTGCCGCCACCGGCTCGGCTGTAGGGCTGGGTAATATCTGGAAGTTTCCCTATATCACCGGCGAAAACGGTGGTGGCGCCTTTGTACTGGTTTACCTGCTTTGCATTGCCGTTATCGGGATCCCGATCATGATGGCCGAGGTCATGATCGGGCGTCGTGGCCGCCAGAGCCCTGTGAATACCATGCGTACCCTGGCGTATGAGGAAAACGCCAGCCCACACTGGAAATGGCTGGGGTGGGCGGGTGTTCTTGCCGGTTTCCTTATCCTCTCCTATTACAGCGTGATCGCCGGCTGGGCACTCGCCTATGTATTTCGTGCCGGCAGCGGCCTGTTTACCGGCCTGACCGCCGATGGCGTACAGAGTATTTTTCACAACCTGGTGGGTGAGCCGGAGCGTTTGCTGGCCTGGCATACAATTTTCATGACAATGACCATGCTGGTAGTGGCGCGCGGTGTCAGCGGTGGACTGGAGAAGGCCGTGCGCCTGTTGATGCCGGCACTGTTCGTTTTATTGCTTGTGCTGGTTGGTTATGCCTGGAACAGCGGTTCATTTGAACAGGCTGTGAGCTTCCTGTTTGCACCGGATTTCAGCAAAATAACCGGGAACGGCGTGCTGATCGCCATGGGGCATGCGTTCTTTACCCTCAGCCTGGGTATGGGGGCGATCATGGTTTACGGTTCCTATCTGCCGGATAACGCCTCGATTGCGAAAACATCTATAGCGGTATCATTGGCGGATACCCTGGTAGCGCTGTTGGCCGGGTTGGCGATCTTTCCAATCGTGTTTGCCAATGGCCTTGAGCCGGCAGTCGGGCCCGGGCTGATCTTCCAGACACTGCCGATTGCCTTCGGCCACATGGAAGGCGGCGCCTTTTTCGGGATGCTGTTCTTTATCCTGCTGGTATTTGCGGCCTGGACCTCGGCTATTTCGCTGATTGAGCCGGCGGTTGCATGGCTGGTGGAAAACAGGGGAATGACCCGTGTATTTGCATCTGTGGTGGCCGGTATGGTTACCTGGTTATTCGGTATGCTGACGGTGTTTTCATTCAATATATGGTCCGAGGTACAACTGCTGTCCGGTTTTTCGGTATTCAAGGACAGTACTATTTTTGATTTGCTGGACTACCTGACGGCCAATATCATGCTGCCACTGGGTGGTCTGCTGATCGCGATATTTGCGGCATGGAAAATATCGCGTGAATCGAGCATGGACGAGCTGGCCATGGGTGGTGGTTTTTTCTACCAGATATGGCGATTCCTGGTGCGTTATATCACGCCGGTCGCTGTCGTTATTGTCTTTCTGAATGCGATCGGAATCATCTGATTCCCGCTTTCGGTCTGTTAATTGACCAGGAAAATATTTTGGTTTCTATATACCGTTCTGCGTTATTGCCCTACACGCCGGAAGAAATGTTTAACCTGGTAACGGATATTGAGGCCTATCCGGAATTTCTTCCCTGGTGCAGTGGCGCCGAAGTCCTCATGCAGGAAGAACATGGTGTAACGGCCCGGATCGATTTTTCCGTGGGTAATGTCAGCAAGTCCTTTACCACCCGTAACGTGCACCGGACGAACGAGGAAGTTGCCATGCATCTGGTGGACGGGCCTTTCAGCGCACTGCAGGGTTTTTGGCTCTTCCAGGCGCTGGGCGAGGAGGGCTGCAAGATCAGTTTATCCCTTAACTATGATTTCTCCAGCCGCATGGTGAGCCTGGTGGTGGGGCCGGTGTTCGGCAATATCACAAGTACCCTGGTGGATTCGTTTCAAAAACGGGCCTTGGAGATTTATGGCAGACGCTGAGAGAATCCATGTTGAAGTGGTTTATGCACTGCCGCACAAGCAGGCCATCCTGGCGCTTGCGGTTGAGCCGGATGCCACGCTGGAACAGGTCATCCGGGCCTCTGGCATCCTCGAGCAGTTTCCCGAGATCAACCTGGCCCATAACAAGGTTGGCGTATTTGGCAAGCTCGGCAAGTTGACCGACACGCTGCATCCCGGTGACCGGGTCGAGATTTACCGGCCCCTGATCGCTGACCCGAAGGTTGTCAGAAAACAGCGTGCCGCGCAGGGTAAGGTGATGAAGAAGGGTGCTGGCAAGTAGCTGCGAATCGTCCAGGACGATTCCTGAAGAACCTAACCAAACACATTGATTGTCGGAAGTTCACCGGGCAACAGTTTGCACCTGCAGGGCAGAATTCATCCGGCCAATCCCGACCGGTCGAATGAATTCGACCCTGCAGTGCTTTCTCGATTCGTAACCGCGCAGCGGGGTGAAGTGCTGGCAACGGCGAATTTTCCAGTGTTTCCCCTAGAGGATCTCTTCTTCCGGTTTGCGAAAGGTAATCCAGTGCCACATCCTGTTGAATATTCCGCGCTCGACACGTTCATGGGCAGGGACCGTCAGGGTCACCTGCTTTGGCCTGGAGGGTGCATTTTTACCTTCAGGGGCCGGAAACATGGAGCCTTCAATACGTTCAAGGGTATTGCCGTCAAAAAATACGGTTACACGATCTTCGGTAACTTCGCCATAACCGGGTTTGAGTCGATAGATGTAGTCCCAGCGATCCTGGTGAAAGACATCCGACACCATGGGTGAGCCCATGATGAACTGCACCTGACGGCGGGTCATGCCGGGTTCCAGCAGGTTAAGCGCATCCTGATCGATCACATTACCTTGCTGAACATCGATTTTATGCACCAGGTGAAAATGAGAGGTTGAGCAGCCTCCAAGCCACAGGCTTGCAATGGAGGTAATAATAATGAGAAGCTTTTTCATTGGCAGGTTCGTCTGGTTTCCTTCAAAATGACGGCCGCATGATACCCCAAGATTGTATTCAATGGCATGACGAGGAGTAGATCTATTGGAATCCAGTGACTTACGCAAGGCTGGCCTGAAAGTAACCCTGCCGAGGATGAAGATCCTGGATATCCTGGAGGGTAGTGGCGCCCGGCATCAGAGCGCGGAGGATGTCTATAAAGTGCTCCTGGACATGGGCGAAGACATCGGGCTGACCACGGTTTACAGGGTATTGACCCAGTTTGAAGGGGCCGGTCTGGTCAAACGCCACCATTTCGAGGGGGGGCATTCGGTTTTTGAGCTGGACCAGGGTGACCACCACGACCATATCCTGTGTGTGAAATGTGGCAGGGTCGATGAGTTCATCGACGAAACCATTGAACAGCATCAAAAAGATATTGCCGCCAGGCTCGGCTATGAACTGCGGGATCACTGTCTGTATATGTACGGGATCTGTTCGCAGTGTAAATCAACGCCTCCCTAGTGTCGTTTTACGCATGAATGCAGGCTGATCAGGTCATCGAATTGCTTGATGAGTTTCAGCAGATTTGAAGTCGGCGGGTCGTTTTTGTGCAGATAGGATTGTGCATAGGCAAGAATCCCGCTCTTTACCGGCAGTGGTTTTTCCTGTTCCAGGATCGTTTTCATACGCGGCAGAAAGATCCACTGTAGCCATTGCTCAAACCTGAGGGTGTCCAGGCTAAAGGGTTGGGCGCTGCTGAGGGCGCTCACGGCAGGCTGGTTCCGGTCCCATTTTCCATGGGTTCTCAGGGTTTGCTCAACTTCCAGCAGTACGTCAGCGATGCGGTTAGGTATGTCGTGCATGGCGGAATTATACCTGTCGCGGTATAGCTGACGAGAATTTTCCTGGCTTGCCGGGGCAGGCAGGCTGGCGCCTTTCCCGGGTCGAACTGCAGGTATCCGGTATTTGCTGCACCTGACGCATGGCTTTCTTGCCGCATTCGGCTATAATTCCGCGGCTGAAATTTACCTTTTCAGAATGATATATGAGTAAACGTCACGTGATAGCCGTGTCAGGCGCCGTGGATTGTGGCCGAAAGCCGTATCGTTGATACATGACCTAACCAAAGAGTAGCAGGAAAATGACTGATTTAGCCAAGTACAGAAATATAGGCATCTTTGCCCACGTGGATGCCGGCAAGACAACGACCACGGAACGTATTCTCAAGCTGACCGGCAAGATTCATAAAACCGGGGAAGTGCACGACGGCGAGGCCACCACGGACTTTATGGAACAGGAGCAGGAGCGCGGCATCACCATCCAGTCTGCTGCGACCAGCTGTGAGTGGGATGGACACCGGCTCAACCTTATTGATACCCCCGGACACGTTGATTTCACGATTGAAGTCTACCGCTCCCTGAAAGTGCTCGACGGCGGCATCGGAGTCTTCTGTGGTTCCGGCGGTGTCGAACCACAGTCCGAGACCAATTGGCGCTACGCCAATGACTCCGAGGTGTCCCGCATCATTTTTGTGAACAAGCTCGACCGCATTGGCGCTGATTTCTATCGCGTGGTCAAACAGGTCAGGGAGGTGCTCGATGCCGTCCCGCTGGTCATGGTGCTGCCGATCGGTGTCGAGGATGATTTCCGTGGTTGTGTTGACCTGTTGACGCGCAAGGCCTGGATATGGGGGAATGAGACCGGCAATACCACGGACTACACCATTGAGGAGCCGCCCGCCGATATGGCGGACGCGATCGAGGAGTGGCGTGAAAAACTGATTGAAACAGCTGTCGAGCAGGACGATGCCGTACTGGAACAATACCTGGAGGGCGTGGAGCCTTCCCTGGAAGATCTCAACCGCTGTATTCGCAAGGGCACCATTGCCCTGGATTTTTTCCCG
>Ga0210123_1000143_pt1 | contig 46811 bp, 38 predicted proteins | sample Muzzi_PWB_D2_FD_185535 | JGI IMG/M metagenome (GOLD analysis project Ga0210123, IMG submission 185535) | Wetland microbial communities from San Francisco Bay, California, USA, that impact long-term carbon sequestration - Muzzi_PWB_D2 (SPAdes) | ecosystem: Environmental > Aquatic > Marine >... | reverse complement strand
GGGGGGGGGGGCTGGGTGGAGGGCCGGGGTTGAGGTGGTTTCCGCGAACCTGGAGTGCCCATGAAATCCCCGGGAGGTTCGCGATCTTTCTAAGTTGCACGTGCTAAAGAGTTTCCGGGTTCGGCAGGTTGGGCTCGAGCACCGATGAGGTCCGGAAGAGCCGAGGTTCGCGAATTGTGGTTTCCAAGTATCTGGCAGAAAGGGAGTTACAATGACGCAGTCGCCTCCCGCGCGGAGGCGTGGATTGAAACGCCGCCGGGATCGACGCCGAGCTCGAGGCGCTCGAGGTCGCCTCCCGCGCGGAGGCGTGGATTGAAACAAGTCTTGATGGGAGCCCGGATCAACTCCTTCTAGTCGCCTCCCGCGCGGAGGCGTGGATTGAAACTGCGATCTACTCGGATCAGACCCGTGGAAGTATGGTCGCCTCCCGCGCGGAGGCGTGGATTGAAACTCGACTCCTTGGTCGATCTCGGCGTGGCCTACCGGTCGCCTCCCGCGCGGAGGCGTGGATTGAAACTGGTTCGGGAACCAAAGCCGTCCGAAGAGCAGCGGTCGCCTCCCGCGCGGAGGCGTGGATTGAAACGCTAGGATCAAGGCCGCTCTCGTGCACTCGCCGGCGTCGCCTCCCGCGCGGTAGGGCCCCCGTCAGGGTGCTGGCGCCCGCGCCCCTGGGTCAACTCGCCGAGCAGTGCGACCGGAGCAGGGCAATCATCTCTCGCAGCAACCGCAACGCGGGGGTGAGCGCGCCAAGCGTCCAGAGCACCTCGACGGCGGTCAACATCTCGAGGAGCTCTTCCTCTTGCGTGGCTTCGCAGGCGTGCGAGATCTTCTCCTACGCATCGCGCAGCCGCACGCCAGGGTCTCGCTTCTCGGTCACGGTTTCGGCTTTTTGGGCTCTTCGTCCCGGCACGCGGGCCGTCGTTGCATGTCCAAGAGGACAAGGCTGAGCCGTCCGACCCATCCGGAGACGCGATCCGCCAACTCGTTGTTCTCGTCTGAGCCGTGCGCTCGATTCAGCTCCTGGCTCAAACCCTCCAGGGTCTGGGTCACGTGCTCCAGGTCCACGGTGACGGCGCACAACTCAGCCCGTAGCGAATCTGCGCCCGGGTCCGGGCCCCATTCGTGCGCCTCATTCAGCAAGTCGAACAGGAGATCCCCGAACGCGCAGACAGTGTCGGCGGCTCCCGGATTGCTCAGGCGCCACAAGAACGACTGGCGAAAGGCCAGTTGCAGATCGCTCATCGTGGTGTCCACCGCTGGCTGGCTCGGCTCCGTCATGACTGGGCATGCTCTACAGATCGTTCGTGCATGCGAGAATAATAGAAGAGCGAAAGCACCGTTCCAATCCCGCAGTTGGAACACCGCGACCGGGAGATCGGGGGGCCTTTGCCCGCGAATCGACCACCGATTTGGGGGGTCAGTTCGGCGGCTGGAGAGGCTCAAATCGACGAGTTGGCGCACGAAGGGGGCGGGAGCGGACGGCGCCGGCCTGCCGCCGGCGGCACGGAGCCGCTTCCGGAAGGAGGCTCCATGCGCACTACCCGACCGCGGAGGGCCGCCGCCCTCCTGGCCGTTTTGGCCCTGCTCCTCGCCGCCTTGCCGGCCGCGGCGGCGCCGGATCGGGCCGCCGCCAACGAGACCGGCCAGGGCGTGCCGATGCTCCACTCCCTGGCCGCCTGGCTCGCCGCCCTGTGGCCCGGCACCGCCCCGGCTCCGGAGCCGGAGTCCGTCTGGGAGGCCCTGGGCTCCGCGCTCGACCCCGGCGGTGCGCCGCAACCCGAGAGCGGCTTGCCGACGGCCACGCCCCAACTCGGGTCGGTTGCCGATCCCGACGGCTAGCGCCCGGTCCCCCCGGCGCCGGGGGGCGACTCGCCGGCGCTGGGGGTTCTCTTTCTCGATGTCCCGGTTTTCCTCCAAGGAGCACCCCACGGGGTAGAGCCGAAACCTCGGAACCCGCGCACTTGCTGGAGGAATGAATGCACCCGTCCCCGCACCTCTTCGACGCCGTGGCCCGGGGCGAGGGGTCCCGAGACTTCCTGGACGAGGTCTTGAAGGAGCACCTGGCCGCCCTCTGCCCGGTCTGCGCCGAAACCCTCGCGGCGCACGAGGCGCGCCTGGGCCGGGCGGGTGGCCCTGGCGTCCCGAGAGGGGAGCCCTCCCGGGACCGGCTGGACCCTCTCCGCCGCCGCCTGGGGCTCCGGGAGCTGGAGCTTCGCGCCCGCGAGCGGGAGGCCCCCGGCTGGGTGCGCAGAGCGGTGAAGCTGCCCCCGGACGTGCGCCGGGACAAGGTGGCCAACGCCTACGTGCGCTACAAGGGGCCGCTCTTCTGCCTGCTGCTCCTGGAGGAGGCGCGGCGGCGGATTCCGGGGGACCCGGCCGAGGCCCAGTCTCTGGCCGACGCCGCGCTCGCCTCGAACCACAAGAGCGCCCTCTACCAGCCGGACCCGGAGGTCGAGGCCCCGGCCCTCGCCGTCCGGGGCAACGCCCGGCGAGCGCTGGGCCGGCTGCTGGCCGCCGAGGGCGACCTGGCGGAGGCCCGGCGGCTCCTCGACTCCCCCGGCGTGAGCGACCCGGAGACGCCGGCCGCGCTCTTCGCCTACCTTGGGTCGCTGTGCAAGGACCAGGGGCGCTTCGAGGAGGCCGCCCACCACCTACACCGCGCGGCGGCCCTCTACGGGCTCCTCCGCGACCGGGAGAAGGCGGCACAGGTCCTGCTGAGGCTCGGGGTGGTGCACTACGCCCGCCACGAGGTGGTCGCCGCCGTGATTGTGACCGAGGAGGCCGTCCGGCTCCTCGACCCGGACGCGGAAGCCTGGCTCCGCGGCTACGCCCACTACAACCTCGCGCACCACCTCCACGCTGGCGGCGACATCGACCGGGCCGAGGCCGAGCTCGCGGCCCACGAGGAGCTCCTGGCTGCCTGCGGCGAGGAAGTGGCCCAGCACGTGGTCTGGCTCAAAGCCCGGATCGCCTGGAGCCGGCAGGACCTGGCAGCCGCCCAGAGGCTCTACACGGAGGCCCGGGCGCGCGCCCTCGACCGGGGGATCGCCTGGGATGCGGGGCTGGTGGGCCTGGAGCTGGCTCTGGTCCACCTGGCCCGGGGACGAACCGCCCAGGTGCGAAAGCTCGCCCGCGAGGCCCTGGAGGTCTTCGCCGAGCAGCAGGTGGAGCGGGAGACCCGGGCGGCCCTCGACCTCCTCGCCGCCGCCGCCCGCCGCGACGCATTCACCCGCGAGCTCTTCGAACAGACCATCGCCGCCGTCGAGCGCGCCTCCCACGGCCGCCCGGCCGCCGCCTAAGGGACAGGCTGACAGGTCAGCCGCCGGGGGAGGGGGGAGCGGGTCCCGGCCCCGCCTCGACGAAGCCCCCAGCCCACCCCGGCCCAGCTCCTCGACCCCCAGGCACATCCCCCAGAAAGTGCTACAATCCAAGGCTTCGGTGGCCCGGGTGCTTCTCGCTCCGGGCATCTTTGTTTTACGGCGCCGGAACCCCGCCGCCGCACGACTCCACCGCGCCATGGACGACCAGATCCGAATCCAGTCAGAGATCGGCCGGCTGCGCCGAGTCCTACTCCACCGGCCGGGGGCCGAGATCGACCGCATGGTCCCCGCCCTCATGGAGCGGCTCCTCTTCGACGACATCCTCTACGGTGACGAGGCCCGCGAGGAGCACGACCTCTTCCGCACCGTCTTCGAACAGGCCGGCGTCGAAGTGCTCGAAGCCGAGACCCTCCTCGCCCAGGCCCTCGAGACGACCGAAGCCCGCCAAGAAGTCCTGACCGAGCTCGAACGGGACTACGAGGTCGGGCCCAGGGTCATCGAACGCCTCGCCGCCCTCGACTCCGCGGCCCTCGCCGACGCTCTCATCAGTGGCCTGCCCGCCGAGCGAACCCGCGCCAACCCGGTCTTCGGCCAGTTCTTCGACCTCGACCCCGTCCCCAACTACTTCTTCCAGCGGGATCCCCAGGCCGTCATCGGCGACCGGGTGATGATCTCCGCCATGGCCACCGAAGCCCGCGAGCGCGAGCCACTCCTCGCGCGCACCTTCTTCCGCCACCACCCGACCCTGGGCGGCGCCCGGCGCGTGTTCGAGATCGACGCCCCTCACCACAGCGGAAAGGATGCGATCGACAGCCCCCGTGCCTTTCCCTTTCCCGACCTCGAAGGGGGCGACGTGCTCGTGGCCAGCCCCGAGATCCTCCTGGTCGGTCTCTCGGAGCGCACCAACCGGCGCGGCATCGAGGCCCTGGCCCAGTATCTGAGCGGCGCCGAGACCACCTTCCGCCACCTCATCCTGGTGGAGCTCCCCGCCCGGCGCTCCTGCATGCACCTCGATACCGTCTTCACCCTCATCGACCACGGCACCTGCCTCGCCTACCTGCCGGTCATCGAGCCGGGATCACCCGAGTCGGCCCACGTTTACTGGGTCGACCTCTCCGCCAAGGAGCTCGCCTTCGTCGTCCGGCCCTCGCTCCGTGAGGCCCTCCGCCGGCTCGGCATGGACCTCGAAGCCGTGCCCTGCGGCGGCGCCACCGACCTCATCGAGCAGCAGCGCGAGCAGTGGACCGACGGCGCCAACGCCGTCGCCGTGGCACCCGGGGTGATCCTGCTCTACCAGCGCAACCGGCGGACCGTCGACGAGCTCGACCGCCGGGGCTGGCGGGTGATCAGCGAGCTCGACGTCGCCGAGCGGGGCGAGGAGGTGCTGGGTCACGGCCCGACCGTCGTCACCCTGGCCGGCAACGAGCTCTCCCGGGCCCGCGGCGGCCCTCGCTGCATGACGGCACCCCTTCTGCGTGACGACTTTTGATGACCGATGACGACATCCGATGCGATGAGTGAGAGAGAGAGGACCTTCCGATGACCCGGATGACCCGATCCGCCGATGCACCCCGTGATCCGGCACCCGATTCGCGCCCCCTGGCGGTCGTGGCCTTCGGCGGCAACGCCCTCCTTCAGGCCGAGGATCGGGGCACGGTCGCCGAGCAGCTTCAGCGGGCCAACGCCGCCGCCGAGTGGCTGGCCGGCCTGGTGAGGCGCGGCTGGCGGTTGCTGATCGTCCACGGCAACGGTCCCCAGGTGGGGCAGGCGATGATCCAGATGGAGGCGGCGGTCGACAAGGTGCCCCCCGGCACCCTCGACGTCGCCGTCGCCGAGACCCAGGGGAGCATGGGCTACATGCTGGAGCTCGCCCTGCGGAACCGCTTCTCCCGGGAAGGCCTCGAGGCGGAGCCGGTCTGCGTCCTCTCCCAGGTGGTGGTCGACGCCGACGACCCCGGCTTCCAGAACCCCACCAAGCCGGTGGGTCCCCACTTCTCCGAGGCGCGCGCCCGCATCTTCGAGCGGGAGTACGGCTGGCAGATGAAGGAGGGCGAGCACGGCTGGCGCAAGGTCGTCTCCAGCCCCCGGCCGCTCGAGATTCTCGGCATCCAGGCGGTGCGTGATCTGCTCGCCGGCCAGCGGGTGGTGATCGCCGGCGGCGGGGGAGGGATCCCCGTTGTCCGTGACAACGGCACCTGCCACGGTGTCGAGGCGGTGATCGACAAGGACCACACGGCGTCGCTCCTCGCCCGGAGCCTGGAGGCGGACCTCTTCCTCATCCTCACCAACGTCGCCCGGGTCAAGCGGGACTTCGGCACCGAGCATGAGCAGGAGCTGCCGGTCCTCGGCCTCGACGAGGCCCGCGAGCTCCTCTCCCAGGGGCAGTTCCCGCCGGGTAGTATGGGGCCGAAGATCCAGGCGGCCGTCGACTTCGTGGCGGCCACCGGCCGGCGCGTGGTGATCACCGACATCGGCAACGTCCACGGGGCGGTCGACGGCAGCGCCGGGACGGCTATCGTGCCCCAGACAGAGCTCGAGACCGAGGCGGCCCCCGCCTGAGCGGGACCCCCGGTCCGGGCGAGTACCCCTCGCAACCCAACCAGGAGACATCGGATCCATGAGCGTGCGTCACCTGATCTCGATCCACGATCTGTCCGCGGACCAGGTCCGCGGCCTGTTCGAGCTGGCCGCCGACGTCAAGGCGAAGCCGGAGAAGTACGAGACCGCCCTGCACAGGAAGTGCTTGGGCATGATCTTCCAGAAGTCCTCGACCCGCACCCGCGTCAGCTTCGAGGCCGGCATGGTCCAGCTCGGCGGCCACGCCCTGTTCCTGTCGTCGCGCGACATCCAGCTCGGCCGCGGCGAGACCATCCACGACACCGCCCAGGTGCTCTCGCGCTACGTCGACGGCGTCATGGCCCGGACCTACGCCCACCAGGACGTGCTCGACCTGGCCCGCTTCGGCACCATCCCGGTGATCAACGGCCTGACCGACGAGCTCCACCCCTGCCAGGCGCTCGCCGACTACTTCACCCTGTCGGAGATCTTCGGCGGCTTCGAGGGCCTGGCCGGGCGGAAGATCGCCTACGTCGGCGACGGCAACAACATGTGCCACTCGTTGATGCTCGGCGCCGCCAAGGTGGGGATGAGCATCGCCGTCGCCTGCCCCGAGGGCTACGACCCGAAGCCCGAGTACCTGGAGCTTGCGAAGGGCGACGCCGCCGCGGCCGGCGTGAGCGTCGAGGTGGTGCGGGACCCGAAGCAGGCCGCCGCCGGCGCCTCGGCCGTCTACACGGACGTCTTCGCCTCCATGGGGCAGGAAGACGAGGCTGCCAAGCGGTTGAAGGACTTCGAGGGCTACATGGTCGACGCCGCCGTCATGGCCGAGGCCGAGAAGGACGCGGTCTTCCTCCACTGCCTGCCCTGCCACCGGGGTGAGGAGGTCTCGGCCGAGGTCGCCGACGGCCCCCAGAGCCGGATCTTCGACGAGGCCGAGAACCGGTTGCATGCCCAGAAGGCGGTGATGCTCTGGGCGATGGCCGGGCTGGAGGTTTGACGAGACCACCCCTCGACGGGATCAAGGCGAAGCGTCAGCAGACTCTCCGCTCCAGGTTGACGACATGACAGCCGCCACGCCTCCTCGAGCCCCGCTCGCTGCAGTGGTTTTTGACCTCGACGGCACGCTCGTCGACTCCCGCCAGGACCTGGCCGGGGCGGTCAACGCTCTGCGCCAGGAGCTCGGCGCCGCGCCGCTCTCCGTGGAGCGGATGGTCACCATGGTCGGTCGCGGTGCCCGGCTGCTTGCCGCCCGGGCGCTCGCGGACGTGCTGCCCTCCTCCGAGTCGGAGCCGTTCGACCGCGCCTTCGGCCGATTCCTCGACCTCTACCTCGAGCGCTGCCTCGACGCCACTCGCCCTTACGACGGAGTGCGCGAAATGCTCGCGGCGCTCGCCGGGAAGGTGCCGCTCGCGGTCCTCACCAACAAGCCGGAGCGCCACACGCTGAAGGTCCTGGACGGCCTCGATCTTCTGGCGGGCACCGGCGCCCGGTTCGAACAGGTGATCGGCGGCGACAGCCTGGAGACCAGGAAGCCCGACCCCGAGGGCCTCCTGCTCGTCGCCCGCCGCCTCGGCACGCCGATCGAACGGACCCTCTTCGTGGGGGACAGCGCGGTGGACGGCGAGACCGCCCGGGCGGCAGGGGCGCCGCTTGCGCTCGTGACCTGGGGGTTCGGCACCGCGGAGGAGCTCGAGCCCTTCGCCCCGGTTCTCCGGCTGGAGACGCCGGCCGAGCTACTCTCCTTCATCCGCACACCCGGCGATCCGGGCAATTCGTAGGATGCGCTTCAGCGCACCAGATCATGGCCGGTGCGCTGAAGCGCACCCTACGAATCTTCGACAGCGGCCGGCCCTGCTTGGTGGTCGCCCGTTCGCAGCGAAGGGCCGGGTGGCGGCGTCCCTCACCCCCCGAGCGGGGGGAGAGGGATCGAGGGAGTCGGGGGGCGATCTGGCAGACTCTAATGACTCGGTAGGGTGAACCGCCGGGTCAGGATCTGGCGCAGCCGGACCTCTTCCCGGTTCCCGTCCGTGTTCACCAGCAGGATCGGCAGATCCTCCACGAACTCCGAGAGCATCTCCAGGCACAGGCCGCACGGGGCCGCCGGAGGGCGGGACTCCGTCGCCACCACCAGCGCCACCGGCTGGCCGAGCCCGGCCGCCACGGCGGTCGCCAGCGCCACCCGCTCCGCGCACACCGTGAGGCTCGGCAGCCGGTTCTCCACGTTGCACCCGGTGACGACCTCGCCGTCCTCGAAGACGATTGCCGCGCCGACCCGATATCCGCTGTACGGCGCATGGGCCCGCTCACGGACGATCAGCGCCTCCTCCACCAAACGATCCCAGTCCATGACCGGGAAATGTATCGCAAACTCCATCCCGGCGGGTGCCCACCCAAGGGCGGAACCCTGGGTGATGCAGCGTGAAGCTTGTTCGCTTCGATTCTGTTGCATATGATGAATTGCAATTCTGTTGATTTTTTTGGACCAAGATCGTGACGCGCTCCGCATCTGGAAGCCTGGCATCTGGAGAAGGCTCGCATCCTTCGCCGGAGTCGCCTCCGCGGCGCAGCTCGAGGGTGGTCGCCAGGATCGGTCGTCCCGAGCCCCGGCTCTGGCCCGTGGTTGTGGCGGGAGCCGTCCTGTTGCACGCTCTGGCGCCGGCGGGCGCGGCCCAGGAGCTGAGCTGCTTCGGCAGCCCGATGCGCTACTTCCTGGCAGGCGACGGTGCGGACGTGACCGGGAAGTGCTCCACCTGGGGCTACTGCAAGGAGCCTGTCCTCCCGGGCTTCTCCTACTCGTTCGACGCGGGGTGCAGCCCGTATCTCGGGAGCTGCGCGGGGACCGCCGAGATGCCCGTCGAGCTTCCGGGCAACCATCAGAACGACCCGTCGGCCATCGGGTTCTTCTACAGCTACGTGACCCTTGACCTTTTCGACGCGTCGGGTACGCCGGTGGGCGCCTGCGGGGTTTCGGGCCAGGCGATCACCCAGGATTTCGGCACGGTGCGGGTGAGCGCGTCGGCGACCTGTGCGGACCCTGCGTCGGGCCAGCTCGTTCTGGAGGCGACGGTGTGCCCGGGGAGCAGCCTCTGCCAGATCCAGCAGTCGATCGGCCTCGACTTCGCCCTCGAGGCGGGCTGCATCGACCTCCCGATGATGGGTTGTCCAGAGGACGCCGCGAGCTGTGTCGATTGCCTGCCGGGCGGCGTCGGTGTGGGCGGCGGCCCCGGGGCGGGCGGCCGAGGTAGTTCGGAGGGCCCGAACGGTGCCGGCGCCTACCTGCGTTACCAGGCTGGTGGCGCGGGGCGCGCGGGGCTGCCCGGCTCGACGGCCTGGAACGCCATCCTCGGCCGCTATTGGAGCCACGACTACGCCGAGCGGATCATCCCGCTCCCGGACGAGCAGCGGGTCTGGCTGGTGACCAAGCACGCAACGTTCCGGGAGTGGAGCGCTCCGGACTCGGTGACGGGCGTCTACCAGACGGTGTCGCCGTCGAACGAGTACCGGACGTTGACCTGGACCGGCACCGGCTGGACGCTGGAGGAGCTGGACGGCACGGTCCACGCCTTCGACGGGGGCGGCCTGTGGCTCTCGACCACGGTCCGGAACGGCAACGCCAAGACGGCGAGCTACTCGGGTGGAGTGCTGGCGCAGGTTCACTTTCCGGACGGACGGCGGGAGGACTTCGTCTACTACCCGGCGGGCGACCCGTCGGCGGGCAAGCTCGAGACGATCACGGAGGTGGGCGTCGACGGCTCGACGAGCCGCACCTGGACCTACACGTGGACCGGCGACGACCTGACGCGGGTGGACCGTCCGGACGGGACGGCGATCGTCTACACCTACGGCGACGGACGGTTTCCCGGGTACCTCACGCGGATCGAGCTCGAGGGCACCGACGGCACGTCGACGCGGGTGGAACGGGCCTACGAGTACGACGCGGAGGGCAACGTGATCGCCACGTGGAGGGGCGACGTGTCGAAGAGCGGGCCGGGCGCGGTCGACCTGTGGCAGCTTGCGTTCGACGACCCGGCCGAGCCGACGGTAACGACCGTGACCGACCCGCTGGGCCCTCTGGGTCAACCGATCACCTACCAGCTCGGCCGGGACACGGTGTCGCCGAACGTGAAGGTTCTGGGGATCACCGGCGACTGCCCGGTCTGCGGCCTCGGCCCGAACACGGCGATCGCCTACGATGACCCGCTTCACCCGCTGCTTCCCACGAGCACGACGGATGGACGGGGGACGACGACGGCGATGAGCTACGACGTGAACGGTCGGCTCACGAGCCGCACGGAGGCGATAGGGGAGCCAGAGGAGCGGACCACTACGTGGACCTACGATGCGACCTACCCGGGGTTAGTGGCCTCGATGGATGCCCCGTCGGTCGCGGGCGGTGGCTCGTTGCGGACGACCGAGTGGCTCCGGGACGGTACGGGCAACCCGACGACCCGGCGGATCACCGGGGTCGAGAGAGGGAGCGCGTTCACTTACGACACGGTGACGAGCTTCAACGGTGCCGGGGAGCCGCTGACGATCGATCCGCCCGGGCACGGCACGGCGGACCAGACGAGCTTCACCTACGATCCGGCTCGGGGTGACCTGTTGGCGGGCACGCGGATCGACCCCCTGATCGGCACAACCACCTACAGCTACGACCCGTTCAACCGCCGGGCCTCGGTCATCGATCCCAACGGCGTCGAGACCAAGACCGTCTACGACGCCCTCGACCGGGTGACGGAGGTCCGGCAGGTGGGGGCGAGCCCGCCGGCCGACGACCTGGTGACGGGCTACCAGTACACGGTGTTCGGGGACCTCTTCCGGACCACCCTGCCCGAGGGCAACGTCATCGAGTACGGCTACGACACGGCAGGTCGGCTGATCTCGGTCGAGAGGAAGCCGGACCCCCTGCCGGAGAGCCACGGGGAACGGACCTTCTACACGCTCGACGCTGCCGGCAACCGCACCCGCGAGGAGCTCCAGCGCTGGGACGCCGCCGCCGCGGCGTGGACCTCACGTACCAGCACGACACGAACGGCAATCGCACTATTGTCGAGTATCCTGGAGGGGTGAGCGCCACCTACGGCTACGACTTCGCCGACCGGCAGGTGAGCCTCTCCGTCACCACGCCGGGAGGCACCGAGCCGGTGGTCACCGCCGCGAGCTACCTGCCGAGCGGTCCGCTCTCCACGCTCGCCCTGGGCAGCGGTTCCACCGAAACCCGCACCTTCGACGGGCGCCACGCGCCGGTTGCGATCGGCGTCTCGGGCGACCCGGCCGGCGTGGGCGACCACACCTGGAGCTACACGACCGACCGGGTGGGCAACATCCTCGAAATCGTCGAGCGCTCCGTCTGCCTGGCGGAGCCGGTGGTGCTCCCCCCTCCCCCAGACGGTCACCACCACCCAGACCTTCACCTCCTGCTCCGATCTCGAAGCCGGCGACGGCTTCGTGGTCGAGTCTCCCGGGGACGTCACCTTCCAGGCCCAAGGCACGGTCATCCTGGGAAGCGGCTTCTCGGTCGGCTCGGGTGCCCGCTTCCAGGCCGGCTCAGGCGGCGCCCCGGAGCTCTCTCGCCGCACGTACAGCTACCAGGACACGCAGTACTTCCTGACTGGGGCCTCCGGCCCCTGGCCCGAGGACTTGACCTGGACCTACGACCGCATCGGTAACCGCCTCACCGAGACCAGCAGCCCGACCGGGAGCTCGGGCACGCCCGAGACCGACACCTACGTCTACGCCACCAACTCCGCCATCGGCAACACCCTGATCCTCGATCAAATCACCCTGGGCGTCGGCGGTACCCGCGACTACACCTGGGGCGCCGCCGGCCAGACGGCCACCTTCACCTACGACGGTCGGAGCTTCCTGAGGCATGCCGAGCAGACCGCCGGCGGCACCGCCGTGGTGGTACCGGTCTACGACTCGAGCGGCGTCCTCCACGTTCTCGAGCGCCAGGCATCGACGAGCGAGCCCACGGCTGCGGGTAGGATCCGGACCAACGCTCCATTCCAGGAATTCCGGATGTCGACTAGGTTGATCAGAGCGCCGCTTTCGCCGGCCTTGGTGCTGCTTTGGTTTCTTGGCTTGGCACTTCCTGGCTGCTCAGACGTAGGGCTCGGCATGGTGGCCCTCGAGCTCGAGGTCACAGCAGTTTCGACAACGGGGGCGCCCGTTCCAGACACGGTGATTTGGCTGGAGGACCACGGTCTTCCGTCGGGAGCAGACCCGGCGAAGCGCCGCCATCGGGTCTGCACTACGGACCGGGCCGGCAAGTGCGCCGGCACGGTGAAGTACACCTATCCCGTCCGGCGCTGGCCCTGGGAGAAGGCGCGAGGGAGGCTAACCCCACCGAATCGTTTCGAGGTTTGGGCGGAGCGTGTGGACAAGATGGAATCCCTTGGTCTCCTGCCGCCTCTGACGAGCAACCAGCTTCACGGCGCGGAGCCTGCGTCCTTCATGGGTGCGGTCGCGTCACGCGGTCTCGGTAGGGCGGGGAGAACTGCTACCGGGCGCGGAGTCCCTGGACCTTCTTGTTGAAGAGGAAGGCACCGAGGAAGGACTTGACGAGAGCCTTGTCCTCTTCGGGGGAGCTGGTCAACCACCTTGGCCTCTGCCACCGATCGGCGATCTGGATCGTCACTCCGGCACCTCCGTCGAAGCCTCGTACGAGTCCTGCGGATCCGTCCGGACTCTCTGGGGGAGAGCCCTCCCGCCGCCTACCCGAGCGGGCGGCCAGGGGGCGCGGGGCCTTGTGCTACCCTCATTCTTGAGCTTGCCGCGCCGCGGCTCCGCGGCGCAGGACCGACAACTCCACAATCCCCTGCATCTCCGAGGAGGAAGTGCTTTGGTCACCTTCAATGACATGACCCCACCCGCCGACGGCCAAGAGATCCAGTGGCGGGATGGGAAGCTGGAGATCCCCGACCGCCCGATCGTTCCCTTCATCGAGGGCGACGGCATCGGGCGCGATATCTGGAAAGCCACCCGCAAGGTGATCGACGCCGCGGTCGACAAGACGTTCGGCGGCTCGAAGTCGATCGCCTGGTTCGAGATCTTCGCCGGCGAGAAGGCCAAGGACAAGTTCGAGGACTGGCTCCCTTCGGACACCTTCGAGGCCATCCGCCACTTCCGCTGCGCCATCAAGGGCCCCCTGACCACGCCCGTGGGCGGCGGCTTCCGCAGCCTGAACGTGACGCTGCGCCAGGTACTGGACCTCTACGCCTGCGTGCGCCCCGTGCGCTGGTACGAGGGCGTGCCGTCGCCGGTGATCGCGCCGGAGAAGGTCGACATGGTGATCTTCCGCGAGAACACCGAGGACGTCTACGCGGGCATCGAGTACCCGGCTTACTCCGAGGAAACGAAGAAGCTGATCGAGTTCCTCGCCGGCCTGGGCGCCACGATCCGCGAGGACAGCGGCATCGGCATCAAGCCGGTCTCGGCCACCGGCACCAAGCGCCTCGTGCGCAAGGCGATCGAGTACGCCCTGCAGGAGGGCAAGGACTCGGTCACGCTGATGCACAAGGGCAACATCATGAAGTTCACGGAGGGCGCCTTCCGCGAGTGGGGCTACGAGCTGGCCGCCGAGGAGTTCGCCGCCGAGACCATCTCCGAGGGCGACGTCTGGGACAAGCACGACGGCAAGGTCCCCGCGGGCAAGATCGTGATCAAGGACCGGATCGCCGACTCGATGTTCCAGCAGATCCTGCTCCGGCCGGACGAGTACGACGTGATCGCCACCACCAACCTGAACGGTGACTACCTCTCCGACGCCCTGGCGGCCCAGGTGGGCGGCCTCGGCATGGCCCCCGGCTCGAACGAGGGCGACGGTATGGCGCTGTTCGAGGCGACCCACGGCACCGCTCCCAAGTACGCGGACCTGAACAAGGTCAACCCGAGCTCGCTCATCCTGTCCGGCGTCATGATGCTCCGGTGGCTCGGCTGGCGCGACGCCGCCGAGCGGCTCGAGCACGCGATCTCCGAGACCATTACCCAGAAGCGCGTCACCTACGACCTGGAGCGCCAGATGGACGGCGCGACCAAGCTCGGCACCTCGGAGTACGCGGACGCGATCGTCGAAAACCTCTAACCGGGTCGTTCGACCCGAGCTCTTTTCCAAGCAAGGAAGGAACTCTTCATGGACCATAAGGTCACAGTCGTCGGCGCCGGGCACGTGGGCGCCACCACCGTGCAGCGCATCGCCGAGGCCGAGCTGGCCGACGTGGCGATGGTCGACATCATGGGTGACATGGCCAAGGGCAAGGCCCTGGACATGATGGAGTCGGCCCCGGTGCTCGGCTTCGATTCCAAGATCGAGGGCGGCAGCGACTACGAGATCACCGCCGGCTCCGACGTCTGCGTGGTCACCGCCGGACTGCCCAGGAAGCCCGGTATGAGCCGGGACGACCTGCTGGCCAAGAACAAGGCGATCACCCAGGAGGTGGTCGGCGAGCTGGTGAAGCGCTCTCCGGACACCATTCTGATCATGGTGACCAACCCCCTGGACGCCATGTGCGAGGTGGCTCGCCGGGTCTCCGGCTTCGGGCGGGAGCGGGTCTTCGGCATGGCCGGCGTGCTCGACTCTGCCCGTATGCGCTACTTCGTGGCGGCGGAGCTGGGCGTGTCGGTCAAGGACGTGACGGCGTTCGTGCTCGGCGGCCACGGCGATTCGATGGTGCCGCTCGCCCGCTACACGACCGTCGCCGGCGTGCCGCTGCCCGAGCTGCTCGACGACGATCGGATCGACGCGATCAACAGCCGCACCCGGAAGGGCGGCGGCGAGATCGTCGGCCTGCTCAAGCAGGGCTCGGCCTACTACGCGCCGTCGGCCGCCGTCTTCGAGATGGTGGCGTCGATCCTCCGGAACAAGAAGCAGATTCTCCCGTGCTCGGTCTACCTGAAGGGCGAGTACGGGCTCGAGAACGTCTTCGCCGGCGTGCCGGCCAAGCTCGGCCGCAAGGGCGTCGACAAGGTGATGGAGTTCGAGCTCACCAACGCGGAGCGCAAAGAGCTTCACACTTCGGCGGCCGACGTGAAGGAGCTGTTCGAGAAGCTGTGATCGGGTCACTCCCCTGGCCCTCGTTCCCTATCCCCCCGCGCGTAGGGGGATAGGGACGCCGGTTGATCGGATCGCCCCCCTGATCCTCGTTCCCTATCCCCCCGCCCGGTTTGGTTTCGGGCGGGTTTGTTTTGTCGGTCCCTCGGTCCTGCCAGATCAGCACTTGCCGGAAACCCAGCATCGGTTCAGGCGTAGTAGTCTGTATCAGGGCGTTCCCGACGCCCGGTGGCCCGATCCGATGACAGACCTCAAGCGCATTCTTCCCTGGCTTCTCGCGGCAGTGGCCGGTGCGATCATGGTCGCCTGGGCCTTTCCACGGGCGTTTCCTCTCTTTCCCGAGACCTGGACCATCACCGCGCGCGAGGCGGAGGCGATTGCCCTCGAGCGGCTGACCGACCTGGGCGAGCCGGTCGCCGACCCCTACGTGGTGACCGACTTCACGACCGGCAGGGGGTTCCTGGAACGGCGACTGCTCCTCTCTCTCGACCGGGTGCCGGCCGACCGGATCGCCGAGAGCGACCTGGCGCGGCGCATCTTCCAGTGGCGGGTCACCGTCTACGAAAAGGGCGCCAATCCGGAGGAGTGGACCTACCGCGTCCAGGTCGCCCCGGACGGGACGGTCACGGCTCTGCGCCGACGGCTCGGACCGGAAGCGGCGGCCGAGCCGATCGATCCGGAGGCGGCGATCGCGGAGGCGAACGAGTTTCTCGCCGTCGAAGGGTTCGCTCTCGAAGGCTTCGAGCCGCCGGTGGTCCGCAGCCAGCAGCTCGAGGCGCGGACGGACCTCGAGCTGCGCTACCGCTCGCGCGAGGCGGTGCTGGGAGACGCGCTGCCCTACGGCGTGGTGGTGCACTTCGCCGGCGACCGCCTGGTCGGGTTCGACTCCTGGCACGAGGACCCGGACGAGCCGGCGCTCCAGAAGGATCTCCAGAGCTTCGCGCTCTGGAACCAGGCTCACTTCATGGCGGTCTACCTGATCGCCATCGCCGTGGCCATCCTCTTCCTGCGCCGCTACCACGCCGGCGAGGTCGGGGTCGAGCGCTCGTTGCACCTCTTCCTGCTCGCCTTCGGCGCCGGTCTTCTGGTGATCGGCCTCATCGCCCGCTCGCTGACGGAAGGTCCCTCCTTCGGGGTCTTCACCCGGCAGCAGATGACCTGGGTCTGGGGCGTACAGATGTCGGTGCTCTTCTTCTTCCCCCTGGCTCTGGTGGTCTTCCTGAGCTGGTCGGTGGGGGAGTCGCTCTGCCGGGAGGGCTGGAGCAGCAAGCTCGCCGCTTTCGATTCGCTGTTCAAAGGGGAGTGGCACAACGCCACCGTCGCCAGGGCGTCGGTCCGCGGCCTGTTCGCGGGCGTGGCGCTTCTGGGGCTGCTGCTGGGGCTGTCGGTGGCGCTCAGCGCGCGCGGGGTGTGGCCCCAGGTGTCGTGGCTGCTCGACGACCTCTGGTTCGCCAGCCCCCTTCCCGGGCTCTCGTTGCTGGCCCTGTCGGTGACCATCGCGCTGGTCCGGGAGCTGTTCGGGCGGCTGTTCCTGGTGCCGCTCGCGAAGCGCTCCATGGGGAGCTTCCGGGGTGGCGCGGCGGTCGCCGTGGTGACCGGTTTGCTCCTGTTCCCGGCGTACTCTCTGCTGCCGGTGGGCTGGGGGATCGCGGCGGCGGTGGTCCAGGCGGCGGTGATGGTGGTGCTCTTCCTGCGCTACGACCTGCTCACCGTGCTCCTCGCCTCGCTCACCCTCCAGGTGGGGATGGGCGCCCTGCCGCTCGTCTACACCGACAGCGGCACCCTCCAGCTCCAGGGCTGGCTGGCGCTCGCCGTGGTCGCTCTCCCGGCCGCCCTGTCGGTGCGCTTTCTCGGGAGCGGCCGGGAGTTCGTCTACCGCTGGGACGACGTGCCGCCCCACGTGCGCCGGATCGCCGAACGGGAGCGCCAGCGCCTGGAGCTCGAGACCGCCCGGCGGATCCAGAGCTCGATCCTGCCGGAGCTGCCCCCCCGTCTCGCGGGGGTGGACATCGCCCACGCCTACCTGCCGGCGACGGAGGTGGGGGGTGATTTCTACGACGTGCTGGCTCTCGAGGATGGCCGGCTGGCGGTCGCCGTGGGCGACGTGGCCGGCCATGGTGTGTCGAGCGGTCTGGTGATGTCGGCGGCGAAGTCGGCCCTGGCGGTTCAGGTCACGTTCGACCCGGAGGTCGAGGCGGTATTCAAGACCCTCAACCGGATGGTCTACCAGAGCGCCCGGCGCCGGCTGATCGCGACGCTCTGCTACGCCGTCCTCGATACCGCCCGCAACGAGCTGACCTACGCCAGCGCCGGCCACATCTACCCCTATCTGCTGTCGAGCGACGGCGTTCGCGCCCTGCCGTCGACCGCCTATCCCCTGGGCGTGCGCGAACAGCTCGCCGTTGCGGTCCGCCACGAGCGGCTCGCCGCCGGCGACACCCTGGTGCTGCTCTCGGACGGCCTGATCGAGGCCCGTCCCGAAGGTAGCGACGACCTCTACGGCTTCGAGCGCCTGGAGCGGCGGCTCGGGGAGCTCGTCGGCTGCTCGGTGGAGCAGGTGCGTGACGGGATCCTGGACGATCTCGCGCTCTTCGTCGGCCCGTCCCCCCGGGAAGACGACCAGACCGTCCTCGTCTTGCGGCTGCCCTAGCCCGTTCCCCAGCCCGCATCCCCCCTGTCGACACCCCCGTCGACACCCCCGGAGCCTGTCCGACACCCCTCCGACAGCGGGCGTCGGGAATCGTCGAGCTTCGCACTGTTCTTCGTAAGGCATTGATTTTAATTGACTTGAAAGGATTTTACGAGTTGGCAACGCGCTTGCTCTTCTGCCGGACCGAACGCGGAACTTCACCAATACCCCGATCCGAAGGAGAAGCGAGCCATGACCCCCAAGACCCCCAAGACGATCACCAGCCTGATCCTCCTGACCCTGACCGCCCTGCTGTGGGCGGCTCCCGCGATGGCCGAACCCCGGCCGTCTTCCGATCTGCTGCTGCCCTACTTCGAAGTCGACCTCTCCCAGCCGGGTGGCCGGACCACCCTGTTCGCCATCGGCAACGCCGCCGCGGACGCGGTGACCGTCAAGGCCTCGGTGACCAGCAACTGGGGCATCGAGATGTTCACCTCGTCGTTCGAGCTCGAGGCCGGCGAGGTGCGGACCGTCAACCTGCGCGACTGGCTGCAGAACGGCAAGCTGCCCGAGCGCAAGCTGGCCGCCGGGACGCTGGCCCATGTGCAGGCGGCCCTCACCGGCCAGCCGTCGCCCCGCGACGACATGTACTACGGCACCCAGCCCGATCCGCTCGCCACCGACCTCGCGGTCGGCGCAGTGACGCTGCGGGTGACCAGCAACCCACGCCTCGACGCCCTCTGGGGCGACTACTTCTGGGTTCTTCCCGGTGAAGACTCGGCCGAGGGCGAGCTCCTGGTCAACATCGACCGGAGCATGGCGTGCCGCGGCCTGTGCACCTCCCATCGCCTCCGCTTCCTCGAGGGCGGCGGCTTCGACGGCGGCACCAAGCTCCTCATCTGGAGCCCGCGGGTCGGCCAGCCGAGCCCCAACGCCAACACCCTGACGACGGGGACGCTGTTCTCGGCGTCCGCCTACCACACCGAGCCGGGTGCTCAGTTCGACGAGCGGGAGCTCGATCTGCTGCCGGTGCAGATGCTCGACGTGCGGGACCTGCTGCTGGCCGAGGACTTCGGCTGGCTCGACCTGGTGACTGATGACGAGGTCTACGTCGGCGTGCGCTACAGCGCGAGCCAGCGCTACAGCGTCGCGATCCAGAGCTGGTGCATGCCGGACAAGCCGTGCACCGGTTGCGGTGGCGGCGGCTCGGACGAGCCGGCCATCGACATCGAGAAGTCGACGAACGGCGTGGACGCCGACGAGCTCCCCGGCCCGCTGGTCGCGCCGAGCGGCGCGGTGACCTGGGAGTACGTGGTCACCAACACCGGCGATGTGCGGCTCACCGACGTCCAGGTGACCGACGACCAGGAGGGCGCGATCTCCTGCCCCGACGACACGCTTCGCCCCGGCGAGACCATGACCTGCGTCCTCGCGAGCCAGGCGCCGGCCGAGCAGGATATCCCAGCGGGCGGTTTCTTCTACGAGAACCTGGCCACCGTCGTCGGTACCCCGCCGACCGGCTCGGACGTGACCGATAGCGACCCCAGCCACTACTGGGTGCAGGAGCCGATCGTCACGGACCTGCCCACCATCGACGTCGAGAAGGCGACCAACGGCCACGACGCCGACGCCGCCCCGGGTCCGCAGCTCTTCCAGGGCGACCTGGTGACCTGGACCTACGTGGTCACCAACACCGGCAACGTGGACCTCGTGAACGTCGCCATCGTCGACGACGTCGAGGGCGCGGTGACCTGCCCGAAGACGACTCTCGCGGTGGGCGAGGCGATGACCTGCACGCTCAACGGCACGGCGCTCGAAGGCCAGTACGCGAACGTGGCGACGGTCACCGGCCAGAGCTCGAACGGCCAGCAGGTCCAGGACGCCGATCCCAGCCACTACTTCGCGGAGCCGATGACCATCGAGGGCCAGGGCTGCACCCCGGGCTACTGGAAGAACCACACGGACTCCTGGCCGGCGACCGGCTACTCGCCGAGTCAGTCGGTCCAGAGCGTGTTCGCCTCCGCCGCGGGCTACCCGGGAATCGGCTCGGCCAGCCTGATCGAGGCGCTCGACTTCAAGGGCGGCTCCGGGGTCGACGGCGCGGCCCACAACCTCCTGCGGGCGGCCGTGGCCGGCCTGCTCGACGCCTCCCATCCGGGAGTCGAGTACCCCCGGGTTCCGGCCAACCTGATCGCCGACGTCAACGCGGCCCTGGCGAGCGGCGACCGGGACACGATGTTGATGCTGGCCTCCTCCATCGACGCCGACAACAACCTGGGATGCCCGCTCAACTGACCTGAGGAAGGAACAAGCGGCCGGAGCATCGTGCTCCGGCCGCTCGGCAGAAAGGGGATCACCATCCCCTTCGGATCGGGACGGGGTCGGGCCGGGGGACCGGGTCGGCCCCCTTTTTTTGTCCGCCCCTCATCCGTCGAGGGGCGTTCGGCCGTCAGAGGCCCTGGCGGGGATGGCGGGGCCCAACACCTGGCCCCGGGTGTCCGACAGGGTCCCCCGAGGTGTCCGACACCCCTCCGACACCCTCGGACGGCTGTTGCGAAACCCGGAAGAGATGGGTCAAGTGGTGTCTAGCCAGAGACTTGCGCCGAATCACGGAGTCGGTACGTTCCTTGCGGGAGATCTCGGTACCTCCAGGGCAGGGGCGCTCTGGAAGTCCGAACCGAAGGAGGGCCAGATGAGCAGACGCATCCGGCGACTCGCCATCATGGCGAGCCTCTCCCTGCTGGCGCTCGGTTTCGTGGCACCGGCCGCGGCTGAGCCCCACACAACCTCTGATCTCCTCCTCCCCTACTTCGAGGTCGACCTGGTCGGCCAGCGGACCACCCTCTTCGCCGTCGGCAACATCGAGGACAAGGAGACGGAGGTCCGGATCACCGTCGCGTCCAACTGGGGCATTCCGGTTCTCGGATTGAACCTGACGCTCGATCCCGGCGCGGTCCGGACGGTCAACCTGGCCGACTGGATCGTCGACGGCAACCTTCCCAACCGTACCTTGAGCCCGGCGCAGCTCGCCCACGTCCAGGCGGCGCTCTCCGGCGTGCCGTCACCCGACGACGGGCTGTACTACGGCAGCGAGGTCGAGCCCAACCTGGCGGTCGGCTTCGTCACCATCCGCGTCCTCGGCTCGGCCGGCAACCGTCCCGACGCCCTCTGGGGCGACTACTTCTGGGTCGATCCGGCGGGTGACTATGCCGAGGGCGAGGTCCTGGTCGACATCGACCGCGTCAAGGACTGCCCCGGTCTGTGCGACCGCCACGTCATGCGGTTCCTCGAGGGCGGGGCGTTCGACGGCGGCACCGAGCTGATCATCTGGATCGACCGCGCGAGCACCCCCCGGCCGCGGCCGGAGCCGGTTCTCTCGGCGCTCACCTTCAGCGGCTCGGCGTTCTACGACGAGCCGGGACACAAGTTCGACGAGAAGGTGATCGAGCTGCTGCCGACCCAGGCTCTGCCGGTGGCCGACCTGCTGCTCGACGAGGACTTCGGTTGGATCGACATGATCACCGAGGAGCTCGCTTTCATCGGCGTGCGCTACGACGCCGAGAACCGGTTCGCGGTGGCGCTCCAGAGCTGGTGCGTGGAGGAACCCACGCCGCCACCGCCCGTGCGGCGCCGCCCGTCGATCCAGGTCGAGAAGTTCACCAACGGTGTCGACGCCGATCAACCGACCGGTCCATTGCTCAAGATCGGCTCCGTGGTCACCTGGGAGTACCGGGTCACCAACACGGGCAACGTCCGGCTGACCAGCGTGACCGTGACCGACAACAGGGGCGTGGCGGTGAGCTGTCCGCGGACGACCCTGGGGGCGGGCGAGTCGATGGTCTGTACCGCGAGCGGCATCGTGTTGCCGGGGCAGTACAGCAACATCGGCACCGCCATGGGCAACCCGCCGGACGGCCCGCCGGTCACCGACGCCGATCCGAGCCACTACCTCGGCGTCGAGTTCATTCTCGGTGAGCCGGCCGTGTCGATCGAGAAGCTGACCAACGGTCAGGACGCCGATACCCCGACCGGACCGACCCTCGCCCAGGGCAGCCCGGTGACCTGGACCTATCTGGTGACCAACACCGGCGGCGTCGGCCTGACGAACGTCGTGGTCACCGACAGCGACCCCGGCGTCACCGTCTCCTGTCCGAAGACCACGCTCGCGATCGGCGAGTCGATGGTCTGCATGGCGAGCGGTACGGCCGAGGAGGGCCAGTACTCGAACGTCGGCACGGTCAGCGCCCAGGGTGACGGCGACACGGTCACCGACTCCGACCCGAGCCACTACTACGGGCTGCCGGAGATCGTGGACGACGAGCCGGCGATCCAGATCGAGAAGCTCACCAACGGCTTCGACGCGGACGGCGTCGCTTCGGCGCCGCACCTGGTGCACGGCCATCCGGTGATCTGGACCTACATCGTGACCAACACCGGCAACGTGGTGCTGAGCGATATCGACGTGACCGACGACCAGGGTGTCGCCGTGAGCTGCCCGAAGACCACGCTCGATCCGGGTGAGTCGATGATCTGCACCGGCAGCGGCACCGCCGTGGCGAGCGAAGAGTGCTACGCCAACGTCGGCACCGTGGTCGGTACCCCGCCCGTGGGCGACGACGTCACCGACAGCGACCCGAGCCACTACTGCGCCGAGGAGCTCGTCGGCGAGCCGGCGATCCACATCGAGAAGTACACCAACGGCGAGGACGCCGACGTGCCCACCGGTCCGGCCCTGCTGGAGGGTGACAACGTGCAGTGGCTGTACGTGGTCACCAACACCGGCGACGTGACTCTCACCGGAGTCACCGTGACCGACGATCAGGGTGTGGCGGTGACCTGCGCCGGGGGACAGCCGTTCACGCTCGATCCGGGTGAGGTGGTCCTCTGCTTCGGCAACGGCATCGCCAGCGTCGGCCAGTACGCCAACGTGGGCGAGGTCACCGGCACGCCGCTCGGCGGCGGTGATCCGGTCACCGACAGCGATCCGAGCCATTACTACGGCGAGGAATTCGTCCCCGAGCCGGCGATCGACATCGAGAAGCTCACCAACGGCGAGGACGCCGACGTGGCGCCCGGACCGGTGGTGCTGATCGGCGCGGCGGTCGACTGGAGCTACCTGGTCACCAACGTCGGCAACGTGCCGCTCACCGGCGTCACGGTGGTCGATGACCAGGGTGTGACGGTGACCTGTCCGCAGTCGACGCTCGACGTCGGCGAGTCGATGACCTGCACGGCGAGCGGCCTGGCCGTCGAGGGGCAGTACGCCAACCTGGGGACCGCATGTGGAGACCCGGAGACGGGTGGTGACGAGGTCTGCGACGAAGATCCGAGCCACTACTACGGCGAGGATCTCGGCGACGAAGGCTGCACGCCCGGTTACTGGAAGAACCACACCGACTCCTGGCCGCCGACCGGGTACTCGACAGACCAGCTCGTCCAGGTCGTCTTCACCCAGGCGGCGGCCTACCCGACCCAAGGAACCGCCACGCTGCTCGCGGCGCTCGACTTCGGCGGCGGTCCGGGAGTGGAAGGCGGCGTGCAGATTCTGCTGCGTGCCGCGGTGGCAGCCGTCCTCAATGCGTCCCACCCGGGCGTGAGCTACCTGTTCAGTGAAGCGCTGGTGATCAGCGAGGTGAATGCAGCCCTGGCGAGCGGCGATCGCGACACCATGCTCGTGCTCGCCAACACCCTGGATGCAGGCAACAACCAGGGCTGCCCGCTCAACTGAGCGGATTCAACGTGGCTACGGCGGCCGGAGTCTCCCTCCGTCCGTTCGCTAGCAGGGGGCTGTGAGGTCCCCTTCGGATCGGGAGGGGGTCGGCCGAGGAAACTCGAGTCGGCCCCCATTTTTTTCTGTGCCAAGGGACCCTCGCTGCTAGACTGTGGGCGTGGGTGACCGATCCGAGGGGAGCGCTCCCGGCACGAGCCGGAGCGGGCGGCGCTTCGTCGAACGACGGAGCGGGGCCCGCCTGCGCACTCCTGCCCTGACCATCCTCTGGTACCCGGAGCTTCAGCGGGTCGGGGAGCGTGCCCGGCTGCGCGATCTCCTCAGTGGGCTGGACGCTCCGGTCTCGCGCTCGGGTCCTCCGTTCCGCGATCCCGGCGGCGGACCGGCGCGCCCCCTCGACCACGCGGTCTTCCCGTCCGATCCGTTCCGTCTCGTCTCAGGCTCCGGCTACGGCGCCATCCGCCTCGAGCGCGGGGCGTACCGCGGGTCGCTGTCCGTCGAGGGCACGCCGGTCGGGGAGGAGATCGAGCTCTCCGGCGCGGAGGTCGAGCAGGGGGTCGTTCTCGAGATCGGCGAGTCGGTGCTGCTGATGCTCCACCACCTGCCGGCGGAGGACCAGACGAGCCCCGTGGACTACGGTCTGGTGGGGGAGAGCGAGAGCCTGGTCGAGCTGCGCCGGGAAGTGCGCCGGGTGGCGGACCTGGCGGTTCCGGTCCTCCTCCGCGGCGAGACGGGGACCGGCAAGGAGCTCCTCGCCAGGGCCATCCACCTGGCCAGCCGTCGCCGCGAGCAGACCTACCTCTCGATCAACCTGGGTGCCATCCCCGGCTCGCTCGCCGCCTCCGAGCTGTTCGGCGCGGCCAAGGGGTCCTACACCGGGTCGGTGCGCAGTCACCAGGGGTACTTCCTCCGTGCCGACGGCGGCACCCTGTTCCTGGACGAGGTGGCCGAGGCGCCGCCGGAGGTCCAGGTCATGCTGCTCCGGGTGCTCGAGACCGGCGAGGTCCAGCCTCTGGGTGTCCAGGGGAGCCAGCGGGTCGACGTGCGCCTGATCGCCGCCACCGACGGCGACCTGGAGGCGGCGGCCGACGAGGGCAGCTTCAAGGCGCCGCTGCTCCACCGGCTCTCCGGCTACGAGATCGTGGTGCCGCCGCTCCGCGAGCGGCGCGACGACTTCGGGCGCCTGCTGGTCCACTTTCTGCGCGAGGAGCTCGAGCAGGTGGGGGAGGAGAGGCGCCTCGAGGGCGACCCTTCCCGCTGGCTTCCCATCTCGATCGTCGCCCGGCTGGCGTGCCACGACTGGCCGGGCAACATCCGCCAGCTCAAGAACATGGCCCGTCAGCTCGTGATCGGTAGCCGGGGCTCCGAGACGGTGCGTATCGGGCCCCAGCTCGAGCGGCTGCTGCAAGAGGCCTCGGCCCGGCGCAACAACCAGGCGGACTCGGCCAACGGTGGGGGGGAAGGGGTGGTGGCATCCCAGGCCGGACGCGGGGCCCCGGGCGGGAGCGGTCGGCCTGCGGCCCGGGAGCGCTACCGGGACCCGTCGGAGATCACCCAGGAGGAGTTGATCGAGGCGCTGCGCTCGAACCGGTGGGCGGTCAAGCCGTCCGCCGAGGCCCTGGGGGTCTCCCGGACCTCGCTCTATGCCCTGATCGAGCGCTGTCCGGCGGTGCGGAAGGCCTCGGACCTCGACCCGGAGGAGATCCTCAGCGTGTCGGAGCAGAGCGGTGGGGACTTGAATGTTATGAGCGAGAGCCTCGAGGTCTCGGTCCAGGGCCTGCGCCAGCGCATGAAGGAGCTGGGTCTGGAGTAGGGTGCGCTGAAGCGCACCCTACCCGGTCCGTCAGGCCGGGCCGGGTTCCTTCTCCGCGAACCAGGTGAGACGGTTCTTGCCCAGGCTCTTCGACTCGTAGAGCGCCCGGTCGGCGCGGGCGAAGAGCTCCGCCAGGGGCTCGTCCGGCTCGAAGAACGCACCGCCCAGGCTCGCGGACACCTGGATCTTCTTCGCCACGCCACGTACCTCGAAGGGGCCGTCGGCGACACGCCGGCAGATCTCCTCGGCACGGGAGCGGGCCAGGTCCGGGCGCACCGACGGGAAGACGACCGCGAACTCGTCGCCGCCGATGCGGCAGGGAAGGTCCTCCGGTCGCACGCTCGAGCGCAGGATGCCCGCCACGGCCCGGAGCACCGCGTCGCCGCACGGGTGGCCGAAGGTGTCGTTGATCCACTTGAAGTCGTCGAGGTCGACGAGCAGCAGCGCCAGCACCGTCCCCGGTGTCCGCTCGCTCTCGGTGAGGCGTACCAGCTCCGCGTCCATCGACCGGCGGTTGAGCAGACCGGTGAGCTCGTCGGTGAGGGCCAGGACCTGCTGCCGGTCCCGCTCCGCCCGTGTGCGCTGGAGGTGGGTCAAGGTCTGCTCGAGCTCGCGGTTGCGCTCCTCGAGACCGTGGGTCAGCCGCTGCTCGGACGACAGCAGGTAGCTCGAGATCCACTTGAGCAGCGAGACCAGCAGCCGGGGCTTGGTCTCGAGCAGGGTCTCGAACGCCTGCTGGTCGAAGACCTGGAGCTCGCCCTCGTCGAGACCGACCGCTGTGGCCGTGCGCACGTGATCGGGAGAGACGAGGGCCAGCTCGCCGAGGAAATCGCCCGGGCTGAGCACCTTGGGCTGGATGTCCGTCGGGAAGATGAGCTGGATCCTCCCGGAGAGGATGACGTACATGGAGTCGCCGTCGTCACCCCGCCGGAACAGGGTCTTGCCTCGGCCCAGCCGCACCGGTCGACCGGTGGCGTAGATCTCGGCCACCTCGTCCGGCGTGAACGACCGCAGCAAGGGGCTTGATGCGAAGGCTTGGAACTGGCTCATCGAGTCCTCTGGGACGGGGGGTAGGATACCATCGGTGTGCGCCGGTCCGACGGCTCATGCCGCGATGCGGCCAGACTGATAGACTCGGCCTGACCGGCCGGCGAGCGGGCCGCTCGCGCCTGAGCGCTCGCGCCGGGGCGTGCCAGCCCTCCCCCTGATGGCCGATGGGCGATAGATGGCCCGATCGACATCGATCGAACCCGATCGAGACCGGTCGGCGCCGCAGGGCGGGGCCGGCGCGCACGACCGTCATCCATCCGGTGTGCTCGTCCTGATCGAAGCGAAGGACCCGGGAGCCTAGGCGATACCCCACATCCAACGAGCGGTCCCGCGTGCCCGAGAGAGTCGCGGACCGGTGCACCGATTCCTTAAGAAGCAAGAGGGAGGCACGTCTTGAAGATCCATGAATACCAGGCCAAGGAGATCCTGCGCCGTTACGGGATCGACACTCCCCGGGGCGAGGTCACGGACCAGCCGGCCGAGGCGCGGAGGATCTGCGAGGAGCTGGGAGGCCGGTGTGTGGTCAAGGCCCAGATCCACGCCGGTGGCCGCGGCAAGGGCGGTGGCGTCAAGCTCGCCGGCTCGCCCGAGGAGGCCGAGACCCTGGCCGGGCAGATCCTGGGCATGAACCTGGTCACGCCCCAGACCGGACCGGGCGGCCAGGAGGTCAAGAAGGTTTACATCGAGGAGGCTTCGGAGATTGCCCGGGAGCTCTACATCTCCGTCACCCTCGATCGCGAGAAGGGCATGCCGTTGCTCATGGCCTCGACCGAAGGGGGCATGGACATCGAGCAGGTGGCCGAAGAGAAGCCGGAGGCGATCCTCAAGGAGTGGGTCCACCCGCACCTGGGAATGCTGCCGTTCCAGGCCCGCCGCCTGGCCGCCGGCCTCGATTTCCACGGTGCCACCGCCAAGGCCGGCATGAAGCTCGCCCAGAAGCTGGTGCGCTGCTACCTGGACACCGACGCGTCGCTGGTCGAGATCAACCCGCTCGTGGTCACCGGCGACGGTGCGGTCATCGCCCTCGACGCCAAGATGGGCTTCGACGACAACGCCCTCTTCCGCCACCAGGACATCCTCGAGATGCGGGACCTGGCGGAGGAGAACCCGATCGAGGTGGAGGCCGGCGAGTACGGCCTCTCCTACATCAAGCTCGACGGCAACATCGGCTGCATGGTCAACGGCGCGGGCCTCGCCATGTCCACCATGGACATCATCAAGCTCCACGGCGGCGAGCCGGCCAACTTCCTCGACGTCGGCGGCTCGGCGAGCCAGGAGGCGGTGGCCAACGCGTTCCGCCTGCTGGTCTCGGACCCGGCGGTCGAGGCGGTTCTGATCAACATCTTCGGCGGCATCGCCCGCACCGACCGGATCGCGCGCGGCGTGGTCGACGGCATCGCCGAGATCGGCGAGGTCCACGTGCCGGTAGTGGTGCGGCTGGAGGGCACCAACGTCGAGCAGGGGCGGCAGATCCTGCACGACGCGGAGTTCGAGTTCATCGTCGCCGACGGCATGGCCGACGCGGCGGAGAAGGTGGTCGCGGCCGCAAAGGGAGGCAACTGAGATGGCGATCTGGGTCAATGAAGAGACGCGGCTCCTGGTCCAGGGAATCACCGGCACCGAGGGCACCTTCCACGCCCTGGGTTGCCGCGAGTACGGCACCAAGGTGGTGGCCGGCGTGACGCCGGGCAAGGGCGGCCAGGACGTCGAGGGCATTCCGGTGTTCGACTCGGTCGCCGAGGCGGTCGCCGAGACCGGCGCCAACGCGACGATGATCTTCGTGCCGCCGCCGTTCGCCGCCGACGCCGTCATGGAGGCGGCCGACGCCGGCCTTGGCCTGGTGGTGTGCATCACCGAGGGCGTGCCGGTGGGTGACATGCTGAAGGTCACCGAGTTCCTCGACCACCACCCCACGCGCCTGATCGGCCCCAACTGCCCCGGCGTCATTTCGCCGGGTCTGGGCAAGATCGGCATCATGCCGGGCCACATCCACAAGCAGGGCAAGGTGGGGGTGATCAGCCGCTCCGGCACGCTCACCTACGAGGCCGTCCACCAGCTCACCAACCTCGGGCTCGGCCAGTCGACCTGTGTCGGCATCGGCGGTGACCCGATCGTCGGCACCACCTTCATCGACGCCCTGTCCGCGTTCAAGGACGATCCGGACACCGAGGCCGTGGTGATGATCGGCGAGATCGGTGGCAACGCCGAGGAGAAGGCCGCCGCCTGGATCGAGGCGAACTTCGATCGGCCGGTGGTCGGCTTCATCGCCGGGCGCACCGCCCCCCCGGGTCGCCGCATGGGCCACGCCGGCGCCATCGTCGCCGGTGGCAAGGGCACCGCCAAGGAGAAGATGGAAGCCCTCACCGCGGCGGGCATCCACGTGGTCGAGTCGCCGGCGCTGATCGGCGAAACCGTCCAGAAGGCCCTGGGGCGCTGAACGTTGAACCGGCTGGAGACACGAAGACCTTGACCTCGTTGACTCCGATCTCCCCGAATCCCCCGCCCCTTCAACGTGTACCGGGCGGGGGCGTCCCCTTCCCCCCGCGAGGGTGGGAAGGGGAACGAGGGGATGAGGGGGCGATCCGGAGAACCGGAGGACGATGACCGACATCAGGCGATTGCCCGGGAAGGGCTGGCTGGCGCTCGTCGGCGGCGGGGAGTTCACCTTCGAGGAGACCCTCGACGCCGACTCGGCGTGGATCGAGAAGATCCCGGCGGAGGCCGAGGGGCCGATCGGGTTCATCCCGGCGGCGTCCGGCTCGACCGACTACGGCCAGCACTTCGCCGACTACATGGCCGAGGTCTTCGACCGGGAGGCGGTGACGCTCCCCGTCTTCCGCGCTCGGGACGCTCGCCGTGGCAAGAACCTGGAACGGATCGAAGAGTGCGCCGCCGTCTACCTGGGCGGCGGCGTTACCGACCACCTGCTCGACGCCCTGGCGGAGAGCCCGGCGGCCGAGGCGCTCCTGGCCAAGCTGGCCGCGGGTGGGGTGGTGGTGGCGATCGCCGCCGCTGCCCAGGCCCTGGGCGTCGCCGCCCGGAGCATCCGAGTCGGCGAGAACCTGGCCGGGCTCGGCTGGCTGCCGGGCGGCGTGATCGAGCCCAACTTCGACCCGGGTCACGACCGCCGGCTCCGGCGCCTGCTCCAGGCGCCGGGCGCCCTGTGGGGCGTCGGCATCCCGGCCGGAGGCTGCCTGCTGCTCGGCCCGGACGGAGCCATGGAGCAGGTCGGCGACCTGTGGACCCTGACCGACCCCGAAGGGGAGCTCGAGCACGTTTCAGAGACCTGAAACTCAACCCCAAGATTGACAGCGGCCGGCCTCCGTGCCGGCCGAACGGCATGCGGACGCATGCCTTCCCTGTTCTGGATTTGACACTGAACCAACCCCGGACCGGCCCCCCGGCCGTCCGTTGGAGGAACCTGACCATGGAAACCACCCTGACCATCCTCAAGCCGGACAGCGTCGCCGGCGGCAACACCGGCAAGATCATCGACCGCCTGATCGACAAGGGCTTCGCGCTGGCCGGCATGAAGCTCACCCGCCTCACCGAGGCCCAGGCGCGGGAGTTCTACGCCGTCCACAAGGAGCGCCCCTTCTACAACGACCTGGTCGCCTTCATGACCGAAGGCCCGGTGGTCGTGGCGGCTCTGCGGCGGGACAACGCGGTGGGGTACCTGCGCGAGGTCATGGGCGCCACCAACCCCGAAGACGCCGACGCCGGCACCATCCGCGCCGACTTCGCCACCAACATCGAGAGAAACGCCATCCACGGCAGCGACTCGCCGGAGAACGCGGCCCGGGAGGTCGGGTTCTTCTTCGCGGAGTCGGAGCTGATTTCGATCCGGTAGGGGGGGGTGAGGGAGGGAGGTCGTTCGCTTCGCTCACACCCGGCCGGATGAAGCGGCCGACTTGAGTCGGCCGGATTGCGAGCGGAGCGAGCGGCCACCTGCCACGCCGAGGGTCCATCTCCCTGACACCACCCGTCTACCGCCCGGTTCACTCCGGGCCGCGAGTCGACTATCCTTTCCCCCATGGTCTACCGAACTTCCATGCCGGCCCCAGCCAGCCAGATCTCCGACAGCCGCCGCGGCCGCCAGGTAGGCATCTTCTGCCTCGAGTGCGGCTCCGTCTACTCGCTCCACAAGGCCTCCCACACCGGCAAACCGGTGTACGGCAAGGACCACATCGCCGCCCCCTGCGCCCACGAAGGCGACGCCTTCGAACCGGGCGAAGGCTGGTGGGAGCCGGCTCACGAAGTGCTGCCGGCGCCGGCCGAAGCGGAAGCGACGGCCGACTGAGCCCGCCGTCTCGGTGCCCGACCTCCGCCAGCTCCTCCGCGACCGCTTCGGTCTCGACTCCTTCCGCCCGTACCAGGAAGAGGTCTGCCGGACCGTGACCCTGGGCACGGACGCTCTGGTGGTCATGCCCACCGGCGCCGGCAAGAGCCTCTGCTACCAGCTCCCCGGTATCGCCCGCGGCGGCACCGCCCTGGTCATCTCGCCGCTCATCGCCCTCATGGAGGACCAGGTGGCCAAGCTCCGGGAGGTGGGCGTCAAGGCCGAGCGCATCCACTCCGGCCGCGACCGCCAGACCTCCCGGGCCGTCTGCAGGCAGTACCTGGACGGCGGGCTCGAGCTTCTCTTCATCGCTCCCGAGCGCCTCTCCGTCCCCGGGTTTTCGGAGATGCTGGCCAAGGGCAGCCTCTCGCTCGTCGCGGTCGACGAGGCCCACTGCATCTCCCATTGGGGCCACGACTTCCGCCCGGACTACAGGCTTCTCGGCGAGCGTCTACCCCTACTGCGGAAGGCGCCGGGGCCGACCCCGGTGGTGGCGCTGACCGCCACCGCCACGCCCCTGGTGCAGAAGGACATCCTGGAGCAGCTCGGGATCGAGGACGCCGAGCGCTTCATCCGCGGTTTCCGGCGCGAGAACCTCGCGGTGGAAGTGGTCGAGCTGGCTCCGTCGCGCCGCCGGGGCGCGGTCCAGGCGATGCTCGCGGATCCCTCCCGCCGGCCGGCGATCGTCTACGCCCCGAGCCGCAAGAAGACCGAAGAGCTCGCCGAGCAGCTCGCCGTGGACTACCCGGCCGCCGCCTACCACGCCGGCATGGACGGCGCGGACCGCGACCGGGTGCAGACTGCGTTCCTCGGCGGGGAGCTGGAGGTCATCGTCGCCACCATCGCCTTCGGCATGGGGGTCGACAAGCCGGACGTCAGAACCGTCGTCCATACCGGTCTGCCCGGCAGCCTGGAGGGCTACTACCAGGAGATCGGCCGCGCCGGCCGGGATGGCGAGCCAGCCCGGGCGGTGCTCCTCTACTCCTGGGCCGACCGGCGCACCCACGAGTTCTTCCACGACCGCAACTACCCGGACCCGGCGGTCCTGGAGCGGATCCAGGACGCCCTGGGCCCGGAGCCCATGCCGCTGCCCGAGCTGAGGGCGCGCGCGGGTCTCGATGACGAGATCTTCGACCGGGCGCTCGAGAAGCTCTGGCTCCACGGCGGCGCCCGCATGGTCCGCACCGAGACCGAGATCGGTCCCGAGGAGGGGGTGGTCCGGGGCGGCTCCACCTGGCGCTCGCCGTACCGGGCGCAGCGGGACCACCGCCTCGACCAGCTCGAGCGCATGCTCGCGTTCACGGAGGGCGCCGAGTGCCGCATGCTCCACCTGGTGGGCCACTTCGGCGACCGGGAGGACTCAGGCCAGCCGTGTGGACTCTGCGACGCCTGCGCCCCGGGGGACTGCTCCGTGCGCCGTTTCCGCGAGCCGGACGATGACGAAGCCCGGGTCATCGCCGAAGTCCTCGACCTGCTCGTGGCCCAGGACAGCCCGACCACCGGCCAGCTCCACAAAGCGATCCCCGGGGCGCCCGAGCGTCGAGACTTCGAAAACCTCCTCGGCGCCCTCTCCCGGGCCGGCCTCCTCGACGTGGTCGACGACTCCTTCGAGAAAGACGGCCAGACCATCCGCTTCCGGCGCGCTCGCCTCACGGTTGAAGGCCGGAGGGCGGCAGACGGCAGAAGCGGCGCCCTCCACACCATCCGCCTCGACGACCGCCCCGAAGGCGCGGCGCCGGCCAGGAGAGGGAGGAAGGGCGGGGGAGGGCGCACGCGCTCGAGATCGGGAGGCGGCGGCAGCGCAACCGCCAAGACCGCCGAAGACGCCGCCGGACCGATCGACCAGAACCTCGAAGACCGCCTCCGCGCATGGCGCCTCGAAGAGTCCAAGCGCCGCAAAGTCCCGGCCTTCGTCCTCTTCAGCGACAAGACCCTCCAAGCCCTCGCCGCCCACAGACCGGCGGACGAAGACCAGCTCCTCGAAGTCCACGGCATCGGCCCCCAAAAAGCCAAAGACCTGGGCCCCCAGATCCTCCAGATCATCCAGGAAGGGTGACCCGGGCCCCTCCTCGCCCCGTCTCCGAAACCCGGAATCAAGACTGAAGCGGCCGCCGTCCCTGGCGGCCGAGCCCTCCCACCAGGCGCCGGCCTCACCGGTCTCTGTCTCACCCCGGAATCAAACCCGAAACGCCCGGCCTCCACGCCGTCCGAACCCTCCCACCGGGCGCGGATCTCACCGATCTCCCCACCCGGGATCAAAACTGAAGCGGCCGGTCCCCGTGCCGGCCGAACTGGGGCCGAAGGCCCCGACCTTCCTCCCTCGACTACCGTTGACGCAAAGCAGCGGACCCCCCTCTCCTGCCAGGCTCAGACCGGGAAGTCTAGGCCGCCAGCCCGACGCCGTTCAAACTCTGCACCCCCCCCTCGGGCCGCCGGACCGTCCCCCTCTCGGCCATGAGATGTCCATTTTGTATATGAGCTGTACATTTCGACCAGTAATTCGTTCATTCATCGCATGAGGTGGCACAGGAGCGGGCCTCTATTGCCGGCCCATGTTGCAAATGTACAACTCAACCAGCTCAGCCGACCGCGCATACGCGAAGTGAACAGCTCATAGCCCAACTCCGGGTGCCGCCGTCACCCCCACGACAGACCCCAGCAGCTCGAGCGACCACCCCCGCCGAGATTCCATGCTGCGACCAAGAAGGCCCTGCAAGCCTTCGCTGCCGCGTACCGGGCCGGGGACCCATATCTACGGTTTTATGATATGGTGCGCCCATCATGAAGACCACGCTCGATCTCGACGACGCCCTCCTCACCGAGGCCAAGCGCCGCGCCGCGGCGGCCGGAAGCAGCCTCAAATCGTACGTCGAGGACGCCCTCCGCGCCCGCCTCCTCCCCCGGCCCGGCAAGAAGGAAGAGCGGTTCCGTCTAAAGCTGCCCGTCGTCGAGGGCACGGCTCCGCCCGCGGTCGAGGTCATGGACCGCAGAGCCCTCTACGACCTCCTGGACGAGCCGGAATGATCGGTGTCGACACGAATGTCTTGATCGCCGCCCACAGAAGTGAGCACCCCAAGCACGGCGAAGCCCTCGATCATCTGATCGAGATCGCAGAGAGCAGCGTGCCGTGGGGGCTGCCCGTCTTCTGTATCGGCGAGTTCATCCGGGTCGTGACCCACCCCAAAGTCTTCACGCCCCCCTCGAGCGTCGAGGTGGCCGTCGAGCTCATCGATCGGTTGCTCGAGAGCCCCAGTGTCAGACTCCTCCTCCCGGCAGAACGGTTCTGGAGCCGCTTCCGCTCGACCCTCCAGGACGGTGCCGCCCGGGGCAACCTGGTGTTCGATGCCCAGATCGCCGCCGTCTGCGAGGAGCACGGCGTGCTCGACCTCCTGACCGGAGACCGGGACTTCTCCCGCTTCCCGGCAATCCGTCCGCGCTACCTGTGAGGCAGGGGATCAGGCCCGGGCTCGTCGGAGCGTCGGCCTGCACGAGAGCTGAGACCGGGCGGGCGGCAATGCCCCGGCTCGTATCCTGCGCCCTCATGTCAATCTTGAACGGATTCAAGATCCAAGTATCTGATTTATAACGACTTATTGGCACAGGAATCCGGCGTGGCACCAGGGTCGTGCGATTGGCGGAGAGGAGGCGTCAGCCCTGACTTCTCACCAGCCTCCGTTTTCGCCGCCGCATCCGCCGCCCGCCCCATGACGTAGAGCTCGTAGTAATCGGCGGCGACCGGCTCCGGAGCGGCGACCCGCACCACGACTTGCCTGAGACCAACCCAGGCACCAACCCACGCGCCCCCGACAATCTGAGTCCTCCCCTCGTCCGAGCAGCCTCGGGCACGGGAGAGGTGCGTCTGCTGAAAGCCTTCCCACGGCCATCGCAACCTCGGCACCCCAAAAGCGACGCTCCACAAGGCCTTGAACCGCGCCAGAGACCCGAGAGTGCACCGTTACACCATGGATCTGCATTCACTCCCGCCGTTAAGCTCGGCGCCGGGCCGTGCCAGATGGGGTGCCGGGTACTTCGGGAGGGTCGGAGTCCCGAAAAGCTCGAGCGCTCACCCGCCCCGCGGTTCTACGCGGCGGCCCGGTCGTGGTGCAGTTTGCAGCCACCGATGGGGATTGGCTTATGCTGGCCGCCCGTCGTGGCGTGCTATCATTGATATCAAGGAGGTCGCACTGGAATGGCGCAGCTCATCGTACGGAATGTCGAAGACGAGGTGGTCCGGGCGCTCAAGGAGCGTGCGGGGCGGCACGGGCGTTCGGCGGAGGCCGAGCATCGGGAGTTGCTGAGAGAGCTGCTGCTTGCCAAGTCGGCAGAGGACCCGAAGGCTGTTCTTCTCGACATTCCCGCGGTCGGTGAGGACTCCGATTTCGAGCGGATTCGGGACCTGCCGCGCCGGGTCGACCTGTGAAGTTCCTTCTGGACACCAACATCGTTTCGGAGCTCCGGAAGCGCGACCGCGCGGACGTGGGAGTCCGGAGGTGGATCGAGGAGGTAGAGGGGGACGCCCTGGCTCTCTCGGTTCTGGTTCTCGGTGAGATTCGCCTGGGAATCCTTCGCTTGCGCAGGCGGGACCCGGAGTCCGCCGAGCACCTCGCCGCCTGGCTCGTGCGCCTGGAACGTGCCTACCGGGGCCGCATCCTGCCCATCGACGCGAGCGTGACGGAGATCTGGGCGCACCTCAACGCGATCCGGACCCTGCCCGTCATCGACAGTCTCATGGCGGCCACGGCAGTCGTCCACGGCCTGACGCTCGTCACCCGGAACGTCGCTGACCTGGAGGGCGTTGAGGTGCCGTTGCTCGATCCGTTCGAAGGCTGAGCCGTTCGCGGACGATCTTGAGCTTGATGCCGGTCGGGGTCATGCGGTGCTCACTCCGAACTCCTCCTCTTCCAGGCGCCGCTCGATGGGGAGGAGCTCTGCCGCCCGCCGCATGACGTAGAGCTCGTAGTAGTCGGCGGCGACTTCATCCGGAGCGGCGACCCGGTGACCGTCGAGGGCCTCGAACTGGAACAGCGCGTCGACCCGCTGGAGCGGAACGAGGTCGACCCGCAACGGGTCGAACGCCTCTTCGAGCTCGACCTGGAGCGGCCCCAGGCGGTCGACCGGCACCTCCCGCTCCCGAAACACCACGCCGACGTCCAGGTCCGAGCCCTCTCTGTCGAGCGTGCGTCCCTCCAGCACGGCGAGCCCGTCGTCCGCCCGCGAGCCGAAGAGATAGACGGCGAGGAGGCTGAAGTCCCGGCAGATCTCGTCGAGGCGTTGCCGTGAGGTGATCACGGGGGAATTGTAGCGGAGGCGACTGACAGCAGTAGGCCAGGGGTCTTGAGCTGGGCGGCACGTCATCCGGGAAGAACGCCCGAGCCGGAGCGCGGACAGTGGAGCGAAGACCGAGAGCCAGGACTTGCTTCGGATGTCGGGGCGAGGCCTTGCGGCCGTCTGACTGGTACGATTGATGAGATGGCAACGGCTCTGACAAGGCGAGCTCTCGAAAGGTCAACCGAAACGACCGTCAGGGCATGTCGGCGGATCTTGCGCCGTCACTACGGGGATCGTCTCGCCGGCCTTCTCCTCTACGGGTCGATGGCGACCGGGCGGCACGATGCGGAGAGCGACATCGACCTGCTGGTCCTCCTCTCCGGCGAGCTTGACTACTTCGAGGAGCTGCGGACGATCATCCGGCTCCTCGAACCCGTCCAGTTCGAGACGGATCGGTTGATCTCGGCTCGCCCCGCCGTTGCGGAAGAGGTTGAGCAGGGTACGCTGAACTTCTATCGCAATGTGGTGGAAGAGGGTATTCGACTGTGACCGTCGAGCGGAGTCCGGAAGTTCGGGCGAATCTCGATCGGGCGCGCGAATCGATCGAAGCGGCGGAGAAGCTGTTGGCGGCCGGTCATCATGATTTCGCTGCATCGAGGGCGTACTACGCCGCCTTCTATGTGGGGACCGCTGCGTTGCTCGATGCGGGACTTCGGTTCAGCAAGCACAGCGGCGTGATTTCTGGCGTCCATCAACAGTTCATCAAGACGGGGCGCATCCCTCGCTCGCTCAGCGCCGATCTGAAGCTCCTCAACGAGCTCCGGATCATTGGGGATTACGGTGAAATGCAGCACGTCCCGGAGAAGGAAGCCGAGAGGGCGATCGCCGCCGCCAAGCGGCCGGTCGAGGCACTCGGGAAGCTCTGCTAGGAGTCTGCGCGGCAGGACCGCGTGACGGTGTTGCGAGCGCGGACCCACCTTCGGCGGGTGCCCCTCCGGATGCGAGGCGGTCGCGATGCAGGCGATGCCGTAGCATCGTTGAGGAGCGACAACGAAGCAGACGAGCCTATGCCGCCGCAACGGGCACCGACTCCCGGCAGGGAGTTGGTCCGGCGGATTTGATCTCGATCACCGTGAGATCAGCGGCCCGTTCCAGGATGAAGTCGATCACCAGCCGGCTCTGCTCCCGGTAGAAGAACATCCTGGGGCGGCGGCCGCGGCGGAGGTGGGCTTTGGCGATTTAGCCGATCACCCAGGTCTCGAAGAGCGGACCGCGCAGGGGTGGGTCCCTGTGCAAATTCAAAGTCGAACTTTCAATTTGCGCAGCGACCCGTGAGGTCGCCGAGGTCGAGGAGGGGGGCGGGTGGGGACACGCCCCGCCCCTACACCCTCGGCGAGCCTGTCACTCCACCACCAGCCACTCCCCCTGCCGCCCGGCCAGGTAGACCACGTCCTCCCGCCCCGTGCCGGCCGGGGCGTAGACGGCGCTCTGCTCGAGCTTGATCTGGACCCACTGGTCGTCCCATTCGGGGAGGCGCACCTTGACGTTTCCCTCGATGGCGTAGGCCGTGCTCGGGTGGAGCATCCAGTCACCCCGGACCATGCTCGGTTTCTGGTTGTCCCACATGCCGATGGTCGGGCCGGGGGCGTGGCCGAAGAAGCCGAGCGGGTGGGAGTAGATGCTCCCCACGATCCCCTCCGCCTCCTGGGCCGCGAGCGCCGCCGCCAGCACCTCGTTGCCGGTCCGGCCGGCGCGCATCTCTGCGGTCAGGAGGTCCTGCCACCGGTTGCCCTCCGCCAGTGCCTCGACGAGCCCGGACGGCACCCCGTGCTCACCGGCCCGGAGCACGTACCCCATCTCCTGGGTGTCGGTGCACAGGCGCAGATAGCAAATACCCACGTCCGTGTGCAGCACGTCGCCGGGGCGGATGATCCCCTCCTCGCCGCAGAACGGAGTCTCCGGCTCACAGGGAGTCCCCGGGCGCTGGATGTCGACGTAAGGCTGGAACCAGGGCGTGAGATCGAGCTCCTCGAAGCGCTCGCGGATGTACCAGGCGACGTCGTCCGTGGTCGTCACCCCCGGCGTGATCACCCGTGCCGAGAACGCCTCGGCGATCACCCCGCGGGCCAGAGACACCACGTGCGGGTAGACCGCCAGCTCCTCGGCGCTCCGGGTCTCGATCCAGCGGATCACCAGGTCCTCGGCCGCAACCAGCCGGCCGGCCAGCTCCTCGTCCTCGGCCCGGAGCGTCTCCTCCAGCCGGTCGCGGAGGCTCGCCGTCAGGCCGTCGGCCACCGGCCAGGTCCGGGAGACGTCGATGCCGATCCGCCGTGGCTCGCGCGTGGCGATCACCTGGGCGAGCCCCCGCCACTGGGCGTCATGGTTTCCCCCTTCCCAGGCCGCCTCGTACGGCTCGCCGAGCGGATAGCGGGAGACCGAGAGGAGCTCGACACCCCGGTCGACCTCGCCCTCTTCGTCGGAGACGATGCCGCGGTCGAAGAAGACGAGCATGGTGGTCCGCCGGGCGGCGAACGAGGGCTGTGGCACGAGCGTGAAGTAGACCGGGTCCTCGGCGTACTCGCGGTTGATCACCACCCACATGTCGAGGCCCGCCTCGCGCATCAGCGAGGGCAGCAGGGTGGTCAGCCGGTCGGTCAGCATCCGGTTGACCGGCTCGACCCGGTCTCTGGGTGCCAGCACCGCTCCGGGAGCGTCGATCTTTCGGCTCTGGGCGACCGGTTCGTGGCTGGTTCCGGCGTGGGCGGTACTGGCGAAGAGTACCGTGGCGAGCAGGACGGCGGCGATGGGGAGGATCGGGCGGAGGCGGATCATCGGTCGTCGGTCTCCTCGGTCTGACCGGCCGATCGGAGCGCGGGAAACGTGCCGGTCTTGGTTGCCCGAGGAGTCTACCCCGCGGCGGGTTCCGGGCCGGTTCGTCAGGGCCCGTTCGACGGCGTCGGGTGGGGGCCCCTGGAGATTCGAGCCGAAAGCCGTTATCATCAACTCCCGCCGTACGCACGCGACCTCGTTTCGACGAGCTGCCGCGGCCCGCCATCTCATCAAACCCCTTGACCGGATCGAGCAAACAATCCGGGACGACCTGGAAGCACTCCCCGCAATGATTCGACGCATGCTCATCAACGCGCAAAGCCCCGAAGAGGTGCGCGTTGCCATCGTTTCCGACTCCACCCTCGACGAGTATCAGGTCGAGGTGGCAGACCAGAGCCTCACCCGCGGCAACATCTACCGGGGCACCATCGCCTCGGTGCAGCCCAGCCTCAACGCAGCGTTCATCGACTACGGCGAAGGGCGCCACGGCTTCCTGTCGATCCAGGACGTGATGCCCGAAGCCTGGTACAAGCAGCCGAAGGACAAGCGCCGGCCGAAGATCGAAGAGGTCCTCGAGCGCGGTCGTCCGATCGTGGTCCAGGTGGCCAAGGACGCCGTCGGCGACAAGGGCGCGGTGCTCACCACCGACCTCTCGCTGGCCGGGCGGTACCTGGTGTTCACGCCGTTCAACGACACCCGCGGCGTCTCGCGCAAGGTCGAGGACGACGCCGACCGCCGCCGCCTCAAGGAGGCCGCGAAGTCCCTCGACGTGCCGGAGGGCAGCGGCGTCATCGTCCGCACCAACGCCCTCGGCCAGACGAAGTCGACCCTGGCGCGGGACCTGGCGGCGCTGCTTCGCCTGTGGAAGCGGGTGAGCGTCGAGGCGCGCCAGGGCAAGAGCAACAAGGTCCTCTACAGCGACCAGGACCTGATCTTCCGCGCGCTCCGCGACACCCTCGACAACACGATCACCGAGATCGTGGTGGATGACGACGAAGCCCACCAGCGGGCGGACCGGTCGCTCAAGGCGTTCGTGCCCCGGAGCGCTCCGCGGTTGGTGCGCTACTCGGAGCGGACACCGCTGTTCTCGAAGTACGACCTCGAAGAGCAGATCGCCGCCATCTACCAGCGGCGGGTCTCCCTGCCCTCCGGTGGCTCGCTGGTCATCGACCGCACAGAGGCGTTGACCGCCATCGACGTCAACTCCGGTCGCTCGACAAAGGCCGCCAGCCAGGAGGAGACGGCGGTCAACACCAACCTCGAGGCGGCCGCCGAGGTGGCCCGCCAGCTTCGTCTGCGCGACATCGGCGGTCTTCTGGTGGTCGACTTCATCGACATGCGCGCCACCAAGAACCAGCGCAAGGTCGAGAAGGCTCTGCGCGACGCCATGAAGGCGGACAAGGCGCGCTCGACTGTCGGCAGGATCAGCGCCAACGGCCTGCTCGAGATCAACCGCCAGCGTATCCGCCAGGCGCTCTCGGTGCGCACTCATCGGCCGTGCCCCACCTGCTCGGGCACCGGCCACATCCCGAGCCCCGAGATGGTGAGCCTGAACCTGCTGCGCCAGATCGAGACCCGGGCCGCCGCCGGAGGCCTCGAGCGCGCGCGGATCGAGCTCCACCCGGAGCTGGCGGATGCGGTCCAGAACACCCGCCGCGGCGAGATCGTCGCTCTCGAGCAGGAGTTCGACATCCGGGTGGAGGTGATCGCCTCGTCCCGGCTGCACCGCTCCGAGCAGGAGATCGAGTGGGTCGGCGCCGAGGTCGGCAAGGGCCGGTCGCGCGGTCGAGGCAGGGAGCAGCCTCGAGCGCGGCAGGCGTCGCGCAAGCCCACGGTCCAGGCCTCCCAGCTCGCCACCGAGCGGGACGAGCGTGGCAAGGCCGACGAGGCGCGGAGCGAGGACTCCGGTTCCGGCGCCTCCGGCCGCCGCCGCTCCCGCCGGGGCGGCCGAAAGAGCCGCTCCGCCCGGCCGAGCTCCGAGGCACCGGCGGCCGAGGCGACAGAGGCCGAGGCCCCCGCGTCCGAGACCCCTGCGTCCGAGACCCCCGCGTCCGAGGCGCCGGCAACCGAGCCCAAGCCCCGCGGCTCGAGGCGGGGTTCGAAGCGCCGCCCGAGGAGAGAGCAGAGCAGTGCCGCAGCGGAGGACCGGTCTGCTTCCGGGAGCCCGGAGCCCGAGGCCGCTCCCGCTCCTTCGGGCCCATCCGGCCCCTCCGCGGACGCCGAGCCCCCGAAGCCGAAGGACACCGCGAGCCAGGGCCCCGGAGAGACCGCTCCGGGGGACCCGTCCGCCCGCGAGAGCGACTCCGCCCGCCGGCGGCGCAGCCGGGGCGGCCGGCGCCGGCGCAGCACGCGGGACACGGAAGGCTCCGGCAACCGCTCCGACGGAGGGTCCGACGACACGACGGGCGGTGACGCGTGAGCGCCCGGCGAGCCACGGCCTCGTCCGAGCGGCTGGAGGAGCTCCGCCGGCGGCTCGGAACCATCGCGGATCTCCAGGCGGTCCTCTCGGTCCTGGGGTGGGACCAACAGACCCAGATGCCCGAGGCGGCGTCCGACCTGCGGGCCGAGCAGGTGGCGACCGTGTCGAGGATCGCCCACGAGCACGCGACGTCGGAGGAGATCGGCGCTCTGCTCGACGCCCTGGAGGGGGAGGTCGATCCGGGCTCCCTGGAGGGTGCCCTGGTGCGCATCGCCCGGCGCGATTACGACCGCTCGGTCTGCTTGCCCGCGTCGCTGGTGGAGGAGACGGCGCGGGTCACCTCCCTCGCCGAGCCCGCCTGGGTCGAGGCCCGTGAGCGCGCCGATTGGGCGATCTTCGCCCCCCATCTGGAGCGGATCGTCGAGCTGCGCCGCCGCGCCGCGGAGGCGTACGGCTTCGAGGATCACCCCCTCGATCCGTTGATCGATCTCTACGAGCCGGGCATGACCCGGGAGCGGTTGTCGGAGATCTTCGCGGTGATCGCCGAGCGCCTGGTGCCCATGGTGCGTGCCGTGGCCGAGATTGAAGACGACTGCGACGCCGCTCTGCGCGGTCCGTTCGACGAGGCCGGGCAGGAGGCGTTCGCGCGGGAGGTGGTGGGCCGGTTCGGCTACGACTGGACCCGGGGCCGCCTGGACCGGGCGGTCCATCCGTTCTGCACCTCCTTCGGCGTCGACGACGTCCGGATCACCACCCGCTTCGAGCCCGAGTACTTGCCGACCGCCCTCTTCGGCATCCTCCACGAGGCCGGCCACGGCCTCTACGAGCAGGGCATCGACCGGGAGCTGGTGCGCCTGCCGCTCGCCGACGGCGTTTCGCTGGGGGTCCACGAGAGCCAGTCCCGCCTGTGGGAGAACCTGGTGGGCCGCTCGTGGCGGTTCTGGCAGGCGTTCTACCCGCGCCTCTGCGAGATCTTCCCGGCGCAGCTCCGCGGGGTCGACCTCGAGACCTTCTACCGGGCGATCAACCGCTCGGCGCCGACGCCGATCCGGGTCGAGGCCGACGAGCTCACCTACAACCTCCACGTCTTCCTGCGCTTCGAGATCGAGGCGTCGGTGATCGACGGCAGCCTGCCGGTGGCCCGCATCCCCGAGGCCTGGAACGCCATGATGGAGGATCTTCTCGGGGTCGTGCCGGCGGACGACGCCGAGGGGGCGCTCCAGGACATCCACTGGTCGGGCGGCTCGTTCGGCTACTTCCCGACCTACGCCGTCGGCAACGTGCTGTCGGTCCAGCTCTACGAGACCGCCGTGGCGGCCCACCCGGAGATCGAGGAGGAGATGGAGCGGGGCCAGTTCGGCACGCTCCACGGCTGGCTCCGCGAGGCGGTCTACCGCCACGGGCGCCGCTGGGACCCGGACGAGCTCATCACCCGCGCCACCGGCCGCCCCCTCGATCCGGAGCCCTACCTGAGCTACCTCGAAACCAAGTACGGCGAGCTGTACGACTTCGATTGACGGGAGTGCTCGGCGGGACGAGGCCTTGGAAGGTCGTTCGCTTCGGCCGGCACAGGTCCGGGTAGGGTCGTTCGCTTCGCTCACACTTCGGCCGGCACAGGTCCGGCCGCTTCATCTGGAGATTGGGTTTCGGAACGCCGATCCGAGATGAAGCGGCCGGACCTGTGCCGGCCGAAGTGCGCCCGTCAGGGCGCGACCCTACCCGGTTTCATCCAACGAAACGCGACCTCCCTACCTTGACCCATCACTCGCGCCGCCCTCGTCGCTCTCCCCGCCGGCTCTCAGTCGCTCTCCCCCTCCTCGTCGTCCTCCTCGGGTAGACGCCGGAACGCCACCTCCAACGCCGTCTCCTCGCCGTCGCGCAAAACGGTGAAGATGGCCGCGTCGCCCCACCGGTAGCCGGTCAACGCCCGGTTGTACGCCACCTTGTCCGGGGTCGGCCGGCCGTCGACCGCCACGATCACGTCGCCCACCTGCAGACCGGCCCGCTCCGCCACCGTGTCCTCGGGCACGAAAATCACCCGGCGGCCCGGGGGCTCGTCGCTCTGGGTGGTCGAGGAGCCGAGGCCGGGGTAGAGCGCCTCCTCGCCAGCGGGCAGGCCCCAGACGAAATCCGCGTAGGAGGCTTGCACGCTCTTCACCGGTTCCCCGTCGTTGTCCTCGGCCGGCACCGGAATCACCGATGCGATCTTGCCGTCGAACCACTGGCGCGCCTGCCGTTCGGCTCCCAGGCCGTAGGCCACATGGCCCGACCCGATCAGCACCACCATGATCGGGTCGCGCTCCGTTTCGTCGAGGCGCTCCAGGGCACGGACCGCGTTGTAGGCCATCGACGCGTCCCACGTCACCTGGGCGGAGCGCATCGCCTCGAGCTGCTCATCGCTCATCGAAGAGTGGATGGTCTCGTCGTCCTCGTCGCCGGTCATGAACGCCCGAAAGAGCGTGCGGTGGTCTTCGCTCTCGATCTCCATCGAGGGGGGCATCTGGGAGCGCTCCTCCTCGGAGAGTGCGTCAAGCCCCTTCATGCGCACCGCCGAGACCACCTCCCGCGGCGTGTTCACCCCGAACATCGGGACGCCGTGGTCCCGGGCGAACAGGAAGATGTCCCGGTAGTAGCCCCAGTGGAGCCCCCAGTGCTCATACCAGCCGCCGATCTCGAGGAACCCCTCCTCGGTCAGCAGCCCGTCGACCCACCGGTCGAGCCCCTCCTGGGCGGTGTAGGGAAACATCTCGAGACCGATCAGCAGCGGACGCCCGGTCTTCTCGAGCTCCTGGAGCAGGCGGAGCTGGGAGCGGTGGACGTCCATCGACGTGTGGAGCTCGCCGAAGAAGACCAGGTGTGTACCGTCGAGACGGGCCGCGACCTGGGCCGGCGTCAGGGCCTCGCCGGTCCGGGTGTCGACCAGAGCGTCCACCACCAGGCCGACGGTGTGGTCGCTCCGCGCCGGATCGCCGATGGCGAGGTGGAGGAGATCGGGCTTCTCGGCGAAGAGGGCCGGGGTCCCGACGGAGCCCGCGAGGAGCGCCACGAGGAGGAACGGGATGAAGGCTGATCGGATGATCTGGCAGGGTGCGTGTCTCATGGACCGACTCTATCCGGACCGCGGCGAATGAACCCAGCCCACTCTGGGCTGCGCCCCCGGGGAAGGTCTCTCCGCCCCAACCCCGAGGGGTGGGTCGGAGCCTCTCCAACGGTAGGGTGTAATAGATTTTCGATCTGTTTACTGTTGCATGATGAATTCGTGATCATGTGTCCTACCGACATGCGTCACTCTTTATTACTGGAAAGGAAAAAAGAATGGCTGCAATCGTTCGATTTCGCTCGCTGATCCAGGGATCTGCGGTCCCCGCGTCGATCCTCGTTCTGAGCGTTTTGATCGGATCGTTGTCCGCACCGGCGCTTGCCCAGTGCGGTACTTGTGTCGACGAAACGAAGATCACGGCGAGCGACGGGGCCTCCACCGATTACTTCGGCACCTCGGTCGCGCTCTCCGGCGACCTGGCGGTGGTCGGCGCCACCGGCCACGATCACGCGGCCCGGGAGGCGGGGGCGGCCTACGTCTACCGCGACCGCGGGTACGGGTGGGTCGAGGAGGCCGAGCTCGTGGCCGGAGCCCCGGGCCAGTACACCCTGTTCGGCTCGAGCGTTGCCGTCAGTGGCAGCCTGGTCGTGGTCGGAGCGGGCTGGGACCACGGGGTGGCGAGCTACGCGGGGGCGGTCCACGTGTTCCGCTACGACGGTGCAAGCTGGGTCGAGGAGCAGAAGCTCTTCGCGAGCGACGCCGCCGCGAGCGACCAGTTCGGCCGCGCCGTGGCCGCCTACGGAGACACGATCGTCGTCGGAGCAGCGATGAACGATGATCCGGTCGCGGGGCAAGACGCGGGCGCGGCGTACGTCTTCCGCTTCAACGGCACGTCGTGGGTTGAAGAGGCGAAGCTCATGGCGAGCGACGCGGCGGCCAACGGGCGGTTCGGCCTCAAGGTGGCGGTGTCCGGCGACCGGGTGGCCGTCGGTGCGACGGGGCAGAACACCAACGCCGGCGCGGCCTACGTCTTCGCCCGCGGCGCCGGCGGCTGGACGGAGCAGCAGATCCTGACTCCGACGGGCCTGTCGTCAAGCGCTTACTTCGGTAGCGCCGTCGCGCTCGAGGGTGGCCTGCTGGCCGTGGGGGCGGAGTCCCAGGACGGCGGCGGGCAGGTGCTGGTCTACCGCTATGACGGCGCGTCGTGGGCAGAGGAGGACCGGTTCACCGGCAGCGGCCAGCCGACCGACCGCCGCTTCGGGCACTCCCTCGCTCTCGATGGCGGGTCGCTCGCGGTCGGCACCTCCTCCGATGCTTACCCCGGCGCCGCGTACCTCTTCAAGCTGGGCTGCAGCGGCTGGTACGAGGTGGCCCGCACCACCCCGGCCGACGGCGGCTCCGGCGGGGCGTCGAACGAGTACTACGGCGCCGCGGTGGCGGTCGACGGCGACCGTCTGCTGGTCGGTGCCTACCTCAAGCGCCTCCCGGACGGCAGCGCTCCGGGGGCCGCCTACATCGAAGAGGTGCGCTGAGCCCTGCCGGGACGCAACCGGGTCGCCCCCCCTCCCCGGGGGGGGGGTGCACACGGGCGATCCGGTTGCGATACCCTATGCCGCGCCATGAACAGATACCACATCGTACCCGCCCTGATTCTCTGTTTCTCGCTGGCCCTCATCGCCGCTCCGGTGATCGGCCAGGAGGCTCCGCCGACGCCGGCGAACCTGACGCCGCCCGCCGACGCGCAGACCACCGCGTCCGGGCTGGCCTACAAGGTCCTGCAGGAAGGCACCGGCACCACCCATCCGGATGGCAACGACCTCGTGCTGGTGCACTACACCGGTTGGATGTCGGACGGCCAGCTCTTCGACTCCTCGGTCGCCCGGGGCAAGCCGGCTCTCCTGCCGCTCGAGGCCATCATCGACGGCTGGACCGAAGGTCTGCAGCTCATGACCGAGGGCGCGAAGTGGCGCCTTTGGATTCCGGGGAAGCTCGCCTACGAAGGGGTCGAGGGCCGGCCCCAGGGCACGCTCACCTTCGACGTCGAGCTGCTCGAGATCCGCAGCATTCCGCCGGTGCCGGAGAGCGTGTCCGAGATCCCGAAGGATGCCCAGTTCAACCGCTTCGGCCTCGCCTGGAAGGTGCTCCAAGAGGGCACCGGCACGGTGCACCCGGAGGCGACCTCCAAGGTCGAGGTGAACTACATCGGCTGGACGACCGACGGCAAGTGGTTCGATTCGACCTACTCGCGCGGCTCGACCGCCGAGTTCGGTCTCGACCAGGTCATCGCGGGGTGGCGGCAGGGCGTGCAGCTCATGGTCGAGGGCGAGAAGCGGCGCTTCTGGATCCCCGAAGATCTCGCCTACGGTGGCGAGTCGGGCAAGCCCGCCGGGATGCTCGTGTTCGACATCGAGCTGATCGACATCAAGTAGCCACGCCTACCTAGCCTGGACTATTCATGAGTCACCTACTGCGAGCCGCAATTGCATGCAATCTCAGGGCGTACTCGCTCTTTGCTCCTCAACGGACTGCCGAGTACGCCTGCGTCGCGCATCGCTACGTGCGCCCTGATCTCACACACACTTGCGGCTCTCGCTACGGCGCCTCATGAATAGTCCAGGCTAGGAGTCTGCGCGGCAGAACCGCGCGGCCGCGCGCACGGGTCTTGCGCGTGCGGATCCGAGGCGAGAGGAGGAGGCGATGCCGAGCCATCGTCGACGACGAACAACGAAGGAGACGCCCGCAACCCCCGTGCGCCCAAGGGGTTG
>Ga0210123_1000141_pt1 | contig 46984 bp, 37 predicted proteins | sample Muzzi_PWB_D2_FD_185535 | JGI IMG/M metagenome (GOLD analysis project Ga0210123, IMG submission 185535) | Wetland microbial communities from San Francisco Bay, California, USA, that impact long-term carbon sequestration - Muzzi_PWB_D2 (SPAdes) | ecosystem: Environmental > Aquatic > Marine >... | reverse complement strand
GAATAAACGGCGGGTAGGCCCAGTCCAGTGTGCCCTTGGTGGCGATGATGGACATGCTCGGTGTTTTGGCAGATTCAATTTCTTCAATTTTTTTCGGTAAAAGCTCATCCAGCTTTTTATCCAGCCAGACGTCGAGTTGCGCATTGTCCTGAATATTTTCTACAGATAATGACATGGTATATCTCCTGTGCAGGGTGTGTTCCGGGTCAGGCCTTCTCGATCAGAAACACAAAACTGTTTTCCGTTTCGTTGCTGGCAACAAGCCGATTACCGGTTTGCTTACAGAAAGCAGCCATGTCTTTGACAGAGCCCGGATCACTGGAGGTGACCTCAAGTATTTGTCCCGCGTTGATCTGGTTGAGGGCCTTGCGGGTTTTCAGTATGGGCAGCGGGCAGTTCAGCCCGCGGGCGTCGAGTTTTTCAGCAGCTTCGTTCATGGCAGCCTCCGGGCGCGTATATGTACCGAACGGTACAATATACGTATATGCGATAATACTAATGATGTCAAGTAATTCTGTACTGAATGGTATAGAATAATGGCAGTATCAGGACGCCGGGTGTTCTATGGCCAGAAGCAAACAATTTGATGAAAGACAGGCACTTGTGTCAGCCATGCTGGTGTTCTGGGAAAAGGGCTATGACGGTACCTCGATCCAGGATCTTGAACATGCCATGGGCTTGAACCGTACCAGTATCTATAACGCGTTCGGCAACAAGCGCGCAATCTTTGACAGGGTGATGAGCTGTTACAAGGAGTCGGTCATGTCAGCCCTGTTTGCAGAGCTGGACGGCGCACCGAATATAAAGGAAGGCATCCGGCGCATGCTGAACGGGGCTCTGGATATTCACTTTGACGAGGCCAACCCGGGCGGCTGCCTGGTCGTGTTGTCTCTCCTGGAGAGCGGCCAGCATGATGAACAGGCACAGGCTTCCATGCAGCAAACAATCCATGACCTGAAAAGTGCCTTGCAGGTGCGCCTGGGCAAAGCGAAAAAGTCGGGTGAATTATCGAAGGACCTGGACGTCGGTAGTACCGCCACCACGATCGCCACGACGATGGCCGGTATGATGGTTATGGGTAAAGCGAACTTTTCGAAAGCCGCCCTGAAGAAAACAGTCAACCAGGTAGTCGGCCTGCTGGACTAGTTGTTTCTGTAGAGATCGTTCAACAGCAGCTCCGCAAAACCGACGATACCCTTGAGTTCTCCGCAGTCGATGACCGGCGCATAGGAAAATCCGAAATTACAAAACAGGCGCGCACAGTAGCGGATATCCATATCAAGATCGACACCGACGACCGGCTTGGTCATGACTTCATAGACATTAATGCGCTCGGCGACGCGGTCGACCGCCAGCACTTTATGTGCAATGTCAGTCAGCAGCACGATGCCATATTCATCAGTATCATCGCGCTTGTCGACAATCAGGACGCGCCTGCCGTACTTTTGCATTATGTCCAGTGCCTCGTTCACCATGAGTCTCCCGTCGACAAGGTGGTAATTGTCCGTCATGACTTCACGAACACGAATGATTTTTTTTTCGTTCATAGTTTTTCCTCGACAATAGCGTTCAGTTCGCTGATCTGCCGGGTTACCCCGACAGCATCTTCGACATCGATCTGGAAGGCGATACCTGTTCCGGGGTTGCTGTCAAATTCACCTATACTGGCAATGGCTTCAAGGATATCCCGGCACATGTGCTCCTCGACCAGAAACATCAACATGTCGCGTTGGGTTTCCAGGTTCAGGCCGAAGAACGTTTTTTCCGCAGTGATGCCTTCACCCCGGACCTGGGTCAACACGGATGCGCCGGTTGCGCCGGCAGAGCGGGCGGCATTCATTATCTTGTCGGTTTTTTCATCCTTCACGAGGGCAATGACTAACTTGAAATGCATGGCTGTTTTCCTCTTGTATTGAATCAGTTAACGATCATTGTCATTACTGTCCCGCAACTGCAGGCGCTGTTGCCGCTTGATCCACCACGCGCTGAGTTGTGCATAGCCGATGACAGACATGATCGGGAACAGGCTGGCAAAGGCGATCAGGCCAAATCCATCGAGCAGCGCGCTGCGTCCCGGAATGGTGCTGGCCAGCCCCAGCCCGAGTGCAGCAACCAGCGGGACTGTCACGGTGGACGTGGTGACACCGCCCGAGTCGTAGGCCAGTGCGATGATCATGCGCGGCGCAAACATCGTTTGAATGAGCACGATGACATAGCCGGTAATGATGTAATAGTGCAGGGGCGTGCCGGTAATGATACGAAAGGTGCCGAGTACAATGCCGGTGGTCACGCCGAGAGCAACGGCGACGCGCAGGCCCCACACGCTGATGGCACCGGCTGAAACCTGGTTGGCCTTGATGGCCACGGCAATCAGCGCGGGTTCCGCGATGGTCGTGGAGAAACCGATGGCCGCTGCAAACAGGTAGACCCAGGTGTAGTTGTTCCAGTGCAGTGGCTGGCCGGGAATGTGTGCGGCAGCGCTGATGAATGCCGGGTCCGTCAACTGCTGTGCCATAAGCTTGCCGACCGGGAACAAGGCCTCTTCAAGGCCGACCAGGAACAGTGTCAGGCCAACCAGCACGTAGACAAAGCCGATCAGTACGCGTTTCAGGTTCGGGATCTGCTGGCGCAGCACCAGCACCTGGAAGCCAAGAATGATGGTAACGATGGGCAGGACGTCGAGGACGGTCGACAGGCCGGTGTGTAAAAGGTGTAAAAGCAACTCCATTACAGGATCATGCCGTAGGCCATCACGAAGATCATAGGGGTCAGCGAGGCGAATGCAATCAGGCCGAAACCGTCGACCATCGGATTGCGCCCCTTGATACTCTCGGCAAGACCGACACCGAGTGCCGTGACCAGTGGCACGGTGACGGTGGATGTGGTGACGCCGCCGGAATCATAGGCAATACCGATAATTTCCGGTGGCGCGAATGCCGTCATGATCACCACGCCCAGGTAGCCACCGACAATCAGGTACTGGATCGGCCAGCCCTTGATGATACGGAACACGCCGGTGAGGATAGCGAAGCCGACGGACAGCGCCACGGTGATCCGCAGGCCCAGTGCGTAGCTGTCCAGGGCCTCTTTGTGGTCCGCAATGACGCCCCCGGACGCCGCAATCCGCGCGGCTTCGTCGGCCACTGCGGTCAGTGCCGGCTCGGCAATTGTGGTACCAAAACCGAGCGCAAAGGAAAACAGCAGCAGCCAGAAGAGGTTCGCCTTGCGCGCAAACGAAAAGGCAATGGATTCACCAATCGGGAACAGGCACTGCTCGAGCCCGCGGATAAACAGGGCCAGGCCCAGGACGACCAGAAGGCAGCCGGTTATCACATTCACCAGGTCCGGGAATGGTTGCTGTATGACGACCAGCTGGAAGAAGGCCACTACCAGGACGATTGGCAACAGGTCGCGCACACTGCACAGGAGGGAATCAATAAACTGGCGCAGCTGTTCCAATACGGAAGGTCCCCTGTTGCAAACGGTGTCGGTTGCGATATCCTGTTTGTCGGTCAACGCAACCGCCGTGCGGGAGGCTGCCTGTTAGTCCGGCATGCTCACATCTTCACGGCAAGAGACGATAGATGATAGCGGGTTTGCGAAAATATGCCTACATGATTTCGGCGCTGGCCGTTGCCTGCTTCTTTCTGGTTCCGGAACCGAATGTCGCGCTTATCGGTGCCCTGTTGTTGCAGACACTGGCGTACATCAGGATTGCAGGGCAGTCGACGGCTGACGGTATTGTCCTGACCGGTATCACACTACTCCTGATCGGTTCTCTGTCCAATGACCATCCGCTGATCAGGGGGCCGTATTTCAATGACATCAAGCCGTGGATTTTTGTCGCGGGCATTGTTATTTTCGCTGTCGGGCTGTTGCTCGTTCTCAGACAGGTCCGGCGTTGTCACTGATCCTGCACTGCCGGCGCCGGGCAGGCCGCTGCCGCGGCTGTTATATATCCGTGTTCCGCAACCTCAATGAATTACTGATCACCGACACCGAGCTGAAACTCATTGCCACCGCCGCCAGCATGGGCGACAACAATATCCCGAATAGCGGATACAGCACGCCTGCCGCAAGCGGCACACCCAGCGAGTTGTAGATAAACGCGAAGAACAGGTTCTGACGGATATTCCGCATCACGGCGCGGCTCAGGTGCCGCGCCCGGACAATACCGCGCAGATCCCCTTTTACCAGGGTTATGCCTGCGCTTTCCATGGCGACATCGGTACCGGTGCCCATCGCGATGCCTACATGCGACTGAGCCAGTGCCGGGGCATCGTTGATGCCATCGCCGGCCATGGCGACAATGCGTCCCTCGGCCTGCAGCTGCCTGACGATCTCCGCCTTCTGCTGCGGCAGGACTTCGGCCTCGACACGGTCGATGCCGAGTTGCCTGGCAACGGCCATGGCGGTGGTGTGATTGTCGCCGGTCAGCATGACGACCTGGATGCCTTCCGCGTGCAGGCTGCGAATGGCCTCCTTTGTAGAGGCCTTGACGGGATCCGCAACAAAGACGAGTCCGGCGGCCTTGCCGTCGATCGCAACAAACATGACGGTCTGACCCTCTGCCCGGCCCGTTTCGGCCTGCTGGCCAAGGCCGGACGGATCAATGCCGAGTTCTTCAAGCAACTTTATATTGCCCAGTGCCACCATCCGCCCGCCGACCTGTCCACTAACGCCCTTGCCGGTGATCGACTCAAACGCGTCTGCCTGGCCGAGGGTCATACTCCTGTCTTCCGCACCCTTTACGATGGCCGCGGCCAGCGGGTGTTCACTGGCGCGTTCCAGGCTGGCCGCCAGCTGCAATAGTTCTTCTTTGGTAAATACATTGATGGTCTGTACCGCGACCAGCCGGGGTTTGCCTTCTGTCAGCGTGCCGGTCTTGTCAATCACCAGGGTGTCGACCTTTTCCATGATCTCCAGCGCCTCTGCATTTTTAATAAGTACGCCCAGCGTGGCGCCCTTGCCGGTGCCCACCATGATGGACATGGGCGTGGCCAGCCCGAGTGCGCAGGGACAGGCAATGATGAGTACGGCCACCGCGTTTACAATGGCGTGTGCGAGTCTTGGCTCGGGCCCCCATGCGCCCCACACAATAAACGCGATGACGGCAACCGCGACCACGGCGGGGACAAACCAGCCGGCAACTACATCTGCAAGCCTTTGAACCGGTGCTCGCGAGCGCTGTGCTTCACTGACCATGCGTACGATTTGCGCGAGCAGGGTATCGCTGCCGACTTTTTCAGCGCGCATCAGCAGGCTGCCGGTGCCGTTTACGGTGGCACCGATCAGGGTGTCGCCAGCGGACTTCTCCACGGGCATGGGTTCACCGGTTACCATGGATTCATCAACGGCGCTGTTGCCGTCTGTGACGACACCGTCCACGGGGACTTTTTCACCGGGACGTACCCGTAATACATCACCGGACTGTACCTGCTCCAGGGAAATGTCTGCCTCGCTGCCATCGTCACGTACCACGCGCGCGGTATTCGGGGTCAGTCCCAGCAGCAGCCTGATTGCGGCATTGGTCTGACCGCGCGCACGCAGTTCCAGTACCTGGCCGAGAAGGACCAGGGCGACGATGACGGCCGCCGCCTCGAAATAGACGGCAACGGTGCCGTCGGCATGTTGCATGGTGGCCGGGAATATACCGGGTGCCAGCAGGGCGACGGTGCTGTAGGTCCAGGCAACGCTTACACCCAGGCCAATCAGCGTAAACATGTTGAGGTTCCAGGTCAGCACTGACCGCCAGCCGCGGACGAAGAATGGCCAGCCGCCCCAGAGCACGACCGGGGTGGCCAGTAAAAATTCGATCCATTGAACCCGGTGCATGGACAGCATTGCAGGCAGCCAGCCGGGCTGCAGGTCGGCGATCATGGCCAGCACAAACACGGGCAGTGCCAGTGCCGTGCTGATCCGGAAGCGCCGTGTCATGTCGATCAGTTCTGCGTTCTTTTCCTCGATCGTGACGCTGCGTGCTTCCAGCGCCATGCCGCACCTGGGACAGCTACCCGGCTCGTCCTGCACGATCTCCGGGTGCATGGGGCAGGTGTACTCGGTGCGTGTTGCGGGTGCCGCGACGGCCTCGGGTTCCAGCGCCATGCCGCAGCTCGGGCAGGCTCCCGGGCCCTGTTGCCTGACACCGGCGCACATGGGACAGACATAGTCCGTTGCGGGGCCGGCAGCTGGAGCCGCCGCCTGCGTTTGCGGCGGATCCAGGTACTGCCCGGGGTCAGCGCTGAACTTGTTAAGGCAGCCGCTGCAGCAGAAGTAGTAGTCGGTGTTTCTGTAGACGTAGTGGTGCTCGCTGGCCGGGGTCACGGCCATGCCGCACACGGGGTCTGTGAGTTGCATTGTCATTTGACGGGACTCCTGTAGGGTCGAATTCATTCGACCAGCAGTATTTCATCGAGCTTCTTCGGCCGAATAAATTCGGCCCTACAAGCTCTCGACACCGCGTTGTTTCCAGATCAGGAAGACGGCTGGTATGACCAGCAGTGTTAATAATGTAGCACTGACCATGCCGCCCACCATCGGGGCTGCAATCCGGCGCATGACCTCGGAGCCGGTGCCTCCACCGAGCATGATGGGTAACAGGCCGACGATAATGGCCGCGACTGTCATCATTATAGGACGTACGCGCAACAGTGCACCGTCGATTACGGCATTGTGGACGTCTGCCCTGGTCAGGTCGCGCTGTTCACGTTCTGCTGCGTCACGGTGTTTCAGCAGGGCCTGGTTCAGGTATACCAGCATGATGACGCCAATCTCCACGGCCACGCCGGACAGGGCGATGAAACCAACCCCGACGGCGACCGACATGTTGTAGCCGAGCAGGTAGAGCAGCCAGAAACCGCCGACCAGTGCAAGCGGCAGTGTACCCATGATGATCAGGACTTCAGTGATATTGCGAAAATTGAGATACAGCAGCAACACGATAATTGCGAGTGTAACGGGCAGTACTGTCGCCAGTTGCTGTTTGGCGCGTACCAGGTACTCATACTGTCCGGACCATGCGAGGGAGTAACCGACAGGCAGTTTCACCTGTTCGCTCACGATCTGTTGTGCCTCGGCGACATAGGATCCGAGATCGCGTCCCTCGATGTCGATGTAGACCCAGCCATTCAGGCGGGCATCCTCGGTCTTGATCATTCCCGGGCCATCATCGATGCGAATCTCGGCAACCTCGGCGAGCGGGATATGCGCACCGGCGGGCGTCACAATCGGCAGGTTGCGCAGTTTCTCCAGGGAGTCGCGTACATCGCGCGGGTAACGCATATTCACCGGGTAGCGCTCCAGTCCTTCCACGGTCTGTGTGACGCGCATGCCGCCGAGCGCCGTCCGCACGACTTCCTGTACATCGGCAATATTCAAGGCAAAACGCGCCGCCGCCTGGCGGTCGATGTCGATGGTGACATAGCGCCCGCCGGCGACCCGCTCGGAGTAAACGGATACCGTGCCGGGGATCTGTTTCAGGACTTCCTCGACGCGTTTGCCAATCGCCTGGATCTGGTCCAGCCCGGGTCCGGCGATTTTTATACCGACCGGTGTCTTGATACCGGTCGCCAGCATGTCGATACGGTTCTTGATCGGCATCACCCAGGCGTTGGTCAGGCCCGGGACCTGTACCTGGCGGTTCAGTTCCTGCTTGAGTTTTTCAACCGTCATTCCCGCGCGCCACTCTTCATGCGGTTTCAACTGGATGGTTGTTTCAATCATGGTCAACGGGGCGGGGTCGGTCGCACTTTCGGCGCGGCCGATCTTGCCGAATACCCGCTTGACCTCGGGCACGGCCATGATGAGCTTGTCCGTCTGTTGCAACAACTGCTGGCCCTTGCCGATGGAGATGGCCGGAAAGGTGCTGGGCATATAGAGCAGGTCACCCTCGTCCAGGTCCGGCATGAATTCGGAACCCAGCCGGGAAGCGGGCCAGAGTCCGATCACGACCAGTAACAGGGCTGTTACCAGTATCGTCCAGGGGGCCTTGAGTACAAAATTAATCAAGGGGTGGTAAGCGGTAATCAGGATCCGGTCGACCGGGTTTTTCGACTCCGCAATAATGTGACCGCGGATAAAATAACCCATCAATACCGGCACCAGTGTGATCGACAGTCCTGCAGCAGCGGCCATGGCGAAGGTCTTGGTGTAGGCCAGCGGGGAAAACAACCGGCCTTCCTGTGCCTGCAGGGTAAACACCGGCAGAAAGCTCAGGGTGATAATCAACAGTGAAAAGAACAGGGGTGGGCCGACCTCATGTGCCGCCTGGCGGATGATCTCCCAGCGATTTTCATCAGTAACGCGTGTGCCCTCCATGTGCTTGTGCACGTTCTCGATCATGACAATCGCGGCATCCACCATCGCGCCAATTGCAATCGCTATGCCGCCGAGTGACATTATGTTGGCGTTGATGCCCATCTGGTGCATGACGATAAATGCCGTGAGAATGCCAATCGGCAGCGAGATCACAATCACAAGTGCCGAGCGCAGGTGAAACAGAAACACGGCACAAACCAGCGCAACGACGATGAATTCAACAATGAGTTTATGGCTGAGCGTGTCAACGGCGCGTTTTATCAGTGCGGAGCGGTCGTAGGTCTCGACGATCTCGACCCCTTCAGGCAGGCCCTTTTCAAGTTCGCCCAGTTTTGCCTTTACCCTGCCAATGGTTTTTAGTGCGTTCTCTCCGGAGCGCATGACGATGACGCCGCCAACGACTTCACCTTCCCCGTCGAGTTCGGCAACGCCGCGCCGCAGCTGCGGTCCAATCCGCACCTGGGCAACATCCTTCAGCAGAATCGGGATGCCGCGTTCGTTGACGCCCAGTGGTATATGGCGCAGGTCATCCAGTTCATCCACATAACCTGTGGCGCGCACCATGTACTCGGCCTCGGCCAGTTCGATGACGGAGCCGCCGACCTCCTGGTTGCCACGCTGAATGGCCATGCGTATTTTTGCCAGGGGCAGGTCGTAGGCGCGCAGCTTGTTCGGGTCCAGCACCACCTGGTACTGCTTCACCATGCCGCCAATGGTGGCAACCTCGGACACGCCATGTACCGTTTGTAATTCATATTTAAGAAACCAGTCCTGCAGGCTGCGCAGTTGCGACAGGTCGTGTGATCCGGTTCGGTCGACCAGTGCATATTCATAGACCCAGCCAACGCCGGTAGCATCAGGCCCGAGTTCGGGTCGTGCATTGTCCGGCAGTTTGCTGGTAACCTGGCTCAGGTATTCCAGTACGCGCGAGCGCGCCCAGTAGGGATCTGTGCCATCTTCGAATATGACATACACATAGGAGTCTCCAAAAAAGGAGTAACCGCGCACATTGACGGCCTTCGGTACGGACAGCATCGCGGTGGTCATCGGGTAGGTGACCTGGTCCTCGACAACCTGGGGCGCCTGTCCCGGGTAGCTTGTCTTGATAATGACCTGGACATCGGAAAGATCCGGGATGGCATCCAGGGGTGTGTTTTGCAGGGCGTAGATGCCCCAGGCGGTCAGCATCAGGGTCAGCAATATAACCAGGAAGCGGTTACGGGTTGACCAGTCGATGATGGGGGCAATCATTACTGCATGTCCCCGTGTTCAGGTTCGCCAGGGTTCATGCGTTGTGTGCTGGCCTTGAGGCTGGCCTCGGAGTCGATCAGGAACTGCCCGGAGGTCACCACCCTGTCGCCCGGCTGAATCCCTTCAATAATGGCAACCCAGTCGCCGCTTTCGATACCGGCCGTTACCGTGCGGCTTGCAAAGCGGCCATCACCAAGCGCAATTACAACGCGCTCCTCACGGCCGGTGCGAATCAGTGCCTCGACCGGGATCACGATGGCATCATCCTGGGGCCCACCAAATATTTTCACATTGGCATACATATTCGGTTTGAGAACTTCGCCGGGATTGTCAAAACGCAGGCGTACTTTCAGCGTGCGTGTTTTCGGGTCAAGACTCGGGTAGATGTACTCAACGCGGCCCTCCCATTTACGTCCCGGCAGATACGGCAGGCTGACGTCAGTCGCCTGGCCGGTCTCGACCCAGTCGGACTGGCGTTCGAATATTTCCGCGAGTAACCACACGCTGGAAAGATCGGCCAGGCTCATGACGCGTGTTGACGGTTTGATGAACATGCCCTCACGCACCTCCAGTGTGGATACAACGCCATCCTGTGGTGCATAGACCGGTATTGTCTGGCTGGATTTCCTGTCCTTTTCCAGCAGTTTGACCTGGCTGCCCGGGATGCCGAGCGCATCAAGCCGGCTGCGGGAGGCACGGATCATATCCTTGTTGCCGGCATTCAGTGCCTGCACAAACTCTTCCTGTGCATTGACCAGCTCCGGTGAATACAGGTTAAACAGGCGCTGACCCCTGGTTACCCGTTCCCCTTCGGATTGTACGGCCAGGTCCTCGATCCAGCCCTCGGTGCGCAGGTGGATATGGCTGACCTTTGACTCGTCGTAATCGACGTAGCCAACGGTGTCGATACCGCGCCACAGGCGGCTGCGTTCGGCAACCGCCGTGCGCACACCCAGGTTCTGCACAATCTCTGGTGCAATGATTATGCTGCTGCCATCAGCACCTGCCTCATCGGCATACACCGGGGTCAGGTCCATCCCCATGGGAGACTTGCCCGGCTTGTCGCGGCGGTAATTGGGATCCATGGGTGCAACCCAGTAAAGGACCTCCCGGTCGCCTTCTTCGGCAGACATGACGGGAAAAGGCGTCAGCAGGATGGCAAGCAGGCAACCGGTAATCCATGTATTGATATTCAACAGGTTCATTGCTTCTCTCCGGCCAGGTAAAGCAGATTGGCCTGTATCTTGGCGCGATCCACGCGTATTCGCAGGTCTTCCAGACGTACATCCAGGTCAGTAATGCGTGCACGCATCAGGGTGGTGAATTCGGTGACGCCGCTCATGTAGGCATTTAAGGAGGCCTGGGCATTGGCGTCTGCATCGCGCAATAACTCTCTGTCATAGAGTGCGGCGCGTTCTCCCAGCCGTTGCCAGCCGGCATAGTTCGTGTCCAGCATCAGCTTCAGGTCGCGCAGACTGTCATCACGGGACAGCTCTACCGACTCGGCCTGCAGGATGCTTGCGGACAGGCGTTTGTCCTGCCGGTTTTTCGGAAACAGGGGCAGGTCCACGGTGAGCATGGCCGCCATCATATCGGCGCGGTCATCGCCGGACGGGTCATCGCCAAAGCGCTTGCGGTATTCCAGCCCGGCACTCCAGCCGGGTTTGTATTGTTCGCCTGCAATCCGGATTTTGCGTTTACTTGCTTCAAGTTTTGCCGTCCCGGTGCGGATAAGCGGGTGTTCCGGGAGTGCATCTGCTATTTCCTCCCGTGAAGGGAGGGCCGGTAATTCCGGGAAATGGTCGTCAAGCGGTAATAATGCGGCATCACCGATCCATTTCATCAGTGCGGCACGGCCCTTGTCTGCTTCATCCAGTATGCGCGTGGTGCGGTCGTCAAGCCTCGATAATTCCAGTGATGCACGCAGGACATCCTGCTTGAGGACCCGGCCGGTCGCATAATGTGCCTGGGTAATATCCACCAGCTGTGCAAACAGCCTGCGCGACTCACGCACGACCTGCTCGGCCTCGATCTGGTAGTAGAGTTCCAGAAAATGCCTGCGCACATCGCGGACAAGCTTGCGCTCCGCGACATCGGTATTGGCCTGCTCGGCGAGTGCCAGCCATTCGGTTTGCTGCTGTTTGTAATGCAGCGTGTCACCTTTCGGAAAGGCCTGCACAATCCCCAGCCGCAACTGGGTCGTCGGTTCCCTGTCGATATCAAAATTATCCAGTGGCAGGTTATAGAGGCCGGTTCTCAGTGTAGGGTCGGGCAGTTGTCCGTCTGCAACGGCTTCGTCGCCCAGCGCCCTGGCGCGTGCCCGGGTTGCGCTGACGACAGGATCATCCAGCAGCGCCAGGCGTACGGTCTCGTCGAGATCAAGTGCTGCAAGTGCATTGACAGACAGGGTGGTGAACATAAGCAGCGCAACAAGGGCCGCCACATTATTAATTGGGTTCGCAGCCGTCGTGCACAGCCTGCTTGCCTTGCAGGCATTATCGGTCATGTGTGCAGGCCGGACAGTTTTCCGGATATGAAACATGGTGAATCTCCATAGCTAATGGACAGAAAGACTCACGCAGGATTGCTGCCTGAAAAGGCAGGTAAACCGGGTGAGCCGAATCAGCAGTGGAGTGGTGCGGGTGGTCGAAGTGGCGGTATTACCGTCCGCTCGGGGAATGTATCAGGAGATAAATTGTTCAGAAAAAACCTGTAGGCGCCCGGTATTACAACTGCAGCATACGCGAGGGCAGGTGTGGCCGGTGTGCAGGCCGTACAGGCGCCGTCGCAGCAGCGGCCATTACAGCCATTATTGCAGGGGTGTCCGGAACCGGTATTTCTGTCATGCATTCCCATAACCGGGCCGGCGTGATTCATGTCGTGAGGCATCTGTGCGCAATGTGGCGCGCTGTCAGCCGTTGCTGTCATTGGCAGGGCCCATGCACCGCGTAATGGCGCCACGGCGAGTGCCAGTGACAGCAGGATCAATAACAGTTTGCGTGCGGGCTTGCTCATTAATATTCAGGTTAGTCCTGTTTGAGCGTTTTAATCAAGTGCCAATAGTCAATATAGCGGTATAAATCAAGGTAAATTTACCCGAATCAGGCGCTGGAGTTCAATTCCCGGGTGGTTTCCCGACACCTGCACCGTTTTCCATGCGCGCTTTCTGGATAGGCGGGCAGGGTATGCTTCCGTAGGAGCAGAATACACAGCAGACACCCTGCAGGGGTTTGAGCAGGACACCGCAGTGCCTGCATTCGTAGTAATACTGACAGTTGTCCACGGACATGGTCTCGCTGGAGGTGCGCCCACATTCCGGGCAGGTCAGCTCGGAGATCAGCTCGATGTCTTCCATTGGCGATGCCCTGTTCAACAGGCTGGCAGTCAGATAAGGGTCATTTCAAACAGGCGAGATTACAGGCTGGCCGGCACAGGCGGCATCCATATAGGCCTTTGCCCCGGCCATAACCTGTTTTCCGGTTTCTGTTAATTGTGCGTGGGCAGCGACTGTCTCGTAACCGGTATAAAAATTCACCTGGTCATCAAGACAGGCCTGCCCGGCCGTTTCGCGTGCCCGTGCATCCAGTTGTCCGGATTCGATCAGGCGTGACATGGCCCAGTGCATGCGCGCGCTGACGAAGGTCGCGTGGTAGATGCCATCCATCGGGCGGTCATCCTGGCGCAGCGGTGAAGGGAAGAATTCATCATCGGGGTTCAGTACCAGTGATTCATCAATAGCAAGGCCGTAGAGCAGGCAGTGTGCGGTTTCATGTGCAATGACCTCGGCCATAGCGATGTCGTTCTCGTGGCAGGTGGCATTCAGGAACAGTGCACCCCAGATTGAATAGGAAGAGCCACCATCGAATTCAGCTGTTTTGCCGGGGTCGCCTACCGCCATGAGTACCTGGTTGACAAGGGCCCGAACCTCTGCGGCAAGTTCCGGGATGATGCGCTCAAGCAGTGAAAAGCCATCCCGGAACCGGGTGCGAAATTTTATCGCCATGTCTTTCGATGGCGGCAGGAAATCAAACTCGGAGGTGGGGTCGCTGTTCATCATGCGCTGGAATCGCGGTGTGTGTACGGCGATTTTACTGTCTCCCAGCGCCATGATCTTCAGGCCGGTATCCCGGGGTTTTTCCCTTGCCAGTTCTGCAAACAGGTTTTCTGCAGCATCAAACTGCTCATCAAGCAGGGCGGTTGCCAGCTCGTAGTAGATTGCGAAGGTGGATGGCGGATAGTGCCTTGTGTTTTCCAGGTTGGTGATGATTGTCCTGACGGCGTGCTCGTCGAATGACAGTTGCCCGTGGCATTGTTCACATATGTGCGCAAGACTTTCCGCAAGCCCGGATTGCATGGACGCATCGAGGGCCCTGGCCCGTGCTGCGTCCGGGTAAAAATTATTATGCATGGCTAAGTACGCTTATGGTTGCTATAGGGATCAGTACAGGGTTGCGGATGCTGGATACAAGAGCGCGTATGTGGTGTAAATAAAAAAACAGCTGTTAACCGGGTGTTACCAGGGTGTACGAAAGTATCCCGACATTCCGGCCTGCGTCCCCGTCCCCTTTGAAGGGGGCAGGACAGGGTGGGGGTAGCGTTATTAAATTTTTTTACTAATGGGGATCAAGGTAAGCGATGTGTGCCTACCTTGTTCCCCATTAGTAACAGCTGCCTGGTGGACAGCTGAAAGGCTAACAGCGGTTACCGCGTTGTGCGACTATTTAGCGATGCTTAAAGCCTACTTTTGCGCCAATTTTAGCACCAAGCCTGCTGTCAGGCTTGACACCGATTTTCCCACCGATTTTGCTCTGGATCGCGGTTTCTGAAGTGGCTCCACCTGGCTTACTGCCAATTTTTGGAGTTTGCTGGAGTATTTTAAAGCCCAGGAGTTTGCCCTGGTCGAGTTTGATTTTTTTCACATCAATGGCTCCGTTGATTGACTAAAGGTGGCTGCTACTTTATACCGTACTGCAACCCGACTCAAGTCTGTGCAGACGCGGTCAATCGAACGGGTGTTCATTGTTAAGGTGGTGAAAAACCATATAAAACAGCAAGCCTGTAGAAGGGCTTTCCGGTATACGCATGATTTGTATCTTGACCACCAGGGCACATACCTACACGCATCCCCTCAAGGAATGCGGATCGGCGGTCTGGGTGGCGACGTATGACGAGTTGTTTTCTACGCCTGCTGTGCCAATGGGGACCTGGATTTTCACGGATTTGGATCGCCTGGATTTCTGGGAGCTGGAACTTGCTGCCAGGGTTTATCAGGAGCTTAAGGCGGCCGGTGCACGCGTGCTAAATAACCCCGCACTTGTCAACCAGCGCTTTTCACTGCTGCGGCGCCTGAAGAACGCCGGGCTGAATTCTTTTTCTGTCTGGCGTGTCGAGGATGGCGAGATGCCGGACCGGTATCCGGTGTTTCTGCGCACCCAGTCAGCGCATCGGGGTGTGCTTGGCGAACTTATCCATGATGAGGAAACGCTCAGGCAAGAGATCGATAAAGCCTGCGCAGAAGGATACCCGGCAAAACAACTCATGATCATTGAGTATTGTGCACAGCCGGCCGGTGATGGCGTCTTCCGTAAACTGGCTGCCTATCGTGTCGGGGATAAAATTACCCCGGCGCTCAGCGTACACGAAAGCCACTGGGCGGCAAAGTACGGGGAGGAAGGTTTGGCCGGCGAGGCGCTCTACGCTGAAGAATTGCAGTTGATCAGGGACAATCCCTTTGCCGGTGACCTTTTAAAGGCATGTAATATTGGCCACATTGAATATGGAAGGATTGATTTCGGACTGGTTGATGGAAAGGTCGAGGTCTATGAAATCAACACCAATCCGTCAGTGCGTTTTACCATGAAGCACCCGTACCCCGCGCGCCTGGAATCAACCGCCTTGTCGAAAGCCTTATATGCGGAGGCAATGTCTGCTATCGATACGCCCGGCAGTGGACAGCAGATAGAAATTAAAGCCGTGAGTTCGAGCCTTGAACGCGAACCGGGCTGGACCCCTGATGCCGTGGCCGGCTGGACACCGTAGCTGATTGGTGCAGGAGTACTATGCACGCGCGGCACGGGGCATGCCGGATCATCGCGGATGAGATTTGCTCCATCTGGATCGATGAAACACCGCTGGTCGAATTCATTCGGCCAACAACCCTGCCATCAGAAGGAATGCGTCTTGTCTAAATTTGGTTGATTTACCCACTCAATCAGGGGATGAGCCATTTCCATTAGAAATACCCCACTGTGCCACGAGTGTGCCAATAAGAATTTCCGAGACCAGGGAAGCTGGCTAACTCTTTGAATTGATTGGCGCGCCCGACAGGATTATTCGGGCCTTTGGCCCTCACCCCTGCGGGGCCGCCGCCGCTTCGCGCCAGCGTTCAGCGCCACTTCCAGTGGCTTGTCGAACCTGTTTCACAGGTTCTCATCCTGTCGTGCGGAAAGAAAAAAGCCCGTACATGAATGTACTGGCTTTTGCTGATTGGCGCGCCCGACAGGATTCGAACCTGTGACACCCGGCTTCGGAAGCCGGTACTCTATCCAGCTGAGCTACGGGCGCTGATTTACCCCGTTCAGGACGGGTGACAAAGAATAGCGTTATCCTGGCGGCGGGTCTATGCTCGAATGTGTCTGATTTTATGGTATTTCTCTGAAATTTCACGTGCGGGGACTTTCCAGTATAATTCGGCGGCATTCATTTTCCGGTACCGGGTAGCCACGGGCAGGGTTCTGCTCGCTTGAAGGCCGTACCTCGATATGACCGACCAGTTTCAGTATCAATCAGGAGAAGACATTGAGCCAGGATAAAGAATTTTACGGGACCTTTATAGCCGTCATGGTGGGATTGGCTGTATTGGCGGTGATATTGGTTTTTACTGCCATCAGTTTGACCAGTGACGTATCCGAATACAAGCCGGAAGAGGTTGTCATCGAAAACATCAAACCGGTTGGTGAGGTTTATATAGCCGGTGTGTCCGAACCGGCGGAAACGGCAACTTCAGCGGGTGCGGACATGACGGCAGATGCCGGTGAGGCTGCGGCACCGAAATCAGGTGATCAGGTTTACAACAGTAATTGTATTGCCTGTCACGGAACCGGTGCGGCCGGTGCGCCGAAACTGGGTGATGCTGCTGCCTGGGCCCCGCGTATTGCAGCAGGCATGGATTCATTGCTTGCCCATGCAACCAATGGGCTTAATGCCATGCCGCCGAAGGGACTCTGTATGAATTGCTCAAGTGCAGAGTTGCAGGCTGCAATTGAATATATGGTTAGCAAGAGCCAGTAATATTCTTCAAGAGAAACTTCAGGGCAGGGGCGTTAACAACTGTCTGTATCATTCGAAGGGGCTGCTATTTGCAGCCCCTTTTTTTATTGACTGTGGTTTCAGGTCTGGTGCCTGGGCCGGCGCACCAGTCGATCATGTGCATCGTGCGGGCAACAGGTTTGCGGGGAGGGTGCTGTAGTCATTGATGCTGGAATCCGCAGCAGAATGTTACCCCCAGACGCTGCCTGCTGCGTATGGACGTCCAAGGATTTACTCTGCCCTGTCAGTGCCCTATGATGCCGTTCATCGAATGCAGCAGCTTGCCTGTCCGGCTGAACACGGGACAGGGTCCGATGCTCTCAAGAAACAGGTGCCTGTAACGATAGATGTATGTATGGATATGTAAAGCGTATGCTGCATCGTTTCAGTCGGGTCCATATCAGGCAGGCGCTACCCGTTTATGAGTAAGCATTGGATGAAGGCGCTGCAACGGACCTCGCTGCTTGATGGCGGTAACGGCGCATACCTTGAGAGCCTCTACGAGAGCTACCTGCAGCACCCTGATACGGTCGATGACCACTGGCGTGATTACTTCGACGCCCTCCCGCAGGTCAACGGACAGGATGCCGGTGATATCGTCCATTCCGAATTGCGTCGTGAATTTTCCCGCCTGACAGGCCGTCTTCGCGGCCACCGTATTGCACGCCTGACCGGTGCCCGTCTTGGACAGGAGCGCCAGCAGGTACGCGTGTTGCAGCTCATTAATGCCTACCGTTTTCGTGGCCATCAACACGCCAAGACCGACCCGCTGCGTCGCGCCGACCCGGTGCCGGTCCGTGAGCTGGACCTTGCGTACCACGGGCTTTCCGAGGCTGATTTTGACACGGTATTCCACACGGGTTCACTGGTAGGCCCGGATGAGGCCTGCCTGGAGGAAATCCTTTTCGCACTGAACCGGACGTATTGCGGAACCATCGGTGCTGAATACATGCACATGATGGAGACCGATGAAAAACGCTGGATACAGGGGCGCCTGGAGGGCGTCCAGTCTCATCCGGCACTGACAATCGGGACGCGCAAGTGGTTGCTGGATCGTTTGACTGCGGCAGAAGGTATCGAGCGTTACCTGCATTCGAAATATGTAGGACAGAAACGTTTTTCACTGGAGGGTGCTGAAAGCCTGATACCCATGCTGGATGAGGCCATTGAACATTCCGGTTCACAGGGAATGAAGGAGGTCGTGATCGGCATGTCGCATCGCGGCCGGCTGAACGTGCTGGTAAATATCCTGGGCAAGTCACCCCCGGACCTGTTTCATGAGTTTGAGGGAATTCAGAGTCAGCATCTGCAAAGCGGTGACGTGAAGTACCACCAGGGATTTTCGACCAATGTCCGCACCTCGGGTGGTCACGTGCACCTGACGCTCGCGTTCAACCCGTCTCACCTGGAAATCGTTTCCCCGGTCGTGCAGGGTTCGGTGCGCGCGCGCCAGCAACGCTACATGGAATATGCCGATAACAAGGTGTTGCCCATCGTGATACACGGCGATTCTGCATTTGCCGGTCAGGGCGTGGTCATGGAGACCTTCAACATGTCCGGTCTGCGTGGATTTACGACACACGGCACCCTGCACATTATCATAAACAACCAGATTGGCTTCACGACCAGTCAACATGATGATACGCGTTCAACCCTGTATTGCAGCGATGTGGCAAAGATGGTCGGCGCGCCGATCTTTCATGTGAACGGCGATGACCCGGAGGCCGTGTATTTTGTCACGCAAACGGCGCTGGACTATCGCCAGACGTTCAACAAGGATGTTGTTATCGATCTTGTCTGTTACCGCCGTCATGGACACAACGAGGCGGATGAGCCTTCCGCAACCCAGCCGCTGATGTACCGTGAAATCAGGGCCATGAAAACAACGCGTGAGAAATATGCGGACAGACTGGAGAAAACAAATATTACGGAACCGGGATACGCGGAACAGAAGATTGGCAAGTATCGTGACCTGCTGGATGCCGGCAGCAGCGTGACGCCGCGTATCAAACCCGGGAATCATGCCGAAAACCCGAACGCCGTTGACTGGACACCTTATATCGACCATGAATGGGATGAGCCGGCCGATACCTCCATCTCGCTGGATCTGCTGAAATCCATGGCGACCCGTTTGCAGGCCCTGCCGGACGGCTTCGAGCTGCACCCGCGTGTCCAGAAGATCATGGATGACCGGCGTAAAATGGCCGCGGGTGCACTGGCGCTCGACTGGGGCTTTGCGGAGTCGCTGGCACTGGCATCACTGCTGCACGCAGGCTTTCCGATCCGGTTGTCCGGCCAGGACAGTGAGCGTGGCACCTTCTTTCACCGGCATGCGGTGCTGCATAACCAGATCGACGGCGAGACCTTTGTGCCGTTACGCAATATCGCCGGTGAACATCCGCGGTTTATTATCGTCGACTCGCCGTTGTCGGAAGAGGCGGTACTGGCCTTTGAATATGGCTATGCCACGGCCGATCCGAAGACGCTGGTGATCTGGGAGGCCCAGTACGGCGATTTTGCCAACGGGGCCCAGGTTGTCATTGACCAGTTTATTGCCTCGGGCGAGGCCAAGTGGGGGCGGCTCTGCGGGCTGACCATGTTCCTGCCACACGGCTATGAGGGGCAAGGCGCCGAGCATTCCTCGGCACGGCTGGAGCGTTTTCTGCAATTGTGCTCCGGCCATAATATCCAGGTGTGCAACCCGACGACGCCTGCACAGATGTTTCATATGTTGCGCCGGCAAATGATCCGGCCACTCCGCAAACCCCTGGTCGTCATGTCACCCAAGAGCCTGTTGCGCCACAAGCTGGCGATCTCGACACTGGATGAGCTGTCGCAGGGGGGCTTCAGGCCGGTGCTTGCTGATGCAGACGTCGTCGACAGGAAAAAAATCAAACGCCTGATCATGTGCAGCGGCAAGGTTTACTACGATTTGCTGGAGCGGCGGCGTGCAGAGAAGCTGGATGAGGTTGCAATTATACGGATTGAACAGCTCTACCCGTTTCCGTGGCAACTTCTGAGGGAAGAGCTTGCGCACTATACGAATGTGCAGGAGTACTGCTGGTGTCAGGAAGAGCCAAAGAACCAGGGGGCATGGTATTCAACACGGCACAAGTTCGAGGAGGTGATTGGCGAAGATAACCGGCTTCACTATACTGGCCGGGATGCATTGCCATCACCGGCTGTTGGTTACACGGGGCTGCATGTTGCGCAGCAGACCAAACTGGTTACAGAGGCGCTTGGGCTGAATACACATGAGCATTGAAATAAAAGTACCTGCGCTCCCGGAGTCTGTCAGTGACGGGATTCTGGTTACCTGGCACAAGCAACCGGGTGATGCCATCCTGCGTGACGAGGCACTGGTGGATATTGAAACCGACAAGGTGGTGCTCGAGGTCCCGGCTCCCGAGGATGGTGTACTGGAGAAAATACTCATCGCCAACGGTGATACGGTGATTGCAGACCAGGTCATCGGGCTGATCAGCACCGGGCCCCGGGCCCAGGCAGACCGGCAAATACCTGCGGGTCAGGCCAGGGCCGGCAGGGCGCTGGGGCCGGCCGTACGTAAACTGGTAGCGGATCATCAATTAGACCCCGGGCAGATTAGCGGCACCGGTAAAGATGGCCGAATTACCAAGGCCGACGTCCTGGCCTACATCGGCAGCCGGAAACCGTCACCGGTGGCCGACCGGGAAACACCGGCGGTCGTCGCCAGGCAGCCGGGGAAACCGGTGCAGCCGGCACGACCGGTGCAGCCGACACCGGGCCTTCCGGAAATCGACGAGGACCGCCCGCAGAAGCGGGTGCCCATGTCGCGCTTGCGTGCGCGTGTGGCCGAGCGCCTGCTGCAGGCATCGCAGGGTACGGCCATGTTAACGACCTTTAACGAGGTCAACATGCAGCCTATTATGAGCCTGCGGGCAAAACACCGTGAAGCGTTCGAGCAGCATCATGGCGTGCGGCTGGGTTTCATGTCATTTTTTGTGCGCGCGGCAGCCGAGGCACTGAAGCGGCATCCCGATATCAATGCCTCCATTGATGGCGACGATATTGTCTACCACGGTTTTTGTGACATCGGTGTGGCGATCAGTTCCGACCGTGGGCTGGTCGTGCCCGTACTGCGTAATGCGGAATACATGAGCCTTGCCGAGATCGAGATGGACGTCCTTGAATTTTCAACCAGGGCGCGTGATGGAAAACTGACCATGGAAGACATTACCGGCGGCACGTTTTCCATTACCAATGGCGGTGTGTTCGGTTCCATGCTGTCGACGCCGATTCTGAATCCCCCCCAGAGTGCCATCCTCGGCATGCACAAGATCCAGGACCGTGCCATGGTTGTCGAGGGTGAAATCGTGGTGCTGCCGATTATGTACCTCGCCCTGACCTATGATCACCGCATCGTCGATGGCAAGAGTGCCGTCACGTTCCTGGTGACCATCAAGGAACTGCTGGAGGACCCGGCCGGCATGTTGCTGGATTTATAGAGGCTGCTACCCGGGAAGAAATATTCTCGCGCCAAGACGCAAAGACGCCAGGAAATAAATATTAATATGCCTTTATTAGAGTTGTTTTTAACTTTGCGCCTTTGCGTCTTGGCGCGAGAAAATTCAGCGTTTATGTATGGCAGCCATGTATGTGTTTTATCTGTATTTGGTTCCGGGGTTTTTATAACGGTATTTTTATGGCACCTTGATTTGCTATGACTAAAAACTACGACGTTATTGTTATCGGGGCCGGTCCGGCCGGCTACGTGGCCGCGATTCGCTGTGCACAGCTGGGCATGAAAACAGCCTGTGTTGATAACTGGCTCGGCAAGCAGGGCGAACCAGCGCTCGGCGGCACCTGTTTAAACGCAGGCTGTATTCCCTCGAAGGCCCTGCTGGAGAGTTCGGAACTTTTTGAACGCTTGCAGAAGGATGTCGCCGGACATGGCATCGGGGTGGAAGGGCTTGCGGTCGATGTGGCGGCAATGGTGGGACACAAGGACCGTATTGTCGGTGATCTCACCGGGGGGATTGTTGCCCTGTTCAAGTCCAATGGTGTTGAGTGGATACCGGGGCGCGGACAGTTGTTGCCGGATCACCAGGTGCAGGTGACACCCCACAAGGGCAGTCAGCACGCCATTTCCGCGGGGCACATAATCCTCGCAACCGGATCCAGTCCGGTGCGGATTGATGCAGCGCCCTTGCAGGATGATCGGGTGGTTGATTCGGAGGGTGCCTTGAACTGGACCGAGGTACCGGCGCGCGTCGGCATCATCGGGGCCGGTGTAATCGGGCTGGAACTGGGCAGTATCTGGCGGCGCCTGGGAGCAAGTGTCACCATGCTGGAGGCACAGGACGTGTTTCTCGCGATGGCGGATCAGCAGCTGGCAAAAGCGGCCCTTAGAATTTTCCAGAAACAGGGGCTGGATATCCGTCTTGGCGCACTGGTGAAGTCGACCCGGGTCATCAAGAACGGTGTGCAGCTGAAGTACAGTGATGCAGGGGGCGAGCATTCGTTAACGGTTGACCGCCTGATCGTGGCCGTCGGCCGCAGTCCCTGTACACAGGATATCGCCACTGCAGCAGCCGACCTGCTGCTCGATGAAGGCGGCCGTATCCATGTAGATGACATGTGCTGTACGAATCTGCCGGGCGTGTATGCCATCGGCGATGTCGTGCGCGGTCCCATGCTGGCACACAAGGGCTCGGAAGAGGGCATTGCGGTCGCCGAGCGGATTGCAGGCCAGAACAGCGACGTGAACTATGCAGCCATTCCATCCGTGATCTACACCAAGCCGGAAATCGCCTGGGTTGGACAGACCGAGGAATCCCTCAGGCAGGCCGGGGTCGACTACTGCAGCGGTGTGTTTCCGTTTGCCGTCAGTGGCCGGGCGCGCGCCATGCAGGAAACCGATGGCATGGTGAAGGTGCTCAGTGACGCGGCTTCAGACCGGGTACTGGGGGTCCATATACTGGGTGCGCAGGCCTCGGAACTGATCGGCCAGGCCGTGCTGGCGATGGAGTTCGAAGCCAGCAGTGAGGACATCGCACGCACCATCTTCGCCCATCCCACCCTGTCCGAGGCCCTGCATGAAGCGGCCCTGGCCATCGACCACCGCAGCCTGCATATCGTGAAATCAAGACGCCGGTGATTGGCTCTCTCCAGACTCAGTGAGTGGTGGCGTCCAGCCATATAACAATAAACGCGGCAATGGCAGCGGTGTCGTTAATGTCCAGTGACGGCAACCCCCTGCAATCAGACGGATGATCAGAGGCCACGGCGATGATGCCGGGGTCATTGGTGTAGAGCAGCGGTTTATCCAGTACCCTGCGGTGCAGTTCGATCCTGGGAAACGGCACATGCCTGAAGCCTTCGACCAGTACAAGGTCGGTGTTATCCAGGTCCAGGCGCAAAACCAGCTCGTCGAGACGCGGTTCATGTGGCGCGGCAGTTTCCGTCATCAATGCCTGGCGCCTGCTGGAGGCGATCAGCATTTGTTGTGCACCCGCCTTGCGCAGGCGGTAACTGTCCTTGCCCGGTTTGTCGATATCGAACTCATGGTGTGCATGTTTGATCATGCCGATGCGGATGCCCTGTGCGGTCAGCAGCGGGATCAGTTTCTCCAGCAGGGTGGTCTTTCCCGTGCCGCTGAATGCCGCGAAGCCGAGTACCGGTTTTGTAAATGTCATGAGATAAGGCCCCCCGGGAACAGCAGGCGGCCCCGATAACCCGGCCGCAGTATCAAGCCCTCGACATGGTTCGCATAATCCTCGCGCACGCCGCGCACCAGAATAACCCAGGAAACGTATACGCCCGGGACCAGCAACAAAAGTATCAGCGGCAGGTAGCTAGCCTTGAGCGACCAGGCCGCCAGTGGCAGCAGGTACAGGGGCCAGCTGAACAAGGTACCGCGCAGGCCGTGCTTCAGGCCGAGTATCAGCAGGGCGATGTACCTGCGCAGGCGTTGCGTGCGCGAATTGTAAACACTCAGAAATACCCCACGCTCGAAGTCGTTGCGGATGTCGGACAGGCGTTTGGATGTTGGGGTGTTCATCAGCTGAATCATATACGTGTAGGAGCGCCTAGCAGGCGCGATCGGGTTCTGAGTACATTCGCGCTTGCGAGGCGCTCCTACATCAAAAAATAATCAGTCAGTGGCAATCGGGCAGCACACCCACCTGCGGCATCGCGGCCAGTCCGGTCTCGCGGGCGTGTTCTTCAAAGCCCTTGTTGCGCCAGAAAAACGCACCGGGCATGGTGGTCGGGATGACCAGTGCGTAAAACAGCGCGCGGCCGATGAGTGCCGTTCCGAAAATAATCATGGCGGTGGCTACCCACATGAACAGACCGGCACCACCCTCCGGGTTCAGCAAGCCGGTCAGCACCAGCAGGAACATTGAAACGACGATGCCCGTGTTGCGCAACAGGCAGGTCTTGCCGAACCTTGTGTTTTGTTCGTAGTGCGAGGCCATGCCTTCGCCGCCGGCGCGTTGCATGTCGCGCGCATGATATATCAGCCCGACGGCCTCCAGCGCCAGGCCGGCCAGTATCAGCCAGGCAAGGCCATTGACGGCGCCCGCCCAGGGCTGACCCTCCAGCACCCGTGCCGTAATATAAGTCAGTACAACGACCGCGGGCCCCAGCGCCAGCATGCTGCCATAGAACGAGGTCAAAACCTGCCAGTGGTTCCAGAAGGGCCGGGCGGGTATTCGGTAGATGCGGTGCATGAAATACAGCGCCGCCAGTCCCGAGATGACTGCGCCCCAGCCGCTGAGCTGGATCAGTCCGGCGGTCAGGCCGGCCGGCAGCCATGCAAACAGCATCGGCAAGCCGCTTAACAGGGTGTAGGCACCCAGGAAATTGTAGAACACGGCGATACCGGCGACTTCGCGGCTCACCGGGGAATGGCGCAGGTTATTAAACGCGCGATAAAAGCGGTGCGGCCGGCCGAGATGCAGGGTCGACATCACCAGTGCCAGCGTTTGCACGCCGATCAAACCAAACAGAAGCAGCCGCATGGCAATCGGGTGGGTCGACATGCCGAGGGTCTCAAAGCCGAGCAAGGGCCCAATAAACAGGGTCACGAAGGCGCCGATGACGGCCTGGGAAATCAGCGTGAAGATTACCAGCGGATCTTCGCGGGTGCGCAATTTATTCAGGCTCCATGAACGCCCGGCCGCGGATTCATTGACCCTGGCCCTGTAGGGCTCCCCCTGTTGCCCGTCGCGTTCATAGCGCAACGGCATGCTGTCCGGGCGCTGCATCTCGCGCGGCAGGCTGCGGGTCTGCTGAAAACGAATGTTCGGGTGCGTAATCTCCGGTGTCGGGAACCCCGGAATCTGTGTTTCCAGCTGGTCACGATGCTCCGGCGTGGTTTCGATGACACCGAAGTCCAGCGCACCGGCGAGACAGGCCGCTGCACAGGCCGGTTTCAGTCCGACCTCGAGCCGGTCCACGCACATATTGCACTTGGATACGTGGCCGGCCTGCGTGTCCAGCTGCGGTGCATTGTAGGGACACACCCAGGTGCAGTAGCCGCAACCGAAGCAGATGTCCGGATCCTGCAATACCGCGCCGTACTCGGCAAACTTGGTATAGGCCAGCGTCGGGCAGCCCTTCAGGCACACCGGGTCGTCGCAGTGATTGCAGGCCATGGAGATGTTCATGCGCTGGTAGGCCGGCCAGGAACCTCCTTCAACGTAGCCGACCGAGCGGAATGCAATGTGTGCGGGCAGGTCGTTCTTTTCCGAGCAGGCGGCCTCGCAGGCATGGCAGGCGATGCAGTTGTCGGCGTTGAAATAAAAACCGTGCTGCTTGTAGCGGTTCGGGTTGTCCGGCACGCTGTCATCGCCGTTGATGTTCAGCGAGTGGCCGCGCAGCTCATGACCTTCCGGCACGGTCTCGATGGACTGGCCGTAACGATTGGTCTGCGGGTGCCCGACCTGCGGCACGAAGGCATAGGCCGGTTCATTGGGGCGCGGCTCAAACATATCTGGTCTCTGTGAGGAAAACCTTTCTCGCGCAAAGACGCAAAGGCGCAAAGAAAAATAAATAATTAAAATCCCTGATAGCGATCCTGAGTGTGCAAAGCAGATTTCCAAACGTAATTAATTTGCAACAAGGGTATTTGTATTCATTGGGATTTTCCTGGCGACTTTGCGCCTTCGCGCGAGATGATTTTTGCATGTCAAAACGCCCTCGCCGCGAGGTTGCGCACGGCGGCGGCCTGCTGGTCGGCAATGGCCTCGATGCGTACGGCGCACTGCTTGTAGGCCGGCTGGCGGGAATGCGGATCGAGCAGGCCGAGCGACAGGCGATTGACGCATTCATGGTAGTGAAACGGGATGAACACCATGTCGCGCGACACGCGCTGCGTGCACTGCACCATGACAACCGCGTCACCCCGGCGCGAGGTCAGGCGCGCGTAGCTGCCGTGCTCGATGCCGAGCTCTCTCGCGGCATCCGGGTTCATTTCCATGTAGGGGGTCGGGCTGAACTTGTTGCCATTGCCGACCTTGCCGGTGCGGGTGCGGGTGTGGAAGTGTTCCACCACGCGCCCGGAATTCAGCCAGAACGGGTATTCTCCGTCGGGCCGCTCGTTGTTGTCGAAAAATGGCAGGGCGATCAGTCTGGCCCGGCCGCTGGCGTACTGGAATTTTCCGTCCGTGTACAGACGTTTTGATCCTGCGGGTGCGGTGTCCTCGTTGCAGGGCCACTGGATGCCGCGGCTGGCCTCGATCCTGTCGTAGCTCATCCCGGAGTAATCGAGCATGCGGCCCTTTGACAGGTCTTTCAGTTCGTCGAACACGCCTTCGGCGGTTTCCGGGAAGTTCATTTTGCGGCCCTGTTCAAAACGGCGGGCGACCTGGTTGAAGATCCATAAATCGGTTTTCGAATCACCAAAAGGCGCGCAAACATTGCGGATCAGGTTGACGCGCCGCTCGGTGTTGGTAAAACAGCCTTCCTTTTCAGCCCATACCGCGGCCGGCAGGAACACGTGGCTGTATTCGTTCGTCTCGACATCGCCATAGGCATCCTGCACCACGAGGAACTCGAGTTTCTCCAGGATCTTGCGGATGCGCGGCGTGTTGGCCATGGACGTCATGGGGTTGGTGGCGATCAGCCACAGGCCCTTGACCTGCCCGGATTCAATCGCGGGCAGGATGTCGGTCATGAACAGGCCGCGTTTTTTCGGGAAGAACTCCTCGTCGACGCCCCAGAATTCGGCAATGTCCCTGCGGTCCTGTTCATTCTCCAGGGCCCGGTAACCCGGCAGGCCGGAACAGGAGGACCATTCACGTGTGCCCATGGCATTGCACTGCCCGGTGATGGAAAGGCTCGAACCGCCGGGCTTGCCGATGTTGCCGGTGATCAGGTTCAGGTTGTTGATTGCGACCACGCCGTCGGAACCGTGCGTGCTCTGGTTGATGCCCATGGTCCAGATGGTCATGGCGGCGCCGGCCCTGCCATAGACGCGGGCGACGTTGCGAATGGTGTCTTCGTCGATGCCGCAGATCTTCGAGGCCGTCACCGGGTCGTATTGCTCGACGAGTTTCGAGAATGTCTCATAGCCCTCGGTATGCGCCTCGATATAGGCCCGGTCTTCCAGGCCCTCTTCGAGGATGACATGCGCGAGTGCGTTTAAAAGTACCAGGTCGGTGCCCGGTGCCACGGCCAGGTGGATGTCGGCGTTCTGTGCAAACATGGTGACACGCGGGTCCACCACGATCAGCGGGAACCTGCGCTGTTCCCGCACCTGTTGCAGGCGCCAGTAGATAATCGGGTGCTGCTCCGGCAGGTTGGAACCGAAGGCAAGCAGGCAGTCCGTGTGCTCGAAATCATCGTAGCAGCCGGGCGGGCCATCGGAGCCGAAGGAGCGCTTGTAGCCGCTTACGGCCGATGACATGCACAGAGTGGTGTTGCCGTCGTAGTTGTTGGTGCCGATGACGCCGCGCGCCAGCTTGCCCAGGGTATAGAATTCCTCGGTCATGATCTGGCCGGTGGAGACGATGGAGAAGGCATCGCGACCGTAGGTCTGCTGGATGCGCTTGATCTCGTCGGTGGTTTTATTCAGCGCCACATCCCATGTCGTCTCGCTGAATTCATCCCGGTGATGGGTGCGGATCAGGGGTTTGTCACCGCGTCCGGCCGTCTTGCGGAACAGCTCGTGTTCAAACATCCCCTTGATGCAGAGCTTGCCGCGGTTGACGTCGGCATCGGCCACGCCGCGCGAGGCCACCGGTTCGTTGTCGGCGTTCAGGCCAACCTCGATGGAGCAGCCGGTGGAGCAGTAACCACAGGTCGCGTAGCGCCATTCCTTGACACCCTTGTCTGCGATCCTGATGGGTTTTTTTTTCTTTCGTCCGAATAGCATGAATGTGTCTTGTAACGGAAATCAGTCGTAACTGCAGGAGCGCCTCGCAGGCGCGATTCTGTTTAGTGTGTATCGCGCCTGCGAGGCGCTCCTGCAAAAGAAAATCATCAGGCCGCAGCTTCATCTTCCGCAGACAGGGCCAGCCATACCCGGCCGTTTTCTATCCTGGTTGCGTAGGTATTGGTGCAGCCCTCGTCCGGTCCCAGTGCCTCACCGCTGGCGAGGTCGATCTTCCAGTTGTGCAGCGGGCAGGTCACCGATGTGCCATGCACAATACCCTGGGAAAGCGGCCCCTGCTTGTGCGGGCATTGGTCCCTGATGGCAAACACCTCGTCGTTTGCGGTGCGAAACAGAGCGATATTCACGGTGTCGGTTTTCAGGACACGGGAACCCAGTCTGGGGATGTCTTCCAGTGCGGCTATGTCAGTCCAGTTGGTCATAGTGGGTGCTCTTATGTTTAAAATAATTATTTCGCGCAAAGACGCAAAGGCGCAAAGAAGATCACTAAATATTTTATTTTGTGTTTTCTGTCATTCATGCGCATATATTCATTCGCTGGTGATTAATTCAAAAGTTTGAAAAAATGGTTTTTTTGATTCCTTGGCGCCTTTGCGTCTTTGCGCGAGACAGGTGTTTTCCATCAGGCAATCTTCAGCGGTGTATATTCATGCTGTTCCGCGCCTTCGGCGCGTGCCTTCCAGGGATCGATCTGGGAAAGCGACTGCGAGTACAGGAAGCGTTTATGCAGTGCCTTGCGGCCTTCCTCGTCGAGGATCCTTGCCTTCACGTAGCTCAGGCCCACGCGTTCCACCCAGGGTGCTGTGCGTTCCAGGTAGTGCGCTTCTTCACGATAGAGCTGGGTAAAGGCACCGCAGTACTCCAGCACCTCTTCCTCGGTAGCCACCTTGCAAAGCAGGTCGGTAACGCGCACCTTGATACCGCCGTTGCCGCCGATATGCAGTTCGTAGCCCGAGTCCACACACACCACGCCAAAGTCCTTGATGGTGGCCTCGGCGCAGTTGCGCGGGCAACCGGAGACGGCCAGCTTGAACTTGTGCGGCATCCATGAGCCCCAGGTGAGTTCCTCGAGTTGCACACCCAGGCCGGTCGAATTCTGTGTGCCAAACCGGCACCAGGTCTTGCCGGCGCAGGTCTTCACGGTACGCATGGCCTTGCCGTAGGCATGGCCGGAAACAAAGCCGGCATCCGACAGGTCTTTCCACATCGGCGGCAGGTCTTCTTTTTTCACGCCGAATAAATCGATGCGCTGCCCGCCGGTGACTTTCATTTCCGGCACGTCGTACTTGTCACACACATCCGCAATGGCGCGCAGTTCATCGGGCCTGACCAGACCGCCGAACATCCTGGGCACCACGGAATAGGTCCCGTCTTTCTGGATGTTGCCGTGTGCACGCTCGTTGATGAAGCGTGACTGGGCATCGTCCTCGTATTCACCCGGCCAGTAGGCCAGCAGGTAGTAATTCAATGCCGGGCGGCAGGCGGCGCAGCCATCGGGCGACTTCCATTCAAGGAAGTTGCGTACGGCCGGCATGGTCTTCAGTTTGTTCTGCTTGATGGCCGCGATGACCTCGTCGTGGCTGTACTCGGTGCACTTGCACATGGGTTGCTTGTTGGGCGAGGCGTCATAGCCTTCACCCACGGTGCCGGCCAGCAGGGCTTCCACCAGGCCGGTGCAGGAGCCGCAGGAGCTGGATGCCTTGGTGTGGGCGCGCACATCTTCCAGGGTAAACAGGCCTTCTTTTGATATGGCCCGGACGATGTCGCCCTTGCAGACGCCGTTGCAGCCGCAAATCTCGGCGGAGTCCGGGAGTGACATGACGCGCGTTTCATCACCGTGCCCGGCATCGCCCAGGTCATGCTGGCCGAACAGGATGGTCTTGCGGAAATCGGCGATGCTGGTTCCTTCACGCATCAGCTGGAAGTACCAGCTGCCATCGATGGTGTCGCCGTACATCACGGCGCCCTTGATGCGGTTATCTTTCAGCACAAGCTTCTTGTAGGTGCCGGCGCCCGGGTCCTGCAGGCTGATGACTTCATCGCCTTCCGCTTCATTGAATTCACCGGCCGAGAACAGGTCAATGCCGGTGACCTTTAACTTGGTGGAAGTGACCGAGCCCTTGTAACTGGCATAACCCAGGCCGGCCAGCTGGTTGGCCGCGACCTTGCCCTGTTCAAACAGGGGGGCCACCAGGCCGTAGGCGATGCCGCGGTGCTGGGCACATTCACCCACCGCATAAATGGCCGGATCAAAGGTCTGCATGGTGTCGTTAACGACGATGCCGCGTTCACAGTGCAGGCCCGACTTTTTGGCAAGTTCGGTGTTCGGGACAATGCCGACACCCATGACCACGAGATCGGCCTCGACCTCGCTGCCGTCCTTGAAGCGCACACCCCGGACCCGGCCATTGCCGATGATCTCCGCGGTAGCCGCTTCCATCAGGAAGGTCATGCCGCGTTCTTCCAGCGATGCCTTTAAAAGGGCGGACGCCGGTTTATCGAGCTGGCGCTCCATGAGGGAATCCAGCAGGTGCACAACCGTGACGTCCATGCCCTGTTTCATCAGGCCGTTGGCGGCTTCCAGACCCAGCAGGCCCCCGCCGATGACGACCGCCTTTTTGTACTCCTTCGATGCCTGAAGCATGGTGCCGACATCGTGAATATCGCGAAAGGCAATCACGCCGTCCTTGTCATGACCCGGTACCGGGATCATGAAGGGATTCGAGCCGGTGGCCAGCAACAGGCGACCGTAAGCGGCCGTGGTACCGTCTGCGGCGACCACCTTTTTGTTTACCCGGTCGATCTCGGCGACTGACTTGCCTTTGTACAAAGTAATTTCATTGTCGATGTACCACTGTTCATCATTGAGCATGATGTCGTCGACGGTCTTCTCGCCGGCCAGTACCGGTGAGAGCATGATGCGGTTGTAATTGCCGTAGGGCTCGGCCCCGAACACCGTGATGTCATACTTGTCCGGTGCGATTTTCAGCAGTTCTTCCAGGGTGCGTACCCCCGCCATGCCATTGCCTACCAAAACCAGTTTTTCTTTCATGGGTTATTCCGAGACGGTTTAAAATGAATAGATATATTAGAAGCAAGGTCCGTACCATACTGTTCTTATTCCCGTGAAATTCATTTAAGTTTCTGAATAAAATGACTATTCTGGTGCATCCCTGGCGGCCCGGATATGCCGTGCGCGGCCTGTGTTGCACCAGAATGGCGCGCGACCACACCGGGTGCACCTTTATATATCCCGGATTTCTCCGGTCCCGCTGCAGCCGGCACAGCGCCTGCTGTGGAGCCAATGGCACCAGCCTGATGCACAGCCAGCCGACGTTGCGCTATCGGGGCGCAATTTCTGTTGTGGCTGGTTGTCGCGTGCGCAATGGGTTTGCTGCAACGCATGGATTTATCTGGCAAATACGTCAATCAGGCAACGCTGGCATGAAACTTGTTTGATTTGTTGCAGCGATGGATCGCAACCGGCGCATTGGCGAAGTGGCAAGAGCGGTGATTACCGCCGCCGGCTATTGATCTGATCAGCAAGTACCCCGTGCACACGCTGACGGTGTGTCTGGCTTGCGTATTGAGCCGTTCCGGGTAATACAAGTGATAGGAGATGAAGATATGTTGACATATGAGCAAATTATCCTGGTGCGTGAATCCTGGGGACAGGTGGTGCCAATAGCAGACAAGGCGGCGGAGCTGTTCTACGGCAAGCTGTTCGAGCTGGATCCTGCGCTAAGGCCGATGTTCAGGGGCGATATGCCAGAGCAGGGTCGGAAGCTCATGCGCATGATCAATATTGCGGTGGACAATCTCGACAAGCTGAATGACATCATGCCGGCACTGCATGATCTTGGTGTGCAGCACCTTGGGTATGGCGTGATGAACAGGCACTACGACACGGTTGGCGAGGCCTTGCTGTGGACGCTGGGTCAGGGCCTGGGTGATGCCTTCACAATGGAAGTCATGTGTGCCTGGATGGATGTCTACAGCGTGTTGGCAAACACCATGAAGGAGGCTGCAAGAGAGGTGGCCTGATCCTGTCGGAGAGGCCCTGATGGACTCCATGGCTGGATTGCATAAGCTTGCCGTGACTTGACGCCCGCTTGCGTCCTGCCCTTGCAACGCGCTGCACGCGCGTGCTGTTTGTTTCTTGAGGTCCTGTTTCCCACCCCCGGGGACGGATCGCTGTAACCGTACTTCCGGGATCCCCGGGGGTATTTCAGCGTCGTGATTATGGATGATCAGCCTGGCCAGGCATGGCCACCTTGAATACACGCCGGGGATAAGCGGCATGGTCGGCGGGCCCTGAGTTTGCACCAGTCTGGGCAAATACTGCACCGTTTCTGAGCAGTCAACCGTCTTGACACGCCTCACACTCCCATGCGGCCTTCATTGGCGCGCTGCACCATTATGCAGCCATGGTAATGGTGCGATGGCGTTTACTGCTGCCTAACTTCATGAGTTCGTATAAAAAAAGCGGGTAGTTGCTGTAGAAGGCATGCGCGCAATACGGGCGTACCTTAGAAACCCGGCATGCTGGCACGTTCCATGCACACACTTGAAGGTAACAGTTTTTTGTAACTTCAGATCAAGGAGCATGGTATGTCCGATTCAAAACTTAACCTTTTCTCGTTTTCGGGAAAGACTCGCATTCTGCACCTGACCTGGTTTGCGTTTTTCCTGACCTTCTTTATGTGGTTCAACCATGCACCGTTGATGGCCTCCATTCGCGAGGCGTTCGGACTGACTGACCAGCAGGTCAAGATGCTGCTGATTCTGAATGTGGCGCTGACCATCCCCGCGCGTATCATCATCGGGATGCTGGTAGATGCCTTCGGGCCGCGGCGTATTTACTCCATCCTGCTGTTCATATCCAGCTTGCTGTGTTTCGGTTTCGCATTCGCCGACAGTTTCGAGCGCCTCGCCATGATGCGTTTCCTGATGGGTTTTGTCGGCGCCGGCTTCGTGATCGGCATCCGCATGATCGGTGAATGGTTCCCGGCCCGCCAGGTTGGCGTCGCGGAGGGAATTTACGGTGGCTGGGGAAATTTTGGTTCCGCAGGGGCTGCACTGAGTTTGCCGACGATTGCACTCATGTTTGGCGGCGATGATGCCTGGCGCTATGCCGTGGGTCTCACAGGCGTGATGGCTTTGATCTATTCAGCCGTATTCTTTTTCTCAGTCAGTGATACCCCCAAGGGATCGACCTATTTCAAACCGAAGAGGAATGGCGCCATGGAGGTCACCAGCAAGGGCGATTTCTTCCTCTACCTTGTCATGAATATACCGCTCTATGCCGCCCTGGCCGTACTTGCCTGGAAGCTCGGGCCGGCCAACCTTGGCATGCTGGGTGAGGCAAGCACCAGTTTGATCTATGCTGTACTGGCCGGTCTCTATGTCTTCCAGACCATACGCATCTACCAGATCAACGGCCATGTCTTCAGGGAAGAGGTCCCCGAGATTGATCGCTACAACTTCAAGCAGGTCGCTGTGTTGAACCTGGCCTACCTGGTGACATTTGGTTCGGAGCTGGCGGTAGTCTCCATGTTGCCGCTGTTCTTCAAGGATACCTTTGACCTGTCACTGGTCGCTGCAGGCATGCTGGCCTCCGGTTATGCCTTCATGAACCTGGCAGCCCGACCCGGTGGCGGGCTGCTCAGCGATCGCTTCGGCCGCAAGAAAACCATGATTGTCCTGCTGATCGGACTGATTGCTGGCTACCTGATGATGGGGCTCATTGACTCCAGCTGGCCGGTGCTGCTGGCTGTTGCCATTACCATGTTCTGCTCGTTCTTCGTGCAATCCGGTGAGGGTGCAGTATTTGCGATGGTGCCTCTGGTGAAACGTCGTCTGACAGGGCAGGTGGCCGGCATGACCGGTGCCTATGGCAACGTGGGTGCCGTGAGTTTCCTTACCGTGTTTTCATTTGTGTCTCCCCAGGTGTTCTTCATGGTGATTGCGGGTGCTGCCGTAGTGACACTCACTGTCGTTGTCCTGTTCCTTGAGGAGCCGGAAGGGCATATGGCCGAGGTATTGCCGGATGGCACGGTACAGATGATCGAGGTGACATAGCTTTTACAGGATTCTGCAGGAGCGCCCTGCAGGCGCGATTGCATAGCTGATTTAACCGTGCCTGCAAGGCGCTCCTGCAGGTATTATTAACTTCAATGTCATCCACCCTGAAAATAAGCAGCGGCCAGCGGAGTGATGCCGGCATCAAGGCATCCAATGATGATGCCTGCGGGGTACATGTACCTGATGCGTCACTACTTAACACCAAGGGTATAGCCGCTGTCATTGCCGATGGTATGAGTGCCAGTGAGGCGGGCAAGGAAGCGGCCGAGGCCTGTGTGCGCGGCTTCCTGACCGATTACTTCACCACGCCGGAGACCTGGAGTACCGAGACGGCCGGCGAGAAAATACTGTCTGCGCTGAATCGCTGGTTGTACGCGCAGGGCCACCACCATTATGAGTCCACCAGGGCGATGGTCACCACGCTGAGCGTGCTGGTGATCAAGTCAGCGACCGCACACCTGTTTCATATCGGTGATACACGCATCTATCGCATGCGCGAGGGCAAGCTGGAGCGCCTGACGAATGATCACCGCGTACATGTTTCCGCAGACAAGAAGTATCTCAGCCGTGCCATGGGTATTGAATTGCACATGGAGATTGATTACCGCTCGTTGCCGGTCAATGCGGATGATATTTACATGCTGACAACCGATGGCGTGCACGACTTTGTTGAAGATTCGGCACTGGCAGGATTTCTCTATGGCCGCAGTCTCGACGTGGAGGCCGCATCAAAATCCATCGTCGAGCAGGCGCTGGAAAACGGCAGTCACGACAATGTCACCTGCCAGATCATCAAAGTGGATGAACTTCCAAACCAGAATGAGCACGAGTTCTACCAGCAATTTTCCGAGTTGCCGTTTCCGCCGCCACTGGAAACCGGCATGGTTCTGGATGGTTATGAAATTATCCGCGAGTTGCATGCCAGCAAGCGTACCCAGGTCTATCTCGCGCTGGATCGTAACACCCAAACCAGGGTGATTCTGAAAACACCGTCGGTCAACTATGACGATGACCCGGAATACATTGACCGTTTCCTGCATGAGGAGTGGGCCGGTCGCCGGTTGAAGAACCAGCATGTGCTGCAGGTGCTCAAGCCACATGCAAAGCGCCAGTGCCTCTACTATGTAACAGAACACATCGAAGGACAAACCCTGCGCCGCTGGATGAACGACAATCCACTGCCTGCGCTTGAGGATGTACGTAATATCGTGCAGCAGATTGCCGCTGGCCTGCGTGCATTCCATCGTCTGGAAATGATCCACCAGGATCTGAAGCCGGAAAACATCATGATTGATGATCACGGTACGGTGAAGATTATTGATTTTGGCTCTACAAAAATCGCTGGTATTGAAGAAATATCAACGCCGCTGAATCGCCAGAACATGCTGGGTACGCGAAACTACACGGCGCCGGAGTACCTGCAGGGTTATGTCGGTAATAATGTTTCTGATATCTACTCGCTGGGTGTGGTTGCCTATGAAATGCTGACCGGTAAACTGCCGTACGGTAAAAAGGAACTGACACCGCGCAAGCTGCGCCGCGCCCGTTATATACCTGCGGTCCGCTACAACCAGGATTTACCGGTCTGGGTCGACAAGGCGCTGGAAAAGGCTGTTTCCATTGATCGCAAGCGGCGCTACAGCCTGCTGTCAGAATTCATCCATGACCTGGCACACCCGAATTCCGCATTCCAGTCCAGCAGTGCAGAGCCCCTGATTGAGCGCAATCCACTGCTGGTGTGGAAGGGGGCTGCGCTGTTGATGTTTGCGTTAAACCTGTATTTCATCTACTTGCTGAGGACGTGAAACAACAAACAGAAGGAGCAAACTTTATCTGAGCCTGCAGTTTCTGTTTGTAACGAGCGCCAGAACTGCTATGTAGGCAATGGCAACTATGAACCATGAAAATTCGTGGAATGACACCGCGGTTTGATAAAAAGCCGCAATGTAGAGTGCGCTGATAAACAGCAGCAAAAAAAGTATTTTCAGGGAGCAGGCAAGTGGACATCTTCTTGCGCGCTGCAGGAACTGGTTCAGGTAATTCGGCATACGATCTCCATTCTCTATGTACGTGAATACGAAGCTGACCTTGCTGCAGGGCTTCCGGACGTAGCCGGGGTCAGCCAATAAATCCGAACCACAGCGAATACAAGAGCAAGGGCAAGAGCAACAACATGAGGAGTATCGTTAACGTTTCCAGCACGCACCTTAATAAGTCATCACACATTTGCTTTACCCTCATGCATTCATGGAGTCGTGTTTCATGGCTCATGAATGGCCTGATTTTCGATGCCTGTTGCCGTGGGCTGGGTTCCCGGTTTTCAACTGTTACGCAACCGTCGAAGGCTGAAATACCGGCATTGGCAGCCGGCTTGAACGTGCAGCAGGTGTCATGCCCGGGAGGCATGCCGGCATGAGGGGTGCGCAGAAGGGAAGCCGGCCAATGTTAAATACCCCCTGGAAAGCCCGTCTAACAGAAATTAAGTATATTACGTTATAGTTATAAAGCAAGCTTTATGCCAATCCCGTCAGGTGTTCGGAAAAAAATTGTTACTTATTGATTTATTTATATAATTGTAATTGCCGAACTGCGGCTGGAAAGACTCGCAAGGCCGATAATTGCACCGGGATGAGGTCTTTGGTGCATAGACAGGTGTGGCATGGTGCATAAGGCGCTGATGATTGTGCTGAGGCTGCTTTAAGCTGGATTTGTCCGAAGTAGAGAGTTTTGCTGCCCGTTTATCAGTTTATGGAAACTGATCAGTTTGTCATTCAGGACGAAGCGTAGCGGAGATCCGGAATCCATAGGTTACGCATCAATGAGATACTGGATTCCGCCTGTCCCCGATGACGGTAGTCCAATTAATCTTCCTGAAATTGTACTGAAATCCGGTAACGTCATGGATAAAGCTGGTTACGATTGTGGTCTGGAGCAGGACAATGACAAACCGGGATGATTTTCTGAACATTACCGGCGTCATTCTTGCGGGAGGACGCGGCCGGCGCGTGGACGGTAACGACAAGGGACTGGTCGAATTCCAGGGACGACCATTAATCGAGCACGTGATCGATGCGATCCTGCCCCAGGTCAGCGTGCTGATCATCAATGCCAACCGAAACCTGCCAGACTACGGACGTTACGGGTATCCGCTTGTTTCCGATGTATTGCCGGATTATCAGGGACCGCTTGCCGGTATGTTGACCGGTTTGCAGAATGCGTCGACTGCTTGCGTCCTGTTTGTGCCATGCGATACACCGGCATTACCCGCCAATCTTGTACGGCGCCTGGCGGAAACAATGGCCTGTCTGGATGTCGACATCTGTATTCCGAACGATGGTGTACGCAACCATGCCGCGATTGCGCTGATGAAACGATCGCTGCAGGGTTCTCTGCAGGACTACCTGGAATCGGGTGGCCGCAAGGCAGAGGACTGGGTGCTGGCGCAGAAATATTCCGCCGTTGATTTCTCGGTCTGCCCCGGGAGCTTCCGCAACCTGAACCGGCCCGGTGATTTTGAGGTTTGACTATCAAAATCCGCCATAAAGGACACGGAGTACACAGAGAATAAAACAGGCCGCGTTAGCCTCTGTGTACTCCGTGTCCTCTGTGGCATAAAGATTTCCAGGGAATACCAGGTTCTAGAAATACCACGCCAGTTCCGTGCGCAGCCGGGCGTCATCCGAAAAACTCGCTTGTGTTGTATCGTCGGGTGCGCCGCTTACACCGCGTGCTTCAATGGATAACTTCCAGCTGTCGCCAAAACGCCGGCTGGCCTCGATGTTATAGCTTTCGCCGCCGCCATCCAGGTCGATGATGACGCTGGCCAGCAGCTCCGAGCTCTGGGCATCGTTCAGCGTCAGGCGTGCGCCCAGCACCAGGTCCTTTTGAAAGGGCGACAGGGAGAAGGCCTGGCCGGACAATACCGTGGCGGGTTTGATCGTATCGCCACGGTTATCGTAGAGGTACTCGGCAATGATGCCGACATCGAGCGGCGAGTCGTTTACGCCGACAAAGGTATATTCAAAACCGGCGGCTGCGGAATTGACCCGGTCGCCCTGGCCGCTGCGAGTCAGCGCCTCCATCTTCAGCAGCCAGCTGCCGTAGATCGCCTGCAGGTCAATGCTGGTCTGGTTGATGATTTCGTACAGTGGCGTGATCTTGTTGATTGACATGGTCACCGGGTTGATTTCGCCGGACTTTACAACGAAGCGGGGTTCGCGGCTGGTCCCATAGAAATGCGCCAGACCAATATCAAAGGCACCGATGCTATGTGACCAGCGCGCGGCCACATCGGTATGCAGGTCCTCTGCGCCGGATTCATAGATGACGCCGTCATCGATCGGGATTGCGAATCTTGGCCGGCCGTCACTGGAGGGGAAGGTCCGCTCCCGGAAACCCGGCAGTACAAACAAGTCGACCACGCCCCAGTCACGGATCAGGGACAGGTTTACCATCGGTTGGCCGAGTTTGTCCTCGCCGTCGATGTTCACGACGAGGTCGGTCTGGTTGATGATGTCAACCAGGTGCACCGATTCCATTACGCCCCAGTACACCTTGCCTACACCGGCGGTGAGTTCCCAGTCATTTGCCGCATGGATCCAGGAGAGTTCACGGATATCGGCATGGGTGCGATTGGAATCGTGCTGGTCCAGCAGGGCGTAGGGGGTGAAGGTAAAAAGGTCATCCCCGTTGTTCCACTCGTGGATATATTCCGGCTCCGAGGCGAAGGACAGGTAGCTTCTGTGCTGGGATGGAAAGGCCGGCTCTTTCGCAAAACCGAGAAATTCTCCAGATACATAACCGCTCCACTCGCCGGCCTGGGCCGTGATTGCCGGCACAAGCAGGCTTATGAGGTAGAAAAAACGCCGCATCTCGCGTTGTCCTAGCGGGCGCGTTTCAGCGAGTTCTTGTCAAAGTCACGGTCACTTAGCCCGGTCCGGTACTGAAAATTGGATTGCAGCAGCCTGGTGCTCTTGCCGGTCTGGTGGTTTTCCATGTGCATGTCATGGGCGCGCCAGTACTGGTCCAGGTACTGATGGTAGTCGGTAAGCAGCAGGGTTTTTAACAGGGAATTCTTGCGATCATAGAATTCAATCTTGCGTTCCTTGTAATGCTCCTTGTCCAGCCAGACGATCTGGCGCGTATAACCGGATTTTGTATCGACCGGGTAGCGCTCGAATACAAATACGTCCATTCCATCGAGCGTGTCATCGCGCAGGAACTTGTAGGTGTACTTTTCCACTTCCTGGGAAGCAATGTCCTCATAGGCAAACTCGCTGCCCATGAACGGCCCCGACTTGTTGTCCGATGCAATCCGTTTGACGCGTTTTAATGCCGGCAGGTAGAGCCACTGGTCATCCGGACCCTCCTTGTGGGTGAAACTCAGCAGTGCCGTTCCCTTCACGTCGGCCGGTTCATCAAAGATGGTCATGCTCTTGTCGCCATCGCCGTCCACCTCAAGCGTCTTTGAGCGGATCTTGCGGGTACTTTCCTGTCCCTGCTTGTTCTTCAGGATCATCTCTACATCGGAGGTGTAATCGCCGAAACCGGAATCGCGCCTGTCGGCCTCCTGTGCGATTGCGAGCCCCTGCTCCTCGGGGGTTTGTGCCTGCAGGCTGAAGGACAGCAGGCACAGCAGAAGTGCCGGTAATAATCTCATTATCCTGATTCTCCATTTTCAAGGGGGACGAATACCAGACACCGCAACCGGTCAAAAGGTCAATCCGGTTTTTTCAGGTGGGGGATTATATATCAGCTGCGGGTCAATAAAGGGTACCGGAGCACATTTTTCCTGCAGGCAAGATACGATACAGCGGGGCGTTACAGGGCGGCGCAGCCGGATTTTCCGGCTTTCAGGCAGATTTCAGCAATATCACGGTGATTTGCCGTTTGTTATGACATGCCGGGATGCCAGCGAAAAACAGGGGGGGAACAAACCTGAAACGGTGAACCAGGGATCGCGTTCCGGTTTTGTGAAAGGAGCAAAAAAAACCCTGGTGGTGGATGTGCGCTGATCTGTACATCCACCACCAGGGGCGTGTGAAAGGCTTGAAAGGCCCGGAGGTTTTACCTGTTAGCCACCAATAACACCGGAGAAGAACTTCGGACCGGCACCAAACGGCGGCTGTACCAGTGAAGGATCCGGTGTGTTGTCAGGCTGCCCGATCTGCTCGCTTTCTGGCTGTGGAGCGGTGGCCCCAGGACCCTTTGAATTCACCGTGGTCACGCGGCCATGACCGGCACCGAACTGTACTTCGGTGACAGTATTGTCCGGCAGGCTGTCCAGGTAGCGGCGCAGAGCATGCACCGGGTGCAGGAAGTTGTCGGGTGCGACCTGCAGAACCGTTGCGCCGACAATGACGTTCTCCGAGTTGACGGGGCCCACCAGGTGGATGTCGCTGGTGTAGTCATCCCTATCGTCGAGTTCGAAGAACTTGAAGTTGGCGCCGCCGCCTGTGCGGCAGACATCGTCGAGCGGATTGCCGTGTCCGTAGCAGGAGGCAAATACATAGCGCTTGCCCGGGTCCAGTGGCGTCTGTACGCTGTCGACGTCTCCGATCATCGTACTGACGATACGGCCACCGGAACTGCTGAAGGGACGGTTTTTGAGATCGATTGTCTGGGTCATGCCCGCCAGTCCCAGGTACCAGCCGCCGCGTTGCATGAACACGTTGCGGTCAAATACCGCACCCAGGATGGTGTCCAGGCTTTTCTGGATGGACTGGCCCGAGAAGTCTGCCACGTTTACGGCCGGTGCAATCGGGAACCAGGTGTACAGGTCGCGCAGGGTAATGGCGGAACCCGGCAGTACGGCATTGCCGAAGCGGAAGCCGTTGGCCATGGAGAGGTCGACACCGCCAGCCCAGCTGGCCGGGGCAGTGCCACCGGCTGCTGCCATCACCACCGGCGATGTGACCTCGCGGATGCCGTCGGCGATGAAGTTGTTCAGCGTATCTTCCAGCACATGGTGCCTCAGCAGCAGGGTATCGGTGTAACCAACCACCGTCTCGAGGTCTTCCGTCAGCTGCAGGCCCCTGACGGCGGGGTTCACATAACCACCCGGCATGAAGGTATGGCGTTTGACCAAGCCGTCAGTGCCTGCGATGAAGTCTTCCTCCATGGCCGCCACCAGCTCGGCCATGTCATCGTCTTCATTGACGTCATCGTCGACCGGGATGGCTTCCCATGTGAAATCAACGATATCACCGCCCGAGACTTCAAGATCCAGCCGGCCGACGTACATGTCACGGTTCGTTTCGACAACAATTGCGGCACCCTTGGCAAGTTTCCTCTTCTCGCCATTGCTGAGATTCGCCCCTGGCGTGGTTCGGGTTACCTCGTCGTCTGATGCAAGGAATGCACCATGGGTGACCTCGTGGGTATGCGCGGAGTACATCACGTCGATGTCGTTGAAGCTTTGCGCGATCTTCAGGTTCTGCGACAGGCCGAGCTCGGACTGGACGACGATCAGGCAGTCTCCGCCGCAGTCGGGGTCCTGCTTGACGGCATCGATAATGCCCGGGAGTTCCTCGACGCCCTGGGTAAAGCGCAGGCCGATGTTGAACGTATCGGCCTGCTGCGGAACGATGGCCGCCGTCAGGCCGATGACTGCGACCCTGTTGTCGCCACGCTCGACGATCTTGTAAGGATCCAGTACCCGTGAGCCATGCAGTGGCGCAGGTAAGGGCGCAGCATTGTAGAGATTGGCCGAGACGACCGGAAAGCTTGCCCGGATGACACCTTTCCCCTCAGGGGTCGGGAACGGCAAGGTCGCAGTATCGATCTCGTCACAGGTATAACCACTGCCTGCATCCGTCAGTCCGGCAATTAAGGGGACGTCATCACAACTGACATAGGCGGACATGGTGCGGATATTGCCCGGAATCGTCGGCTTCGGTCCGAAGCTGGTGAAGCGGTTGCGGAAGACAGCCGCGCCGTAACCAAAGTCCCAGTTACCGGGCGTGTAGACGTCGATGCCGAAGGCGTTCATCGGGATCATCATCGCGTCGCCGACGGTAAACATCGCTTCGGCGCTGCCATGCGTGAGGTCGCCCACGGACAGCAGGATGGCGTCTTCGTTATCTGCGCGGATATCGTCGACCACGGTTTTCAGCCGTGCCAGGCCGCCTGCACTTGAAACGTTACTTTCCGTTCCATCCGCATAGGTAATAACCGCGCCATGCGGTACCAGTGTGCCGTGCAGGTCGCCCATCTCGATCAGTGTGACGATATTGCTTTCCCCCATAGCAGTGCCAGGTGCGCTTATGCCAAGGGACAGGGCGGCGACCAGTGCCCCCAGAACGCCCGTTTTATGAATTCGTATATTCATGAATTTATCCTCGTTGAGATTCAAGTCTTGTTTTGCCGGTTGTTATTTTTTTATCCGGCCGAAGTATTTATGTGTGACAGGATCCATCCTATGGAAAGCGGGCGCAGCGGGATATAGGTCCACTTCAGTGATGCTGATAGGGAAACTCCTGAGTCGGGATGAGGTAAAAACCGATCAGTAAATCATGAAGATCTAATATGTCTGCGCAGAAGATGCGCAGGACCGCGTAGGGTTATGCCTTGACCGGATTCAGAATACCCAGGTAATTTGGGTCAGGAACCGGTCATCAACGGTGCTGACGATATTCCTGACGTTGCGGGTTATGCCGTCCGCAATGCCTTGGACAGGAAAGATGCCGCCCGGGGCGCTGCCGGCATAGGCACGGGGTGCCTCCACATCCCTGAATACGTAATTGATGGTCAGTCGCAGCTTCCTGCTGAAATGATAGTTCAGGCCCAGCGTGATATCGGTGAGTTCCCGCTCGTTGCCCGGGTTGACTGTCGATGAGGTCTCGTACAACAGATCGTGGCGGTGATAACGCAGGTCAAACTGCCATTTGTTGTTTGGGTAAAAACCCAGGTCAAGGGTGTACCCGCGTGCCTTGTTGCCATCCTCGGCCGCGATCTGCAGGTTGCCGTTATCGACATTTCCATCCGCAACGCCGCCAGCCGGCGCAATAAAGATCATGCCATCGGCCTGCATGAGTTCGACACCCAGGCGATACTTGTATTTTGTGCCAAACAAACGGCCCAGCGCACGGGTCCCGATACCGTAGCGGATACGTTCATAGTCTTCATCTGTCGGGTCCGAACTGAATTCACGCTCCCCGTGCTGGTACCAGCCGTAGAATTTTATCCCGTTCTTGTGAACGCCCCAGCCGCCGGGCAGGCCGTATTCTGCGGAGGCGTAGAGATACAGTTCGGGCCCATCGCTGGTCGTGTCTGTTTCCTGGATGGCTTCCCCGCGTCCAAGCATGACGGCATAGGACAAATCCCAGTCTTTGACTTTAAAGGAGTCGAAGACCTGCAGTCCCCAGTCGCGTACGCCATTGGTGCCATAGGCGTGATTTTCCGGGATCCCCAGGTCGGGTGATGCCGGTGACCCGGCCGGCCTTGCCGCACCCGTTACATAACGTTCAAGCACCTCGCGAGCGGTGAAGTCAGTAAATTCGATGTAGTCCTGCGTGTGCACGCCCTGCAGCGTCTCTTCCGGGCCCGGTGTTTTGAACAGTCCGGCCCTCAGGCGTGCGCCGGGAATATGGTTGAATGTCAGGCTGAGGTGGTCGAGTGCAACGGTACGGGCACGGTCACCAAAGGGATCGTAGGTCAGCAGGTTCGGCGCCACCTCGAAGAGGGTGAAGTAACTCATCTTCGCAGTGAACGGGTTGCGCAGCCTGCCGGTGAACAGGCCGCGCACGCCGAACCGGGCGCGACGGACATGGAGTCGCTCGCCGTCATCAAACCAGGGGGAAACCGAGGTGATTGCGAGGCGTTTGCCGTTGTTGGCCGAGAAATCCGGCGGGCCCTGTGGATCGGTCAATCCGCTCAGCGTGTCGCTGCTGTCATGGGTATAGGCCGGCTGGACAAACCCCCAGAACCGGTGTGCCGGTGCCAGCGGATGTTCGGTCCCCTGCAGCATCAGCCAGTTTGCGGCAAGTGCGCTACCAGGCAGGCCATAAAGAAGGCATAAACATGTGGTGAGGAGAACAAGCCGCTTGCTTGGGGATTTCATGCGTAGCTGTTCGATGACCGGGGTGTTCAGGGCGTAATGATTCCCAGGCGGATTGCAAGGCGTGTCAGTGCGGCGATATCAGAGACGCCGAGTTTTTTCTTGACGCTGGTACAGTGATGGCCAACCGTTTTCGGACTAAGGTTCAGTATTCCGGCGATCTCGTTGACCGACTTGCTGCTGGCGAGCAGGTGGAACACCTCGAATTCGCGCGGTGACAGGCCTGCGGTGGTTTTGTTATCGGCTGTTTGCTTCCGGTTTACAAGATACTGCATCATTTCCTGACCGATAAATACCTGGCCTGCCGCAACCTGGCGCACGGCCTCGACCATGACCCGGGAGGCGCTGCGTTTCGAGATATAACCCAGTATCCTCGCATCCATGGCACGGCGCAGGAATACCTCATTCTCATGAACGCTGAACACCAGGATTCTTGCCGACTTGTCACGTGACAGGATTCGCAAGCTGGCTTCCAGCCCCCCCATGCCCGGCATCGACAGGTCCATCACCAGGACATCCGGGTGATGAGTAAAAAATGCCGTATAGGCCTGCTCGCCATCCGTGGCCTCGGCAATGACCTGTATATCATCAGTTGCCTCCAGCAGGCGACGATAGCCTGCACGCACAACCTCGTGATCATCTACCAGTAATACGCTTATTTTATTGTTACTGTTCAACGAGACCCCTCTGTTCCAGCAATGGAATTGTAATAGTGAATGCAGCACCTGAACCCGGTTCCGACACCAGTTCGAATGTACCACCTAGTCCCTCGACCCGTTCCCGCATGCCAATCAGTCCCAGTCCAACCCCGGGCATTGACGCGTCCATACCACGGCCATCGTCATTTATTTCCAGCACAAGATGACCAGCGCTGGCAGCAAGCTGGATGGCGGCATGCCTTGCATCCGCATGCCTGGTGATATTGGTCAGGCATTCCTGGACGATACGGTAAATCGTGATGTTGATTCTCTCGCCCAAACCGTCCAGGTCACCGGAAAACCCCAGGGTATATTCGGTATCCGTGTTTCTCTCTTGCCAGCCGGCAACCTCGTCCTTCAACGCCTCGACCAGGCCGAGATCATCAAGAACGCCTGGCCTGAGACTCTGCATCATCGTGTGAACCACTTCATAGACCCGTGATGAAACCTCGAGAATGGCCCCGGCACTGGCCTCTATTCGTGTATCACACGGCCTGGACAGATCACGAATCGATTCGGCATCGGCCTGGATCGCGGTTATACACTGACCCAGTTCATCATGGAGTTCACGTGCCAGGTGTTTGCGTTCGTCTTCCTGTACGGTCAGTGATTTCTGTATGAGCCTGCGGTTCTCCGCCAGTAATGTACGCGCCTTTGTTTCGGCCGCTTCAAGCTGCTGCGTCCTGCTCGAAACCTCGGTCACCATGCGATTGAATGCCGCTGCCGTTCTGCCGACTTCATCAGCGGCTTCGACAGGGATGTTGACATGATAATTACCCTTTCCGACTTCTGCGGCCGCATTGGCCAGTATGCCCAGACGGCGGGTAAGACCAAGCCCGATGAGGATGGTTACTGCTACGGTGAGCATGATTTCAGCGGCTGCAATTGAAATACCGCGGATCCTTGAATCCCGGATTGCGTTGTCCATCAGGCCCAGTGAAAAGCCCATCAATATCCGCCCCATGGGTTGATTGGCGACGGTAATGGCTTCTGCAACGTCATAGTTTCCGTCCGTCACCAGTGCCGGATGCTCGTCCAGTGGCGGTAGTTCTTCATCAGGCGCCTTGCCAAGCCTGATGACAGGTTCATTATTTCTGTCCAGCACCATCAGGTAGGACAGTTCCTTGTAGGTCATGATTTTCCGCAGGTATTCCTCCAGCGATGCATAGTCCACGGCGACCATGTAATTACCTGCTGTCTTTGCAATTTGCTGGATAATGCTAGCGGCCGTGTCTCGCAGGCGGTCTGTATGCGTGGTATGGATAATTGCAATCTGGTTCCATACCAGCAGCGAAAGCATGATGACTTCGATGCTCACGATACTTGCAATCAGGCGGAAGCGCAGCGAACTGTAGGGTTTAACCTTTCCCGTCGGCATCGGCGATCACTGATACAGGAGTTCATTGAGCCGCTCGTAATCACGCGGGTCAGCATTTCTGAATCCGGTGAAGCGGTTATGTTGCAGCACTGACTCCCCTTCCGGAGTCTCCGACATGTTCATCAGCACAGTGGATATTTTCTCTGCGCAGGGTTCGGAGATCCAGGGGCCAACGCTGATCGGAATATGTGGCGTAATCTCTGTGCGGGCAATGATACGCATATCCCGTTTTACTTCCTCGCTCGCCGTTTCATAGGGAGGCTGCATGAGTCCGGATGCATCGGTAACTCCGAGATATGAAGACAGCAGCGATGCATCGTGGGACGGTGTAATAACAAGCTCGAGATCGACATCGGGATCAATGCCGGCATCGGACAGGGATTTCCTGATCAGGATCGTTGCCAGGCCAAGGGGATGAACGGTGGCAAGCCGCTTGCCCCTCAGGTCCTCTATCCTCCGGATGTCACTCTGTCCGGGGACCACGATGATGGCCCACATGCCAGGCGAATCAA